>Ga0265337_1000314_pt1 | contig 25836 bp, 25 predicted proteins | sample 42122metaG_FD_192441 | JGI IMG/M metagenome (GOLD analysis project Ga0265337, IMG submission 192441) | Rhizosphere microbial communities from Carex aquatilis grown in University of Washington, Seatle, WA, United States - 4-21-22 metaG | ecosystem: Host-associated > Plants > Roots > Rhizosphere >... | reverse complement strand
TCCGGCGAGCGAGCATGACCCTCCGCCAAGCCGAGGGCGGCTTGGTCAGGCGTGGCGGGTAGGGTGGAATGAAATCGCTCAATTATCGTGCCTGCACTCGACCGATGACTGGCGCCGTATGTAGCTTATTACATCCGATCTTTCGAGTGGGCGCGCTGCCGGGAACTCGATCGTCGCGCCGGTGGACGCGCCGCATGGTCGGCGCCGCCGCACGCGGCGATGTCGCTCGATCCATCCCGGCGGCGGTTTGCACGAAGACGGCGCGCTCGGCGGCCGAATTGGAATCCACCGTGCCGATGTGACACCGAACGCGTCGGGTTGCTCGATCGCCGAATGTATTTCCGGGAGGGCGCTTTATCCGGCTTGCAAACTAGCCCGGCGCCGTAGCGCTGGCTGGATTTGCTGCATTGCACTGTATACCTAATTGCGAGAATTTACCTTTTTTCGAAGTTTCAAAATTTGATATGATTGCTCTATAATTTTGGTCTGTATTTGCTTTAAAATGCCGCCTACGGACCAAGGCCGCCGGGCATCATCCTAAAACGAGGTGATGCCAAAAAAAGAAACAGACGGTCATTTGGTTTTCGGCCGAAATCCAAGGGAGGATTCGATGGCTATGGCTACGGGATCAGTTGCGACAGCGCGCGCTTCGGATTCGACGCGCTGGCTCAACCTTATTTTCTGCATCATCTGCATGGTGATGATCGCCAACCTGCAATATGGCTGGACGCTATTCGTCAATCCGATCAACAAGGCGCACGGTTGGTCCATCGCCTCGATCCAGGTAGCCTTCGCTGTATTCATCGCTCTCGAAACCTGGCTCACGCCGATCGAGGGATGGATTGTCGACATGCTTGGTCCGCGCCGTGGGCCGAAGATCGTGGTTTCCATCGGCGGCATATTGGTCGCCATCGGTTGGGTCCTCAACGCCTATGCCGACTCGTTATCGATGTTGTATCTCGGCGCCGTGATCTCCGGCATCGGCGGCGGCGCGATTTACGCCACCAGCGTCGGTATGGCGGTGAAATGGTTTCCGGACCGACGCGGCCTCGCGGTCGGTCTCACCGCCGCTGGCTATGGCGCGGGCGCGGCCATCACCGTCATCCCCATTCGCTATGTGATCGATACCTATGGCTATCAGTCCGCGTTCCTTTGGTTCGGGCTGATCCAGGGTGGCGTCGTTTTCGTGCTCGCGTTCCTTCTGCGCGGCCCGGACCCCGGCGAAATGGCCTCGGCTCCAGCGCCGAAGGTGGTTCAATCGGTCCGCAGCTTTACGCCCAAGGAAGTCCTGACGACGCCGGTGTTCTGGGTGCTCTACATCATGTTCGTCATGGTGTCGGCCAGCGGCTTGATGGCGACCGCGCAGATTGCGCCGATAGCCGCCGACTTCAAAGTCGGCAATGCAATCGTCTTCTGGGGTGCCACGACTCTGACCGCAGCACTCATCATCGACAATATCGCCAACGGCGCGGCACGCCCGATGTTTGGCTGGATCTCGGACAATATCGGCCGCGAATACACCATGGCGATCGCCTTTGGCCTGGGCGCCGCTGCCTATTGGTTGTTGGGTACGCTCGGCACGGCGCCATGGGCCTTTGTGCTCTTTGCCGCGCTGATCTTCCTGACTTGGGGTGAGATCTTCAGTCTGTTTCCCTCCACCTGCACCGACAGCTTTGGAGCGAAATTCGCCACGGTCAATCTCAGCCTGCTCTACACGGCGAAGGGCACTTCGGCCTTCCTCGTGCCGGTCGCGAACGTGATCAAGACCTCCACCGGCAGCTGGCACGCCGTGTTCGCGGTCACTGCCCTAATGAATATCGCGGTCGTGGCATTGGCCTTGTTCGTGCTCAAGCCGATGCGGCGCAAGCTCATGGCCGAGAGCAACCGCACCTGACAAATACAATCCCCGCCCGGATCAAACGGACGGGGATTTTTACTTCAGAAGTAGGGCGATCCGATCGCGTCGAGAATCGTATTGCGCGCGCCCGCGCATCTGGCATATTGTATACCAGTCATGAGTAGCCAAAGCCGGTTGTCCCGTCGCGTCAGTCTGCGTTCGCGCGCGGCCCCCGAGGCTCGCGCGCCGGCGGCGGCGCAGCCGGCGCTTAGGTCCATCGACGACACCCCGAGCTTCAAGAACAAGGCCTACACCGCCTTGAAGAACGCCATCGTGGCGATGGACATCTACCGCAGCCGCGACGACATCCGCCTCGACGAGCGCAAGCTGGCGCACGACTTCGGCATCAGCCGCACGCCGGTGCGCGAGGCGATGGCGCAGCTCGAAAGCGAAGGCTTCGTGCGCTCGGTGCCGCGTCGCGGTATCTATGTGGTGCGCAAGACCAAGCGCGAGGTGATCGAGATGATCACCGCCTGGGCGGCGCTGGAAAGCATGGCGGCGCGCCTGATCACGCAAGTCGCCAGTGAAGAGGAAATCGCCGGCTTGCGCCGGATGTTCGCAACCTTCGAGAACGGCAAGGTGCGCGCGCATCTCGACGAGTATTCCGAGATCAACATCGAATTCCATCAGACCATCATCCGGCTCAGCTGCAACGCCGTGCTGACCGACCTCGCCGAAAATCTTTTTACCCATATGCGCATGATCCGCCGCAAGACCATCGGCGAGAAGGATCGTGCCGACCGTTCGATCCGCGACCACATCAATATCATCGAGGCTCTGGAAGCGCGCGCCACCGATCGCGCCGAAGAGCTGGTGCGCAACCACGCGCTCGGCCTGGCCGATCACGTGGCGCGGTATGCCGATTATTTGGACTGACAAGGCCCGATCACAAGACCTAAGGGAGGATTCCCATGGCTGATACAGCAGTACAAGATAAGAAACCGGCGACCACGGCGCCCGAAGCAGAACGCGAGCTGACGGATGGCTTTCACCTCATCATCGATGCGCTCAAGCTCAACGGCCTCAACACGATCTACGGTGTGCCTGGCATCCCGATCACGGACTTCGGCCGGATGGCACAGGCCGCAGGCATACGCGTCATCTCGTTCCGGCATGAGCAGAACGCCGGCAACGCAGCTGCAATCGCCGGCTACCTGACGAAAAAGCCCGGCATCTGCCTCACGGTGTCGGCTCCGGGCTTTCTCAACGGTCTGGTCGCGCTGGCCAATGCCACGACTAACTGCTTCCCGATGATCCTGATCTCGGGCTCGTCCGAGCGCGAGGTCGTCGACCTGCAGCAGGGCGACTATGAAGAGATGGACCAATTGGCGATCGCCAAGCCGCTCTGCAAGGCGGCCTTCCGCGTGCTGCATGCCGCAGACATCGGCATCGGCCTCGCGCGCGCGATCCGCGCGGCCGTTTCCGGCCGTCCGGGCGGCGTCTATCTCGATTTGCCCGCTAAACTTTTCGGCCAGGTGATGGACGCCGAGGCCGGGCAAAAGTCGCTGGTGAAGGTGATCGACGCGGCACCGGCCCAAATTCCGGCGCCAGCTGCGGTCAAGCGTGCGCTCGACGTGCTCAAGAGCGCCAAGCGCCCGCTGATCATTCTCGGCAAGGGTGCGGCTTACGCGCAGGCCGACGATCTAATTCGCGCGTTCGTCGAAAAGAGCGGCGCTCCGTTCCTGCCGATGAGCATGGCCAAGGGCCTCTTGCCCGACACGCATCCGCAATGCGCGGGTGCGGCGCGTTCGACGGTGCTGAAAGACGCCGACGTCGTCATGATGATCGGCGCTCGCCTCAACTGGCTGCTGTCGCATGGCAAGGGCAAGAACTGGGGTGAGCCGCATTCGAAGAAGTTCATCCAGATCGACATTGAGCCCAAGGAGATGGATTCCAACGTCGAGATCGTCGCCCCCGTGGTCGGCGATATCGGCTCCTGCCTCTCCGCCTTGCTCGACGGCATGGGCGCCAAGTGGCCCGCGCCGCCAGCCGACTGGACCGGCGCCATCAGCAAGAAAAGAGAAGAGAACGTAGCCAAGATGGCGCCGCGGCTGATGAACAACAACGTGCCGATGGATTATCACGGCGCGCTCGGCGTCCTGCGCACGATCGTCAAGGAACGCCCGGACGCGATCCTGGTCAACGAGGGCGCCAATGCGCTCGATCTCACGCGCGGCGTCATCGACATGTACCAGCCGCGTAAGCGGCTCGACGTCGGCACCTGGGGCGTCATGGGCATCGGCATGGGCTATGCCATCGCCGCGGCCATCGAGACCGGCAAGCCGGTGCTGGCGATCGAAGGCGACTCGGCCTTCGGCTTCTCCGGCATGGAGGTGGAGACGATCTGCCGCTACAAGCTGCCGGTCTGCGTCGTCATCTTCAACAACGACGGCATCTATCGCGGAACCGACGTCAATCGCGGCGGCGGTTCGGATCCGGCTCCCACCGTCTTCGTCAAAGGCTCGCGCTACGACAAGATGATGGAGGCCTTCGGCGGCGTCGGCGTCAATGCGACGTCGCCCGACGATCTCAAGCGCGCCGTCAACGAAGCGATGGATTCCGGCAAGCCGACCCTCATCAACGCGGTGCTCGACCCGGCAGCCGGCAGCGAGAGCGGCCGCATCGGCAACCTCAATCCGCAAAGCGCGCTGAAGAAGAAATAAAGGAAGTACCCGCCTCCGCGCGAGCGGGGGCGGTGTCCGCTGAATGTTTTAAGTGACGGCTCCCGACAGGGAGTGGGGCAAAACGAAAAGCTGGAGGAGAAGCAAATGGCAAACAAGAAGCAAAAGAACGGAAAGGCATCTAAGGTGAGGGCGGCAGCCAAGAAATCGGCCCGCAAGGTCGTGAAACTGGCGAGCTCGACAAAAGCGAACGGCAATGGTCTGCCAAAGCCGAGCAGCAAGCCCTACGGGCAGGCGGGTCTCGCGCTGCAAGGCGTGCGCATTCTCGACTTCACCCACGTGCAGTCGGGTCCTACCTGCACCCAACTGCTCGCCTACATGGGCGCCGACGTGATCAAGGTCGAGCGTCCGGGCGCCGGCGACATCACGCGCGGCCAGCTGCGCGACGTACCCAATGCCGACAGCCTCTATTTCACCATGCTCAACGGCACCAAGCGGTCGATCACCATCGACTCCAAGCATCCCAAAGGCATGGATATCCTCAACCGGCTGATCAAGATCTGCGACGTGCTGGTGGAGAATTTCGCTCCCGGCGCGCTCGACCGCATGGGTCTGACCTGGGAGTACGTCCACAAGCTCAACCCGCGCATGATCGTCGCCTCGGTCAAGGGCTTCGGCCCGGGCCCGTACGAGGACTGCAAGGTCTATGAGAACGTCGCCCAATGCGCCGGCGGCGCCGCCTCCACCACCGGCTTCCGCGAAGGTCCGCCGCTGGTCACCGGCGCGCAGATCGGCGACTCGGGCACCGGCCTGCATCTCGCGCTCGGCATCGTCTCGGCGCTGTACCAGCGCAACCGCACTGGCCGTGGCCAGAAGGTGCTCTGCGCCATGCAGGATGGCGTGCTCAATCTCGCCCGTGTCAAGCTGCGCGATCAGCAGCGTCTCGCCCACGGCCCGCTTACCGAATACAGCCAGTTTGGCGAAGGCGTGCCGTTCGGCAAGGCGGTGCCGCGCGCCGGCAACGATTCCGGCGGCGGTCAGCCGGCCTGGCTGCTCAAGTGCAAGGGCTGGGAGAGCGATCCCGACGCCTACATTTATTTCATCACCCAGGCGCCGGTGTGGGGCGCGATCTGCGACCTGATCGGCGAGCCGACCTGGAAGACCGATCCGGACTATGCCACGCCGAAGGCGCGCCTGCCGCGGCTGAAAAAGATTTTCGCGCGGATCGAGGATTGGACCATGACCAAGACCAAGTTCGAGGTCATGGACATCTGCAATGCGGTCGATATTCCGGTTGGACCGATCCTGTCGATGAAGGAGATTGCCGAGGACGAGTCGCTGCGCAAGACCGGCACGGTGGTCGAAGTCGATCACCCGACCCGCGGCAAATATCTGACCGTCGGCAATCCGATCAAGCTGTCGGATTCGCCCGCCAAGGTGGAGCGCTCGCCGCTGCTCGGCGAGCACACCGATGAGGTCCTGTCCAAGGTGCTCGGCTACAGCGCGTCGCAGATCGCCGAGATCAAGGCGTCGGGCGCGATCACCGCGCCGGACAAGTCGAAAGCGGCGGCCTAACAAGACTGTCATGCCCGGGCTTGTCCCGGGCATCCCGCTTGGGGACGTAAACGTCTCAGCGATCGGGATCGCCGGGCCAAGCCCGGCGATGACCGCGAAAATGGGGAGAGCAAGTTGATGCGTATCGTGGTCCACGGCCAGCAGGCATTCGGCAAGGCCGTGCTGGAAGCGCTGCTCAAACGCGGCGAAGAGGTGGTCGCGGTCTATGTCGCGCCGGAGAAGGAAGGCGCCAAGGCCGATCCGCTCAAAGAGGCTGCGATTGCAGCCAAGCTCCCGGTGTTTCAGCCCGACTCGTACAAGAAGCCGGAGGTCCTGGCTGAATTCAAGTCGCTCAAGCCCGACCTGCAAGTCATGGCCTTCGTCACTTTGTTCGTGCCGGAAGAGTTTCTCAACGCGCCGACCAAGGGTTCGATCCAGTATCACCCGTCATTGCTGCCGGCCTATCGCGGTGCCAGCGCGATCAACTGGCCGATCATCAAGGGCGAGAAGGAAACCGGCCTGTCGATCTTCTGGCCCGACAACGGGCTCGATACCGGCGACGTGCTGCTGCAAAAGAAGACGCCGATCAGCGGCACCGATACGCTCGGCACCGTTTATTTCGATCGTCTGTTTCCGCAGGGCGTCGAGGCCATGTTGGAATCGGTCGACCTGGTGAAGGCCGGCAAGGCGCCACGCATCAAGCAGGACGAGTCGAAGGCCACGTACGAAGGCCGCTGCGGTCCCGGCAACGCCAAGATCGACTGGGGCAAGCCATGGGAGCAGATCGACCGGCTCATCCGCGGCTGCAATCCGGCGCCGGGCGCGTGGACCACGCTCGACGGCAAGCAGCTTAAGATTTTCGACGCCAAGCCGCTGCCGGCCAAGGACCCCAAGGGCATCGCCGGCAAGCTGGGCGAAATCGTCGCGGTCGAATCCGACGGCTTCACCGTCGTCTGCGCCGACGGCCGCTTCAAGGTCACCCGCGTGCAGCCCGAAGGGGCTAAGAAGATCGACGCGTCCGAATTCATCACGACCGCCAAGCTCGCTACGGGGGCGAGGTTTACTTAAAGCCAACCTGATCGCCGGTTCACCGCACATCGCATTAAACGGAAAACACCCATGCCCGCCTCGCAGCATCAATCACCGAAATCCGACATCGAAATTTCGCAGAACGCCAAGAAGCGGCCGATCATAGAGCTCGCCAAGGAGAGGCTCGGCATCGCCGCCGAAAACCTCGAGCCCTATGGCCACTACAAGGCCAAGGTGTCGATGGACTACGTGAAATCGCTCAAGGACAAGAAGAACGGCAAGCTGATCCTGGTGACGGCGATCACCCCGACGCCGGCGGGCGAGGGCAAGACCACCACCACGGTCGGCCTCACCGACGCGCTCAATCACATCGGCAAGAAGGCGATGCTGTGCCTGCGCGAGCCTTCGCTCGGGCCCTCCTTCGGCATGAAGGGCGGCGCCGCCGGCGGCGGCTACGCCCAGGTGGTGCCGATGGAAGACATCAACCTGCATTTCACCGGCGACTTCCACGCCATCACCTCGGCGCACAATCTTCTGTCGGCGCTGATCGACAATCACATCTATTGGGGCAACGCGCTCGGCATCGACTCGCGCCGCGTTGCCTGGCGCCGCGTCATGGACATGAACGACCGCGCGCTGCGCGAGATCGTCTGCTCGCTCGGCGGCGTCGCCAACGGCTATCCGCGCGAGGCCGGGTTCGACATCACGGTCGCCTCCGAAGTGATGGCGATCTTCTGCCTGGCCAGGGATATCGACGACTTGAAGGAGCGGCTCGGCAAAATCATCGTCGGCTATACCCGCGAGCGCAAGCCGGTGCTCGCCAAGGACCTCAAGGCGCACGGCGCCATGACGGCGCTGCTCAAGGAGGCGATCGCGCCCAATCTGGTGCAGACGCTGGAAGGCACGCCCGCCTTCATCCACGGCGGACCGTTCGCCAACATCGCGCATGGCTGCAACTCGGTGACGGCGACCGCCACCGCGCTCAAGCTCACCGACTACGTCGTCACCGAAGCCGGCTTCGGCGCCGATCTGGGCGGCGAGAAATTCATCGACATCAAGTGCCGCAAGGCGGGTCTCACGCCCGACTGCGTGGTGCTGGTCGCCACCATCCGCGCGCTCAAGATGCATGGCGGGGTGCAGAAGGCCGATCTCAAGAAGGAAGACCTCAAGGCGCTGGAGGCCGGCATGGCCAACCTGCAACGCCACGTCGAGAACGTGAAGAAATTCGGCATTCAGCCGGTGATCTCGATCAACCGCTTCTCGGCCGACACGCCGGCGGAAATCGATCTGGTCAAGAACGCCTGCGCCAAGCTCGGCGTCGAGGCGATCATGGCCGACCACTGGGCGATGGGAGGCGAGGGCGCCGCCGACGTCGCCAAGGCGGTGGTGAAGATCTGCGACAGCGGCAAGAGCAAGCTGAAGCTGCTCTATCCCGACGAGATGCCGCTGTTCGAAAAGATCGAGACCATCGCCAGAGAAATCTATCGCGCCAAGGCGGTCACTGCCGACAAGGCGGTCAAGGACCAGCTCAAGTCCTGGGAGGAGATGGGTTACGGCAAGCTTCCGATCTGCGTCGCCAAGACCCAGTATTCGTTCACGACCAACCCGGACTCCAAGGGTGCGCCCAACGATCACATCATCAATGTGCGCGAAGTGCGGCTGTCGGCCGGCGCGGAGTTCGTGGTGGCGATCTGCGGCGAGATCATGACCATGCCGGGCCTGCCGAAGGTGCCGGCGGCCGACTCCATCGACGTCGGCGCCGACGGCAAGATCGTCGGGCTGTTCTAATAAAATCTACACGAGGACGAACGATGATCAAATTCTACTATAGCGGCGCGCCCAATCCGATGAAGGTCGCGCTCATGCTCGAGGAAACCGGGCTGCCCTATGAGCCGGTTCCGGTCGACACCCGCAAAGGCGAGCAGCACAAGCCGGAATATCTGGTGATCAATCCGAACGCCAAGGTGCCGGCGATTGTGGACGGCGACGTCACCGTGTTCGATAGCAACGCCATCCTGCTTTATCTCGCCGAGAAGAGCGGAAAGTTTGTGCCGCCAAAAGGCGACAAGGCGCGCGCCGAATTGCTGTCGTGGCTGATGTTCGTGGCTTCCGGCGTCGGGCCGTATTCCGGCCAATCGGTGCATTTCCGCAATTATGCGCCCGAGAAGAACGAATACGCCATCAATCGCTACATGTACGAGGCCCAGCGGCACTATGCCATTCTCGATGCGCGGCTGGCTAAGCAGAAATACGTGCTCGGCGACAGCTACACCATCGTCGACATGGCGGTGTGGGGCTGGGCGCGGCTCATTCCGAACGCGCTCGGCGAGGGCGCCTGGGCCAAGTTTCCCAACCTGAAGCGGCTGATCGACGAGATTTCCGCCCGGCCGGCGGCGGCACGGGCAAACGCGCTCAAGGACAAGCACAAGTTCAAGACCGAGTTCGACGAAGAAGCCAAAAAGGCCATGTTCCGGCATATGACAGTAAAGGTGGCCTGACCGAGTTCCGGCTAAAGACGTTCATGGCTCTCAAGACCCCATCGCCGGACAACAAACCCGGCGGCCGCCGCAAAGCGCCGCGCACGCCCAAGGGCCGTCAGATCGACCCCGCGGCGCTCGACGAGGTGCGCGCGCTGCTCGCCGACCGGCCGCGCCGGCGCGATCTGCTGATCGAGCATCTGCATCTGATCCAGGACCGCTACGGCCATCTGTCCGCCGCGCATCTCACGGCGCTGGCGCAGGAGATGAAGTTCGCGCTCACCGAAGTCTACGAGGTCGCGACCTTCTATTCGCATTTCGACGTGGTGAAGGATGGTCCACCGCCGCCGGCGGTGACCGTGCGCGTGTGCGATTCGCTGTCCTGCGCCATGGCCGGCGCGGAGACGCTGCTGAAAAAATTGCCGGCGATCCTCGGCAAGGACGTGCGCGTGGTGCGCGCGCCCTGCATGGGCGCCTGCGACCGCGCGCCGGTCGCCGCGGTCGGGCACTTGCAGACATTTAAGGCGACGGCCGACAAAGTCGCGGCCGACGTAAAGTCGAACAAGCATCCGCACGCCTGGAAACCGGGCGCCGATTTCGTCGCCTATCAAAAAGCCGGCGGCTACGCGCTGCTGAAGGATTGTCTCAGCGGCAAGCGCACGCGCGACGAGCTGATCAAGCTCGTGAGCGACGCCGGCCTGCGCGGCCTCGGCGGCGCCGGATTTCCCACCGGGCGCAAATGGCAGTTGGTGCGCGCCGAACCCGCGCCCCGCCTGTTCGCGGTCAACGCCGACGAGGGCGAGCCCGGCACCTTCAAGGACCGCTTTTATCTCGAGCGCGATCCGCACCGCTTCATCGAGGGTATGCTGATCGCGGCCTGGGTGGTCGAGGCGCCGGAGACCTACCTCTATATCCGCGATGAATATCCGGAACTGCGCCTGATGCTGGCGCAGGAAATGGCCAAGGCGGAGAAAGCGGGCTTGTCGCCGCACACCAAGCTGCATCTGCGGCGCGGCGCCGGCGCTTACATCTGCGGCGAAGAGTCGGCGATGATCGAATCGATCGAGGGCAAGCGCGGTCTGCCGCGCCACCGCCCGCCTTACGTGGCGCAGGTCGGCCTGTTCGGCCGCCCGACGCTGGAGCAGAACGTCGAGACGCTGTTCTGGGTGCGCGACATCGTCGAGAAGGGCGCGCAATGGATGACGTCGCAAGGGCGCCGCGAGCGGAAAGGTTTCCGCAGCTTCTCGGTATCGGGCCGCGTGAAAAAGCCGGGCGTGGTGCTGGCGCCGGCCGGCGTCACCGCGCGCGAGCTGGTCGAGGAATTCTGCGGTGGCATGATCGACGGCGAAACCTTCAAGGGCTATCTGCCGGGCGGGGCGTCGGGCGGCATTCTGCCGGCCAAGATGGCCGACATCCCGCTCGATTTCGGCACCCTGGAACCGCACGGCTGTTTCGTCGGCTCGCACGCGGTTGTCATCCTGTCCGGCAAGGACGACATGAAGGCGGTCGCGCTCAATCTAATGAAGTTTTTCGAGGACGAATCCTGCGGCCAGTGCACGCCCTGTAGGGCTGGCACCGAAAAGGCGGTCAAGCTGATGGCGCAGGGACCCTGGGACCCCGCGCTGCTGACGGAACTCTCGGCCGCCATGCGCGATGCCTCGATCTGCGGCCTCGGCCAGGCCGCGCCGAATCCGCTATTATGTGTGCTAAAGTATTTTCCCGAAGAACTGAGCAAGCCGCTGGGAACCTGGTGATAGAAAGCAGCAACCCATGACCGCAGGCAACGGCGCCGGCAAATCGGTGAAATTCATCCTTGACGGCAAGGAAGTCGAGGCGCTGGAAGGCGAGACCATCTGGCAGGTGGCCAAGCGCCAAGGCATCGACATCCCGCATCTGTGCTATTCGCCCGAGCCCGGCTACCGCGCCGACGGCAATTGCCGCGCCTGCATGGTGGAGATCGAGGGCGAGCGCGTGCTGGCAGCAAGCTGCATCCGCAAGCCGAGCGAAGGCATGAAAGTGAAGGCGGCTTCCGAGCGCGCCAAGACCGCGCGGCAGATGGTGTTCGAGCTGCTGATTTCCGACCAGCCCGAGCGCAAGACGCTGGCGCACGATCCGCAATCGAAATTCTGGGCCTGGGCCGACCGCATGGGCGTCGCCACCAGCCGCTTCGGCAAGCGCCACGCGCCCGAAGCCGACCGCAGCCATCCGGCCATGGCGGTCAATCTCGACGCCTGTATCCAGTGCAATCTCTGTGTGCGCGCCTGCCGCGAAGTGCAGGTTAACGACGTCATCGGCATGGCCGGCCGCGGCCATCTCGAAAAGATCGTGTTCGATTTCGACGACCCGATGGGCAACTCGACTTGCGTGGCCTGCGGCGAATGCGTGCAGGCCTGCCCGACCGGCGCGCTGATGCCGGCGACGCTGGTCGACGCCAAAAACGTGCGCACCGAATTCCCCGACCGCGAGGTGCACAGCGTGTGCCCCTATTGCGGCGTCGGCTGCCAGCTCACGTACCACATCAAGAACGATAAATTGCTCTACGTCAGCGGCCGCGACGGCCCGGCCAACCAGCAGCGGCTGTGCGTGAAGGGCCGCTTCGGCTTCGACTATGTCAGCAATCCGCAGCGCCTGATGAAGCCGCTGGTGCGCAAGGATGGTGTAGCGAAATCAGCCGACGACCTGGTCGACCCGGCCAATCCGTTCACCCATTTCCGCGAAGCCACGTGGGAAGAGGCGATGGAGCGCGCCGCTTCGGGCCTCAAGAAAATCCGCGACCGCGACGGCCCGCGCGCGCTTGCCGGCTTCGGCTCGGCCAAGGGCTCGAACGAAGAGGCTTACCTGTTCCAGAAACTGGTGCGCACGGGCTTCGGCTCCAACAATGTCGACCACTGCACGCGGCTGTGTCACGCCTCCTCGGTGGCGGCGCTGCTCGAAGGCGTCGGCTCGGCGGCGGTGACCGCGACCTTCAACGAGTGCAAGAATTCCGATTTCATCATCGTCATCGGCGCCAACCCGACCGAGAACCATCCGGTGGCCGCCACCTTCTTCAAGCAGGCGGCCAAGCGCGGCGCCAAGCTCGTCGTCATGGACCCGCGCGGGCAGGCGCTCAAGCGCCACGCCTGGCAGATGATGCAGTTCAAGAACGGCACCGACGTGGCCATGCTCAACGGCATGCTTAATGTGATTGTCACCGAGAAGCTGTACGACCAGCAATACGTGCAGACCTATGTCGAGGGCTTCGGCCCCTTCGCCGAGAGCATCAAGGACTTCACGCCGGAGGAGATGGCGCCGATCTGCGGCATCCCAGCCGACACGTTGCGCGAAGTGGCGCGCTCTTACGCGCGCGCCGAAAGCGCCATCATCTTCTGGGGCATGGGCGTCTCGCAGCACACCCACGGCACCGACAATGCGCGCTGTCTGATCGCGCTCGCGCTGATCACCGGCCAGGTCGGCCGCCCGGGCACCGGCCTGCATCCGCTGCGCGGGCAGAACAACGTGCAGGGCGCCTCCGACGCCGGGCTCATTCCGATGTTCTACCCCGATTACAAGTCGGTCGAGAGCCCGGAGATGATCGCCAAATACGAAAAGGCCTGGGGCAAGAAGCTCGACCATAAGCGCGGCAAGACCGTGGTCGAGATCATGACCGCGGTGCACGCCGACGAGATCAAGGGCATGTACATCATGGGCGAAAACCCCGCGATGTCCGACCCCGATCTCAATCACGCGCGCGGCGCGCTCGCGCATCTCGAACATCTGGTGGTGCAGGACATCTTCCTGACCGAGACCTGCTCCTATGCCGACGTGATCCTGCCGGCTTCGGCCTGGCCGGAGAAGGACGGCACCGTCACCAACACCAATCGCCAGGTGCAGATGGGCCGCCAGGCGCTGCCGCTGCCGGGCGATACGCGGCAGGACCTCTGGATCGTGCAGGACCTCGCCCAACGCATGGGCGAAAAGTGGAACTACAAGCACGTCAGCGAAGTGTTCGAGGAGATGGCGCGGCTGATGCCGGCGCTCGACAACATCTCGTGGGAGCGCGTCGCGCGCGAGGATCACGTCACCTATCCGACCGATGCGCCCGATCAGCCGGGCCGCGACGTGGTGTTCGACAAGGGCTTCCCGCGCCCCGGCGGCTTCGGCAAACTGGTGGCGGCCAAGCTCACACCGCCGGACGAGACGCCCGACCACGACTATCCGTTCATCCTCACCACCGGCCGCCAGCTCGAGCATTGGCACACCGGCGCCATGACGCGGCGCGCCAGCGTGCTCGACGCATTGGAGCCTTCCGCGGTTGCTTCCGTATCGCGCGGCACGCTGGAGAAACTAGGGCTCAAGCCCGGCGATAGGCTGCGCGTCACCACGCGGCGCGGCGAGGTCGAACTGGCCTCGCGCCAGGACGAAGCCATCCCCGACGGCGTGATCTTCATCCCGTTCGCTTTCGTCGAGGCGGCGGCCAATATCCTCACCAACCCGGCGCTCGATCCGTTCGGCAAGATTCCGGAATTCAAATTCTGCGCGGCCAAGGTGGAGGCCGCCGGGGCGAGGCAGCAGGCGGCGGAGTAGGGAGCTCTCTGCCCTACGCTCGCCTGTCTCGTTATTCCGGCTTCTTGTTCTTGAAATAAGGCTCGACCTTCCCGGTGAGCTTGATCGTCAACGGGTTGCCGAAGCGATCCTTGGCGTTGCCGGCCGCCACGCGAACCCATCCCTCGCTCACGCAATATTCCTCGACATTGGTCCTCTCGACGCCCTTGAAGCGGATGCCGACATCGCGCGCGAGCGCTTCCTCGTTGAAATAGGGACTGCGTGGATCGTTGCAGAGCCGGTCGGGAGGGGTGTCGGACATGGAGGTTCTTTCGGATTCGGATATCGGAATCTGTAGCACTGCGGCAGAGAAATGCGACGGTCTGTGCGCGGGAGACCTGGGCGGCGCCCCCGCTTAGTGCAATATGGGCCTTTCGTCTCCCACCACGCGCATGTCCATCCGCCCGATCAAGTCCGCCCGCATCGCCTCGGCTTCATGCAGCGCCGCGTCGGTCTGCGTCCAGGTGGTCGCATTCGACCCCAACAGGACGATGCCGCCAAGCACCGCCGCCATCGCCGCGATGATGGTGCCGGGGGAAAACGCGATCACCCCCAGCAGCACGAGCACGATCCAGATCGCTCCGGCGGCGATGGTCAGCTTCGCGGCCAGCGAAATCTTGCGGCAGCGCTCGATCGATTCGGTCAGCGCCTCGCTGCGCGCTTCGAGTTGCGCGATCTCATCGCGGAAATCGTCGTCGTCCATGGCCCAACCGTAGCCCGAATTTCACGTAAATACTGCGCGTTGAGGATTACGATCTCAACAAATGCCGGCCGGCCGGCCGTGCCGACTACGCGCCGTCTTCACTCCGGTTGCAGCCCGATGTCGTGGACGATTTTGCTCCAGAGATCGTACTGGGCCTGCACGAAGGCGCGCGTTGCCTCGGGCGTGTCGGCGCCATCAGTGAAGAAGCCGACGTCGGCAAGCCGTTTCACCAGTTCCGGCGTCTTGAGAACCTTGTCCATCTCCCGGTTCAACCGCGTAATGACTTCCGCGGGTGTTCCGGCCGGCGCGGCGATCACGAACCAACCGGTGAGTTCAACCCCGGGATAGGCTTCGGAAATCGAGGGCACCTGCGCGTATTGCGGCAAGCGTTTCGTCCAGCTGATGGCGATCGGCTTGAGCGCTCCGCTGGCGATATGCGGCGCCGCAGATGGAATAGCCAGTATTGTGAGCTGGGTGCGTCCGGCCAGCGTGTCTTGCACGCCCTGCGGCATGGTCGCGTACGGGACCTGGAGAATGTCGGCGCCGCTGACCTTGTTCAGCCAGGTGGCCAGAATACCGGAAAAATTTCTCCGCCCATCGGTCGCGAAGGCGAGCTTGCCCGGGTTCGCCTTATCGTAGGTGATCAGCTCGGGAAGATTATTGGCCGGCAAGTTGGCGTTGGCGAGAATCAGAAACGGATTCTTCGCCACCATGGAAACCGCGACGAAATCCTTGACTGGATCGTAGGGTAACGTCTTGAACGTGTGCGGATTGCTCACCAGCGCGGCGGCGGTGGCGAAGAACAAAGTGTAGCCGTCGGCCGCTGCGTGAGCGGCCGCCGCCGCACCGACCACATTGCCGCCGCCGGGGCGGTTCTCGACCACGACCCGTTGTCCCAACAAATCCGACAACTTATCGCTGATGAGCCGGCAGATGAGGTCGGGAGTACCGCCGGCGGCCTGCGAGACGATGATCTTGATCGGTCGGTTAGGCCAAGTCTCCGCCTTGGCTGGGACAAACGACAGCAGCAGCAAGGCGAGCAGCGTGGCCGCCCGGACCAATATGGACATATTCTTCTCCCTGCAGCGGGGATTGCGCGCAAGATTCCCGAACCCAATAAAGAATAACGACAGTATGAGCGGCAACGCCACATTGATTCAAGTCAACGGGCCACCACGATCCGCTCCAGCCGGTCAGGCTGGGCGGTGGCGTCTGCCCCGATGCCGCCGCTTTTGCAGGTTGAAGTTCCCGGGCGTCCGCGGTGCCGAGCGCGCCGGGGGGCATGAACGCGACGGAGAGCAACGCCATGAAACATGCGCAACTTTTATTTTTCCTTGGCGTCTTAATGGTTTCGACCACGGCCGCGCTGGCGAAGCCCGCCTACGTGGCCTCGACCGTGAACCTGCGCGCCGCACCGGGCACCACCAGCGAGATCGTCGCCAAGATTCCCGGCGGCAGCCTGATCGATGCCAAAGATTGCAGCGAAGGCTGGTGCGCGGTCACCTGGCAGGAAAAGAGCGGCTTCGCGATCCAGACCGCGCTCGATACGAGCGGCCGCGTGCCGCGCGCTGCGGCGCGGCCGCCGGCTTACCGGCCGAATGCGGGCTATGTGGTCGATGACGAGCCGGTCTACGACGAAGCGCCGCCACCGGTCTATTATTACGACGGTCCCTATTACCGGCCGTATTGGGGCTGGCGGCGGCGTTGGTAATGAACACCGCCGGATAGGACCGGGTGTCACGTCGCCTTGTCGTCGGCGTCCCATAGCAGGCCGATCGCAACCTTGACGGCGAGGTAGACGACCAAGGCCACCGGAAAGGCGAAATAGAACTTCACGTCGAGGCCCTGCTGCAATCCGAACAGGGTGGCCGCGCCGGCCAGCACCGAGACAATTCGACCGATCGCCAGCCGGTTCATGCGCGGGCGCCGCTAGCGCTTGGTTTTGGAATCGTCGGCCCCGCGCATATTTTGCCACGGATCGTTGCGCGTGGGCGTGGGCGCCTGGTCTCTATATTTGCGCGTGGCGTTGTATTCTTTATCAACCGCCTCGGCCTCCTTTTTCTTTTGCTGCTCTTCCACGGCGAGGGGGTTTTCGGGCGGCTTTTTTTGTTGGGCGAACGCCGGCCCGGCGATGACAGCCAGCAATACAAGCGCGACAATATACCTTGCCATGGCGGTTACTCACGTGTTCCTTGCCGGACAGGCTATCATGCCGTCTTTGCGCTCTCAATGCGATGAAATCGTCGCGATCGGCCTTTACGGCAGCTATAAATTTCGCCGCCGTATCGTTACAATGTACTCTTGAGCCTGCCCGGACGATTCCGACGCAATTGAGGTAAGGCATGTCACTTGCTCACGATACGTCGCCGCGCACGGCTACGAAGGCGCTCCGCCACGACTGGACGCGCGCGGAGGTGCGCGCGCTGTTCGCGCTGCCGTTTCCGGAACTGATGTTCCGCGCCGCACTGGTGCATCGGGAGAATTTCGATCCGACCGAAGTGCAGATCTCGACTTTGCTGTCGATCAAGACCGGCGGCTGCCCGGAGGATTGCGCCTATTGTCCGCAATCCGCGCAATACGACACCGGCGTGCAAGCCGAGAAGCTGATGAGCCTCGACGCGGTGCTCGGCGAGGCGCGCGCGGCGAAGGCCGGCGGCGCCTCGCGCTTCTGCATGGGCGCGGCCTGGCGAAGTCCGAAGGAGCGCGATCTCGATTCCGTCTGCGCCATGGTGGAGGGCGTGAAGGCGCTCGGCCTGGAGACCTGCGCCACGCTCGGTATGCTGACGGGCGAACAGGCGGTGCGGCTGAAGGCCTCCGGCCTCGACTACTACAACCACAACCTCGACACCTCGCCGGAATATTACGGCGCCATCATCACCACGCGCACCTACCAGGATCGCCTCGACACGCTCGACCACGTGCGCAATGCCGGCATCCATGTCTGCTGCGGCGGCATCGTCGGCATGGGCGAGGGGTTAGAGGACCGCGCCGGCATGATCGCGACGCTGGCGAGCCTGCCGGTGCATCCGGAAAGCGTGCCGATCAACATGCTGGTGCAGGTCGAGGGCACGCCGCTTGCCACCGGTGAGAAAAAAGCTGCCAAGATCGATCAGCTCGATTTCGTGCGCACCATCGCGGTGGCGCGCATCACGATGCCGGCTTCGGTGGTGCGGCTTTCCGCCGGCCGCGAGGACATGAGTGAGGAGACGCAGGCGCTGTGTTTCCTCGCTGGCGCCAATTCGATTTTCTATGGCCCGAAACTTCTCACCACGCCCAACCCAGAGCGCGACCGCGACATGGCGTTGCTGGACAAGCTCGGGCTAAGGCCAATGGCGTAAATACCGCGCACTACTTAACCACCAGGACCGGGCAGGGCGCCAGTCGCACCAGGCGGTCGGCGGTGCCGCCGATGATGCGCTCGTAAAGCGCCGAATGCCCCATGAAGCCGACGACGAGCAGATCGGCCTTGTGCGCCTTGACATAGGCGACAATGGCCGACACGGCGTGGCCGGCGACCACCTCGGCGTCGAGTTTGACGCCCTTTTTCTTGGCAATGTCGCGCGCCTTCGCCAAGACGTCGTGGAACTTGTGATTTTCATCGGTCTTGGCCTCGATCACCTCGTCGATCGAAGCTGGCATGTTCGGCAGCACCTCGACCGAGATCATGTGCAGCGCGGTGTCGGCGCGCTTGGCGATGTCGCAGGCCAAGGCCAGCGCATTGAAACCGCCGATCGATCCGTCATTGGCCACCACGATCCGCTTGAACATGTCTCACACCTCCTGCTTGGCCGACGCGATTTTCGGCAGGAACCATTTCTGCGCAATCACCGTGGGCACCACCGCGCTGGCGATCACCGTCGTGAGCAGGATGGTGTATTGCTCCTGGTCGATGATGTGATTGGTCAGGCCATAGAGGGCCGAGATCGAGCCGAACGTCAGCCCCGTCGACATCAGCAGCGTGGTGTACATGCCCTCGCGTTTGTCGAAGCGATAGTAGCGCGTCAGCGGTAAAATGCCGACGAACTTAGTTGCCACTTTCGCACCCAGGAACAGTGCAATCAAGCCCGCGCCGGCGATGAGCGCCTTGGCTTCGATCAGCGAGCCGGCTTTCAGGAAATAGAACGGCGTCAGCACCGCGAAGGCGATGACCCGCATGCGATGCGGCAGTTCCGGGTCGTGCTGGAAAGCGGGCGCCAGCGCCATGCCGACGAGATAGGCCGGCAGCACTGCCTCGCTGCCGACGGCGGTGGCAAAGCCGCCCAGCGCGAACAAAATGAGCAGCAGAAATTTGATCTCCGGCTCGCTGACCCGCTGTCCGACGCGAACGAAGAACCAGGGCGCGACCTTCGGCAGCATCATGACCACGACAATGGTTGCCGCGGCGAATGCCAGCAGCCAAACCGTGAAGGAGGCAAATACGATTCCGAGCGCCAGCACGGTGCCGAGATCGGTGATGAAGCAGGCGGCCAGGATGATCTTGCCGAGCTCGGTCTTGTTGAGGCCGGTCTCCACCATCACGGCATAAACCACCGCCACCGATGTCGTGGACAGCGCGATGCCGGCGATCTGCGCTTGCGGCCAGGGCCAGCCGAGCAGATAGCGGGCGGCCAGCATGCAGCCGAGATAGGGCAACAGGAAACTGACGAAGCCGATGCCGACGCTGGCCCCGAGATTGCGGCGCACCACCACCATGTCCACTTCCGCGCCGGCGAGGAAAGTCAGCAGGATGGCGCCGAAGCCGGCGAGGTAGTTGATCCAGGGAGTGAGCGGCATGCCGATGATGTTGCCGCCGAGCGCGCCCATCATGATCTCGATCAAGGCGACCGACAAAGCGAGCCGGATCGAAATCAGCGAGGACGCGAGTGCCAGCGCGATCCACAGCGCCGAGGTAAACCAGATATTGTCCATCATCAGTCACGCTCCGTTTGTGCGCGTGCGGCACCAAGCCGACGCGGGATCGGAAGCGTGGCGGCGCGATTGGCCAAAGAAAATCCGCCTCGCTCGACCGATCGAATCCTACCGTTCCGCGCGCATGATCCCGAAAAGTGGGAACCGGTTTTCGGACAAGATCATGCGCAAACTGAAGTCGGTAGGAGTCATCAGCCAAACTGGCGGTTTCGGGGGACTCCATCCCCATCGCGACGAAAGGTAGCGGCGGTGGCGGGCTCGGTCAACCGGGCACCGGCTTGAAAGCTCTGCGTCACCCGCGCAGGATGCCGTCCCGCAACGCCAGCCCGCGAATTTGCATTGTCCTCAGATCCGATCCATCCACGCCGCCGGCGGCGCGCCTTCGACTGGTCGACCGCGACCATCGCCGTATTCGCGTTCGCCGCGGCAACTGCGGTCTATTGGCGCGACGGCGCTGAGCATTTCCTCGCCATCCTGTCCGGCGATCTCCTGCTGTTTGGCGAGATGCTGCCCAAGGTGCTGGCCGGCTGCCTGATCGGCGCCTTCGTCACGCTGCTGCTGCCGCGCGAACTGGTGGCGCGCTGGGTCGGGCACGAATCTGGTTTCACCGGCCTGGTTGTCGCCGCCCTGTTCGGTTTCATCCTGCCCGGCGGGCCGATCACCATCTATCCGGTGGCCGGCGCATTTCTCGCCATGGGCGCCGATGCCGGCGCGGTGGTCGCCTTCATCAGCAGCTGGACGCTGATCGGCTACACGCGCGCGCTGGTGTGGGAGCTGCCATTCTTCGGCTCCGACTTCGTGATCTGGCGCATCATCGAGGCGCTGCCGCTGCCGATCCTCGCCGGGCTGCTGGCGCGCATCGCGGTGCGCGCCGGGCTTGCACGCATGGGGGACCGCGCATGATCCCGAAAAGTGGGAACCGGTTTTCGGACAAGATCATGCGCAAACAAACATGACGATCGCCATCGACATCATGCTGTGGCTGGTGGTCGCGGCGTTGGGCTTTATCGCGGCGCTGCGCGGGCGCGTGCTGCTCAACGACGGCGCGCGCGATGGCGCGGTGGAGTTCATCCACCTGCTGCCGCGCATCGCCATCGGCGTGGTCGGCTCCGGCTTCGTCGCCGAGGTGCTGCCGAAGGCGTTGATCGCCCCCTGGCTCGGCCCGGAATCCGGCTTGACCGGCGTCATCATCGCGACGCTGGGCGGCGCGCTCACGCCGGGCGGGCCGGTGGTCGGTTTTTCGATCGGCGCCGCCGCGCTCAAGAGCGGGGCGGGCGCGCCGCAGGTGATCGCCTATTCCACCGCCTGGGCGCTTTACGCGATCCACCGGCTGGTGATCTGGGAAGTGCCGCTGATGCCGGCGCGCGTGGTCTGGCTGCGCGCGGTGGTGTCGCTGCCGCTGCCGTTCATCGCGGCGGCGGCGGCGATGGTGCTCGCCAAGCCGTGATCTGGAGCAACCCCGGTTTTAAACCGGGGCGATCCCTGCCAAGATTAGCCATCGGGACCGAAAAACAGGGAGGACACGATGGCGCACCATGCACATTGGGCACCATTCAAGCGCGCTGCGATCGTCTCGCTGCTGGGCGCGGCAGTAGTGGGCTTGCAGTTCAAAGCGGCGGCGGCCGACGACTACCCCAATCGCGTGGTGCAGTTGATCGTGCCGTATCCCCCCGGCGGCGGCGTTGACACGGTCGGCCGTGTGATCGCGCAAAAACTCACCGAGGCCCTCGGGCAAAACGTCATCGTGGTCAACCGCCCGGGCGCCGGCTCGGTGATTGGCGTGCGCGACGGCGCCAAGGCGACGCCCGACGGCTACACCATATTGATGCTGGTGACCGGCGCGAGCCTGCCCCCCAATACCGGCTACGATTTGCAGAAGGACTTTTCGCCCATCGGGCTGATTGCCTCCATTCCGATCGTGATCATGGCCAATCCTTCGATGCCGGTGAAGTCCATGACCGACGTGGTCGCGCTCGCCAAGAAGGAGCCCGGCAAGCTCACCGTCGGCACGCCGCCGTCGCCGACGCTCAACTATTTCGGCGCGGTGCAATTCAAGGGCATGACCGGCGCCGACCTCACCATCGTCACCTACAAGGGCACCGGGCCGCTCACCACCGATCTGCTCGGCGGCCATGTGATGCTGGCGTTCAACACGTTGCCGCCGGCGATCGGCAACATCAAGGCCGGCAAGATAAATGCCATCGCGGTGGCGGCGCCGCAGCGCCTGGCGGCGATCCCGGACGTGCCCACCACCGCCGAGTCCGGCATGCCGGGGCTCGACATCGTGCAGTATTACGGGCTGGTGGCGCCGGCCGGCACGCCGCCTGCCATCGTCGCGCGACTCAACAAGGAGCTGCGCAAGATCGTGTCGTCCGATGACATCAAGGCGCGCATCATCGCCGATGGCGGCGGCCCGGTCGCCAGCACGCCGGAAGAATATGCCGCCAATATCCAGCGCGAAGAAGGAAGGTGGGCGGCGCTGATCAAGAAGCTTGGCTTGAAGGTCGAGTAGGACGCTACTGCCGCAACAACCCGCAATACCGTTTGATCCCGTTATCCCAGCAGCCCGTTTGCCGGCAATAGTTGAACCGCGTGCGGCAGTTGGCAATGCAGTCACCAATCAAAGCGAGAGGGTTTCTCTGGCAGACAGAGATGCAGGTTTTCTGCTCGCCGCTGCAAAGCATCGGGGCGGCGAGGGCGGTCTGGGCGCCCAGCAAGTAAATCGCAACGATAGCGGCCGCGGCATTGATGATTTTGAGTGGCATGATCTCCGCCTAATGCACCGCCGCGCCGGCGCGCGGCGCAATTGATCCGCGATGCTTGATGACTTGCCCGGCGAGCTTGTGCGCGGCGTTCGCCGCCTCGATGGCCCCTTGCCCGTTGAGCCGCGCGGCGAGATAGCCGGCGTTGAAACCATCGCCGGCGGCGGTTGGATCGACCGGCACCACGACTTCCGGCACCGGCACGGTATCTCGCGCGCCGGAAGCGGCGACTAGCGCGCTGTTCGGTCCGTTCTTCACGACGATTTCATTGACGCCGAAGGCCTGCAGCCGTTCGATGGTCGCCTCCGGCGAAGGATCGCCCCACAGCACCGCCTCGTCGTCATAGGCCGGCAGCGCGATATCGACGCGCTTGAGCGCTTCCGCGAATACGGTGCGGGTGCGCGAGAGATCGCCGCCCCAGCCGTGCGGGCGGAAATTTCCGTCGAAGGCGATCTTGGCGCCGTTGCCGCGCGCGAGTTCGATGGTCGCGAAAAACCGCCCCAACCCCACGTTCGAATAGAGCGAGAGCGTGATACCGGTAAAGTAGATCAGCCGCGCCTTAACCAGGCTTTCCGCCATGGCGCTCCACTGCGGCAGTTCGAACAAGTCGCGCGCCGGCGCCGCCTCGCGCCAATAATGAACGCGCCGCTCGCTCTTGCCGTCGGTATCGACCAGCGCGAGGCCGGGCAGCCGGCCGCCCGCGCGCAAGATCAGATCGGTGCCGATGCCTTCGGCCTGCGCCAGCGCAAGAATCGCGTCGGAGAACGGATCGTCGCCGAGCGCGCTGGCCAATGCGACCGGGATGCCGGCGCGGGCCAAATAGATTGCCGTGTTGAAGGTGTCGCCGGAACTCGCCAGCGCGAAACGGCCGTCGGCGCCGCGGGCAAGCTCAACGAGCGCCTCGCCGATGCACACCGCGCGTTTGGCGGATTCGGTCATGCCGAAGGGTTAGCATGGCCGGCCTGCGACCGTCTCCCCCGCAACGCGGGTGCGCTTAAGGCGGCGAAATAGCCGAGCGCGCTGAGCACGGCGATGCAGAAGCTCACCGGCCAGTCGGTTTGATAGGCGAGCGTGAGGCCGAGCCAGGCCTCGCCCAACGCGAGCGCAGCCGACAGACCCAGCCCGCTCCACAAGCCGGTGGTTACGCGCTGCGCGGCGGCGGGCGGGCCGACCATCAGCGTGAACACCAGCAGCACGCCGACGATTTGCGCGCATTCCGACACGGCCAGCGCGACGATCGTCAGAAATGCGGTGGACACGAAGCGCAGCGGCACGCCTTTGGCCTCCGCCAGTTCCGGCTGCAATGTCGAAAAGATCAGCGGCCGCATGATCGCCCCGAGCGCGAGCATGGTGATGGCGCCGAGCACCGCCAGCGTCGCGATCATCTGGTGGTCGACCGCCAGCACGTTGCCGAACAACAGCGCGGTCGCCTGCGTAGCGAACGACGTATAGTAGTGCAGGAACAACAGGCCGAAACCGAGCGCCAGCGACAGCACAATGCCGATGGCGATGTCGCGGTTGCTGATGCGCTCGCTCAAGGCGCCCATCACGATGCCGGCGGCGAGCGTGAAGCCGAGCAGGCCCCACAGCGGCGCCAGCCCGATCAAGCCTGCGCCGGTCGCGCCGGCAAAGCCGATATGGGAGAGCGCGTGGCCGGCGAAAGTCTGCCCGCGCATCACCAGGAAATAGCCAACGACGCCCGACACCACCGCGGCGATGCCGGCGGCGGCGAAAGCATTGTTCATGAATTCATATTGGAACATGTTAGTGATGATGCTCATGCCCATGGCCGTGATCGTCGTCGTGCTGATGGTCGGAAACCTCTACGTCGAGCCCACGCGACATGACGAAGATGTGGCCTTCGGCGCGCACCACCTGAATGTCGGTGTCATAGAGCCGCGAGAGCACCGGCGCGGTGATCACTTCCTCGACGGTGCCGAGTACCGCCTGGCCGTTGCCGAGATAGAGCACGCGGTCGATCGTGCCGAGCAATTGGTTGAGCTCGTGCGCGCTGAATAAAACCGTAATGCCGCGCTCGCGGCAGACCTTGCGCACGACGCCGATCGCCACTTCCTGATGGCGGGCATCGAGGCTGATCAGCGGCTCATCGAGCAGCAGCAGCTTCGGCGATCCGATCAGCGATTGCGCCAGCAGCAGGCGCTGGCGCTCGCCGCCCGACATGTCGGACAGCGGCCGCCTGGCCAGATCGCGCGCGCCGACCGCCTCGAGCGTCTCCTCGATCATGATCCGGTCGTGACGGTTCAGCGACGGCAGGCCCCAGCGCTCGCCATGCAGCGATGCGCCGATGAAATCGAGCCCGCGCACGCGTAAGTCCGGCAGTACGGTGCGCACCTGCGGCAGATAGCCGATAGTCCGGTCGCCGCGCTGCGGCGCGTGGCCGAACACGCGGATCGCCCCATTGCTCGGCGGCAGCAGCCCGAGAATGGCGCGCATCAAGGTGGTCTTGCCGGCGCCGTTCGGCCCCAGCACGCCGATGAATTCGCCCGCACGAATCGCAAAGCTGGCGTCGGCCAGCACGCTGCGGCCGCCGATGCTGATAGTTGCCTGGTCGAGTTCGACGACGTTCACGAAGACGGGCCTGCCAACGCCTTCTCTGTATCATTGAGCTGCGTCAGCATCCAGTCCTGATAGCTCAGATCGGGCGGCGCGGTTTCGGTCACGCCGACCACCGGGATTTTGGCGGCGCGCGCCAGCTCGACCAAGTGCTGCACGATCTTGCTGGATGCCTGCTTGTTGTAGAACAAAACGCGGACCTTGTGGTCTTTCAGGTCCTGCTCGAAAGCGGCGACGTCGCGCGCGCTCGGCTCGGTATCGTTCATAACCGCGAGTTGGAATTTTTCATTGCGCATTTTCAAACCGAGCGCGCCGGCCATATAACCGAACACCGGCTCGCTGGCGGTCGCGGCGGCGCCGGCATATTTGCCGCGGATGGCGGCGATCTTGTCGTTGAGCGGCTTGAGCGAGCCGAGGAATGTCGCCAGCCGCGCCGCATAGTCGCTTTTGTGCGCGGCATCGGCGGCACCAAGCGCGGCGGCGATCGCCTTGGCGACCGCCGGCATGGTGGCGGGGTCGTACCAGAGATGCGGGTTGTCGCCGGCCTTTTTATGCACGAGCTCGGCGGCGATGATGACCTTGCGGTTTGGCTGCGGCGCCGCGCTCAGCAGTTTTTCCATCCAGGGGTCGTAGTCGGCGCCGTTCACGATGGCGATTTGCGCGCCCGCGATCTGCCGCACGATGCCCGGTGTGGTCTCGAACAGATGCGGGTCCTGGTCCGGGTTGTTCA
>Ga0265337_1000313_pt1 | contig 25839 bp, 22 predicted proteins | sample 42122metaG_FD_192441 | JGI IMG/M metagenome (GOLD analysis project Ga0265337, IMG submission 192441) | Rhizosphere microbial communities from Carex aquatilis grown in University of Washington, Seatle, WA, United States - 4-21-22 metaG | ecosystem: Host-associated > Plants > Roots > Rhizosphere >... | reverse complement strand
TGAATCAGAACGCGCTCCTGGGCAAGGGCGGCGGGCAGAGGACTGCCCGCCCTACCTGCGCCGCGGTATCAATCTCAAGGTGAACTGCTATAGTTCAGCGCGCCCTCGTGCCGAACTTTTCGCCGCTAGATGAACCAAACAGTGCCTAGGTCTCAAGGCAAAAGCCGACGACGAGGCGTCGTCGGCAGCGCCCGGGGAGGCACGCTCCCCATTTCAACCACATAGTTCCGGCTGAGAGTCTGTCTGAAAATGTAGCGTCGGCCATCTTGGCTGACGTAGAGCCGGGCTTCCAGCCGGCGGAAAACCGTCCGCCATCAATAACGCCTTTGAAATCCCGGGCAGCGCCGTCATGGCGGTGATTCTTCCGGGTGGCCCGCCGCTACATTACAGACAAGTTCTCAGAGCACGGCCGTCCGCGCGTATGCCCCACACAAACCAGCCAGCTCACCGCTGACTCGGACGAATTCCGCCTCCTCACGTCGTCTGCTACTTTTTAAGGTTGATCGGAATTGCCATTCCCGCTGATAACAAACCTTGGCTTTCGGCCCACTTCGGGGAATAATCCTGCGTCCAAATGCAACTGATTCGGGATATTTATGCGGCAAAAGGCGCGGCCAAACGGCCCGTCATCTCCTTTGAATTTTTCCCGCCCAAGACAGCCGAAGGAGAGCAAAACCTGCTCGAAAAACACATCCCGGCGCTGTTGCAGGCCAAACCAGACTTTTGTTCCGTCACCTACGGCGCCGGCGGCAGCACGCGCGACAAAACGTTGATGATCGTGGACCGCATTCAACGGCAACACGGTCTGACCGCACTGGCGCACCTCACCTGTGTCGGCCACACGCGCGAGCAGGTGCGCGAACTCCTCGAGAAAATCCGCTCGCTGGGCTGCCGAAATATTCTCGCATTGCGAGGAGACGCGCCGGGTGGGGAAACATTTCAACCCACCGAAGGCGGTTTCGAATTTGCTTCACAACTCGTGCAGCTCATTCGGGAATCGGGTGATTTTTCCACCGGGGTAGCCGGTTTTCCCGAAGGCCACATTGCCTGCAAGGATGGCAAACACGCCGACTGGCAGCACCTGAAGGAAAAGGTGGATGCCGGCGCAGACTACGTCCTTACCCAATTGTTTTTCGACAATGCAGATTATTTTGCCTTTCGCGACCACGTCGCCGGCAAGCTGGGCGTCCGCGCACCGCTCGTGCCCGGCATCATCCCGATATTGAGCGCCGGGCAGATCACGAAGTTCACGCAGTTGAGTGGCTCAAAAATCCCGTTGCCGCTCCGGTCCAGGCTGGATCAATTGATGGGTGATGATGAAGCCGCAGCGGAATTTGGCATTGAATACGCCACCCAACAATGCCGGGAACTATTGCAGGCCGGAGTCCCCGGGCTGCACTTCTACACGCTGAACAAGTCCCGCTCCACCGTGCAAGTCCTGAAAAACCTGGGCCTGGCGTGACAGTGGGTTACGGCGGCTACAGGCCCAAATTATTGGCCACGATTCCAAGGACGCTCAATGGGCCTTGATCTTCCAGGCTGTCGGCCGCCTTATCCACTTTTTGCAGGGTGAGCTTGGCATTCTTGTAAAATTCCTGGTCGTTGACGAGTTTGCCAACCGTCCCCTGGCCTTGATTTATCTTTTGCAAAATCAGGTTGAGGTTGGTCATCGAGGCCGTGGTGGCGTTGTAAAGCGTTTGATCGGTGACCAGCTTGCCAATGGTTCCCTGGCCGTTGGTGATGCTGCTTACCACCCCTTGCACCTCGACTACGGCGTCCTGCAGGTTGGTGACCGTCACCAGCGCGGAGTTGTAAAGCGAATCGGAATAAATCATTTTCCCCACCGTGCCCTGGCCGCTGGCAATCTGGCCGGAAATGTTTTCGATGTTGGAGATGGCGCCGCCGATGTGGCCGCTGTTTTGTTTGACGAAATCAATCAAGGGCCCCATCAAATTGTTGATGGTGTCGGGAGTGAAACTTTTGGTGAGATTTTGAATGCCCGTGGTGGCGCCATCGAGTTTGGTCATAATGGCATTGAGGTCGGGCTGCTCCTCAGTGGCCAGCAGGGTCCCATCCACCGCCCGCGGCGCGTCCGGCGTCCCAAAATCGATGGCCACAAAATTCTGCCCCATCAACCCGGTGAATTTGATGATGGCCTTGCTGTCGGTTTTTACGACGGCATCGGAATGAAGTTTCATGGCGACCTTCACCTGGGTGCCGGTGAGGACAATTTTCTCAACGCGGCCGATTTCCACGCCGGCCATCTTGACGCTATTGCCGACCTTTAAATCCTGCACGGTGGCGAACAGGGCATTGAGACGGTAACCGCCGCGGAAGGAGTCCATCCCGCCGAGCGTTTCCGTGATGAGCCAACCGGCAAACATGGCGAGAACGACAAAATAACCGAGCCGGGTTTCCAGTGAATTTTTCATAAATGGATGGGGTCAGGGATCAGGTTTGAAATCCGCGTGCAGAAATTTTTTAACCATGGGATCGTCATAACGTTTCACCTCGTCCGGGGTGCCGATGGTGATGATGCGGCCTTCGTTGATGACGGCAATGCGGTCGGCAATGCCAAAAGCCAGGTCGCGATCGTGCGACACCACCAGCGAGGTCACATGGATGCGTTGCTGGAGGTGGAGGATTTCCTCGCCGATGAGCACGGAGGAAAGCGGGTCGAGTTCGCTGGTGGGTTCGTCATAGAGGATGAGCTGCGGTTCGATGACCAGCGCCCGGGCGATGGCCGCCCGTTTTTTCATGCCGCCGGACAATTCGTTGGGCATCTTGTCCTCGGTGCCCTTGAGGCCGACATCCGCGAGCATTTCAGCGACGATGCGCGCGATTTCCTCCGGCGGTTTCAGCTGGTGTTCACTCAAATAAAGACCCACGTTCTCCCCCACGGTCAAAGAGTTGAGCAGGGCGCCCGACTGGAACACCAGCGCCATCCGGTATTTGCTGGCGGTATCCGGCGACTGGATGGGTTCCCCGTTGATGAGAATTTCCCCGGCGTCGGGCGGTTCGAGCCCGATCAGATGTTTCAGCAACACGCTTTTGCCGCTGCCGCTCGGGCCCATGATCACGAAAATTTCGCCCGGTTGAACCGTGAAATCGATGCCTTTGAGCACCTCCTGCCCGGCAAAATTTTTGCGCAGGCCGATCACCTGCACGCTGACGCCGGATGGATGGTTGGGGGAGGCGTTCATTTTATTTGATCAGCACTCGCGTCAACACGTAGTCAAATATGACGATCAGCACGATGGAATTGACGACGGCTTTCGTGACCGACCGGCCGATGCCGCGCGGTCCGCCGATGGTCGCCAGGCCTTGATGGCAGGAGACGACGCCTATGATCATGGCAAAACAAAAACTTTTGAACACGCCGTTAACCACGTCTTTCAATTCAACCACGTCGCGCAAATTGGCCCAAAACGCCTGAAAGGGGACCGCGATATGAGTGTTGGTTTCGGCCACCACCGCGCCACCCAGCCAGCCGACCAGAATGGCAAAAACCACCAGCAGGGGCAGCGCCACGGCGATGGCCACCAGTCGCGGCAGCACCAGGTAATGAACCGGATTGATGTTCATGGTACGCAGGGCATCCACTTCCTGGTAAACGCACATGGAACCGATTTCCGCCGCCATGGCCGAGCCGATGCGACCGGCAATGAGGATGGCCATCATGACCGGAGCCAGTTCCTTGGCCAGGGAAATGCCGACAATGCCCCCGACGGCGCTGGCCAGGCCGCGTTCGACCAGCACCGGTCCGGTTTGCAAGGCAATGACCGCGCCGATGAAGAACGACAAGACGCAGACCATCAACAGGCTGGCGTTGCCGATTTCAAAGAACTGGTCATAGATCTTCTGCCGCTGCCGCCAGGCCAGCGGCAGGGACAGCAGCGTGCGCCAGAACAGCAGCACAATTTCTCCGACGTTTTCAAACATAGATCACTTCAAGGTGAACCAGCCGGCGTATGCCATTGGAGCACTGGAATATAAAATAGTCGTAGTCTTTTCGTTTTCAAATCAGATTGATACTGGAAAAACCCGAACAGGAGCGAGCATTTTTTGGATGCCGGGGTGGTGTCCCGGCGGTATAAATTCCAGAGCAGGGACTGGTTCGATGCTCCCGCGCGCGGATTGTTTTCCGACCGCCACACGGACCACAAGGGCGACCAGTTGCGTTCGACGCCCCGGTTGTTGGGCAGCGCCGATTCAACCAACGCGAGAATTTGCAGCCGGCTTGCGCCATTAAATTCGCGGTGCCAGGTGAACAAGGGCCAAAGATCCACCCGGTTCCGTTCCGCCCCGGTCCCGGTGTTCTTTTCGGTCACGTCCGAGAACAGATAAAACAAAATGCGGGTGCGCTCCTGTTCCAGCGTGTCGGAATGATACCGGTCGTTCTTGTACAGGGGCCAGAGATAAAAATCGCTCTCCGCCTTGGCGCTGTGGGCGCGGCTGAACAGCGGCCAGACCCGGGTGGTGGTTTTACCCTCGCCGCGGGCAATGACGACAATGGGCCACGGGCCTTCCCATTCATGATACTTTCTTTCCCGGTCGTCAATCCAGGTAAACAGCGGCCAGATCACCGAAGTGGAGTCGCGCTTGGGCGAACGGGAGAAGTCGTAAAACGGCAGCGTCGCCCGGAATTTCTCCGGATTTTCCGTGCCTGAGTTGTTGTTTTGAAAAAAGTAAACTGGCCAGAGGGCAAAAAATCGGTCATGACCGCCGTTCACCTCGGTTTCGCCGAATCCATTGGTGCTCCAGGTCACCTCTTTGTGCTCGTTCCCGACCAGCGGCCAGCATTGCCATCCCTTCAAGCCGTCCCCGTGTCGTAGATGGAAGATGGGGAACAGATAGTTGTCCGTAACCACGTCGTGTCTTCTGGTCTCGACGTAAAGCGGAAATAAAACAAAGAAAATTTCATCGCGAAACAACCGGTCCCGGATGTGGCCATAAAACGGAATCAGCGCGGTGTAATTCTTGGTCGGATCCGGCGAGCGCTGTTGAAAATAAAACGGGAAAAGGGTGAACCGCCGGGAAGGAAAATTGTCCGGGTTCTGCCCGCCGGAAAAACTGAGCAGCTGGGCGAGCTGCCAGCGATATTCCATCCCGAACCGTTCGTAGGTCAACACCGGATACAGCAAATCAAATTCCTTCGATTCCGTGTCAGGATCGGTGTCATAGGAAAGCAAGGGTGGAACCGCCCAGGTCCTTTCCGAATCAGCCTGCTGATCGTAAAAAAAAGGACCGGCGGCTTCGGTGCGGTGGCCGGGAGCCAGCGTCAGCGCAAATTCATCGAAGACAGGGCCGGCGTGGACCCCTTCAGCACGAGCGGCTGGAGACCCACAGGTAGCGAAGCCCAAACAAACGACCAGGCAAAGACAATTTGTCAGCCAGGCGCAGTTTTTCATGCCATCCGATCGGGACCTCAAATAGTTATTGAGATTTAGCAAAGTTACTTTGGATTACGTTATCGTTATTGATGTTGGGTTAAACCTGTTTTGGAGCCATTCAAGGCGTGGTTTAACATTGATGTTGACTTCCTGTGTTTTTTCTCTATGTTTTTCACACACTTGAGGTTTTACCTCGGTTCCTCCTGACCCAGCGTCGGCGGCGAGTTGTCGGCGCTGGGTTGTTTTATTAGCGGGCGCCAGCGTCCCAGCAAATTTAACAACGCCGGTAAAAGGGTCAGGCCGGCAATCATACAAGCTGCAATTCCCGTTGCCATGACACAGCCCAAGCTGTGAATACCCCGGTCCTTGGCAATAATCAAACTGCCGAAACCGGCGATCGCTGTCAACCCGGACACCAATACGGCCTTGCCCGTGCTGCGGGCCAGGATGTTCGGTGTACGCTCTTCGGCAAAACGATTCAGGATGTGAATGCCGTTCGTCACTCCGATGCCGATGACAAGGGGCAGTGTCATGATGTTGGCCAGGTTGACCGGCACACCCAACCAGCCCATCAACCCGGCGAGCCAGAGGGCGCCGATGCCGACGGGCAACAAAGCCAGAACCACCGAACCGACGGAGCGGAAATGTAAAAAAACCAGAAGGACGATCGCCGCCAGGGAATACCAGGCCGCTTGCACATAACTGTCTTTAAGCAGTTCCTCATACTCGTAAAGCTGCACCGGCGTGCCCGTGACGTTGGGATCCACGGTCCGCAATTCGGCAATAAATTTTGCCTGGTTTTCGCGTTGCCACATATTGTCTCGCGGGAAAATGTGCAGCAGGAATTTCCCGGTTACGCCGACGAACTGGTCCCGGAAGGCCTGCGGCAGATCCTCCACCTGCAACGCGGCGCTGGTATCCTGGTTTTGCAACAGCTGAAAAGTTGTACGCATGTCGGTGAACAAGGCTTGCTGAAATTGCGCCAGCTTGTCGGCGTGCTCAGCCAGCTCATTGGGGTCGCCTCGCAACATGGTTTTGCGCAGATCTTCAATGGCTTGCCGCAATGCAACCATTGCCTTGGTCAGTTCCGGGTCGCTGTTCCCGACCTCATCCCGGGCCAGTCCGAGATAGCCATAAAGTCCGAAGATTGTGCGGCTTAAGTCATTGATATCCACGGGGCTCAAGTCGGGAGTGCCAAAGGCCAGCGGGGCCAGATCGTGCTTGATCTGACCGATCAACTCGAGCTTGGCCTGGTTGCTGGAATTGAGAAAATTTTCCAGCAGGCTGGCCGGCGGCTCGACATCGGCCACGGTCGGCAATTTTCTGATTCTTTGCTCCAGATCGATGGCGTTGGTCAGCGAATCGGCCACCACTGCGCCTTCCAGGAGCGATTGATCCGCGGAATTCAGCAATTTTTGTTCAAACACCACCGAGGGCAGTCCGGTGCTCTGCAATTTCTCCAGATTGTAATCGAAATAGACCTTGCGGGCCTCGAACAACGCCAACCCGCACAGTCCCGCCGTTATGGCCAGCACCACCACGGGCCGTTGCAACCATAAATTTTCAATGCGCGCGCGGGTGAGATCCTCGGAGGTTTCATGGTCCATGATATTTTGCCGCCCGCGCAGCAACAGGGCCGGCAATAGGGTCATCATGGGAACAAAACAGATCAGCAGGCCGCCGCCGCAGATCATGCCCATTTCCTGGATGCCCTTGAAATGGGTGAAGCGCATCGCCAGAAACGCACCCGCCGTTGTCAGGGCGCCGGTGAAAATACCCTGTCCGGTGAACACCATCGCCTTTGTCATCGCCGCCTCCGGTGTTTTGCCGTGCCGGAGTTCCTCCTCGTAACGGGTGATCAAATGAACGCCATAATCAATGGCCAGGCCGATCAGCATCGGTACAAACGGCAGCGTTAAAACATTCAAATGTCCGACCGCCAGCGTGGTGAAAGCCAGGGTGTAACCCAGACCCGCCACCAGACAAATGGTCGCCTTTACCGGGCGGCCGGTTTCGTTGTAACCGTAGATGAAAATCAACGCGCAAAGCACCAGTGACAGGATGCTGGCCACGGTGATGTCCTTTTGGGATTGAAACGTTTCGTCGTAGTCCAGCACCGGTTCACCGATCAAACCGACATTCAGTCCGGGCACCTCGTTTTGCGTCTGCTGGATGAGGAGGCGCAGGCGCTCAATCGCCTCGCCGTTCAGGTCGTCCTGCGACACTTTGGCAATTTTTGACGAACGATCCAAGGTTGCGTTATTGGTTTCCGCGTTGGGCACGTAAGCCCGAACCAGAAAAATCCGCCCATGGTCAAACGTAATATAGATGTTCGTTTCACTGCCGGCGTTAAAAAGGGAGGCGACACTTGGCGATGGCGGCGTCCCCGACCGGTGCAAAGAGTCGGTGGCTTGCGACACGATGCGCGTCAAGGCCGGCAATGCCTGGATCAACGATTCGGTCTGGGCATTGGTTTCTCGCGGCGTGGTGCGGAAGGCCGTATTGACCTGCTCGAAAAACGAGATCAGGTTCGTGGTCGGCGTAAACCGGCGGATGAACGGCAGCGTGTCGTCCAGTTTCTCCTTCAGCCCGGCGAGATCGTCCTCGTCGGCGAACAACAATGCCTTTGCGCCCATGACCGACAGGCTCTGTTGGGAAAAAACGTCGCGAAAGAAATTAGTTTCGGCCTGCATCTTGGCGGCGATGCGCTCGACAAATTGCCGGTTGTTCTCCAGGTTGTCGCTCTCCACCACCACCACCAGGCTGTTCCCCTGCTGGGGGAATTCCTTCTCCAGCCGGATGAAGTTCTCATGGTATTTCTGGTTCGGCCCGACCAGGTTGTCCCGGTTCATGTCCGTCTTCAAATAAAGGACGGTATAAAGGACGCACACCACAAACAGAAGCGCTTGCGAGTAGATGATCCAACGGGGATAACGGACAACCAACGCCGCCAGCCGGGCCAAAAACCGCGCCATCAGGGAATCATCGGTTAATGCTTTCATGCCTCGTGCGCGGGTTACGCTTCGGGGAATTCCGCGTTGGAATGGACTTCCTTCACATCGTCATGTTCCTCCAGCGCTTCGAGTAATTTGTTGACCGAACCAATGGCCCCGGCCTCGGTCAGGGGCACGGTCAAGGAGGGCAGCGAAGTGATTTCCGCCACGTCACATTTGATGCCTTTCGTTTCCAGTTGTTGGTGCACGGCTTCGAATTTGCCGGGTTCGGTCAGGATTTCATATCCCTGCGGCTCGGCCTTGAAATCTTCCGCCCCCGCCTCCAGGGCAAGTTCCATCAAGGCGTCCTCCCCGACCGTTTCCCTTGAGACAATGATTTGGCCCCGGCGTTGAAACAGGCGGCTGACGGAGCCGGGGGTGGCGATGCTGCCGCCGCTCTTGGTGACCAGGCTGCGAATGTCCGACGCCGTGCGATTGCGATTGTCGGTGCTGACTTCGACCAGCAATGCCACGCCGTTGGGACCGTAAATCTCATAAGTCAAATCTTCAAAATTCGCGCTTTCACCGCCACCGGTGCCCTTTTTGATGGCCCGTTCGATGTTGTCGCGCGGCATATTGGCGGTGCGGCATTTGAGCAGCACCATGCGCAGGCGGGGATTCATGTCGGGATCGCCGCCGCCAATTTTCGCCGCGATGGTGATTTCCCGGCCCAACTTGGCGAAAATTTTACCCCGCTTGGCGTCAATTGCGCCTTTGAAGTGTTTGACCTTGGCCCATTTGCTGTGTCCAGCCATGATTTGCGTTAACAGGGTTGAAAAATTATACACTGAGGCCACCTCGCCCGGCCCCGGCCGCAGCGAATGGAGGCTTCCGGCTCAACGGTTTTCCGCTTCCACATATACCGCCGTTCCATAACACAACACTTCGGTGATGCCCGCTCCGATTTCGGTCGCGTCGTAGCGTACCCCGATGACGGCATTGGCGCCCAATTCTCCGGCGTGAGTCAGCATCAGGTTGAAGGCATCTTCGCGCGCGCGTTCGCAAAGGTTCGAGTACAACGTGATGTTCCCGCCAAAAAACGCCTGGATGCTCGCGCCCATGTTGCCTATCACCGAGCGGGACCGCACGATGATGCCCCGGACGACCCCGAATGATTTGGCCACCCGGTAACCGGGCAGTTCAAAGGTTGTTGTTGTCAACGGATGTGTCAGACTCATAGTCCAACGATTGAACACTACCGCGGGAATCGACAAAAGCGAAAAGTTCCCGCTTCTCAAGGCGAGAGCCAGGCGAAAGCCGGTAGATTCCGTAGCACGGTGAAGATCAGGGTCCCGGCCAGGACCCCCCACCAGGCCTTCGCCGGCACGTCAAGGGTCGCCGGTTGATTTTGCATTTTTTGCACCAGCCAGCGTGCGCACCAGATTCCCAGTGCCATCAATGCCAGTACGAACAAGGCATTGTCCCGCAACGCGCGCAGGAGGTGTCCATGCAACAATTGATAAGCCGCCCGTGTTCCGCCGCAGCCAGGACAATTCCAGCCGGTCAACGAGTGAAACAAACAAACCGGATAGAAACCGTACTGGGTCGGATCGAAGAAGAAAAGCACCGCTCCTGAACCCAATGCCGCCAACGCCAACACCACCGCCGCAAAAAATCCCGGTGATGATGAAAAGCCAATTTTCGGCGGTGCAGCTGGCGATTTGGCCCACATGTTCGATCAAAAAGTTCCGAAACGCCAGGAAACATGCCCCGGGTGGAGCAGAAAATGGAGCAAAGTCACTCCGAATCCAAGCATCAGGCTAGCCGCCGAAAGAACCAGACCGGCAATGGCCGGACCGCGCCCGTCGTAAAGTTCAGGGTGCCGGTTGATTTGTAACAGCCCGACCAGTGAAAAGACCAGTCCCAGGATGTTGAAAGGACATCCGCAGCAGCACATCCATGAAAGAATGCCGAAAATCAGCCCTGCCATCGCAAAAGAATTGGTCTTGCGTGGCTGCGCCGGCATTCCCGGCACCGGACCGATTGCCGGCGGCCGCAGCGGGCCGAATTGTCCTGCAAATTCGGGCAACACTCCAAGCGGTTTCCAGTCCGCCGCCCCGGGCGCGAGCGTCAGCGTCTGCGCGTTGGCGCGGCCCTCGGCGATCCACAGCCGTATCTGGCCGTCCGCCACCGGGCCGTATACCCGGCCATCTGCACCGATGATTTTGTACATGATTCAATGATGCTTCATTTTTATCAAAATGAAAAACACGGCTATTCCTGCCACCACCAAAAACAGTCCAATATAACCCGCCATCTTCAGCCGTCGAGGGAATCCCGGCGCCTCCGGTTTTTGCCCGACGGACGCAAAGTCCTCTGCGAATTCCTTCAAATCACCGAGAAAAACCCAGTCCTCGGCGCCGTCGGGCATGACGGGCGTCTTTTTTTCGACCCGGCTTTCCCGAATCCATTGTTTGATTTTGTCGGCGGAAAGCGAGTCGTATTCGTTTCCGTCCGAACCCAGGACTTTATACGTGGACCCTTCGTTATTCATCTTGGTTGTTCTCCATGGTGCCACCGGTATCCGAACAGACGCCGCGTCTGGCTTCCGCCACAAAATCCAGCATCACCCTGGCCGCCGGAGTTGCGAATTTTTTTTGCCCCTCCGCCAGGGCCGTCCGTAAATTTTTCCCGCTGCGGAATAGGGCCCGGTAAAGCCGTTTCAGTTCCGATCGCTGTTCGACTGTGTAGCCTGCCCGGCGCAGGCCGATGAAGTTCAACCCGCACATTTCGTTGCCGCGAACCGCCACGGCAAATGGCGGCAAATCCTGGCTGATGGCCGCGCCACCTTGCATCAACGCCAGGGTTCCTATCCGGCAGAACTGGTGCACCAGGCAGTTGCCGGAAATGAATGCCCGATCGCCCACCTCCACATGCCCCGCCAGCAAGACCCCGTTAGCAATGATGATGTGGCTGCCGACGATGCAATTGTGTCCCACATGGGCGTTGACCATGAGAAAATTATCCGAGCCGATGACGGTTTCGGTGTCCGGCCGGTTGGCGCGTTGCACGGTGAAATGTTCGCGAAAGACGTTGCGATCGCCGATACGTAGCCGGGTCGGTTCGCCCTGGTATTTCAAATCCTGGGGGGCATCGCCGATGACACAGCCCGCATGAAACACATTGTGCGTGCCCGCGGTCGTCCAGCCCGTCAGATAAACGTGCGGCCCGACCCGGCACTGCGCGCCGAGTTCCACCCCCTCATCAATCACCGCGTAAGGCCCGACTTCGACGGTCGGATCCAGTTTCGCTTTGGCGTGAATGACAGCGGTTGGATGAATCACAGAATAAAAGTGGCGCATTCGTCCGGATTGCCAAGTTCAAAAACAACCCTTCGGTGCGAAGAAGCTTTGTCCCGACGCGCCTTCATGTTAGGTTCCACAGGTCGAAATGAGCGTTATTGCCCAATCTGGACCGGCGGCCGGGACGCTGCCGCCCGCCCTCCGCCCCCCGCATTTGCCGGAACTCCTTGCGCCGGCGGGCGATTGGGATTGCGTCCGCGCCGCCGTGGAGAATGGCGCGGATGCCATTTATTTCGGGCTCGACAAGTTCAACGCCCGGATGCGCGCCCAGAACTTCACCGTGGGCGACCTGCCACAACTCATGGAATTTCTGCATCGGCGCGGAGTGCGTGGCTATGTGACGCTCAATACGCTGGTCTTCGAGAACGAACTGGCCGCCGCCGAAAAATATCTGCGGACCATGATTGCCTCCGATGTGGATGCGGTCATCGTGCAGGACGTGGGCATTTGCCGGCTTATCCGGCAGCTGTCCCCTGATTTTCCCATCCATGCTTCAACGCAAATGACCGTCACCAGCGCCGCTGGCGTGGAATTTGCCCGCGACCTCGGCTGCAGCCTGGTCGTGCTTGCCCGTGAATGTTCGATCCAGGAAATTGGAAAAATCCAGGCCGCCCGCCCTGCCCAGCTGCCTCTGGAAGTCTTTGTACACGGCGCGCTCTGTGTCGCCTATTCCGGTCAATGCCTCACCAGCGAAGCCCTTGGCGGACGCTCCGCCAACCGTGGGGAATGCGCCCAGGCGTGCCGCATGCCCTACGATTTGATTTCCGACGGCAAACCGGTGTCGTTGGGCGACCGGAAATATTTGCTGAGCCCGCAGGACCTGGCCGGGCTGGAAGTTTTGCCGGAGCTGGCCCGGACGGGTGTTGCGTCGTTGAAAATCGAAGGCCGCCTCAAATCGCCGGAGTATGTCGCCAATATCACGCGCATCTACCGCAAGGCTTTGGATGATTTACGATTTACGATTCACGATTTACGCGAGGAAGGTGGACCGTCACGTAAATCGGATATCGTAAATCGTAAATACGACATGGAAATGGCCTTTTCGCGCGGCCTGTACACCGGCTGGTTCGGCGGCACCAACAACCAGCAACTGGTTCACGCGCGTTTTGGAAAAAAACGCGGGGTGTACCTCGGCGAAATCGCCCGGGTGTTGCGCGAGGGCGTGATCCTCCGGCTCGAAGGCCCGCTTAAACCGGGTGACGGTGTGGTGTTCGACGCCGGCAAACCGGAGATCGATGAAGAGGGCGGGCGCATTTATGAGGTTGAAACATTGCAGGGCGAAACGCGGCTGGGCTTCGGTCACGGCGACATCGATTATTCGCGCGTTCATGCTGGCGACAAATTGTGGAAGACCAGCGACCCGGAGCTCGACCGGCGCTTGCGCCAGAGTTTTGCCGGCGACACCCCCAGATTTCAGCGGCCCATTGAAATCGAGGTGCATGGTGTAGCCAGCCGGCCGTTGACCGTGATTGCGCATGACGAATCTGGCCATGCCGCAAAGGTCGAGTCCTCCATGCCGCTGGCCAAAGCGGAAAAACAGCCACTGACGACCGCGCGTTTGCGCGAGCAACTGGGCCGGCTCGGAGGCACGCCATTCAAGCTGGGCGACCTCCAGAATAATTTATCCGGGGAAGTTTTATTACCGGTGAGCGAATTAAACCGGCTGCGCCGGGAAATGGCCGGGGAATTGGAACGGCTGCGCACACAACCAAAACGGTGGGCGTTGAAAACCCTATCGGAGGGGCGAGTTCCACGAGCTCCCGATATCATTGAGTCGGGGCCTCATGGCACTCAGTCTTCCGAAGCACAATTGATTGCGCTGGTCCGCAACCTCCCCCAACTCGAAGCCGCCTTGAAATGTGGTGTAACCACTATTTACTGCGAATTCGAAGACCCCAAAAAATACCGCGAAGCCGTGACGATCTTCCACACCGCCCATGGTTGCCAATCGGCAATCGGCAATCGGCAATCGGCAATTTTCGTGGCTCCGCCGCGCATCTTCAAACCGGGCGAGGAATGGCAGTTGGAGCAGGTGCGCTCCTGCAACGCGGATGGTTACCTGGTTCGCAATTACGATCACCTGAAGTTTTTCGCGAACGACCGGCGCATCGGCGATTACTCCCTTAACATTGCCAACCGGCTGGCGGCGGACTATTTCAAAAATCAATTCAGCCTGGAACGGGTGACGGCCAGCTACGACCTGAATTTCCAGCAACTCGAGGCGTTGTTGTCCGCCGCCCCGCCGGAATGGTTCGAGATCACGATTCACCAGCACATGCCGATGTTTCACATGGAGCATTGTGTGTTTTGCGCGTTTCTTTCCAGCGGTACGGATTTCCGGAATTGCGGGCGGCCCTGCGACGTGCACGATGTGAAACTGCGCGACCGCGTCGGGGCGGAACATCCGATAAAGGCCGATGTCGGCTGCCGCAACACGGTGTTCAACTCCATGGCCCAAACCGGCGCGGAGTACGTGACCCGGATGATTGAGCTGGGCGTGCGCCATTTCCGCGTGGAATTCCTCAACGAAACACCGGACCAGGTGACGCAAACCATTTCAAAGTACCGCCAGTTGCTGCGAGGCGAGATTGCCGGTGCTCAACTCTGGCGTGAATTGAAATTGATGAGCCAGCTCGGCGTCACCCGCGGTCAGATGGGGAAATAAGGCATGTTACCCAATCCCTTTCATTCCCCAAAAGTCAGTCCTGCACCAGAAGCATCACGCAGAGATTTGGCGAGTGCCTCCATAACCTGAAACGTGCTGTCACGTGACGAATTTTGGCATGCGGAAAATTTCTCCATTACGGCAGATTTCTTCTCGCCGCCCAGAGCCTCGACCAAAGTTGAAACAATATCCTGAACAAAAAGAAGCACCTTTTTCAATTCATTAGCTGTTAGGCGTTCGTTTTTAGTGACCTGTTGAGGGCTGCGGTATCTATCACGATGCGCGGAAATCTTATGGCGAATGGTCTTGATCTTGGTCAACACACCAAACCTTTTTATCTTGTTTCGCATTTCGTCCGCAAGGCGGGTATCCTTTTCTGCGACTTGGTCAATTCGAAGTTGAATGTGTTTGGAGTCGGGACGTTGATCGAAAAGCTGGTAACAGATCACAACAAATCCTTGCCACAACAAAACGTGGGTGACCGGCTCAAAGAAATCCCAATATTCTTGCTTAACAACTACGTAGCGCTTTGCATTTTCGCGATTCACGATTTCCCAGCAGATCTCATAACATTGGGTCAAACGCACTACTTGCTCGACCATTTCACACATCCCCAAATGAATTTCAAGCCAGCGGAATAATTCTCCCTGTTCAGTCTCCGAGAGCTTGGAAATGGCGTCTTGAATTTCTGCAGATGTTCTCATTTCTAGAGTTTGGGCAAAGCCGCCCATGAATTCAAGGTAACCGAGTTGGCCGATCACCCTTGCCACCTCCGGCTTCCACCACGTCCTTGAGCGCAATGAGGAACGTGGCGCTGTCTTTTTCCGCCAGCACCTGGGCCAGATATTCGGCGGCGTAGTGCGGGTCTTCCAACCGCCGGAGCAGATCCTCACGATAATTTTTAAGACACATGTTTTCCGATTTTTGATATACGATTTACGTGATCTGCCCGGATTGTGGAGAGGCTCGTCAATCGTAAATCCAATATCGTAAATGTATCAGAGCCTCCTCACGTCGGCTGCTACAATTTTAAGAGTAGAAATACCCCAACTCCCGCAATGACGCATAATCCTTAGGCCGGTCAGGCGTGGCGCGACCAATGATGACGTGGTCGAGCACTTCAATCTTCAAAAGCTGGCCGGCCCGGATCAAATCGCGCGTCACCTTGATGTCCGCCTCGCTTGGCGTCGGATCACCACTGGGGTGGTTGTGCGCCAGCACGATCGCGGCAGCGTTGGCGGCGATGGCGGCTTTGAAGACTTCGCGCGGATGCACCAGAAGGGTATCCAGTGTGCCATGCGCGATTTCGCTCACTCGGATCAGCCGCCGCCGCGTGTTCAGCAGCAACACCTGGAAGGTCTCCACGTTTTTTACCAGATTTTGCTCGCGCAAGAGCCGGACGATGGCCTCCGGATTGTCGAGCACGGGAGATTCACGCTGCAAATCCTTCGCCATGGCGCGCGCCAGCGCAAAGGCCGCTACCAGCGTTACCGCCTTGTCCCGTCCGATGCCTTTGACGCTCCTCAAGTCATCCATGGAAGTTTGGGCCAGCGCCTGCAGGGAGCCGAATTTTTGGAGCAGCTGCCGGCCGACCTCAACCGCATTGGCCCCTTTCAAGCCGGTGCGCAGCAAAATGGCAATCAGCTCCGCATGGGTCAGCGCCTCCGGTCCGCGTTCGGCCAGCCGTTCGCGCGGCCGTTCGCTGGCGGGCTGGTCCTTGAGTCGCAGGGTGGATGGCATCAGTAGTATTTATCCTGCCTGTATCACAAAATCACGAAATAAAATTACAGGCAGAAGTTAGGTAAATTATTATTTGCGATTTCTGATATACGATTTACGCGTTACACACAGATCGTGGATGGATTCGTAAATCGTAAATCGCATATCGTAAATTCAGACAAAACCTCTTTGCCTCGGCTCCTACAAAAATTGCCGACTGTCCCAAACCCGTGTTAGTCTGCGGGCACAACATGAAACCCGCCCGCTCCGAAACCACTGACCGCCTGACGCCGTCTCAACGGCAGGCCGTCATCGCCCGCGGCAACGTGCTCGTCATGGCGGGGGCGGGAACGGGCAAGACCCACACGCTCATCGAGCGTTGCCTGCATTGCCTTGACGCGGAAGAACCGCCGGCTTCGCTCGGCGAAATTCTTGTGGTCACGTTTACCGAGGCGGCCGCCGCCGAAATGCGCCGCCGGCTCCGCGAGCGGTTGGAGGAAAAATCCCAGGCCGAACCGGAAGCGCCGCGCTGGGCGGAACAGCTCGCTCTTTTCGACACCGCCCACATCAGCACGCTCCACAGCTTTTGCCTCCGGCTGGTCCGGGAACATTTTCATGAACTCGGCCTGGACCCCGAACTGGCCGTGCTGGACGAGGGCGAAGCACGTTTGCTCGCCGATGAAACGCTCGATGAGGAACTGAAAGGTCATTATGCCGGGCAGGCCAAATTATCCGACGCGATCCAGAATTTGATCCAGGTTTACGGCAATGGCCGCGACCAAACCATCCGCCAAGGAGTCCTGCGCCTGCATCATTACGCCCAGACCCGGCCGGATGCCGACGGCTGGCTGACACGTCAGATTGAGAAATTCGCCCGGCCCGCTCCCGACGAATGGCGCCAATGGTTGATGGCCGCCGTCCGGTGTTGGCGCGATGAATGGCTGGCGGTCCTGGAACAGCCCGGCCCGCCAAATGAAAAGGCCGCCGAACTGGCGGGCATCCTGCGGGGATTACCGGAAAATTATTCGCGGGAAGCGGCTGCCGAAGTTCTGGGGCAAATCGTTTCCGCCGACGGCAACTGGCCGGCAAAACGCAAAACGATTATGCGCGAACCGCTGGCCGGTTTGTTCGCCGACGCCGGCTTCCTCGTTTCGCTGGCCGCGGTAAAGGATGGTCATGATCCGCTGGTCGAGGATTGGGGCTGGGTCCGTCATCACATGGATGCGTTGTTGCGGTTGACGCAGAATTTTGCGGCCCGGTTTGCGGCGCGCAAACGCAACGCCGGCGTGCTGGACTTTCACGATCTCGAACAATTTGCGCTGAAACTGCTCTGGGATTTCGCCGCAAACCAGCCGACAACGGTCGCCGGATGCTGGCGTAAAAAAATCCGTTTCATCTTTGTGGATGAATACCAGGATATCAACGCCGCGCAGGACAAAATAATCCAGGCCTTGAGTCGCGATTCCGCCGGAGCACCGCCCTCAGCTGGTTCCGGCAGCCGCACGAATGAAGGCAATCGCTTCCTCGTCGGCGATGTGAAGCAGAGCATCTACCGTTTTCGCCTGGCGGACCCGGCAATTTTCCGCAACTACGCCCAAAGCTGGCGTGGCGAAGCCGGGCAGACCATTCCGCTGGTGGAAAATTTTCGCAGCCGCGAGGCCCTGCTCCAGTTTGTGAATTCCCTGTTCGAACCCCTGATGCGGGAGGAGGTCGGCGGTGTGGGCTACGATGCCGGAGCCCGGTTGCAATTTGGCGCTCCGGAGCAACGCGCGGAATTGGGGATGGCTGGGGAAGCCGCGCCGCGGGCCGAACTGCTGTTGCGTTTCAAAAACGACCGCTCCGGCTCCGAACCCGGCCTCGACCCTGGCCCGGACGACGTTGCGGATTTGCCGGATACGGAAAAAGAGGCACGGCTGCTTGCCCGGCGATTAAAACAGTTGAATGCCGAAAATCACGAAGTCTGGGATCCGGAGAAGGCGTGTTTCCGTCCGGCCGAATGGCGTGACATGGCGGTCCTGATGCGGGCGCCCGCAGGCAAGGCGGAAATTTATGCGAAGGAGTTCCTGCAGGCGGGCGTGCCACTGGTGATCGAGCGCGGCCGGTTCTACGACGGCAGCGAAATCATGGACCTGCTGAGCCTGTTGCAATTGCTCGACAATCCCCTGCAGGATGTGCCGGCCATTGCTGTTTTGCGTTCCCCGCTCGTCGGCCTTTCCCTCGATGATCTGGCGCAAGTGCGGCTGGCAGCCGACGGCCATTTTTGGACGGCGCTCAACCGGACACGGATTGCGGATTGCGGATTGCGAACTGAAACGGCCGAAAAAATCGGGAAATTTTTGGACCGTTTTTCCCGTTGGCGGCAATTGGCCCGGCAGGTTTCGCTGTCGCAATGCCTGGAAGCAGTGCTGGCGGAAACGCATTATGCCGACTGGCTGCTGACCCGTCCGCGCGGAGCACAGCAGCAGGCCAATGTCGCGCGGTTTTTGGGGCTGGCGGGGAAATTCGACCAGTTTCAGCGGCAGGGACTGTTCCGATTTCTGAAATTCATCGGGTTGCAACGTGAAGCGGGGGTGGAACCGGACGTCGCGGCCGTGGCGGATGAAAACGCCGTGCGCCTGATGAGCATTCACCAGAGCAAGGGGCTGGAATTTCCCATCGTGGCCGTCGCCGACCTGGCCAAGCCGTTCAATACGCAGGATCTGCGCGGTGAAATCATTTTTGACGAGAGCTTCGGCCTGTGTCCGCGCATCCAACCGCCGCATACCGGCCGGCGATATCCCAGCCTGCCGCACTGGCTCGCCCAACAACACCAGCGCCGCGAGCTGTGGAGCGAAGAGCTGAGACTGCTCTACGTCGCCCTTACCCGCGCGCGTGACACATTGATTTTGACCGCGGCCATTCCGAAAACCAAATGGGAATTACTCTGGTCCAAACCCGGCCCCATCACGGCCCGGGCCATCGTGGCAGCGAAAAGTTACGCCGACTGGCTGGGACTATGGTTCGCGAACAATTCTGTTCCGGGGCAGGCATCCAACGCCACTGAAGGGGCCACGCCGAATTTGCGCTGGCGCCTAGCGGATGAGCTGGAATTCGCCGATGAACCGGCCGATAAACCGCGGGAAAAGGATCTGCCGCCGCTGGACAACAAAATCCTGCAAAGACTGGAAAAAACGCTGGCCTGGACCTATCCTTTTGTCGGCGCAACCGAGAGGGCGGCCAAGGCGTCGGTCACCTTGTTGCGGCGCCGGGCGACCGATGAGCAGGATGGCGAAGCCGAGCCGGTCTTTCCGGCCGCGAAACCGGTCCCGGCGTTGGCCCCGCTCCAGCCGGGGTTGCGCACCGGGCTCCCGGCGGCACACCTTGGCCGGGCATACCATAAATTTCTCCAGTTCGTTGTGCTGGAAAAAGCCGGTGAAATCGACGGCCTCAAATCAGAAGCCGAACGTTTGGAGCGGGAAAATATATTGTCGGCCGAAGAGCGCCCGGCGTTGAATCTCGGTAACATTGCAGGATTTTGGACATCGGAAAAAGGCAGGCGAATCCTTGCTCAGGTTTCCCATGTCCGCCGCGAGCTTGCCTTCACCGTGCGTTTCAGCCCGGTGGAACTCCAGGCCATTGCCGGGATTGAATCAGCGGCAGGATTGGACGATGAATTTGTGGTTGTGCAAGGCGTGGCCGACCTGGTGGTTCTTCTGCCGGAGGAAATCTGGCTGGTGGATTTCAAGACCGATGACATCCGCCGCGACGGGCTGGCGGACAAGGTCAAAGGTTACGCACCGCAGTTGAAGCTGTACGCCCGGGCGCTGGAAAAAATTTACGCGCGACCGGTGACGGCCCGCTGGCTTCACTTTCTGGCGGCCGGGCGAACGGAAGAAATCTGATTCTACGGTTCGAGTAAAAATTCGCCTTCAGCCTTCGGCTTCGCCGATGCCGCCGGAGGTGCGGGCGCAGTCGTTTTTTTTGCCGGTGCAGGGATTGCCGCTGGTTTAACCGGCGCAGGAATCGTCACAGCTGCGAGTTTTTCCGCCACAGGTTTAATTGGCGCAGAGGTTGCAACGGGCGCGGGTTTTTCCGCCGCAGGTTTGGCCGGCGCAGCCGGGCCACGCAGCCGCACCAACGCGGGCCGCAATGGCCGGCCCTGAAAGGTGTAACCCGAACCCACGGTTTCGGCGATGATGGCGCCGGCCGGCGGGGTTTCCTTGCTGTCCACCACCTGATGGCGCTCGGCGTTGAACGGTTCGTCCGGGGCGGCGACAAATGGCGTCAGGCCGACCCGCCGGGCGATCCCGTGGCAGGCATTCTGGAATGTGGCAATGGGTTCACTGAATTTTACATCGCCGGTGCGCGAGGCCGCGGTATGCAACGCAAAGATGTGATCGAGAATATGCACCAACACCTGCAGCCATTCGGCTTCCCCGCGCCGCATTTTTTCCACCTCCAGCTTGAGCGTCGCCTTTTCGGCGTCGTTCATCTTTTTCATGAAGTCGCTGAATTGAATGACTTCATTGGTCATCCGGTCGGCGATGGCCTTGGCCGCCACGGCGGTTTTTTCCGCCTGGCCACGGACTGAGTCCTGAACGTCCGCCCATTGCTTTGTGGCGGCAGAAACCTGTTCGGCAAACTTCTCCAGGTTCTCAATCTTTTCGGCCACCGTGCCGAGCGCATTGACCTCGAGCGCCCGGCTGGTCGCGAGATAATCGAGAATGAAGGGGAGTGCGCCCAGGACCGCTCCGATGACCACGCAACCGGCGGCGATTTCCCAATGGCGGATCGGCAGCGGGGAGTGGAGAACAAAAAAATAGCCGAAAACCATCAGCACGGCATCACCAAGAAGAAACGGCCACTTGGGAACCTTCCAGTCCGTCATGTCTTTCATAAGGGTCAGTTTCGGAAAAAAGCCGGGCGAGTCAAGCAAACCCCATGCTTTATCCTCGACTAACGGCCAGGCCGCCACGAATCATTTCCCGGTGCGCACCTGTGTCATTTTCAATCCCGCCGCCCGAGGCGACAAGGCCCGGCATTTCCGCCGGCATCTGGATGAGATAGGCGGGCGGGCGGCCTTGAAGGCCACCACCGCCCCCGGGGATGCGCGCCGGCTGGCCGCGGAGGCGGTGGGCGAAGGATTTGACTTGATAGTTGCGGCCGGCGGCGACGGTACCGCGAATGAAACGCTCAACGGCCTGGGAGACATTCCGGATGGTTTCGCGCGCGCCCGCTTCGGTGTCCTGCCGCTCGGCACGGTGAACGTTTTCGCCCGTGAACTCAACATTCCCTTGCGCATCGAACCGGCGTGGGAGGTTTTGCGAAGCGGCCACGAAACGCGCATTGACCTGCCATACGTCGAATTTTCAGCCGAGGGCAGCCGCCGGCGGCAATATTTTGTGCAACTTGCCGGAGCCGGGCTGGACGCGCGGGCGATTGAACTGGTGGACTGGGGTCACAAGAAAAAAATCGGTCCGCTGGCGTATCTCATCGCGGGGTTGAAAGCCATGCGGGGACATAAATCCCAAATCACGGTCCGGGCGAATGGCCGGGAGATCGTGGGCGAACAGGTTTTGATTGGCAATGGCCGTTACTACGGCGGACCATTTGAAGTTTTCCCGGCCGCGGATTTGCGCGATGGGCTGCTGGATGTTTGTGTTTTCCCGCGGGTTGACTGGCTCACGCTCCTGCGTTGCGCTCCCAGTTTTCTGGCGCGGCAGAAATTACCGGAAAGGATTGTTCAACGCGTGTGCGCGGCGAGTTTCGAACTGGCAGGTGAAGCGGCGGCCGCGTTTGAACTGGACGGCGAGTGGGCCGGTCATCCGCCTGTTAAATTTGCGGTCGAGCGCCAAAAATTGCGCGTCGCCGTACCCTGAGTGCCGTCTAATCCCAGATGCGGAACGGGATGGCGTTGGGCTCCAAAAAATTCCCACACTTCGGGCATTTGTCCGGCTGTTTCCATGCACGGATGCGGTGCCAGGCGGCGACGGGGCACGTCGGTTTGAATTTCAGCCATTGACGCTCACCCCGGGGCGGCAACCGGTTCAGGGCCCCGGCGAATTTCGGCGCACTGGTTGGCGGGTTTTCCTTTTGCCGGGGCGAGGCTTTGAACCGGATGACGACGTCATACAGCGCCCGGCAATCGGCGCAGGCGACGGTTTGAACCACAAAATGTTCCCCCTCGGCCGCGCCGCCGGCGACCCGGGCGTGGTATCCGCATTTGGAACATTCGAACAGATAGGTGCGCCCCATAGGTGGTCGCTTTTGGCGGCAAGGTTCACCAGCCGTCGCGGAAAATCCAGCTTGAAAATTACCGCGACGGTTCCGGAAACGAGCGAAATCCCAGGCGGCAACTCTTTTGGCTGAAAATGCAAACGCCGCGAAAAAATATTGCCGGAGGGTGATGCGCTGCTGTATTGAAAGCGCGAATGCGTCTCGGCCGAATTCAGATTTTCCCCATCAAGTCCCTGGACGGCGTGCGGGTTGAGGAAGCTCGCATCACATCGGGCGGCATTTTGGAGCACGACCGAATTTATGCGATTTTCGACCAGGACGGCCGTGTCGTGAACGGCAAACGCACCCAGCGGGTGCATCAATTGCGTTGCGAGTTCGATGCGGCCATCAAGGAGGTTCGTTTGTGGCAAAACGATCAGCCGGCGCGGACGCAATTTTCGCTCGATGAGCCGGACCGGATTGGAAGGTGGTTGAGCGATTTTTTCGGATTTTCCGCCGCATTGCAACACGAGGCGCAGAAAGGTTTCCCTGATGACCGCACGGCTTTCGGGCCCACCATCACCAGCGAGGCGAGCCTTCAGGTGATTCAAGCCTGGTACCCTGAATTGACACTGGAAAGTGTGCGCCACCGTTTTCGCACCAATCTGGAGCTTGTTGGTGGCGAGCCGTTTTGTGAAGACCGGTTGTTTGGTTTGCCGGATGAATTGAAGCCGTTTCAGATCGGGTCGGTGCAATTTCTGGGGCACAATCCCTGCCAGCGTTGTGTGGTTCCCACCCGCGATCCCGGCAACGGTGAAGCCGTCCCGGATTTTCAAAAAAAATTCATGCAGTTGCGCCAGGAATCCCTTCCGGCCTGGGCGAATGCGCAGCGCTTCAATCATTTTTACCGCTTTGCCGTGAATACCTCCATTCCCGCCACGGAAGCCGGAAAAAAGCTGCGGATCGGAGATGCTCTCAGCCTCCCGCCACATTAATGCTTCCGCGGGTTTTCACCACAGGCTGGATTTAATCGCACTGCATAATTCGCAACAGCAAAAATGCCGGCCTGAACCAGGTTCCAGGCTTCCGGAAAAAAATAAACGCTGATAACACTTCACTTTCATTGCGGCTTAATTAGAAAACAGACTGTTGGCATTTTTGATGCTTATCCCAAAAAGTTGACTATGGGACAACAAAGTTGCCTAAAAGATAACAGGGCGGTGCTGGACGGCCAGATCGAGATCGAGTCGCAGTTATGTTCCTTTGGTGCGCGGTTGCGGGAGTTGCGGCGGCAACGCGGCTGGACGTTGGAAGAACTGGCGTGTCGCAGCGGCCTGTCAAAGGCCTTTATGTCGCGGCTTGAATCGGGAGATCGCCAGGCTTCCATTGCCGCCGTGCTGACGCTGTCGAGGGTCTTTGATGTTTCACTGGCATCCCTTTTCGAGTCGCCTCTGGCCATGGATCCGTGCGTGATCATCAGGGGCCAGGATGCCGTTGAGAAAAAGGTCAATGGATTGAAATATGTCCCGCTCTCCAATGCCGGCCGTTTTTTCAATTTGCAGCCGATCAAGGTGAAGGTGCCCGTTTTGCGCCCCGGCCACGAGCATTACCGCCATGCCGGCGAAGAATGGATCTATGTCCTGTCCGGGGCGTTGACGTTGTCGCTCGCGGGAAAAACCTACGATTTGGCCCCTGGTGACGCGGCGCATTTTGATTCCCGGCTGCCACACCGCCTGATGGCCCGGGGCGGCAAGGACGCGGAAGTTTTGCTGGTGGCTTCGCCGGTGGCCGGTTCCCCTCCGGCCCGGCTTCCGGCCGTCCGGGAGCATCGCGCGATTTCGCCGATGCATCTGCTGGATTTCCAGCCAAAAAATGAAACAGCCGGTTTCGCGCCGCCGCGCCGGACCGGTATCGATTTACCCAAAACAAAAATAAAATCCAAAAGTCGAAAGGATCTGCCATGAACAAGCTACGGGCGAATTGCCTCAACTTCAAAGAACTGCTGGCGCAAAATATTGCGCTGATTTCTCCTACCATGACGGCGGCGCTGATTGTGCCGCTCATGTATGGCACCACCGGCAGCATCAGTTGGCTGTCTTATGGCTTGGGAGCCGTCCTGGTATTATTTGTCGCGCTTAGCTTGAACCAATTTGCCAAACGCACGACTAACTCCGGCTCGATGTATAGTTACGCCATGTCCGGTCTTGGATTTGGCGGCGGCTCGCTCTGCGGCTGGTGTCTTCTGTGGGCGTATCTGTTCATCGGTCTGGCCGGCACGACCGGATTTACAATTTTCGCGACCACGCTGCTTCAGATGATTCATGTCAGTGTGCCGCCTGTGATTCTTTTCGCTTTTTGTTTGGCATCCTGTTTCTACATCGCTTACAAAGACATCAAAGTTTCCACGTTGATTACTTTGGGGCTGGAAGCGTTCTCATGCGCCTTCATTCTGTTGCTGGCGTTCATCGTCCTGGGGCATCACCACTTTGCGATTGATACGACGCAATTTAATTTCAAGGGCATCTCGCTAATGACCTTGGGCCTGGGCATGGTGGTCGCAATTTTCAGCCTTGTCGGTTTTGAAAGTTCCACAGCCTTCGGTGAGGAAGCCGTCAATCCGCTTAAAACCATTCCCCGTTCAATCATTTGGAGTCTCATCATTACAGCTTCATTCTTTATTTTCATAACTTATGTGGAAGTGCAGGGCACGGCGGGTTACACGGACACTTTGGACAAAATCAGCGCGCCATTGAACGTTCTTGCGCAAATGTATGGCGTGCCCTACCTGCAGCCGATCCTTTCGGCCGGCGCCATGGTCAGCTTTTTTGCCCTGGCATCTTCCTGCATGAATGCCGGCGCCCGCGTGATGTTTGCGATGGGCCGTCATGACTTCTTCCCGCAAAACACCAGCTACGCGCATCACAAGCATGGCACGCCTCACGTTTCGCTGATTGTAATGGCTCTTGTAATGTTTGCCGTGGTTACGGGGTCGTATTATGTGCTGATCAATAACGGCATGGCCGTGCTCGACGAATTCAACGACGCGGGCATCATGGGCGCATTTGGTTTCGTGGGGGCTTACACCCTCATCGTGCTTGCCGCGCCGTTTTTTCTTAAAAAACGCGGCGAACTGAAAGCCGGGCATGTCGTGTTGTGTGTCGTGGCCATGGTCCTGATGTTGATTCCCATCATCGGCAGCGTCTATCCGGTTCAACCTCCGCCGGTCGAGTATTTCTCGATTGCCTTCCTAGGCTATCTCTGGTTTGGCGTCCTGCGCGTGATGGGAATGCGGCATCAGAAACCGCAACGCGTGGAGGAAGTCCGCGGAGAAGTTCAAAAACTGTACGCCACGGCGTAATGGTTATGGATGTAAGAAAAATCGGCTCCGTCGCCTCACTCCACCGTTACCCAGTCAAATCCATGATGGGCGAGGAGTTGAACGCGACAAAGGTCGGAACCCGGGGTTTTCAGGGCGATCGTGCCTTCGCGATCGCCGACGCCGAGACGGGAAAAATTGCCAGTGCCAAAAACCCGTCCAAATGGCCGACCCTCTTCAACTTTCGCGCCATATT
>Ga0265337_1000312_pt1 | contig 25844 bp, 51 predicted proteins | sample 42122metaG_FD_192441 | JGI IMG/M metagenome (GOLD analysis project Ga0265337, IMG submission 192441) | Rhizosphere microbial communities from Carex aquatilis grown in University of Washington, Seatle, WA, United States - 4-21-22 metaG | ecosystem: Host-associated > Plants > Roots > Rhizosphere >... | reverse complement strand
CTAAACTGTAACACTCCAGTACTAGTATCTACACTCTCACCACCCTTATACGAATTAACATACCACTGTTTACCTCTCATGTAGTCTCTTACGCCAACACCTACACCAACAGCGTCTACCTGTATATCACTATACCCTATACTATGTGATTGTGCATAGTTTATTATAACGTCCCCTATCTCTCCCGATATATCCGTTCTGTCAGTAATCCTTATGTCTACTTCCATTGAGTTAACTAAATATTTAGTCGTGTCAGTAAACCACCATTCACTCATTATCGTATTATCGTCACCCTCATTAGCAACGTCCACACCTAAAGTGCGTTTAATTACTTTGTCTAAAGGAGGTAACTCGTCTGCAACAGCAGATACAAGCCACTGATATGGTATGAGCTGATTAGGATCGTCAGTAAAATCCCAGTTACCATACAAGTATCGTTGTTTTTCGTTCTCGGGTAGGTCTTGCAATGATTTGATGTATTCAGCCGATAGATTAGGGTTGTCAGTTGGAAGTGACGGTAAATAGAAGTAATTGTCTTTAAGTTTACCTTCCCGCCATGGATCGTAGATTAAAGTCTTTACCCAGTTCTTATCAGGGTTACACGACAGGTATATAAAACAATGTTCATTAAATGGATTTATTCTACCCTTTCTTACAGTAAGTATGTTAAAACCTTCTTGATCTATTTCATTAGCCTCATCAACTCCAGCGTCAGTACATTCAAATGACTTCACCTTGTTATAGTCAGGGTCTTTACTTGAGTCTAATTCCATAAACCATATTATTGAAGTCTCGCCGTTTAAGCCTTTTATCTTCCAGAACATATCAGCCCTATTCTCCTCATACACAATCCCTAAGACTATAGCAACACGCCTAAAAGTCTGATAGGTAGTTCGCTTAAGTGTTGTGAGGTTCTTTCTAAACACTCCGTATACCGTTCCACCAAAGAATACCGCCTTGGAAAGGAATAAAACCGCAAGTAACCATGATTTACCACCACCCATTGCACCACCAAACATCATTATGTCGTACTTTCCAGTCTTGTAGGCTTTATAGAAGTCTTGCTGCTTAGGGAACAAAATATCACTAAGTTGGGTTGGTTGTGGGTTCATTTATATTACCTTTCGTGTCGAGATTTAATACAATAGTATTCTTTAGGGGTTCATCATCACTTGTCATGTCGATTTCTTGTTTAGCTTTAGATACGCTATAAGAAAATATAAACTCTTTTGCTTTTAATCTTACTTCCGGCTTTTGTCTCTTATCTGTAGCTATGTCTATAGCATCCATAACCATGTCTTTGTAATCACTGTCTTCAATAAGGATAAGTAACATCTCTCTTATTTCTTTTCTTCTTTTACTTACATTTGATCTATGTTCTGAGTCTGCCATGATTTACTAGTTATAGGTTAGTTCGTTTAACTTTGATATTGTACTCTTTTACTTCTTCGATAGCTTGTTTCTCTACGTTATTATACCTTGTTCTTAGAAACCTGGAAACTGCTGTAATTGATTCTTGGGTAATGGGATTATCTTCTTGTGTAAGTTCGTAGTAGTTCTTAGCATCTATCATTACCTCTACAACATCCTTAGTAAACATACTATACTTCTTTAGGATTCTATTTATAAATACTTCTCGTACTGGCACTGTTTGTGATTGGTTCTCCTCTTCGCTTACTACTCTTATGGCTTGTGTGGGCAATGGTATAAACATAACTTCCTTTTCTTAAGTATACCAATACACTATCACTTCTTATCTATTTGTCAAATCTAAAAGTGTAAACTGCCATCTAATAAACACTGATGATTTGAAACGTATAAAGTCCCACATCCACAACATACCTTCATTATATTAACTGGAATAGATAATTGGCATTTATATGTAAAATCCTCTCTAGAAAACCCATCATCATCATCAGTATCTACAAAGTCCTTCAATTGCTCCTTGATCTTCTTGTGTAACTCTTCTTTCTCCTTCTTAATCTTCTCTTCTTGTTCTTTTAACTCGCTGTATCTCTTAATCATTTCGTCAAGAGTTAAATCATTATGAGAAGAGCTACGAATACCTAAGTGACATTGAGAACATATGTATTCTCCAAATTGGCGAGCAACTTCATGATCGTTACCCTTTATTTCTTTATTACATCTACTACAAACAATTTTATCTCTCTTCATAGCTATTAAATAATAAAGTTAACTAAATTGTCTCAGGCTTAAGAATCCTTTAGCCTCATCAAACGTAAATACACTTTCAATTCATTGACTAAATGTATTAGACTAGATATGGATTCACACCATACATATACAGATTGATACTGACCCTGATTAGCAGGTACTGTACTCTTCGTTAACGTAGCTCCGATTTACTATATAGCATTATATTTTCACAGAGTCGCCTAATCATACGGATAGCGTCTACATTTTCCGCCACTAATCTAATACATTCAATTAAAGAACTAATAGTCTCTAAAGGTAAGATCTGGATTGAGCCTTACGGTCTCGCACCAGGTACTCACCTCGCTGAAATCCGCACTACTTAATTATATCTGTTTTACACATCGTTTCAAGACCTATAAAGCTACTAGAGGCACAGGATAAGACTCATAATCCTACCTGCTATGCCCAATCTTATATTGGCAAAGACGTTATCCGTTGCCTCCAATAGCTGTGTCGGGTCATCGAACCAGCTTATTCCATCATTTTATATCTTACTATATCCATCACCTTCAAGAGACTCATTACTATCGTAAATAGGTTGTACACGATAACTTCTCGTGAAAAAAGATCCACTATCATCTTTGGAAGTATCAATTGGTTGCATACCGAGTTCCAGTAAGGCCTGTAATCTACCATCTAACATCCTTCTAGTCTTAATCATTTGTTCTTTGATTACAGTTCTGATTAAGTCTTTGGTTGCCTTTTCCTGCTTTTCTGATAGGTCGAGAGTTTCTACAAGAGTTAATATCTTGCCAAGTAGATTACCCTGAATATCCGAAAGCTCTGAACTTACCTGTATTGGGAAATAGTATACGTCTGGGATAAATTTATCCGTTTCGGGAGGTTGTGTAGCACCACTGCTATTTGTGTTATCTTTCATAACTTTGACTAAACTAATTTTAACTAAACTTGACCCGACTGTTTATTATATCACTTAAGTTTGAGTTTGAAACCATCTACTGATTTAATCGGTTTACTCTTTTTAATTTCGTACTCTTTAAACCATTTCCAATCTCCATTCTCGTCTGCACAACCGTATGAATATGTTTTGTCTTTATTTATTTGTAGACTAACAATCATTAACTCCTTATTCCCTAATCTGGGATTTATCAAATCCCCAAACTTATACTTAGTTTTAATTGTTAATTCCTTTTTCATAATCCCTCTCACTAATTATCTGTAACATATCATCACCATTAAACTGTGCGAATAGGTTTATTAACCTTATCACAGTATAAAATCGCACTCTTTCTGCCTTTTCTCTTGCCTCTCTTCTCTCTCTAAACATATTTGAAAGTCCTAACGCTTCTATTGCTTCTTTACTTAATCTCATCATGTTTATATAGCGGTTAATTTTAACTTTTATACAATAATGTTTGATCCCCTTCCCAATGACAGCGATAACAATTAGCCTTATGATGATACTTTGAATAATCTACATTAAAATACCTACCAGATACAAGTAAGTGGCAACTAGGACACATAGGAGTTTTAAGTAATCCCATAGGTGCTACCATATATAGCTGACACTCATATTTTAAGGCTACCCTCTGCTCAATACTCCTATGCAGTTTAATCTTCTTTCCTTCCATGTTAGTCTTTAATTAAATTTAATGCTTTAGTAAGATGTTTGATTTTATAGTGATTCATTAGTTTATACATTTTAAGCAGTGATGTTGTTATTTCTATCTCACCAACTACTTTACCACTTGATAGTTTAGGTTCTTTTATTGTTGAAAGAATCCCCTCTAACATTAGATATGCACCCTTAAACTTGTCAGTATTCATAATCTTTACCGATTGTGCAAGTTCTTTAGCTTTCTTTAAATCTTCAGGCTTCATTTACTTTTCCTTTAATAATTTAGATTTAAGTCTGTTTTCTATCTTAGTCTTTGCCGATTTAATTCTAGTAGAAGCCTTATCTCGTGACTCTTGTGTAGTATAGTTCTGAAATACCTTATTAAAAGTTAGGATGTCTAATCCTATATCCATAATCTCTAATTCTTCTTTCGTAAACTCCTCTGTTGGCTCGGAGGGGGTAAGTTCTTCTATTATCTTTTCTACTTCATCGTTAGAAATAGACATCCCTGAAAGCCCTAGAGCTTCTATTGCGTCTTTATTTAGTCTCATCATTGACATACTAATTATGTTTCTTAAGTTTATTTAGCTCCTCTTTAACCAATTTATTAACATAAATCCCAAATCTTACATCATCACCAGCAATAACTCTCTTATGACTTATATCTAATATCCTTTCTAACTCCTCTACTCTCTCTTGCACTAGGAGGGTCTCAATATCTGTCAGTCTTACGAAATAATCACCCAACACTGCTTCCCTCACATTGTCATCATATAGTTTACTCCCAGCATAGGTATACTTCATTATTTCAATTTTCTTTTTCTTCTTTCCTTCCATGTTAGTCTTTAATTAAATTAGATGATACAAACACCTTTTCTATCTTGAATATATAACCGTCTTTTAATAGCTTATCCCGCAATGTTGTTTTTAAATTATTAATATAAATCTTTGTTGGCTTAGTAGTAGTTGTGAATGATAATTCATCATCTAACCATAGAGAATCTATACCTAAATCTAATTTAGACATAAGACCTGAGACTTTACTTAAAGAGGGATTTTGGTACTTGAAACACATCTTTACTTCATATTTAACTTTTATTTCTCTTTGTTCTTTCATTGGACTATTCAGTTTGTAATTTAGCTTCGTATAACCCTATGAGATCATCCAATGGATATAAGACTTCTTTTAACATTACGCCTTGTTTAATTTCTTTCTCCCATGTGATTCTCAAATCTCTAAGATATAGTAATGTTAATCTTACTGTCTTTAACTCCTCTGTTGGCTCGGAGGGGGTAGCTTCCTTAACTAATACATACATTTCCCACCCTAAAAGACCTTTAAACCCAGTTGGTTCACACCTATATGTCCTTAATATTTTATACCCCTTATGAAGATATTTATTAACTTCCTCTAATTTACTTGTTTCCAATATCAGTTTTTCTTTCTTCATTTTACTTCTTTGGTTAAATTATTTATTTGGATACTTTCTAATCTACCCGCAAAGATAGTTTCGCCCCCTTGCTTCATATCGTCTATAACTATATATGGTTCTCCATATTGTTCAGATAATGTAACTTTTAGATTATTTACTTCCTCCAGAGTTTTCTTTCGCTCCTCTAAAAGCTTTTGTTCAAACCATTTAAAGACCTCGTCAAAGTTATACCTATCTGAGAACTCATAGCCACCAGCCAACTCACGATTATCTTCTAATACTTTATCAAACTCTTTTCTTATGTCTTTCATATCTTTTGATTCTGACATTACTTTGCTCATCTTTATTTTGTAATAAGGTTAACTTAGATAACTCCTCTTCTACTTCACCCACCATAATATTTAAGTAATTAGAACTTGATATCGAATTGCTATGACCATGAGTTGAACGATTCAATACCCATTCCAACACTTCTATTTTCGCTTGTAATCGCTCGTGTTCTATCAGTTTAAAAATATTAGATACATAATCATCGTGTGAAAGTTGGAACATCTGAAGCGTATAAGCATCTTCCATACCTACCTCATACTTATTTAATATAGATTCTATTTGTTTCGTGAGATCTTTAACTACTTTGTTTTGCATTGTTGTTAACTTTTTAGTTTATGAGCCATCGCCATAGCCAAAGCCATCGCCATCGCCATAGCCAGAGCCATCGCCAGAGCCATCGCCAGAGCCATAGCCAGAGCCATCGCCATAGCCAAAGCCATCGCCATCGCCAGAGCCATAGCCAGAGCCATCGCCAGAGCCATAGCCAAAGCCATCGCCAGAGCCATAGCCAGAGCCATAGCCAGAGCCATCGCCAGAGCCATCGCCAAAGCCAAAGCCATCGCCAGTCTCCGATAATATATTATCTATATCTTTTATTTTTACTCTTCCCATATTTTTACAGAAGTTAAATTATCTTGAGCTTCTTTTGTACACTCTATAATCGCAATAACATTCTTCAATTTAATTTGAGATACAGTCTTAGAGAACTTACATTCATCTGGACTATTAACACCATCAACCGCCATTTGAAGTAATGTAGCCGCACCTTTCCAGTACCAAACGTTTCTAGCATTAGCTAAAATACACTCATCCTTCTTTTCTTCTTTCAACCAACCGAAATAAACACCTGCACTATATGTTCTAACGATTACGAAAGGCATACCATCAAGGCTCTCTGCCTTTAATGTTACACTCCCCTTTGGTATATATTCTATACCATTCACTACGATACTATCTACTTGCTTTTTCATAACTTTGTAAAATAAATTTATATAAATTAAATACGCTTATCTCTCTTTCATCTTTGTATACCTGATTAATTTAAACTATGACTTTAAAATTTCTCCGTGTTTTAATATACTATCAATCATCCAGTCATAACCCATGAATCCTTTATTTACCTTTTGTATCTTAGCTTTCTCTTTCGCAGTTATAATTTTAACATCTATACTTGCTCCCCAGCCATCACCAAAATCATAGTAGTAACTTTTACCTATCTTATCAGACAGTTCTTTAAACTTCTTCTCAGTACATCTAGTAAAAGCAAAGTGCGCATTCTGAGCGCCAGTCCATTTTCCATTCCAGCTACCTACATTAGGCATCGTTATTTCAAAGCTTACTATTTTCATTTTACTTCCCTTTCGTTGTTAATTTATTTACGTTCAATACTTCCACTATCTCATTGATCTTTTCCTCTATTTTTATTTCCTTAACTTCCCTAATCCTAATACCGCCGTCCCAAGGTTCTAGGTCTAGTTTCTCAATTACACAATTAGGAACGGTAGCCAATGGATCGCTAATTTTCTCTTTTGGTTCTTCGGGTAACTTTGAATACTCCCATAATATACTTGTAATAGATTGTTCTATTTCGTCTTTCTGTTCTTCATTTATAATTGTAGAACTCCTCCATCCCTTCGTTTGTAAGGACTCCTTATCATCGTAGTCTCTAATAACTAATACATACTTATTTTCTTTTAAACTATTCATATCACGAGTAAGAGGCTCTAAAGCTTCTAATCCAATGATATGGCGATACTCATCACTTTGATTCCACTCTTGGTCAGGGAAATCTCTTACATAAATAATTATATCTAGACCTGCATTATCGTCATCGTCATGGACAAAAGTGATCCAAACATTATCTTCTATAGATATAGAGCCATTATGCCAATCTGCATTATATTTAGTTTTGATCCTAACTATCATTCCATCTTTAAGTTGATTTTCTTTTAATATACTCATAATGGTTTATTTGTTTAATTTAAAATACATAATCCCTGATATCTACAAAGAGGCACTAAAAGACCTATCATCAGAATCAACGATATTATAGCTATACCTATCAATAACCATATAATATCCCCCAATCTAACTGTTCTATTCATACTTTTTCCTTATCCAATTTATATACTTAAATACTAAACGATAAGGTAGTTATCAGGTGGCAAAACCTTCATTTCCCAACTCTATACAGAGTAGTAAGACTAATATTTCAAGTCGCCTGTGCTTTCGTGTATGCCCATTTAAAGCTTACTGAATCTACTCGCACTTCTCTTCTACCTCACCTTTCAATATTCAATTATTATTTAAACGATCTAATTATACTGTTAACGTTATTAATCCAACTCTGATGACTATTGAAACCCTCTTTACTCATTCCCTCTGCTGTATTCATTTTATACTTTATAGCCATTTTGTTTAATATCTTAGTCATCGTAACTTTATAATCTCCACTAAAGTAATCACCTACCAATCCACTGTCTGTAATGCCGAAAGATAGGCAGTTGCCGTACTTAATACAATAAGTCCCCTTTCCCCAAGCCGATTCCTGTGCCTGGATTGCAAAAATAAGTTTGGCATTTAAGCCTCGTTTGGTTGCTTCTTTGTAAAGCCAGTCAATATTTTCATTAAGAGCCTTTGTGGCGTATTTCTGATAAATCTTCTTAATTCCTCCCAAGCCTGTATCTCCTGTAGTTGCAACTGTAGTATGCAAGACCTGTATGTGTTTATCCTCTGGCTTAACAACGAGCTTCTCTGGTTGTATTTTAGATAATTGAGTTGTTGATGTTGTGCTTTTTGTATCGCTTGTTGCAATCTCTTTATCATCATTCTTATTGACCTTAACGTTTTGATTTGTTCCATTCTTATAATCAGCTAAACTTATTCTTTCATGTACCCCACCTGAAAACCCAAACACAACACACAACATTGCTAAAGATATGTAAGCAGTTCGCTTCATCTTCTTCTCTCCTTCTATAATTGTATCTCGAATTGTCATTTGTTTCCTCATGATAGTTAATCATAAACCCAACCATGTACATTGTCAATACGTCATAACTATCTATTACAGGCCGTACTTAACTTCGAGTTCTTGGCATTTATCCTTATAGATACTAACAATCCCAAGATATTCGTAATCTTTATATTGTCTTATGCTTTTGGAAAGAGCTATCTTTTCTTCCCAGTTTTGTAAGCCGTATTTGTTTATGTACCAGATATTATACTTGCCGTAATTTCCGTATTGATTTCTATTACAATCTACACACTGTGCGTTTACGAGTTGTTCGTCAAACAGAATGGAGTTTGTACGTCCACCAATAGCGTGTCCTGCTTCTAATTGAGAATATAGCCATTTTTGACCACAAGTAATACATACCCCCATTGTACAAGTTCCTGTAGTCGCTAAACAATCTCTCAACTTCACATATTTAGCGAACGCTTGCCAGGCTTTTGTTTTAATGCTTGGTTGTTTCATCTTTTTATATCCTTTAGCAGGCATTATTCTTTAGATAATAACTTAGGTGGCCTACCGCCCTTACTCTTAGTCATCCAGTACTTCTTAAGTGATTGCCGATCTATACAGTAGTATCCAGTTTCAGGGTCTATCATTACACCCCACATAACCTTTACACCAATACCTTTTTGAGGATTGCTCTTAAACTTACTTCTAAGCTCTCTACCAGCCCTGTACAGTCTATCGTGTATTGTTCGTCTCTTTAATGGGCTTAGTTCGTTTATATCCTTTCTAAACAGTTTATTCATCTTTTAATATCCTACCTAAATTATTTTTTCTTTTATTAAGTCTATTCAATTTCTTGTATAGTTTAACAGCTTTTCTTTGTGCCATCCTGATTGGGTTCAGCACAGTCCATTGACCCTTCACCCTTGAGTAACCTTCAGTGAGACCTATTCTCTTAGAAACTATTAACGCCTCTTTCTTTACTTTCTTTATGTATTTCATACTATTTCCTTCTGATTATCTTAGGTATTATATCCGCAGCTACTATGTCTTGTGATAATCTCTTATCAATAAGCTCTAGTAACGATAAGACAAAGAGGTACGCAGTCTTTGTTTTTAAGTAATTAGGATTCCCCATAGAAATGAGTCTTATAGTGGAGCTCTTAATATCGGTTCGCCCCATATTCTTTGAAACTTCATCTAGGGTAATATCCATACTCTCTCGTAATCCGCTTAATATCTTCCAGTTAATACTGTAACCCTTAATATTGGGACTGATCGGATCATTATTCTTGGATATTTTCAACACAATCTGTCTTATACGCTCTCTACTAATCAGAAACTTCTTAGACAAATCCTTCTTGGTATTCAGGGTGTTTTCATAAAGTTCAATAATTTTCTTGTTTCTATCTTCTTTCCTCATAATTTTACTCCTCTCTTTTAATAAACAAATATTCTATCGTAAACTTAATTATACTCTCAATAAATATATAGGTCGCTTTAATTATTAATACAAGGTACTGACCCAGATTAACCACAATAAAGGCCAATAATACAATTGGAAATGTTATTACTCTGATTATTTCTCGCTCTATGTTAGTCATACTTATGATCCGTTCCTTTCTCTAAAGTTAAATACCTTACTTCTCCGTAGAAGTTCTTATGCAATACTACTACTCTATTAAATAACCAAGCCAATACAGTATTTAGTATGCCTAAAGGAGTAAATCCTCTAAAGTAAAACCTATACTTACAGTACTCTTTAAATGTCATTAGTTCATCCTCCTCTCAGTATTATACGTCTCGTGTATCTTTCTTAAACTACGAACCATTTCCAGCATTGATCCTGTTATCATCTTCCATGTATTAGCAGTGTTTTCGGTTTCAGCCCTAACTAGATTAGCACTCGACATTAAAGCCGTTAGTTCCATATCTAATCTATCGATCTTAAACACATCTGGACTTTCACTAAGAATTAAATCTTTAGCCTCAGCAATCTTATCAAATATCTGTTGTTTTAGTTCTTCACTTGTTTTACCTGTACTCATATTTTTATTTAGTCGATTAAATTAATATTTTGCCTTTTTCTATATAATCGTTTACTATCTTAGCCATTTCATTATATCTTTCAATCTTAGATTTCTTTTCATGGTACTTATTTAACGCCTGTAGATATAAACAAGAATCATCGTCGAACACCTTTGGATTACAATGCTCACAACCTCCAAAATCACAAATGGAGCATCTAGGGCCATTATGATAATCCCCCACCTCGTAAGCAAAAACATCTACTTCTCCGTCATCGTAGGGATCTTTAATCCATCTATGTTTTTGCTTATCATAGTCATTAACTTTAGGCTTTAATGACTTAAATATTTTATACTTTACTTTCTTTACTGTACTCATAATTTAGGCTTGTCTAATTTATTGTACCACTTATCAATATTATCCTCGATCATTTGACGACCTTCAGTAGATATATCAGAGTACTCACCATCGGTATTGCTTCTTTTTTGCATATACTTTCCCGTTTGGTCTAAATTCAACATATCAGCTTTAAGGTAAAGGAAAGGTGCATCATATAGTTCCCTTCCAATCCCTAGTTGTACTGCACATCTTTTAACAGCATCACTTACTGCATCCTTCATCCACTCACCCTTAGTTTCACCTGCCTCAATTTTAGATGCACTTGGATAACCTACATCACTAAAGCTACGAGAACCTACAGTGAGCGTACCCTTTACACCGTTCTCATTTGGTATATACTCCCAATTAAAGCCCCATTGATCCTTATAGAGGGCATCTAGCTCGTCATACGCGGTTCTAGCATCAATGTAGATAAGAAACGTCACGCCAGTTATTTCACTAGTCTGTTTATTCTTTCCAATATTGCCAACTCTATATTTTATATCTTCTTTTTTTATCATAATAATATAAAATAAAATTTAAATACCTCTATTCTGCGTTTAAGTCCAAACTAAATATTCCCCTGTTAGGATCATTCATTTGTTTAGACATATTTTTAAACCATTCTTCATGCTCTTTGATCGTTGGATGCTTTTCTGGATGTAAAGGTATCCTTTCAGATTCATCCTTGGTCTGTACATACTTTATACCACCAATTAATTTTTGTTTAGTTTCTTCCCATTCTTGTTCTCTAATACTGACACAATGCTCCAAGCATTCACTACAAATACCCTCTTTTATTTCTGCATTACAACAGTTACTTAATTCTTTGTTTTCCATTATTAGTCTTTCTTAATCTTTAAATCCTTTACGTCTATACCTAAAGCCTTAGCTACTTCGTCCATACTAAACTCCTTTACCGATGATGCTTTTAATTCTTTTTCTACATCAATACCACTAATCTCTTCAAACAAATCATTATCCCAATTAGGCAACTTCAATGTCTTTTCTCTATCTTCTTGTGTAGTATTATCCCAACTCTTTCTAAAGGCTTCCTGATACTCATGACTTCTTAAATACCCACCAGTAGTTTTGTAAGTATCAAATTCTTCCTTCTCTTTATCTGTCATTGCATTTGCGGGAATCCACTCAGTTAGATCAAAAAAGAAATAATCAGGAAACATATTATCTAAATCATCTCTACTAATATTGCACTCTTTATTGAATATCCTAATAGTAGATGGCTCTGTGGTATTTAAGTACCCTGTATTACTGTCCCCTGTATTCCAGTCCCCTGTATTCCAGTCCCCTGTATTCCTGTCCCCTGTATTTAAGTCCCCTGTATTCCTGCCCCCTGTATTCCTGTCCCCTGTATTCCAGTACCCTGTATTACTGTACCCTGTATTACTGTCCCCTGTATTACTGTCCCCTGTATTCCAGTCCCCTGTATTACTGTCTCCTGTATTCCAGTCCCCTGTATTACTGTTATTCATAATCTTATAAAATAAATTTAAATTATTGTATTACTGATAAATTACCATTCTTTCTACTTGGTCTAAATGTGTCGTTAAATCTCTTCCAAACTTCAGACATACTTACATACTCACTATTGTTATTAATCCATTTAGCAATTACCTCAAAGGAGTACTGCTTTACAATCATGTTAAAAACAAAGTTAGTTGCACCATCAATTAGTAAGTTCTCCCTTTCGCTTAAAAACATTGTGTCATTACCATCCATATCCTTCATATACTTTGACATAATTATTTCTTTTTAAAAGTTAAATATGATGTTTCTTTAGATTCTATACAATCAATACTAATACCCTGGATCTTTAAATCTTTCAATATTGCAACCACTTTCTTTTTGTCTGGATTCATATAAAGGCTAGGTTTGATATTATTAGATTCTAAAATAGCTATAGCCTGTACATCATTTGAAACGCCCTCACTCTTACGAGTGGCGTATATAACTTGTAAACCTAATTCATCATGTTCTATTCGTTTAATTCCTTGCTTATTCATTTCCCCCATTATTAATTCCTTAATATCTGACTGCTCTTTTAGAAAGGGCTTTAAAGACTCACTAAGAATATTTATCCTCTTTTCTACTTCCGCATACTTTTCGATTAATTCTTTTGGATTCATTTTATTAAATATTAAACTTATACTTTGGAATGATCTTGGGCTACCGTAACTCTAAAAAGATTCTGTTTTTGAAACCCTCAATCATTCTTATAACTATACTGTATACCCAACTGTGTACATAATCAATACCTACGCATGGCCTGTAATAAATTAGAACATTCGTACCGTTGTAGAGGCGTTCTTATACTGCCAGCAAAAGTTCTTCATGCCATACATACCGTCCCTTTTAGTTGAAGTCTTGATTAGATAGTTTTCATTTGTGAGGTCACTAACACTTCTCCGAATTGAAGTAATCGGATAATTATAGCCTCTATTAGTTAATATGTTCCATACATCAAATGGACTGTATATCTCACTAGGATTATTCTTGTAGATATCTAACACTAGATGTTCTTGTTTACTCACTTGCTTTCCTTCAATTTCTAAATCTTCTATGTCTAACTCTATTGTGTTGTGAAAGTTACTTTGTGACATTAATAAGCTCATAAAACTTTATATATTTATCAAGCATTTCGTATATCTCAGTCAAATCGCGACAAGTTCCTTCACTCCCAGTAGAAATACAACGATCCATTTTCTCCTTAATTATAGATCTTATTAATCCTAACTGATATTTATTAAAATCTAAATTAGGGTATATACCATTAACAAAATTAATCACCTCATTTAATTTCGCCGAGATGTTTTCCTCGACAACTATTTCTTCGGGAGACCTTCCGCTAGTATCAAATAACATATAAAGATCAATAGAGTTTCTATTTTTCATACTTCTATCGTAACATATTTATGTACATTATCAATAAACCTATAACTTATTCCAACTTGTCAATTAGTTCTTTATTCTCATAAATATTTCCTATTATTCTAAACCATTCGCAACGACCAGTATGCACATTCACACCACCGCTCTCATTAAAATTATCAAAGCAGTCTGGGATAGCGTATGCCCTATCATTAATAAGTGAGACATTAAACTCGCAGGGGGTATAGTAAACTTCTCCAATACATCCATCAGCCATAATGACATCCCCTTCAAATACCTCATTGCCATTATTATCCTTTAGACCGACATACTGCATTAATATATACTGCTCTTTATCATGGTTACACAACGTATGATTAAGTCCTTCACCAAATAATTCGTAACAAGTACCAATAGGCCTAGTATCACAATTGCATAAAGACCTAATAGAATACATCTTTTTATCTTCAATACTCCATGCTCTAAATTTTATTTCTCTATTCATAGTTATACTTCTTACGATTTATTCTTTAACCAACCGATAAACCCATACTCGTCATAGCATAAAACTCTCCATCTATCCATATCAGTACAACCATCTGATTGCCATACCTTATCATACCTATTGAAAGCCTCTAATATTGAATTACATATCTTTATTTCTTTTTTATCTTTTGTGTTATTCATGAGACAACGTATAAACATGGGAAAATAAAGTTTCACTCTTATATACTCTTCTGCAATAGAGCAGTCATTATTAATACATAAAATCCAAACTAGACAACATTTATATATACTCATTTTTAGCAATTATACTTCTTACTAAGATTAAATAACATCAACATAAATATAAACCCTCTTTTGTCTTTCACCAAAGTACCAAAAATCAATTTCATCGTCTCTTTGTTGCCCTCTTCGAATCCAATCCAAAGTAATAGGAAGTTTCATCGCTTTTAGTCTCGTAATTATTTCTAATGTTTTAGCTCCAGCTAATATTCTCATTTGTTATAGATTGTACTAAGATTAAATACTTTCAGGTTTCCCGGAAAGAGTTTCTGCCCCTCTTAATCCCCCCATTAATAAAATAGAGACTAAGAACGACAAAAATAACCTTTCTTAGAAAGCTGGACTTATCAATATATTTTAGAAGTTGATCAGACTTCTTAAGATTGCATACTTTCAGTATGTCCCATCATCGACCAATTCTGCTAGCCTCGTGGCTACTTGTAGTGGGTTCTTTCACCTGCTGACTATGATAACCAGCACTTGCACTACAATCCCCTGTTTTTAAGTCTCTTACAGCTGACTCAAATCTATCCTAGTAATGATAGGACAGGTTTTAATCAACTATCTTGTCGGTTTTCTCTACACACTCCTGACAGGCCCTTCCTCCCTTGGATTCAAAGTCATCTCCCTCCCTCCATAATTTGTTATGGATACATAATGAATAAGAATATGTACCATACCCTTTAGGATTCGACATGTCGCTAATATGATTCTTTATGGATATGCCTGACCATTGAGGTATTTCTTCTCTGTCCATAATTTTATTCTTAAGAGAATACTTCCATCCTCTTAATGATCCATTAAATATACGAGGATTAGTTGTCGCTATAATGTCAGTAATTAATTCCCCTTTTCTTATATACTTTTTATAATATAAACGCTTCATAATCTTATCATCATATTAAAACGCAAAAGAGACCCCTAAAGGTCTCCTAAGCGATGTATTGGTAAAGCCAACTAACAACATCTTACCACAAAAAGATACTAAATTGTAAATTGGTTTTATTTGATACATACCTAAATAGTACTCCTTCTTTTCTGAATTGCAATACTCTCAACCATGAATATCTTTATAGGTTATATAAAACCAAAAGATCGCCCCGAGAGGCGACCTAATGAACGTAATCGATACTTACAGTCTTAGAACTAAAAATATCTCATTCGTACTTACATATTACTCTTTATGGTCATGAATACAATTGATTCGATATTATAGGCTACTGGGGTACTACTTAGTGTGGTCAACCAAACCTTTCTAAGTCTGAATAAGTTTGACAAGGGGTTTTATGTCTTAGCTATTTTTCTGCTATGTAGCACACCCACTAGGTTGATTCTTTGCGTACTCCAGCATTTAATATAACCACTAAACGTACAAGATGTAAATCAGTATCACTTTCATATATATCCCTTGACCACAATTATAACCCATAGTATAATCTCGTATGGAGAATATGACCATACAGGAATTTAATAGTTTTTATACTTCTAGCCAGATATGTTTGGGCGAGATCATGCTCAATAGGTACAATAATAAGTGTCCAAACTGTAAGCAAATAGTAAAATTCTATCACCTTAAAGGTCGTACTTCGTATTGTTGTGGCCGTTGTAAGAAACATATATATCCATTAAAAGATACTATATTCGATCACTCAAGTACACCTCTTCTTTCATGGTTCTATGTAATCTATCTCTTTGTACAGTCTAAGCATGGAGTTGGGGCTAAAGAGGTTCAGAGGCACATAGGCGTAACGTATAAGACAGCATGGCGTATGTGTCACCAAATAAGGTTATTGTTTGCAGAGAACGCCCCACAGCTTCAAGGGATCGTTGAAATGGATGAGAGCTACTACGGGGGACGTAAACATGGTAAACGTGGTCGAGGGTCGTGTAAGAGTGCTGTGTTTGGTATGGTAGAAAGAAAGGGGAAGGTTATTGCCAGGGTAGTAGGCGACATAAGAAAGAGAAGCATATTCCCTTTAATTGAAAAACATGTTAAAAGAACTGCAACGTTAATGACTGACGAGTACGCTACCTATGCTAACTTACATAAGTACGGGTTCAATCATAATATAATAACGCACAAGAAACATCTTTATGTGGATGGTAACGTTTATACAAATACTATGGAAGGGTTCTGGGGGCTTTCTAAACGAGGTATGAAAGGTACGCATATAAAGGTGTCTAAGAAGTATCTACAAAGCTACCTCGATGAATACAGCTATAAATACAACAATCGTGATTTTACTTTTTCTTCTTTAGTTTCAAAGGCTTCGACGCTATCTTTATAACCTTCTTAAATTTCTTCATATTTAACTATACCACAAGTCTTGATATCTGTGTATATTTATTGTATACTATGAGATGGTAAAGAAAAGAACAAACAAAAATAGAAGTATCATTAGGTCAGCAAAAGATGCCATAATCCTTATCACAATAGGTTTTATTTTAGGCTTCACTACGTTGTTTATGTATCAGAAGTATCACCCATCAAACACCCAGGTTTCTTATGATATATACAGTCTCGCTTACGATAAGGAGCAGGACATATTAAAGACTGGGATATTTGAGCATAATACAGGAACTTGTGACTTTGATTGTAGAGCTAAGAACCTAACACCAGGTCATTATTATGAAAACTTATATAAGGGTAATACCTGTTCGTTAAAGTATGCGATGTCTATGTGGACAGCATCACCAACACACAACAAGATACTAGACTCTCAGTATTCGCAAGGGATTATGTTGATCACAACAAAGGACGGTGTTTGTTATATAACTTTAGACTTGAAGAAGTAATGCAAAGAGAAGAGGATAACACATTAATCATATTAGCATTGGGTATTATTGCGTTTATATTAATGATTCCTGTAGGAGTCATAATTATAATTGGATTTATAAGGAAACTATTTTAATTTGGCATCCTTGCTCTTGTAGTCACTAAGGCATTGATTCATACCATTGTCATCCCCGTTCGCATTTGTATAACAGGTCTTAAATGTTTGATATAGACTGTCACAGTTCTTAATCTTAGTTGCACTGTCTACAAATTTGATTAAACAATCGTTATCTATAGAGCTTGCTTGTTCTTGCGTATTAATCTGATGATTAAACTGATTTACAACCTCGTTGTATACGAACCCACCAATCCATGAAAGAATAAGTAGTATAACTACCCCACCAATAAACATTTCAAAGCACCCCCACCTATCACTACTTTTCTTCTTTTTATAATATTCTAGTTCGATCTGCTGTTTATCTATGAGTTTTTGTTTTTGTAATCTTGATAATGACATAATTCTATCTTGGTAATTTTAATTCTTTTCTAACATCATAGATAAGGATACCTAGGCTTATTAGACCTATAAGGTCAGTAATAATTACATATTCTAATATATGAAACACGAATATAACTACAACATGAAGTAAAGTAAGTATAACTAATGATGAATAAGCCCTTTTGTATGTTGGGTCTAATTGATACGAATTAACATGATAGCAGTTATCACATCTGGCTGTAACGAACCCTAACAAAGAAACGTGACGATTATTATTTATCTGAAACCCACACTGAGAACATATTAGACTTTCGACCATATTATATAAGTTAAAAATTTACTAACCCATATTACAATTTATATCGGCCCAAATCAATAGGTTGATACTATGGCTTAGAACCTGTTATAATGGGATATCCACCATAGCATACAGCAATATTATAGGTTATCTAACCTGTGACATATAAAATCCTATTCTTTTTATAATCCATATTATTATTAATATGACAGCGACTAAGAATATTAAACTCCATACTACTACTGGAACTACAATCTGTGCCGATATGAATAGAGCGGTTAGCACTAAAATAACTATCTTTACTAAGATTATAAACAATGCAACCATCAAAACGTCTACCAAAATGTTAAACCACATATTAATTTGTTAAAACAATTTATATACTTCAGTATACTCTTTTCTGGTGACTTTACTGTAAAGGAACACTATCGTTCGTTACAGGTGCATTTACAGAGGGTATAGACGTATCTACAGGGTCAGTCGTCGAGACCTGTGAGGTCGTTGTCGATGCCGATGTATTAGGATTGGACGTTGTAGTTGTATTAATTATACTCTGTGGAGAAAACTTAGATGTAACATTACCAGTCACAAAGATACCGTACACGGATGCAAAGTATTGTAATATACCTGCGTCCATCTTATTCATTGCAATCAATGCCGTAATACAAATCATAGCTACTACCGCTAATACGAACTTTTCACCACCGATATTGTCGATAAGATTATTATAGTTATTCATACTATTTAAAAATAAATTTAGATATACCGATCAGCAACGCACCAAAGAACGTCCAGAAAAGTCCAACATAAAACATAACACTTCCCACGATCTGTAATATTTCATTTAATGTCATTTTCTTTTTGTATCTTTCTTTAATAATCTCTCTATAGTTTTTAATTATAGTCTCAGTAATAACTTAATCCTACTCTTAAAATCTTTTATGTAAATCGTCCAAGATTCTTTCTATAAGAGCAAGAAATTTGATCCTTATATGCTTCCAATGGATCTTTTCAATCATGCCGATTATTTCCTTTTCAGTGTACGCATTCTGTATATTCAGTAAACCTCTTTTCTTTCGTAGTTTCCATAACTTATCATCTTGTTCCTCAATGTATGTGTCTCTATCGTCTAAACTATCATTAAGTTCTTCTATGACCTCTACATCTCTTCCGTGTCGATTCTCCAATGCCTTTTTAGTAAACATTACATACCTTTAATTAAATGATATGGATCGCTGAACCAATTAGTAATCCCGATATGATTCATGTACCAGTTATTATCTACCACCTTGAAGTACTTATCAAGTACGAAGAAATGCACTATTACCGCCCCTTCTGTAGTATTTATAGGATGCTGTGACACGTCACCAAAGTGAAATCCAGCTTTTATTTTCATGCCCATTCTCATGGATGGCCAATTTCTAGGACGTATATGTAAGAAGCTTAATATGTAACCTTCACTGTCCTGAAGTTCAACTAATCCGTCACCATTAGGGGTTCGGTCTTTTTGGTTCTCATATCTGATATACTTTACAGTACAATCTGTTGGTGCAATTAAGGTTAAGTCTTTTACGAAAAGTTTACCTGCCTTTAAGAAGGATAAGTCCCAAGCCCATTGTAATTGTCTTATGATACCGTTCTCAACCCAGTTGTGTCTCCACTGTGTGAGTATAGGGATACCACCCCTAAATGGTGAAACACCTAGGGATTTTATAGGTGTAAGTGAATAGTTAGGAATCCATCCTGATACATTGCCAATTGAAATTTGTTGAAAGCGAACACCATTGCTAATCATAACACCCGCCTTTATAGTACATTGAGTACCAGACACAAACTTCTTATAGTTCTTAGCTTTACTGTCTGGAGATTGTTTAATCCAAGTGTCCTTAGTTAGCACATAAATTCCTGATTGTAGATTTTGTATTACTTCCATAATATTATCCTTTGAATTTATTATTAATAAAACTGATTCCTATCTGGATCAACGTAGAGATAAACACAACTATGACGCTGATAGTTCCCATCCATTTACTCTTAAAATCTTCAAGTATCATGATTCTACTATCCATTTTCTCGAATTTGTCATCAGCTTTATTAAATCTCTCGTCCATTTTATCCTCTACACGAGCCATGATGTCATAGACATCTCGTATTGTAATGTCATTCTTTGCCATAATCTAAACCTTTACTTGTAAATAGATCATTAAAACATTAGATAAGACATCGATTATAGTCAGTCCTACTAAGAGGAATATGTAATTTCTAAATTTATTTCTAGTAGCTTTGGCATAGAGGTCTAATTTATTAATACTCTCAATATTCAGGTCGACCTTAGTCTCTATAGCAATAACACGCTCAAACAATTCCTTAGTTGTTATTCTATTGCTTTCTCGTTTTTGGCTCTGGGTTAATTCTTTCATAATTATAGCAACATAAACGAAGCAGATATAACTATATTAGGGTCTCCTGTTACTCCTAGCTGTAGTGTACTATGGGTAGTACCAGAAACAAAAGCGTTTAAGTAATAAGTAGTATCGGATGTAAGTGCTATTGTGAAATTAGGATTCACATTCAAGAAGTCTGACATATTATTAGGATTAACAGGATAGGTACTCACGCAATAACTCTGTAGTTTCGTATCACCTATTGTATTATTTACCGTAGATAATCCTACTACCGCAGCTGCGAAACCAGTTGAAGCTCTTGTACACATAACATAAGTTCTATAAGCAGGCCCCCAAACACCGATAGGTAAGTTAATCTGACCTCCCAAGTTATAAACCGTACCTGAGACTGGAGATGCTTGTGAGGAACTAGTAGCTCTTGTAAATAAAGGGTTCCATTTAGAGGGGTCGATATTAAATCCTGTTGGGGATCTTTTTGTAGAATAATAAGGTGTGTAGATCGTAGAGTTTGCAAGTTGATTGTCTGTACCGCCATAAAGAGATAGAGTTGTGTTAGGGGCCCCATAAGCAACAAAAGTAACTACGAAGTTTTTAACAACACCTGCTTGTGTGAGTTTTACCTTTTGGCCAATATAGTAATTAGTTCTTAAATCCCCAGTTGCATACATTGTCCCTTCATAGACTACATTCGTATTAGTCAGGGTTGTACTTCCAGAGTATGTCCACGTTTCCGTCATAGGCTTCCAGTCCTTACCATGTACCCCTGTTACAACTCTTACGTCTACTATGTTAGCAGTAACAATTGAAGACACTCCGTTTCCAACTGTTATGTCTGCAAGTCTTAAATGATTGTTGGGCGTGGCTGGTGGGGTTGGAGAGCCTGCTGGAGTACCGTCTAAAGCTATGATAGTAGCAACATTACCACCAGATCCGTCAGGAGTGACTGTAGTATCTACTTTCATAAATATACTAGTTATCCTAGGATTACCTGAAGCATTAGCATTAATTACTACATTTGTAGGGTTATCATTTCCAATTACACCCCAGTATTTTGGTTGTGAGGTTGAATAATTAGTGAAGGACGAGTTTAAAACCCACGCCTCACCTTGCCCAACGTCCACACTCATATTAGCACCACCTGCGTGTTGTGCTACCAAGAGATCATTATCACCAAGAACTCCAGCACTAGGTAGTGCCTGTCTTTCAATTATTGTATGTTTTGCAGTATTTATACCAGTTGTCTGAAAAACTCCAGGTGTTGGTTCTGAGATTGCTCCCATTCCATCGACTGCGATCATTTCTATGCTCATATTATTATTATCATTTAAAGTTTAAATAGCGTCAAATTAAACGCCGACCGTAACTGTAAAGTTTACGCCCCATTCTCCAGACGCAAAAGGATAAGCGTTCACTCTAAGAGCCTCTATACCTATACCCACCTCTCCAGCTGCTATAGGTGGACCTCCTGCGAAGGATTCCCATAGTGTACTGATTTGGAAGAATCCTGTCGTAGTAACGCTACCAGCCGTCAACGTTTCGTTACCACCAGAGTTTTGTATCTGGGGCCTATCTTTAAATGGAGAGTAAAATAAGACAATGAATGCACCAGCTCTCATATTAGCAATGGAATAGATATCATAACTAATAGTGGCAATACAACCAATCATGGAGTATGCCCCGTATATTACTTGGAAGTTCGCTGTATCATCATGATACGATCCATCGTAACAATATACCTTAAGGTTGTTAGAGAAATCGAATATCAACGGATGCCCCAAAGGGTTACTTAGTCTTGAGATCCCAAAAGTTGTAAACGTAGTATTGTCGAACGTATATACTGCACCAGCGTCTAAAGTTAATCTATTAAGTGGAGTATCGACCTTTATAACATAAAAGTACTTATAGGCTGTTTGATTAATTCTAACTTTATCGCCCATTTGAAAGAAATTCTCCACTGGTATGCTCGGATCAACAGCTATCACATTATTTGAAATATAAGAAAATGACGATATGTTAAACTCAAACCAATCCCCTTGATATGGTTGTCTTGACTTCTGAAGTGCTTTTAATTGTTTGGAGTTTTCATTTATTGTCCCTATTACTCTGTTCTCTACAGGATTTAATGTTCCCATTAATATATTAAACTAAACTTAGGTGTTATGTTTTCAGCCCCCTGACTATCTACATCAACTGATATCTCTAAAGTTCTACCCTGACCTTGGTAGTCTAAATACCCACCGCTATTAGCAATTGATAGATCAAGACTAAGAATGTCCCCAAGTCCGAACTCTGTTAGTAAAGGTTTTTTGTCTGGATACAACGTAATATCTATAGTCTGACGTTCTACGCTTTGCAAATTCATATATGCAGTGAGTAAAGCAGATAACTGTGACGGTACAGAAATATCCTTATAGGACTGATAAGACTCTCTTCTAGTGTACCCTAATTGCGATCCGCCATAATCTAGTACTGAACTAATTGGGGTGCCAGTTCCAGCTCCTTCTGCAATACCATGGTTTATAAGGTCTGTGGCAGTTCTTGTTTGTATGGATTTAACATTTCCACCCTCACCTATAGTTATAGGTACTACATTAGATAAGACCGAACCTTTGTAAGGATAGTACATGTCAAACGACACTCCAGTTAATAGACCATTAGAATCTATTATAGGATTGAATACAAAATCAAAACCATTCAAAAGGTTAGAAAGGTCAGTTATTGCTGTGGCGAGTGTTGTGTATTCATAGCTCACGCTCTGTAGGATGCCTGTAGAAGTCGTTGAACCCTCAGAAATGAGTAAAGTTCCGTTGGTCTGAAGTTGAGACGTGTTAATGAGCCCCCAGGCGATTGAGGCTTGATCGGTATTGGTGTACTGTACGAGTTTGGCCGTAAACCGATTCTGTAAGTGAAAGAGATAGGTATTACAGTCTACCTCAATAGTTCCTCTAACGTCCTCGTAATGAGTAGTCGTACTAGTAATAGGTCCAAACCAAACTATTACTCCGTTTCGTTTAATTACTACTTGATTAGCGAATCTAACTAGATTGGCTTGTGAAGCCTTTAGATCGTGACTTTCTAAAGTGAATTTAGCAGCCCCAATCTCGTTAAGGCCATTAAAGTATGTAAGTCCTGTAAAGGTAGTTATAATGTCGAGTAGTACAAACTTAGCATTAGCAACGTCTAGTCTATATATTTCTATCGTATAGTTCATTACATTCCTAAGTATAAATTATTAAATGTTACCTTGAGTAACGCTTGTGAGTCTGAGTTAGCAGCCGTAAACCTTATATTATTTACTCCAGGCTCAATCGTGAAGAATACACCACCAAACGTAGAAAAGGCGTTGCCTGACAGATTATTAACTACAAACAAACCTTGAGTATTTTTATATAGGTTTACAGTTTCGCCGTCTACTAAAGTATCGGTTATAGTAAAGTGTTCCCCAGTCTGCATTTTAGTAACAGTAGCATTAGTTATGTTTCCATATATAGTCATGTTAGCATACCCAGCTACATCACCGTTGTTAGTTATAATTACTTCATTGCCTTGCATCTGAATCATTGGCGTAGGCACGACTGAGAGTATAGGTGTTCCAGAACCACTAGTAATGAGTGCCGACCCTGTTTGAGTAACAGTATCGATTAGGAATGGGTTCTCACAAGTAAGTAATATCTGGAACTTAGCTTCCATAACCTCACCGCTTGTTTCCTGTAACTGTACTCGACCATTAACTTTCGCATAGATCAACTTTTGTACTCCATCAGGTCTAGTAATCGTGAGGAGTTGTCTGCCAACCTTTATAGTAAAGGCATTAAGTAATTGGTCTCTTAAAACGTAATAAGAAGTAAAGTCAGTAGAGAACAAAGACCCACCTATGGTTATAGTTCTCATTGCATAGTTTTGTGCCCATATGTTACCGCCGTCCTGCCCTGTTAATGGATCAGAGGACGTTCTAACGTCTAAACCGTCTAAGCCGTCAACCATATCTATTACATGGTTTGCATCTACCTGAAGTGTGAAGTTATTGAAATTGAATTGGTACATATTATTTAAGGTAACTAGCTAAAATAAAGGCTTGAGAACGATTAAAAGCTTGGATGTCAACGCCTTGGTCTATGTTTTGGTTAAAGGTCATGTTAACAATTTGATCCTGTTGAGTAGCGTTAGTATTAGACTGCACGATCTTGTTTGTGGTAGCTATATTACTTCCCAAAGAACCAGTCGCTGTTGGAGGATTAAATGCTTTTAATACTGGCGACAGAATAGGGACATTGGCGTACTTCTTTTTAAGTGCAGCCGTGTCTTTATCAAAAGCCTGTGTGTCAAACTGTGCCATTTTATTGGCGGTTGGGTCCCAAAGTGAAGATAAGACTGATTTTACCGTTGTCCATGCCGTGTTTAAGAATGCCTTAAGGTTGGTTAACATACTATCTAGAACCTTATTCCAGTCTAAAGGATTGATCATATCAGCCCAACTTATCTTGTTATTACTTAAGATGTCCTTCAAACTTGAAGCCGTAGACGATGCAGAACCTAATGTGGCCTTCTTCTCTTTGGCAAGTTCATCATTTAATGCTGCTAGTTTCTGCTCATGGGTCTTTTTAAGTGTGTCTATCTCGTCTTTAGCAATATTGAGATTTAATCCCTTGATATCAGCAGCGTGTTTCTCAAGCATGGCCATGTCTGTATCTATCACCTTTTGTAAATCAGATATCTTTTTATCGTGTTGATCTTGAGCGTTCTTTGTGTCCTCGTTATACTGAACTGTAAGGTCTTGAACCAACTTATCTCCCTCGACCTTCTTACCTTCTACTAACTGGTTATAATTATCTAAGTCTTTTTGATAATGGTCTGATCCAACAACTAAGGACTCTTTCAAACTTCTTTCTAAGTCCTTAAGTGCTTGATCATTTTTATCTTGTTGGCTCTTAACTTGATCCTCGTAAGTCTTTTTTCTATCGGTCATTGCCTTATTAAAGTCTTTGTTCTCTTGATCAATAGCGTCTCGATTGGTTTTGATCTCTGTTTGTTTGTTCACTACTATTTGAGCCAATTGGTCTTTATAGTCTTTGTTCTCCTGATCTATTTGTTCTCTAATCTTCTTTATGGCATCCGCCGTAGCACTACCCATATCATTAGCACCTTTGGCAGCCTTACCTTCCGTACCAACTAAATCATTCATACTACTATTTAGACCGTCTGTAGCATTAGCACTATCAAGTTGCTCTCCAACTGCCTGTGCGAATAACATAGAGAGAGCCACCAGT
>Ga0265337_1000306_pt1 | contig 26055 bp, 26 predicted proteins | sample 42122metaG_FD_192441 | JGI IMG/M metagenome (GOLD analysis project Ga0265337, IMG submission 192441) | Rhizosphere microbial communities from Carex aquatilis grown in University of Washington, Seatle, WA, United States - 4-21-22 metaG | ecosystem: Host-associated > Plants > Roots > Rhizosphere >... | reverse complement strand
CAGTTGAATTCGATGCCGCCGGAAATCCACGGCCCGGCCAGGCCGACGAGCGCGGGCTTGATGACGTGCTGGTTGTAAATCAAATCGTAACCGTTGGTCTTGTCCTGCAGGACGTGGATGCGACCGCCGAGTTCGGGCAGAATCATCGCACGAAGAAATTCGTTTTCAATCCAGATGGCCTTCCACATGCGGTCCACCGGCTTTTCCGCGATGCGATCGGTGAAGGGCAGGGGATACACCTTTCCGCTGCTGCCCTGATAGACCCGCTTCTCCAGAAACATCGGGTTTTTGTCCGGGGCCAGCGGCAAATAGGTGGGAAGGACAATGTCCCCGACCCGGACTTTTACGGTTGAAGCGTTGCGCATCATTTCAGGTGACGCGACAAACTAAACGAAAGCCGCGTCCAGATGAATCACCAAATCTGGTTATGCCTTTGCCGCTTTGATCAGGCCCGCCATCAAGCCGTCCGTCGTGTGTTCCTTCGCCTCGAATGCCGGCTCCAGCCTCAGCGCGCGGATGGTCTTGCTCGTTTCGGGGCCAATCGAAGCGATTTTCAACTTTGGGAATTGCTTCACCAGCTTCGGCAGGTCAAATCGCGCGTGGAAATGCTCCACCGTCGAGCTGCTCGTGAACGTCACCCAGTCCGCGCCTTCCGCCAGCAGCCGCGCGCCTGCGCCGGCGGGATCTTCGGTTTCCGGCACGGTTTTGTAAATCGCGATGTCGTCCACAATCGCGCCCAACTCCTCCAGCGCCTCCGGCAATTCGCGGTTCGCCACTTCCGCCCGCAGCAGGCACATCTTCAAATTCTCGACGGTCTCGAATTTGGCAAATGCGGCGGCCAGTTTTTTGGCAGTCGCATCCTCCGGCTGCAAATCCACCTGCAAATGCAGTTCGCGCAACTTCGCCGCTGTCGCCGGGCCCACCGCCGCGATGCGCGCGCCGCCAATGTCGCGCATGTCGTGGAAGCGCTTGAAGAACAAATCGAAGAACGCCGTCACACCGTTCGCGCTCGTGAATACCAGCCAATCGTAGGCGTTCAATTCCAGCAGGCAGTCAATGATGGCGTCTTTCTCAGTCGGCAGAGTGATTCTGATGGTCGGCACTTCGAGGACATCCGCGCCCAATTCCGCGAGCCGTTTGGCGAATTTGCCGGCCTGTCCCGTGCGCCGCGTGACGACGATTCTTTTTCCGAACAGCGGCAGGTTTTCAAACCAGTTCAATCCTCCGCGCAGCTTCACCACGTCGCCGACAATCGTGAGCGCGGGTGGCGAAATCTTTTTCTCCGCCACCAGTTTCGCAATTGTCGCCAGCGTGCCGGAAACTGATTTCTGTTTGCCAATCGTGCCCCATTGGATGACGGCCACCGGCGTTTCCGGCGGCATCCCGTGCGTGATGAGCGACTTCGTCCAGTCAGCCAGGTTTTCGGTGCCCATCAGCACGACCTTGGTGCCGGGGATTTTGGCAATCTGTTCGTAGCGCAACGCCGTGGCCGCGTCCGCCGAATCGCTGTGGCCGGTGAAGACCGTGAAGCTGGAGCAATGCTCGCGGTGCGTGAGCGGGATGCCCGCGTAATTCGGCGCCGCCACGATGGACGAAACGCCCGGCACCACTTCAAATGGAATCTTCGCCGCCGCCAACGCTTCCGCTTCTTCGCCGCCACGACCGAAGATGTAAGGATCGCCGCCCTTGAGCCGGACGACGCATTTGCCCGCACGCGCCCTGGCGATGAGCAGCGCGGTGATTTCGTCCTGCGGCATCGTCATGTTTTTGCCGCGGGCGATGAATTCGGCGGACGGCGGGGCGAGGCGGAGCAGGGCGGGGTTGACGAGCGCGTCGTAGAGCACCACGTCGGCGCGCCGGAGCAATTCCGCGCCGCGCAACGTGAGCAGCCCCGCGTCGCCCGGGCCGGCCCCGACGAGATAAACCGCGCCATTGGATTTCACGCGCAGAGTCTATTCGCGGAAGCCCGTCAGGGCAATTGAGAGATTCAGGTGGCGCTGTATTATTTTGTTCGGAGTTCCGCGTTTACGCGGCGGGAACCGCCTGAAGGCGGAACTCCAAACTTCAAACGGATACTTCACCGTTCAGATGATTTTTTCAATTTGCGATTGCGAGGTCAAACGATTACCTTGGAAACATGACGGAATCGCAGAAACGGCTGAAACGGATCATGAAGGATGCGCTCCGCATTCAGGACCGTTTTGCCGCCGAACCCGTCCTGGCGCGCACCGGAAAAGGTTTTCTCAAGAGCGAGGGTGTTCAGACGTTGCAACGGATCAAGGCCGGCTTGAGGAAATCCGCCGCCCATTAAGCGGGTTGCATGTCGCGCTTCGTCAAGCCCTGGCTCGCTTCTTTCGACTGGAATTTTGTAACTGAAATCAACCGCGGACTTTGCCGGCAGAAAAACGCGCTGCACAAACCCACCTCCGACGGACATCTGCCCGCCAAAACTCTTTGGGAGAAAAATCAATTTGCGGAACTTTCCTTGACCGAAGCGCTCGACGTCTGCCTGAAATGCCACCGGTTCGCGCCCTTCTGCTTTTACAACGGAAACACGTTTGCTGCCATCGCGCGCGATTTCATCGTGGAATTGTCACCGGGACTCGCCGCCGACCAGGCCCACATTTTGCGTAGCATAGCCGGACACATCGTGGCGGGAACGGCCACGGACATTGAACGGAAACAATTGGATTCGATGCTGGACGCGCTGGGGAAATAAGCCGGTTGGCAGGAAAGAGGAGGGGGATTATGCTGCGCGGGTCAATGGAATTGGGAAAAACAACACGACAATGCTAGATCGTCAGGTCATCATTTCTGTTAGTGTTTGGCGAGATCGTGGAGAAAAGCATCTATCTCTCTTTGTTCTGCAATCCACTTTTCATATTGCTGTAGCTGGGCAGGATTGCCAAAGCCGTTCGTGGAAGTGTCTATCACTCTCGGAAATTGCGCGCGGTAGCGAGCAGTGTTGAGCAGAACCTTGTCCAACGTTTCTACTTCTTGCCCGCGAAGCAATGGCCTGCGACACATCGCGTCATAAGTCGCCGTGTCCAGCATGCCTTCCAAATGTGGTATTGCGTTCGTCGCATTCCCATCTCGGAGCAATATTAAAAGTCCCCCGTCTTCTGCCAAGGGCAATCCATACGTCGGCCAAGCTCGATTGAAAGACGTGGGCCACCCATTGACTGAATAAGTAATGACGTCGTGTGAACCTGATAATCTTCCGACCCAAAATGATACCGAACACAAAACAATCACCACACCAATTCCAATCATCGTTCGTGTTTGCATAGGATTTACGTCCAAAACTAGCATGTTAAAAACGGTTTTTTTAATACAATAACCAAAAAATTTTGTAATCGCTGGTTGTCCAACGATTTTGTCTGGCTGGTGGGTAACACAAGCCCGTAGGACTGGCATATTTGTAGCCCGTCATTCCAATTCTGACAAAGCCCCGTCAAAAGCGGCATCGTCGGAATATGCCGCCCCGATGGTGCTGAAATTTCATTTTGGTTTTGGTTCTACAGAGATGCCGCACCTACGGTGCTGGCAAAGGATTGTGCCGCGTCAGGCGGATCAAAAAAACTGGCTTGTAACCGGCGGCGGGTGTATGAAAATTCGCAATGTGCCCATTTTCAATCGTGGGGACGCCGCGCTGCGGCGTCCGGACAGCGCAGCGCGCTGTCCCTACCTCCCAATTGATAAATGCCAGAAAATTCAAACCGCACGATTGAAGTGAACACGGAACACCGCATGCATCGGGAAACAGTCCACCGGCTGGCGCGCCGGGCATTGTTCAGTTTCATCCTGACGTTTGTCCTGTCGCGGGTGTGCGTGTTCCTCATCATGGCCGGGGAGATGCCGAATCTTTATTTCTTCATGCACGGCACGCATGTCCATCACCTGAACTACGGCATCTTCCTGATGGCGGCGGTGTGCGGTTACAGCGTGTTCCGGCGGCCCACGGGCTGGGCGGCGGAAATCACGGCGCTGTTATACGGCGTGGCGATGGGGCTGACGTTCGATGAATTCGGGATGTGGCTGCATCTGGGCGGCAGCTACTGGCAACGCGCGAGCGTGGACGCGGTGATTGTGGTGTCGGCGCTGTTCGGCCTGTTTGCGTTCGCGCGTTCGCTGGAGAAGTTTGAAAAGCGGCATTTCCGGGCGTTCGCCGTCCTGCTGCTGGTGCTGGCGGGCTTTGCCGTGGTTTTGTATCTGGCCGGCAATCACCTCGGCGATGTCGCGGGGCCGGTGCTGCACGATCTGGAATCGGACTCTTCGCCGTAAAAAAGACAAAGGCCGAACACCGGGTTCGGCCTTTTCTTACACACTAAACTCTTGAGAACTGCTCAACACCACTGCCGATACAATACACCAAGCCAGGAATCGCGCATGTCACCAGTGTTGGTGACAAGGGCCAAAACAACAGAAATGACGGAAATGTCAGATTTAGCGCGGATTTGCGCTTTAATCCAACGCGCCGCCTGCGTATAAATCCCGCATGTCCGAACCGATTTCACCCGTCATCAACGCCGCGACGCGCCTGTGCGCGGTCTATGGCTTTCCCATCCGGCACTCCGCGTCGCCCGCGATGCACAACGCCGCGTTCGCCAAACTCGGCCTGAACTGGCGTTATCTTGCGTTTGAAGTGCATCCCGACAATCTTCGCGCCGCCATCGCCGGCGCCAAGGCGATGCAGTTCTCCGGCCTGAACCTCACCGTGCCGCACAAGCTGCTCGCGATGCAAATCGTGGATGAACTGGATGAGTCGTCCAAAACGTGGGGCGCGGTGAACACCGTCCGGTTCGAGGCGCGCGACACCGGCGGGAAATGGCAGCCGCTGCACCATTTTACCGAATCCATTTCCGGCGAAATCCGGACGCAAGGCTTCAACACGGATTCCGACGGCATCGCGCGCGCGTTGCGCGAGGACCTCGGCCTGAAACTGGCGGGCCTGAAAGTATTGCTCATCGGGACGGGCGGGGCAGGGCAGGTGGCGGCATTGCGGCTTGCGGTGGAAAACGTGGCCGAATTGTCCCTGGTGGATTACGTGGCGTCCAAGGCCGAGGCGGTGGCGGAGGAAATCCGCAAGCGTTATCCGCGGGTGAAAGTGGCGGTGGGCTTTCCCAAGGGCGAAGTGGATTTGCTGTTGAACGCCACGCCGATCGGCTTGAAGGCGGGCGACCCATCGCCGGTGGATGAAAAACAATTTTCGCTGGGGCAGGCCCGCGCGGTTTATGACATGATTTACAAGCCGGCGGAGACGAAGCTGCTCGCAACGGCGAAGGCGGCGGGCTGCAAGACATCAAACGGCCTCGGCATGTTGCTGCATCAGGGCGCGGCGGCGTTTGAGATCTGGACGGGCAAAACCGCGCCGATTGACGTGATGCGCCGCGCGTTGGAACAAAACATCTATGGCAAGTGAGCAAGCCCCTCACCCCGGCCCTCTCCCGGCGGGAGAGGGAGAATTGTCGCCAGCCGGTCGGCGGAACGGATGCGGTTCGAAATTTGAAGGTGAACTTTTCTGTTCCCTCTCCTTGGGGGAGAGGGTCAGGGTGAGGGCGGTTTTTGAATTCTTTTATGGGAATTAGCGCTTTGGTATTTAGTTTTGGGCTTTAGACTTGATACATGCACAACGCGATTTTTGACACAGGTTATTGGGCGGCGGTGCCGTTCCATTTCTGGTCGCTGTGCTTCTTCGTGTTCGGCTGCATCGTGGGCAGCTTCCTGAACGTCTGCATCCACCGGCTGCCTCTGGGCATGAGCATCGTCACGCCGCCGTCGCACTGCCCGCACTGCAAATACTCCATCCCGTGGTTTCTGAACATCCCGCTGGTGACTTGGCTCGCGCTGAAAGGCCGCTGCAAAAACTGCGGCGCGTCCATCTCGCCACGTTACTTCGTTGTGGAACTGCTGACCGGCCTGATGTTTCTCGCCTGCTGGCTGGAGTTTGGCAACCCGCTTCATCAGTATCCTTCCATGCCGCTGGCGCTGGTTTATGCGGTCTTCCTCGCCGGGCTGATTTGCGCCACGTTCATTGACTTCGAACATTTCATCATTCCCGACGAAATCACCTTTGGCGGTGTGGCCGTTGGGCTCGTCGCGTCATTTTTCCTGCCGCAATTGCAGAATGCCCATTCGCACGGCGCGGGCATTTTATGGGGCGCGGTCGGCGCGCTGGCCGGCGCGGGAATTGTTTATGGATTTTCGCGGCTGGGTAAATTGATGTTTGGCCGGCAGCGGCTGAAATGGCCCGCCGATTCAAAAATCATCTTCACGGAAACGTGCCTGCACCTGCCGGACAAGGAGATTCCCTACGAGGAAATCTTTTACCGCAAGACCGACACGATTGTTTTGCAGGCGCGCACGGCGGAGTTGATTGACCGCGGCTACGAGGACGTGACCATCAAGCTCTCGCCCGCCGCGTTGAGCATCGGCGGCGAGAAGCTCAATCCCGACGACGTGCCGCATCTGGAGGCCGAGTGCGGGGAAATCACCCTGCCGCGCGAGGCGATGGGGCTGGGCGACGTGAAATTCATGGCGGCAATCGGCGCGTTCATCGGCTGGCCGGGCGTGGTGTTTTCGCTGTTTGTCAGCGCCATCATCGGGCTGGCCGTTTATGTGCCGCTGATTTTGTCGGGCCGCCGCGAATGGTCGTCGCGGATGCCCTACGGGCCTTACATCGCGATGGCGGCGACGGTTTGGGTTTTCAATGTCGTGGACGGAAGAAAAGTTTTTCTGGAATTTCTGCAAATGCTAATTGGCGGGCCGGGTTCCTGAAAATCCGCGTGATCGCGGTTCAAAAACGGTCCAATACTAATTTCCGGCCTAAAGTCCGCCCCCCATGCTGCGTCGGTTTTCATTTGTTGGCATGACGGGAGATTTATTTGAGGCGATTCGGGGTTCAACCTGTCGAACTGGTGCATGAGCCGCATAACACATTTTCTGGCGAAATGGTTGTTTCCCCGTTTACCGGGTGATATGCGCCGGCGCAAGCTCAACAACCTTCTCACCGTCCTGTTTATCAGCCTGATCATCATGGGCGCAATCGTGTTGGTCATCATCTTTACAGCAAACAGGGGCCGGTGAGATGGTTCGTGTCATAACAGTCAAACACGAGCGGTTTGGCCGTTTTCATACGGATTCCGCCGATGTCGTTGATGGCCAGCGCGGACAGGCCGGGTTTCCGATTACATCAACCGCGAGCTTCGGTTTTTTCAACCGGCAACCGGCTTGATTTCTGTTTTCAATTTGCCTTGCGGCCAGAAAGGTCTGCGGAAGGCGTCGGTGAAATCGTAGCCGTTCTGGAAATCGTCGCGCGTGTCCTTGTCGGTCTTGGCGAGCAGGCCAATCTCCACCATGTTGAAAACGATTTCGCCGAAGTCGCGGCAGCTTTTCACGCCCCATTCCTCAAACACGGTCGCGGCCATCGGGCCGAATTGCTGGAGGGCGAACTGGCGGATGCCGTCGAGCAGTTCCTGCCCGCTGACGTGGCGGATGGGGCCGCGGGTTTCCTTGCCGGCGAGTTTCTGCGTGAAGTCGAGCGCCTCGCGGACGAACGCGTAGGCATCGCGCGCGAAACGCGGGTCCTTCGCGACGATTGAATCAACCGCTTCGTCAAAATTGATCTCTTGCATTTTAGGGTTTTGCCTGTTGGGTCGCCGTTGCTGGTTGCGGATGCGCGGTGCGATACGTTTTCACCGCCCAGCCGGTCAGCAACAAACCCAAGACAATACAGAGAACCAGTTGTTCCTGCTTCGTCAGGCCTTTCACGAGGACAATCTAATTGTTCAATGGCATTTCAGCAAGCTGTAGAAAGTCTTTTACCTTGCGACGGCGTCGCCGAGTTTGTTAGCCTGCGACACGTCTATGGCAGCCATTGGGCGGTTCCAAAAAGGTGACGACATTTTCCACGCGAGGGTCGTGGAGGGGGAACTTTTTCGGCTGCGTGGCGATGTCTTTGGCGCGCCGTCCTTTGACCGCAAACCGATTTTGCGCAAGGGCGTGAAGACACTGGTGCCGGTTGTGCCGTCGAAAATCATCTGCGTCGGGCTGAATTACGCCGACCATGCGCGGGAGACGGGCAAGGAATTGCCAAAGGAACCGTTGTTCTGGTTCAAGGCCACGACATCGCTGCTGCCGGATGGCGGCAAGATTGAGATTCCGTTCCCGGAACATCGCACGGATTTCGAGGCGGAATTGTGCATCGTCATCGGGCGCAAAATCCGCAACGTCTCGCCCACGCAGGCGTCACGCTACATCTTCGGCTACACCGCCGCGCAGGACATCAGCGACCGGACGATCCAGAAGGCCGAGTCGCAATGGGCGCGGGCGAAGTCGTTCGACACCTTCGCGCCGCTCGGCCCGTTGGTGGAGACGACAATTGATCCGAATGAATTGAACATTCAGCTTTTTCAGAACGGCCAGTTGCGCCAGAACTCGAACACGAGCCAGCTTATTTTCAAACCCGCCGCGCTGGTGAGCTTCATTTCAACGAACCTCACCCTGCTGCCCGGCGACGTGATTCTGACCGGCACGCCCAGCGGCATCAGCCCGATTCAAAGCGGCGACAAACTCGAAGTGCGGATTCAGGGCCTCGCGCCGCTCGTCAATTCGGTGAAGTGAGAAGAGTGAAGGGCAAGCATTCCGGCAAATCGAAGTCTATGAATGATCTCAAGCTGCGGACCAAAAAGATCATCAATGTCTTGTTTGTGGGGATGATGTGTTTGTCTTCCGTTCCCGCGCAGATCAATCCGGTTGATTTGCCGCCTTCCCCGTTTTCGCTGCCCGCCTCGACCGAACCGCAGTCAGCATCGTTTTTACGCGATGCCGGGCGGGCGCTGGAACTGCACGCGGCCACCACCAACGCGGCGGTCAAACAATTGCTGGGCGAAATCCGCGACATGAAACAGAAGCTGGCCGGCCTGGAGGCAGACGCTTACCAGAAAGACCCGCTGCTCCTGACGTGCGACCAGTATATCGAGAAGGCGCATGAGTGGGTGATGGACAAACACGGAGCCGAGGTGGATGCGGAAATGACTTATTTTTTTGGTTCCACCAACCAGCCCGAAGCCGGGAAACGCCGGAAAATGGAGAACGATCTGTCGCACATGATGGACTTGATTTTGTTGAAGGAACTCGGCGGCAACACCAACTTCGCGCCGTTGATCAAATCCACGTTCGATAATCTTGAAATGCTTCGCGCATTGAATACCAATGCTGTGGGCGCCAATCCGGAGGCCCATCCTGAACGTCAATACTATCCCTACTGGCAGAGTGACCGCTTGATCGGCTATCGCCAGGCCCGTCGGCCGGTGCTGACCAATTCCTTTGTGGACATCCTGAAAGAGATCGGGAAGCGGTATGATCTTCTCACGGCCAAGGTCGCACAAATCCAGCGGGAACAAAACATACCGCCGGACGCGGTGGCGGGCGTCAAATACGGCGACCTTTACCGGATGCTCGATGGCGCGGCCGAGATGTATCTGGATTGTCGCACGCCGCCGGAGGTGAGGAAGTTGCGGGAAGATTTGAGCCGCAAGTTCGTTGATCTTTCCTGGCTGGAGAAGTGACGAAGTGTGTGAACTGTCCGCCATTGCATGGAGGACGACACGGCCGCGAACAACGATTGTTGGCAGTGGATTTCCGGACGAGCGGGTTCATCAGCCGTAAAATAAACTTCATTCCACCATTCCTTTGCTGTTAAATTCCCCGCCACATGAAGTGGACACAAACCCTGATTCCGACCCTCCGCGAGGCTCCTTCCGACGCGGAAATTGTTTCGCATAAACTTTTGCTGCGCGCCGGCCTCATCCGCAAGCTCGCACGCGAAATCGTTCGACACCTTCACGCCACTGGGACCACTGGTGGAGACGCAGATTGATCCCAAAAATTTGACGATTCAACTTTTCCAGAACGGTCAGTTGCGCCAGAACTCGAATACGAGCCAGCTCATCTTCAAACCCGCCCAACTCGTCAGCTTCATCTCGACGAACCTCACGCTCCTGCCCGGCGACGTGATCCTGACCGGCACGCCCAGCGGCATCGCTCCGATCCAGAGTGGCGACAAATTGGAAGTGCGGATTCAGGGGCTGGCACCGCTCGTCAACACGGTGAAGTGAACTCTTGGCGGTGTCTCGACGGAGCGTCGCATTATTTGTCGGCGGCTTTCGCGGATGGCCACGGACAGAATCGGCTTGACCTGGCGGGCAAACTGTCATAAGCTCATTTCAATATGGCTGGCGTCAGAATCAGACGCGGCTCCGTGTTCCCCGACTTGGAACTCGTCCGTGCCATCAGGCCGCTGTGGGTTGCCTTGCTCTTGCTCCTGCCCGCCGTGGCGCAGGCGCAGTTCACGTTCACGACCAACAACGACGGTTCGCTCAACATCTACAAATACACCGGTGGCGGTGCGGTGGTCATCCCCAACACGACCAATGGGCTGCCGGTTACCAGCATCGGAACCAATGCGTTCTCTCGCAAAGCATTGACCAGCGTCACGATCGGCACCAACATCATCAGCATTGGGGACTCGGCGTTCTTTTACTGCGTCAACCTGAGCAGCGTCACGATCCCCAACAGCGTCACCAGCATCGGAAACAGTGCGTTCAATGAATGCTATAGCCTGACGAGCGTCACGATCCCCGACAGCGTCACCAACCTCGGTTTCGAGGCGTTCTATTTCTGCAGCAGCCTGACCAATGTCACGATCGGCAACAGCGTCACCAATATTGGGAACATGGAGTTTTGGAACTGCACCGGCCTGACCAGGGTCACAATCCCTGACAGCGTCACCACCATCGGGCAATTGGCGTTCCAAAACTGCTCCAGCCTGGCCAATGTCACGATTGGCAACAGCGTCACCACCATTGGCAGTGGTGCGTTCAATTCCTGTAGCAGCCTGACAGGAGTGACGATACCCAACAGCGTCACCACCATCGGCGGTGGGGCGTTCACTTACTGCAGCAGCCTCACCAGCGTCATGATCGGCAACAGCGTCACCAGCATCGGGGACAATGCGTTTTTTGAATGCTATATCCTGGCGACCGTCACCATCGGCAGCAGCGTCACCAGTATTGGAGACAATGCGTTATACGATTGCACTAGCCTGACAAGCGTGATCATACCCGACAGCGTCACCAACATCGGCGGTGGGGCGTTCATTAACTGCACCGGCCTGACCAATGTCACCTTCGGCACCAACGTCGCCAACATCGGCGGTGGGGCGTTCTCTGGCTGCACCAGCCTGACCAGCGTCACGATCCCCAAAAGCGTCACCACCATCATCTTTTTGGCGTTCGCTGGCTGCCCCAGCCTGACGGCAATCACGGTGGATCCGCTTAATTCCGTTTTTAGCAGTGTGGATGGGGTTTTGTTCAACAAGGGCCGGACCACGCTTATAGGATATCCGGGTGGCAAAGTCGGTAGCTACACGATTCCCAACAGCGTTACTAGCATCGGGAACTATGCGTTCGCTTACTGTAGCAACCTGGCAGGAGTCTATTTCAGAGGCAATTCCCCAACTCCCACAAATGATCTTACTGTGTTCCAATCTGCCACCAACGTGACGGTCTATTATTTGCCGGGGACCACCGGCTGGGGCCCGACCTTTGACGGTCGTCCGACCGCGTTATTGTTGCTTTCGAATCCGATGATCTTAAATTTTGAACCGAATTTTGGCGTGCAGACCAACGGGTTTGGTTTCACCATCTCCTGGGCAACGAATATTCCCGTTGTGGTGGAAGCCTGCACGAATCTGGCCAATCCCGTCTGGAATCCTGTGGCCACAAACCCGCTCACGGGCGGCTCGTCCTATTTCAGCGATCCCCAGTGGACTAATTATCCCGGCCGCTTCTACCGCCTCCGCTCGCCGTGATTGACGATGGCCTCTTGGCAAACACCGAGGATTGAATATTGCGGCGCTCTACCGAGACGCCGCTACGTGGCGAAATAAAATTCTTCGTTCCTTCGTTCCTTTGTTGTTAATCTTTCTGCCACATGAAGTGGATACATACTCTGATTCCTACGCTTCGCGAAGCTCCGGCTGACGCGGAAATTGTCTCGCACAAACTTTTGCTGCGCGCCGGCCTCATCCGCAAGCTCGCGGGCGGCGTTTACACCTTTTTGCCGCTGGGACTTCGCGCGTTGCGCAAGATCGAGCAGATTGTCCGCGAGGAAATGGACAGGACGGGGGCGATCGAAGTGCTGATGCCCGCGCTCCAGCCGAAGGAAATCTGGGAGCAGAGCGGTCGCGCCGAAACTGCGAGCAATGTGTTGTTCAAGGTGAAGGACAGCGCAAACCGCGAGTGGTTTTTAAGCCCGACCGCCGAAGAAGTCATCACGACGCTCGCCGCGAACGAAATCAATTCCTACCGCCAGTTGCCGAAGAATTTTTATCAAATCAGCGTGAAGTTCCGCGATGAAATCCGCCCGCGCTTCGGCCTGATGCGCGCGAAAGAATTCATCATGAAGGACGCCTATTCGTTCGACACCACGGACGAGGGTGCGATGGCCAGCTACAAAAAAATGTATGACGCCTACACGCGCATCTTCGCGCGCTGTGGGCTGAAGGCGTTCCCGGTCGAGGCCGATACCGGCGTCATCGGCGGCAGCCATTCGCACGAATTCATGGTGCCCGCCGAGACGGGCGAGAACGAAGTGGCGTTCTGCGAGGCTTGCGGTTACGCGGCGAACATCGAGAAGGCGACCAGCGGCATTCCCAAGACCGCCGCGCGCGAAGTCGGCGCGGCGATTGAAAAGTTTGCGACGCCCGGCGTTGTGACCATCGAGGCATTGAGCAAGGAACCTTACAAAGTTCCGGCGAACCGCCAGATCAAGACACTGGTTTATATCGCGGACAGCAAGCCAATCATCGTCTTGATTCGCGGTGACGACCAGTTAAACGAGACAAAATTTCTGGCGAAGGCCGGCGCGGTAACAGCACGACCTGCCACCGTTGAAGAAATTGTTCCTTTGCTCGGCGCGAAGCCGGGTTCGCTCGGCGCGGTTGTGAATGTTCCGGCGGACGTGAAAGTTCTGGCCGACGGGCGTTTGCAGGGCGCGAACGGCATGACGACCGGCGCGAACGAAGACGGTTTCCATTTGAAGAACGTCTCCATCGAACGCGACATCAAGGTGACGGCGTGGTTTGACCTGCGCACGGTCACTGCCGGCGAACCTTGCGCCAAGTGCGGCAAGCCGCTGAAGATCCGCCGCGCGATTGAAGTCGGCCACGTCTTCAAGCTCGGCACGAAATACAGCGAGAAATTGAACGCCACGTTCCTCGACGCGGACGGGTCGCGCAAGCCGTCGGTGATGGGCTGTTACGGCATCGGCGTGACGCGCACCTTGCAGGCGGTCATTGAGCAGTGCAATGACAAGGACGGCGTCATCTGGCCGTTGAGCGTCGCGCCTTACACCGTTTGCATCACGCCGCTGGCCGTCGCGCCGGACAGCGAGGCGATGAAGCTGGCGGAGATAATTTATGCGGAGCTGACGGCGCGCGGCGTGGACGTAATTCTGGACGACCGTGATGAGCGCCCTGGCGTGAAGTTCAAAGACTCGGAATTGGTTGGTTTTCCAATCCGCATTGGCATCGGTGAAAAATCGCTGGCGAAGGGCGAGGTGGAAATCAAGCCGCGCGGCGGCGCATTGCAGCCAGCCAAAACTGCGATGGCAGTGGAAGCCGTGATGAAATTGGTGCAGGAAGGCCACGCTGCTTTACAAGGCATATAAACATCACCGTGGCAGTGGATGAAAGGTGAACCGGGCCGGGCGGCTTGCCGCGGGGTCAATCTGCACGGTGTAATAACCGCCGTCGTTCAACAGTTCGATGCCGGACAAAGCGGGGCAGAGCCGCACGTGGAACGGCCACCAATGGTGGGCTTCATGCAGCGCCGAGGTGAAACGGCCGACGTTCCGGCCCAGAAACCGGATGGGCGGAATTCCCGACAGCAACCGGCTTTTCCATAAAATGAGGCGCGTGTGCAGATGTCCGAGAATCGTTTGTTCCACCTGGGGCAGCCGGCGGCGCACCGATTCCTCGCGCGCCAGAAACGGCAGCGCCGTCGGGTCGTGGCAGAACAGCAACACGCGCTGTTCCGGCTGCAAGGCGTCAAATGCGGCGCGGATTTCGGCGAGATGCGCCTCGCGCAATTGCTGCCATTCCGGCCATTCCTCCGGCAACGTGTCCGGTTGGTTGGCGGGCAGGGCAATGAGCGGCGATGACACGCCGATCAGCAGATAGCGCCCGATGGCAAATTTCCAGAATGGTTGAATGCCAAGCTGCCGCGTGGCGCAATGCCAGCTTGCCATCCGCATTCCGCCTTTCCCGCCGAACAGCGGTAATTTGCCCAGTTCGTGATCGCCAAAGGTGAACCGCGCCCGGTTGCCGAATTTCGCGCGGAGCTTGTCGAGACATTCCCGCGCGCTTTGGAGTGCCGCCGGATCGCTTACGCCCACGAACCCGCTGTCGCAGCTGTAATCTCCATTGGCCACGATATATTCCACCGGTTCGACTTCAGCCAGAAAACGGTCGAGCTGCCGTCCCTGGTCAAGCGGATGGCGCATCCAGATTAAATGCCGGTAGGCGCGTGCGATCGCACGGAGGAGGGGATTGGCGATGATGCGCAACTCGTAATTTTCGCCGCGGTCGCGTTCGGCGGGGCCGGCGTAATGGATGTCACTCAAAATGGCGACGGTCTTGTCGCCGGGCGCGCGGGTTTCCATGCGGCGTCAATTACCCACGCCGATCCGGTCCAGGCAGTCGCGGACGGTCCTGATGAGCGTGGTGTGCGAATAAGGCTTTTGAAGAAAGCGCGCCTGCGACCGCGAGAGGAATTCGGCGTTGATTTCAGTGGAGGTGTAGCCGCTGGTGAAGATGATTTTCAAATCCGGCCGGTCGGCCAGCAGGCGCTCGGCGAGGTCCACGCCGGAAATGCCTTCCGGCATCACCATGTCGGTGAGAAGCAGGTCAACTTCAGTTGCGCATTTACGCCACACTTCAAGCGCCTCCTTGCCGCTGGATGCTTCAAGCAGGTGGTAGCCGCAATCCTTGAGAATGTCGCGGGCCATTTCGCGCAGGATTGGCTCGTCTTCGACAATGAGAATTGTCTCGTCGCCGCCGGTGACGGACGCGTTTGAGGCGTCTTCCTTTTTCCCCGGCGCAGCCATTTGTTCGGTGGTTGGGAAAAAAACATCAAACGTGGCGCCTTTGCCCAGTTCGCTGTTGACCTCTATCCAGCCCTCATGCTGCCTGACGATGCCATAAACGGTGGCCAGTCCGAGGCCGGTCCCCTTGCCGATTTCCTTGGTGGTAAAAAATGGCTCGAAGATGCGGCCCATCGTCGCAGCGTCGATGCCGGTGCCCGTGTCGGCGACGCGCAACCGCAGAAAATATCCTGGCCGGGCGTCCGGGCGCATTTCTGCGTAGGCGGCGTCAATCGCCACGGGTTTGATTTCGATGGTCAGGGTTCCGCCGCGTGGCATGGCATCGCGGGCGTTGACGGCCAGATTCATCACCACCTGTTCAATCATGCCGGGGTCGCCTTGAATGGATGGCAATCCGTCGGGTGATTGAAATTTGAGCGCGATGGTTTCACCGAGCAGCCGGCCGAGCAGCCGGGTCGTGTTGCCGACGGTTTCGCCAAAGTCGAGCAGCCGGGTCTGCATGATATTTTTGCGGCTGAACATGAGCAGTTGCCGCGTGAGGCTCGCGGCCCGTTCGGCGGCAAAAAAAACCGCCTCCGCCGGCTCAAGTATTTCGGGCGGCAGCGATGTCTTGGCGAGCAGCGCGCTGGAGTGCCCCTGGATGATTGTCAGCATGTTGTTGAAATCGTGCGCGACGCCGGCGGCGAGCTGGCCGACGGATTCCATTTTTTGCGATTGCCGCAACTGCTCTTCCAGATTCAGATGATCGGCGGCCATGCCGATGCATCCGGCCACGGCGATCAAGAATTGAGTTTCATCCGCGGTGAACTCGCGCCTGCGCGCGGTATGGACCCCCATCACGCCGAACAATTCTCCGCGCGTGGGGATTGCGATGGTCACGCCGCTGGCAACGCCATGTCCGGCCAGAAACGGTGACGCGGTGAAGCGGGTTTCAGCTTTGGAATCCGTCGTGACTGCCGGCTCGCCGGAATTGAGCGTGAAACCGATTTGGGTGGCATTGTCGCCGGGCAGCCTGGTGCGGCCGATATGTCCCGAATTCCAGCCCGTGCCCGCCTGCAAAAGCAGTTGTCCTTCCGGCAGCCGTTTGAAAACGGCCGCGAATTCCACATCGAGCGTCTGTGCGATGAGCTGCACGGCCTGGTTGAGCAGCGCGTCCAGATCATTGCTCGTCAGGGCGAACTGTCCGAGCGCGGCGACGACCGTCTGTTCCAGCGCGCGGTTGAGCAAAATTCTTTCCGTTCGTTCCCGTTCAGTGTTCCTCTGCTGCAATGATTCCGCCATGCGGTCGAAAATATTCGCCAACTGGCCCAGTTCATCTTGCGAGGCCCGCAACCCCGTGCGTGCGCCCAGGTCGCCGCCCGCGATTTTTTGGGCCGTGTGCGTCATGGCATGCACCTGCCGGCGGACGAACAATTCGCCTCCCATCCACGCCGCCAGCAGGGCCAGAAATCCCACCACGAACCCGCTCATCGGCAGGCCGTAAATATACATGAACAGCAATGCCGGCAGGATGAGCAGCAGCACGCTGCCGACCAGTTTCATCCGCACGGTGGAGAATTTGAAAAATCGTTTTATCATTGAGCTGCTCTGAAATTCGCCGCCAGTATAGTCTTGAATCCGCAGAGCGGAAAGCGATTTCAGGTTTCGCCCGCCAGCGCCGCGGCCCGGCCTTTGGGCAGGCGGCCCAGATGAAAAATCAGGAAGCCATGCAGGAACTGCCGCAGCTCGGTTGTTTGCGCGCGCGCCAGTTTCAAATGCAAACATGCCAGCCAGCCGTCTTTCAAAAGCGCATGGACAATCTGCCTCGCGCCCGCCGTCAGGTCCGTTTTTTGCAAATCAGGATCGAGGCCAAGCTCCCGCAGCAATTTGAGTTCAAACGCAAAAACCAGTTGCGCCGCCGGTTTCTGCCGGCAGAGACAATCGAGAAAACCGCGCAGCAATTCAAACACGGCGGGCAGCGGCGTTTCCGTTTCCGTCGCCTGCTCGATGAACGCGGCGGCGTAGGCGGCCTGGCTCAATTTCAAAATGTCTTCACGGATTGCGCTGTGCACTTCGCGCAGGGCGGCTTCACGCAGATTGTGCAAATCCGAATGGCGGCCACGGCTGAACGAAAAATCCGCCTCGTAAAACAAATCCAGCTTGCCGAGGAAGGGCGATTTGGGCCGGCGTGCGCCCTTCGCAACGGTGGCAATTCGTCCAAAATCCGGCGTAAGCCAGTGGACGATGAGGCTGGTTTCCGTGAGCGGGCGCGTCCGCAAAATCAGGCCGGTGGCGTTTTGAATCATAAATGCGAGGACGGAGAAAGAAAGATGGAAGATGGCATACTGGTTGAGCGCGTTTTGCTATTCTCCATTCTGCATTTTCCATCTTCATTTATCCGCGGCAGGCGGCGTGTATTCCTGCGATAGTGCGCCCAGGCTGATGATGTATTTGAAGCCATCGGACACGCTCATGTCGAGCTTGGTGACTTTATCCGCCGGCACCAGAATTAAAAATCCCGCCGTGGGAATTGGCGTGGTCGGAATGAAAACACAGACGCAATTTGTCCCGGTTTTTTTCTGCACCTCACTCTCCTGTTCACTGGTGATGAAGCCGACCGAAAAAATCCCCTCGCGGGGATATTCGACGAGCACGACGGTCTTGAACGAGCTCTTTTTGCCGGACGTGAACGCCTCGTCCACCTGCCGGATCGTGCCGTAAATCTTGTTCAACACCGGCACGCGCAGCATCACGCTGTCCGCCCACGCAATCATCCGTTTGCCGAAGTAGTATCGCGCCAGCACACCAATGGCGGACACGATGGCGACCGCCAGCAAAAACGCCAGCAGGCTCCAATACCAGAACATCGGGCCGGCGCCATCGTTGTCATGCGTCCAGTTTGTGGGCAGGAAAAACAACAGTAGATCGGTCATGCTGGAAATCGTGCCGAAGAACCATTTGACCACCGCCAGAGTAATCACGCCGGGCAGCACAATCACGAGGCCGGTAAAAAAGCTGGCGCGCCAGCGCGCAAAAAGCGATTTCTTCACGCCCGAAGTTTAGAAGCGCCGCCAATTTGCGCGAGGCAAAACTTTTTGGAAAGCCGCGCCAGCAGGCGGTTTTCCTCAAGCTTCATCTTGCGGCGCGCGGCAGCGTGACGGTCGTCGTGGCCGAGCAGGTGCAAAACACCGTGGACAAGATAACGGACGATTTCCGACTGCCAGCTCGTGTCAAATTGTTTCGCCTGCGAAACCGCCTCATTCAGACAAATGCAAATTTCGCCGCATAAGGCAGCGCAGGCGTCTCGCCTGCGAATTTCTCGCTTAAGCGATTTTTTATGCAGGCGGGACGCCTGCGCTGCTTTTTCCGCGTGGTCAAACGTGATGACATCCGTCGAACCTTCATGCTTGAGAAAAGTCTCATTAAGCAAGGTCATTTCGCGTTCGCCGACCAGATTGATCCCGAGCTCCACTTTTTCAATTTTCAAATCCGCCAGCAACGCCTCCGCAATTTCCTTCAACAGCCGCGCATTGATCTTTCGTGCGCGCTGCCGGTTGGCGACGACAATGTTCATTCGGCTTTCATCCTGCCGCGATGTTCCTCATAGGCTGAGATGATGCGCTGAACGAGCGGGTGGCGGACAACGTCGCGCTTGGAAAATTCGACAATGGCGATACCTTCCGTGTTTTTCAATGCGTGATGCGCTTCGAGCAGGCCGGAATGTTTATGCGGCGGCAAATCAATTTGCGTCTCGTCGCCGGTGATGACCGCCTTCGAGCCGTGGCCGAGCCGTGTAAGAAACATCAGCATCTGCTCTGTCGTCGAATTCTGCGCCTCGTCCAGGATGATGAAGGCGTTGTTCAGCGTCCGTCCGCGCATATAGGCCAGCGGCGCGATTTCAATGGTTCCGCGCTCGGTATGCTTCGCAATTTCGTCGGCGGGCAGCATGTCGTGCAACGCGTCATGCAGCGGGCGCAGATACGGCGTGATTTTTTCGTAGAGATCGCCCGGCAAAAACCCGAGCGCCTCGCCGGCCTCGACCGCCGGGCGGGTCAGAATGATCCGCGAAACCTTGCCATCGCGCAAAGCCGCGAGCGCAAGCGCGACGGCCAGATAGGTTTTGCCCGTGCCCGCCGGACCGACGCCGAACGTGATGTCGTGCCTGCGGATGGCGTCGAGATATTTTTTCTGGCCGACGGTTTTGGCGGTGACGCCCGGCTTTTTTTCGTGCGTTGTCACGCGGTCACTCACCAGATCTTTCAGCGTCTCCGCGCCTTCGTGCTTTACGATGTTCAGCGCGTGGGTGAACTCGCGGTTTCGCACCGGCGAACCGGCCTTCAGCAGGGTCTCCAGCGACACGAACAAATTTTTGGCGCGCTCAATCGCGTCAGTTTCGCCTTCCAGTTTGATCCAGCCTTCGCGCGCCGTGGCCTTGACGCCGAGTTCTGTTTCAAGCAATTGCAGATTGCGCGGTTCGTGGTTGAAAAGCTGCTGCGCAAACCGCGCGTTTTCAAAATGTAGGGTTTCAGTGGCCACAATTGGAATTATTTCGCGAGTTCTGCCCGCAGTTTCCCAGCCAGTTCGCTCAACGCCTGTGGCAGCACGGTCGTGTTCGCCAGCACCGGCATGAAATTTGTGTCGCCGCTCCAGCGGGGCACGACGTGGATGTGCAGATGCTCCACGATGCCCGCGCCCGCGACCTTGCCGAGATTGATGCCGATGTTGAATCCATCCGGCTTCATCAGTTGCGTCAGCGCGTTCACGCAGCGGCGCGCCAGCTTCCACAAATTGGCGAGTTCCTCCCCGGTCAGGCCGTTCAAGTCCGCGACTTCCTTGTAAGGCACGACCATCAGGTGGCCGCCGTTGTAGGGATATTTGTTCAGCAGCGCAAAACAGGTGCGGTCGCGGACGATGACATAATTGGCCTCGTCATCGGACGATTGCGCGATGCGCGTGAGCAGGCCTTCCTTGAGTTCCGGCTTCGGCGACAGGATATATTCAATCCGCCACGGCGCGTGCAGTGTTTCCATAAATCCAGTGTAGGAGTCGAGGTAACGAGACTCAAATTGAATTTATCGTAGCGGCGTCTCGGCAGAGCGCCGCATCTTTCAAAATTGAATATCCGGCTTTCTGCCGAAAGCCGCTACGGTTCAGGAGAACAAACTTAAAATTGCGGACGCTGCGCGCCGGCTGGCTCCGGGTTCGCCAAGCGAGGAAACGATTTTAGCGAGCTGCAATTTGATTTTGGTCCGCCGCGATTCGTTCTGCAACAGCTCCAGCGCAGCGCGCGAGATGTTTTCTGGCGTTGCGGTGCTTTGGATGAATTCGGGGAAGATTTCCTCGTTCGCCAGGATGTTCGGCATCGTCGCCCATTTCACCGTGACGATGCGTTTGGCGATTTCGTAGTTGAACCACGACGTTTTGTAGAGCGTCACCGTCGGCACGCCAAAGAACGCGCACTCCATCGTCACCGTGCCCGTCGAGGCGATGGCGACATCCGCCCCGGCGAGCGCCTGCGGCAGATTGCCGAGCTGAATTTCCCAATCCGTCGGGAGCACAAACAACGCATCCGAGATTTTTTTCAATTCTTCATCGGGCAAAACCATTTTCGTCTTGGCCGACGGCAATATTCCCCGAATCAATTTCATCGCGTCGAGCATCACCGGCAGATGCCGCTCCAATTCGCTCTTCCGGCTGCCGGGCAGAAGCAAAATGGTAGGGACGCGCTGCCGCGCGTCCTCGGACGCGGAGCACCGCGTCCCTACCGAATTGAAACGACCAATCATCGGATGGCCGACAAATTCCACGCGCAATTTCGGCGCGCGTTGCGCATACCAGTCCTTTTCAAACGGGAAAATGCTCAAGAGCAAATCATAATCCGCCACCAGCAATTTTGCCCGGCGCGGACGCGATGCCCACACCTGCGGCGAAACGAACTGGACAATCTTCGGATTCCAATTCGAAAACGGATTGTCGCGGACGTATTCCTTGATGGCATGGCCGAAGCGCAGATTGAATCCGCCGTAATCCACGCCGATGACAACGTCCGGCTTGCGTTCGATGGCAAGCGCAAACAGTTGGTTGAACAGCCGCCGGAACTTGAAATAATTCTTCAGCACATCGGAAAAACCGACGATTGAGTGCTGCGTCAGGTCAAACGCCAGTTCGACTTCCGCATCAACCATTTTTGGACCGCCCGCGCCGAAGAATTGCGGCGGCGATTGAGGATTGAGCGCGAACAATTTCCCGCGCAGCGCGGAAACCAGTTCCGCCGCGAGCAAATCCCCGCTCGCCTCGCCGGCGATGAGCATGAAGGTTTTTGGTTTCACGTTCCAAATCGTGAGCCAAGAATCTTTAGTGCTTTGTGCAAAACTTCCATTAGCGATTTCTCGTCTACTAGCAAAACGCCGGAGGTCTTGAATATTTGATTGTTCATGTCGGTTAGGATGTAGATTTTTTCATTTGCTCTGCTGCACCTGCCGCGTGATTTCAAAGGCCAAATCCAAAGCTCGTTTAGCGGATTCACCGCTGACGACAGGCGCGTGTTTTTCACGGACGCAGTCCACAAAATCCTGCAGTTCGAGCTTGAGCGGTTCATCCTTCGCAATCGGCACCGGCTCGCGCACGACCTTTTTCCCGGCAAATTCGCTGACAACCGTCACGTTGCTGCCAGCAAGGGCCAAAAGCTTTCTCAACTTGGAACTCACCCATTCATCGTCACGGGCGATGCGGTAGATGAACCCTTCCTGCGCGCGGTAATCGAGCGAGATGTAGCTGGGCGTCGCACCGCCGCTGAAGACGCGAATCTTGCGCATCCGCTCCGGGCTGACGCGGCTCACGGTGAGGTTGGCGACGCAGCCATTGGCGAAACGCAGCCGCGCGTTGGCAATGTCCTCGCTCTTGCTCAAAACAGGAATGCCCACGGCGTCCACGCTCGTGACGGGTGATTTCACAAATGCGAGCACGACGTCTAGGTCGTGAATCATCAAATCCAGCACGACGCCGACGTCGGTCGAGCGGGCAGGGTAGGGCGAGAGCCGGTGGCACTCGATGAAGCGCGGTTCGGGCGCGGCAGTTTCGAGATAATTATAAACGGGATTGAACCGCTCGACATGGCCGACTTGCAGGACGCAATTCTTTTGCTGCGCGATTTGAATCAGCTCGGCGGCTTGCGCGGAATTGTCGGTCATCGGTTTCTCGACGAGGACGTGTTTACCTTGCAGGAGCAGTTGTTTCGCGATCTCAAAATGTGTCGTGGTGGGCGTGACGATGTTGAGCGCGTCGCTGGCGGCGGCGGCTTCGGCGATGGAATTAAAAATGCGCGCGTTGTGCCGGGCCGCGATTTTGCGGGCGGCGTCGGTATTCGCATCGAAAACGCCGGTGAATTCCACAAGACCGGCGGAGGCGAGTTCAGCGTAAATGCGGACGTGATTCTGGCCGAGCGAGCCGGTGCCGAGGACGGCGACTTTGACCTTTGATGCCATGCGCGAAGCTTAAAGTTCAGGGTCCGCGGTTCAAAGTTCAAAGTTTGGGGGACGAAAGCGACCGACGGCACGTTCGCATGACATCCGACCCAATAATACCAAAGATTTCAGCTTGCGTTTTGAGCGGCCAGCGGAAAAACTGTGAATTCGCTATGCAAGCGCAAGACGCAACAACATTGTTTCTCCTCAAATTGTGGCCCTGGGTTGAAGCCAACAAAAACCGGCTGATTGGCGGAGCGACGGTCGCCGTCGTCGCCATTTTTATAATCTGGTATGTGGCCTGCCAGCGCGAGTCGAAGGAAATCGCCGCGGGGCAGGCGCTGACGCAGATGTCCCTTTCCAGCGCCGTGCCATCGGCCGAAGCCTACCTGAAAGTCGCCGCGCAGCATTCCGGCACGGTCGCGGGACAGCGCGCGCTGCTACAGGGTGCGTCGGCGTTGTTCGACGTGGGCAAATTCACCGACGCGCAGGCGCAGTTCCAAAAATTTCTCGACGCTCATCCCGACAGTGAATTTTCCGGGCAGGCCGCGCTCGGCGTGGCGACGAGCCTCGACGCACAGGGCAAGGCGGATTTGGCTGTCGGCGCGTATCAGCGGGTCATCAACAGTTCTTCCGATGCCATGGCCGCGAGCGTGGCGAAATTTGGCCTGGCCCGGATCGAAGAGTCCCAGGGCAGGTTCAACGACGCCATGGTTTTTTATCAGGATGTTGCGAATGCCAACCCCGGCACTTCGCTCGGTTCCGAGGCGGCAATACGCTTGATGGAGCTAAGAAGCAAGCTGCCTGCGCCCGCGACGACCCCGGCGGCTCCTTTGAAATCGAGCCAGTAAAACATGAAGTTGACGATCATCGGAACGGGCTACGTTGGCCTGGTCACGGGGACCTGTTTTGCCGAGGTAGGCCATCATGTCGTTTGCGTGGACAATGACGCGGCGAAGGTCAAATTGCTTCAGTCCGGCGGCATCCCGATTTACGAACCCGGCCTGGATGAACTCGTGAAGAATAATGTCGCCGCCGGGCGGCTTGAATTCACAAACCAGACGGCCGAGGGCGTCCAGAAATCCGACGTGATTTTCATTGCCGTGCCCACGCCGCCCCAGCCGGACGGCTCGGTGGACTTGAGTTTCATTGAAAAGGTCGCGCGCGACATCGCCGCCGCCATGACCGATTACAAAATCGTCGTGGACAAGAGCACCGTGCCAGTCAAGACCGGCGAAAAGGTTTCAGAAACCATCAAGCGCTATTCCAAAGCCCAGGTGGAATTTGATGTCGTCAGCAATCCCGAATTTCTGCGGGAAGGTTTTGCCGTGGCCGATTTGATGAAACCCGACCGCGTCGTCATTGGCGTCCGCTCGCAACGGCCCGTCGCAGCGATGAAGGAAATTTACAAGCCGTTCAACGCGCCGATCGTCGTCACCGACATCAACTCCGCCGAACTCATCAAGCATGCGGCGAATTCCTTTCTCGCGCTGAAGATTTCCTACATCAATGCCATTGCCAATGTCTGCGAAGCCACCGGCGCGAATGTGCAGGAGGTGGCCAACGGCATCGGGCTGGACGAACGCATTGGCCGCCGCTTCCTCAACGCCGGCATCGGCTTCGGCGGCAGCTGTTTTCCGAAGGACTTGAGCGCCTTCATCAAAATCTCCGAGCAAAGCGGCTACGACTTCCGCCTGCTCAAGGAAGTGCAGAACATCAACGCCGGGCAAATGGACCGTTTCGTCAAAAAAATCACCGAGACGCTCTGGGTGTTGAAGGACAAGAAGATCGGCGTGCTTGGCCTCGCGTTCAAGCAGAACACCGACGACGTGCGCATGTCGCCGGCCATCGAGCTTTGTCATCGCCTGCAAAAGGAAGGCGCGGCGCTTCGCGTCCATGATCCCAAAGCCATGGAAAAGGCGGGAGCCATCCTGAAGGATGTGACCTATGTGGAGGACATGAACGCCGTGGCCGAAGGCTGCGACGCGCTCGTCGTGGCGACGGAATGGGACGAATTCAAAAAACTCGACCTTGACCGCGCTAAAAAATCGCTTACGCACCCCATCATGTTCGATGGCCGCAACCTTTTCGACTGCGCCGAGATGGAGCGGCGCGGCTGGATTTATGAGAGCGTCGGACGGTAAAAAACAGATTGAAGTTTCCGCCGCGCTCATCTTCCACCACGGCAAACTGCTTATCACCCAACGCCACGCGGACGCCCACCTCGGCGGACTTTGGGAATTTCCCGGCGGCAAGCGCGAGCCAGATGAAACTTTCGAGCAATGCCTCGTCCGCGAACTGCGTGAAGAACTCGGCATCGAGGTCAAAGTCGGCGGATTATTTGAAGAAATATCGCATGACTACGCCGAAAAAACCGTCCGCCTGAAATTTTTCACCTGCAAATTGATTTCCGGCGGGCCACAGGCGTTGGATTGCGCGGCGTTCAAGTGGGTTGGAAAGGTGGAACTGGCCGATTTTGAATTTCCGGCTGCTGACGCGCGGTTGCTGGAGAAATTGCGGGCTTACAGCTTCCCGTAAAGCTGCTCGACGACCTGCCTGAAATTATTTTCGCCAGGTTTGATGATGGCGAACTCGCGTTTGGCATTTTCCACCGAGTCACTCGCGTGCGCGGCGTTGACGGTGATGTTTGAGCCGAATTCGCGGCGGATGGAGCCGGGAGGTGCCGTGGACGGGTCGGTCGGGCCGAGCACGTCACGGATTTTGCGGACGGCATGCACGCCTTCATAGACCAGCGCGATGCACTTTTGCGTGCCGGGTTGCCGGCGTTCCGCGTCCGTTTTGAATTCGGACGGCGTGTGACCAGTCATGAAACGCATGATATTGTCAAACTGGTTGTCACCGTGGAGCGGGCCGAGGATTTCGCCAAGAGCCTGCTGCTGTTCCAGCGGGATTTTGAAGCCGAATTCCTTTTCCAGCAGATGAGCGGCGCGTTCGCCGACGCCTCCCTTGAGCTTGGTGCGCAACACTTCGCGGACGGGCCCGTAAAAGTCCAGGGCCTGCGCCATGCTCATGTGGAACACTTTGACGCCAACAACATAAAGCCCCGTGCGTGAGAAGAAATCAATCACGTTGCCGGGGCGGCCGGTCGGGAATTTGAAATTGTCCGGCTTGATGAGCACCAGCGTGCGCTCGCCGATCTGTCCGGGCGGATAAGCGATGACGTCTTCCAAAATGCCGCCGTCAGAATCGGAAAAGCGCGCCCACAGTTTCAATTTGGTCTCGGCTTCGTCCACGTTCGGCGCCGCCAGCACGGCAGGCTCGAAGTAACGCACCGTCTGCCCGTCGTCATCCATGATCAAATCGCTGTAGGTGTCGCGAATCGTTTCGCCGCTGCGGCGGTCTGGGCCCAAATTGCCGACGACAGCGCGCACTTTGCGCACCGCATCCTCGCCGCGAAAAACCATCACCAGAACGCGCCGGTGGCGTC
>Ga0265337_1000305_pt1 | contig 26124 bp, 25 predicted proteins | sample 42122metaG_FD_192441 | JGI IMG/M metagenome (GOLD analysis project Ga0265337, IMG submission 192441) | Rhizosphere microbial communities from Carex aquatilis grown in University of Washington, Seatle, WA, United States - 4-21-22 metaG | ecosystem: Host-associated > Plants > Roots > Rhizosphere >... | reverse complement strand
AAATGTGCCGCAAGTTTTTCCGGGTGTCGAGACAAAGCCGTGGGAGCTTGCCGTCCGGATCTCACCAGGGCGCTTTTTTCTATGTCAAAAAAGCAACCATCCGGTGAAGTTTTTGTTTCACACCATGGTTCTTCGGTTTAGACTTCAGGCGAACATCAGAAACCGACTGTCCGCATGGCGTGGGTTGAACAATTGCAGTCCGCAAACTGGTTTCAAACAGCCGGTTGTGCGCTGGGTGCCTACCTCCTGGGTTGCTTTGCCACGGGCTACCAGCTCGTCCGCACCCGCACTGGCCGGGACATCCGGGAAATCGGCAGCGGCAGCACCGGCGCGCGCAATGTCGGGCGTGTGCTGGGCAAATCCGGTTTTGGTTTGACGGTGTTGGGCGATTTCGGCAAAGGAGCGCTGGCCGTCGGGAGCGCCCAGGCCTGGACGCATAACCCTCACCTCACCGCCTTGGCCATGCTGGCGGTGGTTGCCGGTCACATCTGGCCGGTCAACCTGCGTTTTTGCGGCGGCAAAGGCGTGGCGACCTCCCTGGGTGCCTTGTTGATTTTTGATTACCGGCTGGCGCTGACGTTTGCAGTGCTATTCGTTGCCGGCTTTGTTCTGACGCGTAAAAATGTGCTGCCGGCCATGTTCGCCTTTGCCTGTGTGCCGCTCACCAGTTTGTGGTTTGATCCCGACGGGATGACAGCAACGCTGACCGCCGTTTTGTCAGCCATGATTTTGCTTGCGCACCGCAGGAATCTGGTCGAAGAAATCACCGTGCTCTCGGCGCGCCGCCACGCCGGGCCCAAACCGGAATCAACCGAATTATGAATGCATCGGAACCGCTGGTATTCAAACGGGCGACGGAAGACTGGGAATTCGAGCAGATTCACCGCCTGAACTACCGGACTTTCGTCGAGGAAATCCCGCAGCATCAACCGTCCGCCCATCAGCGGCTGGTGGACAAATTTCACGCCGAGAACACCTATTTGATCTGCCTCAGCCACCAGAAACTGGTTGGCATGCTGGCCGTGCGCGGCCACCGGCCGTTTTCCCTGGACCAAAAATTGCCGCAGCTTGATGCGTACCTGCCGCCCGGACGGACCATCTGCGAAATCAGGCTGCTGGCCATCGAAAAAAAGTTCCGCGGCGCCCGGGGCGGCCAGGTTTTGCAGGGTATTCTCGCCCTCCTGTGGCAGCTCGGCGTGGAAAAGGGTTACGACCTGGCGATCATTTCCGGCACCACGCGGCAGGCGAAACTGTACCAGCACCTCGGTTTTGTGCCGTTTGGGCCGCTGGTGGGCAGCGGCGACGCGCAATTTCAGCCGATGTATGTGACGCTGGAAACCTTCGAGATCACGGCCCGCGAATTCCTGCGCTCGTCGCCCGCCCGCTCGTTTCAGCCCAGCGCGGTGAATTGTCTTCCCGGCCCCGTCGCCGTGCGGCGCGAAGTGCGGCGGGCCTTCGAACAGGCGCCCGAATCCCATCGCGGCAACGACTTTAAAAAGGATTTTCAGGTTTCCCGGCAAATCCTCTGCGATCTCGTCGGTGCCCGGAAGGTGGAGTTGTTCATGGGTTCGGGCACGCTGGCCAATGACATCGTCGCCGGACAATTGTCGCTTTTGGACCGCCCAGGGCTGGTGTTGAGCAACGGCGAATTTGGCAGCCGGCTGGTGGACCAGGCCCAGCGGTTTAATTTGAAGTTTGAGGTTCTGGAATTTCCCGAGGACGGGCCGCTCGATCTCGCCGCGGTGGGGAAGAAGTTGTCCGCCGGACCCGCCTGGTTGTGGTGCGTCCATTGCGAAACCTCCAGCGGCGTGCTCAATGATCTTGCCGCGCTCCGGTCCCTGTGTGCCGCGCAGGGCGCCAAACTGTGCCTGGATTGCATCAGCACCATTGGCACCATGCCGCTGGATTTGAGCGGCGTCCATCTGGCATCGGGCTCCAGCGGCAAGGGCCTCCGTGCTTACCCCGGGCTGGCCATGGTTTTCTATCATCACGACGCAGCTCCCGCCGCCGGCCGGTTGCCGCGTTACCTCGACCTTGGCTATTGCGCGCAACAGGATGGGATCCCGTTCACGTTTTCATCCAACCTGCTGCACGCGTTGCATGCTGCGATCCGGCGACTGGACCTGGGAAAACGGTTCGCCGAAACCGGTGAGTTGACCACCGGCTTGCGCCAGCGCCTGGCGGAACATGGTTTTGCGCTGGTCGGAAATGAAACCCGGACTTCTCCGGCCGTGATCACCGTCGCCCTGCCGCCGGAATTGAATTCCGCGAGGGTGGGGGAGGCCATGGATCAGGCTGGGTACCTGCTGAGTTACAACAGCGGTTATCTGCGCCGCAAAAATTGGATCCAGATCTGCTTGATGGGCGAGCATCAACGGGAAAAAATCGTTCCGGTCGCCAATGCCCTTCACCGCGTTTGCAACCGTGAACGGACGGCCTCCCCGGCGGCCCAGGCAGTTGGCGGCTAATCACCGGTCTTCATCGGCCAGCCGGTGGCGACCATGCCCTTGTAACCGCCGATGAGCGAAAGGACTTTGCGATAGCCCAGCTTTTGCGCCGCGTCGCAGGTGAGCGCCGACCGGAACCCGCCGCCACAATACATGATGATTTCCGTCTGCGGATCGGGGAATTGCTTTTCCAGGTCGCGTTCCAGGATGCCTTTGCCCAGATGCACGGCTTCAGCGGCATGACCGGCCTGCCATTCGTGGTCTTCGCGCACATCCAGCAGCACCGTCTTGGGATTGGCCGCCAGGCGGGCACGCGCGTCGGCCATGCTGATTTCAGTGACCCGCTTTTTGGCGTCGTTGACCAGATTCAAGAACCCGGGTGAATGATCCATGCCGGCAAATTAGACCGCATGGTCGGACGGTCAAACAAATTTTGGTGGAAGCCGGGATGCTGTGGTTGGATGGCAGAAGTGGCTGGATTGACTGAAAATCTTTGCAGGTTGCAGGATTTTTAATAAACAATTCCCCCAGGTCCTCGATTTCTTTGGGAATGAAAGACGAGGACGAAGACAGGAATTTATGGACATTAAAAATATCGACGAAGTGCCGTCCTTCATCACCAAGGACGGTTCGGAAATTCGCGAATTGCTGGCGCATCGCAATTCCGTCATCCGCCACCAAAGTCTGGCGGAGGCACGGTTGCCGTGTGGCGCGAGCACGCAAGAGCATTACCATGTCCGGACCGAGGAGATCTATTACATCACCCACGGCGCCGGCCGCCTCCGGATCGATGGCGAGACCCGCGACGTAAAAACGGGCGACGCCATTGCCATCCCGCCGGGCAGCATACATAAATTATTTAACAGTGGCCCCGAACCGTTGCGCCTGCTGTGTTGCTGCGCGCCTGCCTATGAACACGACGATACGATCATCACGGAAAGTCAATCGTAGCCGCCGACGTGAGGAGGCGGATTCCTTTAATGGCTCATTGTGGTTTCGCCTCGTTACCTCGGCGCCTACTGTCGCCGGCTCGCCGGGAGTCTCGCCCCACCAGTCAGATTGAATCGTGAATTGACCTTTGCTCCGTTGCGCGCTTAACTGTTTGTTGAAATGAAGATTTATGCTTTTGGATTTCTTGTGCTGGTGGCCATGTTCGCGCCCGGATGCGGCCTTTTCCACCATCACCAGGCCTCCAAGGCGGCAACGTCGGCCGGCGAAACCGCGCCGGCGATTGTCACCCCCGACAATTCACTCACTGCCCGGGTGGTGTCCTACAATTCCGCGGGCCGCTTCGTGGTACTGAGCTTTCCGGTCGGCCAGATGCCGAAGCTGGATCAGGGGCTTTTCCTGTACCGCACCGGCCTGAAGGTGGGCGAAGTCAAAATTACCGGCCCGCAACAGGACAATAACATTGTGGCGGATATTGTCAGCGGCGATGCTCAGGTGGGCGATGAAGTGCGCGATAAATGATTTGACCGGAGGGGTGAGTTTTCAATTGGGGAATTTTGGACTGCGGCGGCAAGCGGAGCGCGACGCCGCTTTTAAAAAAGGCCGTACCTGAATTCATCTTGCTAAAGCGCTGTCGCCGCTACGCTCTGCCAGCGCAATCCAAAATCTGTCGCCCCTCCGAAAAATCAATCTTCCTTCTTCTGCGATTTCTCGGTGAAGGCTTTCACCGTTTTGGGCAGGCGATCCTTCTGGTAGGGCGAATGGAGGTTGAAATAAATGCCGCACAAAGGCAGCTCACCATCGCCCTGGCTCAAAATGATCGTCACCTGGTTGTCCAGCGCGATGCCATGGCGCAGACCGGCGCCGCGGTTTTCGTAGGCCTTGATCGCCTTGGCCATCAGCGAAATCAATGCGGCCTCAAAATCTTCGGTCGTCTTTTCCAGGCAGACGACAAATTTGTCATAGGCTTTGACGGCGGCGGCGATTTCGCGCTTGAAAGAATCAACAGTCATCAATTCAAATTATACCACATTTGTCAAAAAAGCATTATAATTCAATCCGCCCGCGCCGGCGGCCGCATTTTAGGTCGCGGCCCGAACAACGCGGTCCCAATCCGGACGATGGTTGCGCCCTCTTCAATTGCCATCTCAAAATCGCCGCTCATGCCCATGCTTAAATGCGGCAGGGACGCCCCCAGCGTCTGTTCGCACTCCGCCTTCAATTCCCGCAACCGCCGGAAATGCGGCTTCACCTTTTCCGGTTCCTCGGTCCAGGGCGGCACGGTCATCAGCCCCTGGATTTCCAGGCGCGGCAACTCGTTGAGCAGCTTGAGCTCCGCCAGAAGCTTTTCCGGTGTGTAGCCGAATTTGCTGCCTTCCCCCGCGACGTTTACCTCCAGCAGGATGGGCATCCTCCGGCCGGCCGCTTCGGTGCGTTTGTTGATTTCCTGCGCCAGGGCCAGGCTGTCCACGCTCTGGATCATCTCAAACAGCTCCACGGTTTCGCGGCATTTGTTCGATTGCAGATGGCCGATAAATTGCCAGCGTAACCGGCCCGGGCACAGCGGGATTTTCGCCCGGGCCTCCTGCACCTTGTTTTCGCCGAACAAAACCTGGCCCAGCCGGGCGGCGGCCGATACGACCTCCGGCGGCTGGCCTTTGGTCACGGCCAGCAGGGTGACGGAGCCGTCGCCGCGCCCCGCGCGTTCGCAGGCGGCGCGAATCCGGTGTTGAATTGCTTCCAGGTTCTCGGCCAAACTCATGGCGCCATCGTAAATCGTAAATGGCAGACCGTAAATTCATTCCATGAACTATTGGCTGGCGAAATCGGAACCCGAGACCTACTCGTGGACCCGGTTGGTGCAGGAAGGCCGCACGGCCTGGACCGGGGTGCGCAATTATACGGCACGCAACAACCTGCGCGCGATGAAGACGGGCGATGCGGTTTTCTTTTATCACAGCGGCGACGAGAAATCCGTCGTTGGAGTTGCCCGCGTGGTTCGGGAATCCTATCCCGACCCGACCGCGGACGAAGGCGAATGGTCGGCGGTGGATCTCGCGCCGGTCAGACCGGTGATCCGCCCGGTGGCGCTGTTGCAAATCAAGTCTGACAGGATCCTGCGGGACATGCAGCTCGTCAACCAATCGCGTTTGTCCGTATCGCCGGTTACACATGAACAATTCGCGCGCTTGCTCGAACTCGCGGAAACAAAGGCCTGAGGGGCGCAAGGGAAGACAATTCCGCGGCCCGGCCGCCGTCCCTCAAGGACAATCGGCGGGTTGAAAGCGATGCCGGCACGGTTGCGGGGGCCGATGCATGGGCATCGCGTTCCAGCCAAGCCGCCCAGGGGAAAAGAGCAGCAATCACCAGAAGGCCGATCAGGGTTTGTTCTGCCGGTGACAAAGCAAATTCTTGAATCACGGTGCTCGCGGCTATCACGAGCGGCAGGTGGAAGGAGAATACCGCCAGTGAATGCCGCCCCAAGGGCGCCAGCGGTGCCAACATGCCTGCCGGCACACGCGGATTCCAGGCCAGCAACAGGCCGACCCAGGCCGCAAAGTTGAGCAGGCGCAACGGCCCGAGCGTCCATTTGTCCATCCAAAGGTAACAATCCGGATTTACGGAAAAAAATCCATGACGTGCCACCAGGCCGGCCAGGACGATCAAGGCGGAAATGCCGGCAACCCGAAAACGCGCCGGTCCGGTCAGCAGCGGCCGGTGCAGGGCGGTTTCACCGAAGGCCAGTCCGCTCACCCAGACGAGTTGCCAGGCAAAAAAGTTGAAGGATCCCCAACAAACGGGGAGCCATCGCGGCGGATCGTCGGTGATATGAACGCCCAGATTGAATTGTGCCGCCAGCCAGCCGAGGGCCGAAAAGACCAGCACCACGGTCCAGCCCTGCCGGCGACCAATGGCCAGCAACCAGGGAGTGGCGACCAGAAAAATGACGTACAGCGGCAAAATGTCGAACAGCGGGGGTTGATGCAGCAGCAGCGGTATCAGCGCCAGACTGCCCCAGGGATTCAGGAGAAAATCGTGGAAATGATTGGCGAGGGGCACGAGCCGGGCGGCAAAAAGCCATGCAATCAACACCACCGGCACGATCACGGCAAGATGGATGAAATAGATTTTTACCGCCCGGTTCCAAACCCGGCGCGACATGGCCCGCCAGCCGACCTGCCAATATGTTTTGCCGTAAGCCAGACCCGCCAGACAGGCGCTGAGGAAAATAAAACCTTCCGCCTCGCTCATGAAACCGAACGGTTCCTGGAGAAAATGCGAAACGGGGGTGGGGACATGAACCCCGGCCATCAAGATCAATAACAGACCTCGAATAGCGTCCAGGCGCATGTCGCGCGACCGGTTTTCTGCTTTCATCAACCTCCTTCCTAAAACATCAACGGTTCTTATCTGATGACCGCACCGACACCTAAAGATTACCAAAAGTGCTTTAAATAGTCAATATTTATTTTTCTACTCTTAGGGAAATACAGTGGCGATGGCTTCCATGGTTGCGCCTACCATCCGGGCGACCTGCTGCGGGGTGGTGCAATAAGGGGGCATCAGGACGATGACATTCCCGACGGGCCGGGTCAGGACGCCGCGTCGCGCCATGGCTTCACAGACGCGGATGCCGGCGCGTTCTTTCAAGGCGAACGGCGCGCGCGTCCGCCAGTTCCGGACCAGTTCGATGCCGATCACCAGGCCGGTTTGCCGGATATCGCCGACCTGGGGCAAGGACCAAAGCGCCTGTAATTCGTCCCGCAGGACTTTTTCGAGCTTTTGCCGGGCGCGTTGTCCCCGGCGGCTTTGCAGCAGGTCCAGGCTCGCCAATCCTGCGGCCGCGCCGAGTTGATTGGCCGTATAGCTGTGTCCGTGAAAAAATGTTTTGAATTCGCCGTATTCACCGAGGAAAGCGTCGAACACGTCTTGCGTCGTCAAGGTTGCCGCCATGGGCAGATAACCGCCGGTCAGGCCCTTGGCCAGGCACAGAAAATCCGGTTGCACTCCTTCGTGGTGCGAGGCAAACAGGAGTCCGGATTGGGTTGTGCCGGTCCGCCCGAATCCGGTCATGACTTCATCGGCAATCAGCAGTGTCCCATGGTGGCGCGCCATTTCGGCCACCTGACGCAGCCAGCCGTCCGGCTGGGGAATCATCCCGGCGGCGCCCTGCATGCGGGGCTCAAAAATGAACGCCGCGTAAGGCTTTCGCTTTCGTTTCTGCGCCGCAAATTTTTTTCCCACCAGGGCGGTGCATTCCCAGTTGCATTTGCGGTATTCCCGGGCATCCGCCCGCTCCGGCTTCGCCCGGTTGAAGGGACATCGGTAACAGTACGGCGACATCACCTTGTCCGTCTGGAACAAAAGACCGGCATAGCTTTGGTGAAATAAATCAATGTGGCCGGCCGACACGGCGCCCACGGTGTCGCCATGATACGCGCCCTCCAGCGAAAGGAATTTCGGTTGTTGGGCGCGGCCGGAACGGCGCGTGTATTCGTAAGCCAGCTTGAGCGCCACTTCGAGCGCGGTCGAGCCGTCGTCGGAATAAAAGACCTTTTGTAGCCGCCGAGGTGACGAGGCGGATTGGGCGGAAAACCAAAGGTCCGCCTCGTCACCTCGGCGGCTACGCGGGTTGGCTGCCTCCACCAATTTTTGAGCGAGCAAACTGGCCGGCTCGTTCGCCAGGCCAAGCGCCGAGCTGTGGGCGATTTTCCCGAGCTGCCGGCGGATGGCTGCATTAATCGTTGGATGATTGTGGCCGTGAAGATTTGTCCAGATGGAGGAATTGGCGTCGAGATAGTCATGTCCCTGAACATCCCGCAGCATGGCTCCGCGGCCGGAAGCAATGACCACCGGCTCGTGTTTCAACCAGTCACGCATCTGGGTGAACGGGTGCCAGATGAAGCGACGGTCCAGTTTGGCGAATTTGTTCATCGGCCGGCTTCCGGGTTTTGGATTTTGAGATTGCTCAGGGCGTCCGCGAGTTCTGCAACATCCGATCGGGTGTGGGCCGCCGTCAGGGTGATCCGCAGGCGCGCCTGGCCGCGGGGCACGGTCGGATACCGGATGGCCGGGGCAAAAATGCCACGCTGGCGCAGGGCGGCGGCCGCGTCAACCGCCTTGGTGTTATCGCCGACAATGATCGGAAGGATGGCGGCCGGGAATCGCGGCTGGCGGCTTGCCGGTCGCAGATTCAATTCTGCGATGCGGGCGAACAATTGTTTCCGTCGGGCGTTGCCAGCCCGGGATTGGATGAAACGGATGCCCGCGGCGGCAGCGGCGGAGGATGCGGGGACAGGTGCGGTCGAAAAAACAAAACTCCGCGCGCGGTTAATGAGAAGATCGATCAACTTCCTTGAACCGCAAATGTAACCACCGGCGGATCCGACGGCCTTGCCCAAGGTGCCCATCTGGATTTCAATCCGGTCACCCACGCCGCATTCCTCGGCCAGGCCGCGGCGATTTTTCCCGTAAAGCCCGGTGGCATGGGCTTCATCTACCATCAACCAGGCTCCATATTTCTCCTTGAGCGCTGCCATTTCCCGCAATGGAGCGATATCGCCATCCATGGAGAAAACACTTTCCGTGACGATCAAGGTATGCGACCGGTTTTGGACCCGATCCGCCCATTTCAGGATTTTTTCCAGGTCGTCCAGGTCGTTGTGGTCGAACACGCGGATTTTTGCGCCGCTCAGACGGGCGGCATCCACGATGGAGGCATGCACCAGCTTGTCGATGATGATGAGGTCATCCTTTCCCAGCACCGCGCCAATGGTTCCGATGGCGGTTGCGTAACCCGTGGAGAAACTTAACGCGGCTTCCACACCTTTAAACTGCGCCAGGATTTCCTCGAGTTCATGATGCGGAGCCAGTGAACCGCAAATCAGCCGGGCCGCCGCGGAGCCGGCGCCGAATTTTTTGACTGCCTCGATGGCCGCCTCCTTGAGCAACGGGTCATTGGCCAGACCAAGATAATCGTTGGACGAAAAATTCAGCAGCGTCTGGCCGGCCATCCGGATGCGTGTGCCCGCCGGCGAATCCACCCGACGCAATTCACGCAGCAATCCTTTCTCGCGTAATACTGCCAGCCGTTGATTCAATTCGTCGTCGAACGTGTTCACTTGGAGGGAATCTACGATTTACGATTTACGATTTACGAGCAAAAAGGCAGGTTGGCTGAATGGATATACAATTGGGAAATGCTTCGTGGATCGAGTTGCTGCGGTTGGCACAGCCGCGTTCCGGCGTGGGGGCAAGCCTGTTCAATCGAAAATTCAGGATCCTTTTGGCGGAATGGCCCATTGGCCGTCAATCATCCCTGCGGCCACCGGCCCGGCATGGGCGAGCACGGCGTCAGCTATCTCGGAAGTTTTGGCCTGGCTGGGAATGGCTATCAAATCCGCCAGGCTGCCTTCCGTCAGTTCGCCGATTTGACCGGCCATGCCGAGTGCCCGGGCGCCGTTGACCGTGGCCATTTTTAAAATATCACAGGCGGAAAGCCCCGGTTCCCGTGCTGCCAGGGCCCGCATCTCGTCGAACAGGTTAAGTTCCAGTTTTTGTTTGCCCGCCAGGCGGACGGTGGCGAGGCTGTCGGTTCCCAGGCAGAGGTTGACTCCGGCATCGGCGAGCTGTTGAAACTGAAACGGCGGGTGCTGGAAATAGCCGTGGCTGCGCGGGCAATGGACCACCGGCACACGATGTTTGCCGAGCATGGCAGCGTCGCCGTCGGCCAGCAGGTTGGCGTGAATGGCCAGCAGATTTTCCCCGAGCAGACCGTTGCGTTCGAGGTGGCGCACCGGAGAGCCGAGGCCGCAGTCGGACATGTCGCGCTGGTTGCGCTGCAGCCAGTCATGCATCGGCCCGCGCGCGCGCAAGAACATCTCAAATTCCTGTTCCGATTCCGCGACATGGGTGCATAACCGCCAGCCGCGGACGCGGGCGGTTGCCGCGCTGAGCTGCAGCAGGGCGGGCAGGGTCGAATAAGGAGCATGCGGCGACAGCGCCGCGGAACAACGGAGATGCGAAAGTGATTCTATCTTTTCGATGGCTTCGTGGAGAACTTCCTGCGGATCACGCTGGTTGCGTATGCCCGTCATTTCCAGAAACGAAAAAACCCGCAACGGCGTCGCTTCCCAGGCTTCCGGCAAAAGTTCGGGCACCGATTCGATGTCCGCCACGGTCGTCGTGCCGGTGCGCAACAGCATCTGCGCCCCATGCAACCACGAACGCATATAGTCGGAATAACCCCAATTGGATTTGGCGGCCATGATGAGGGGAATCCAATCGGTAAAGGTTTTTGGCGGCGGCAACGCGCCGGCCATGTCGGTGTAATCCAGATGGCAGTGGGCGTTGATCAGGCCGGGAACCAAAATGACTTCGCCGAGATCGAGAACGGATTCACCGGCGGCCGGTTGCAAGTCGGACCAGCGCCCCACCGCCTGGATGCGATTCCCCGAGACGACAACGGCGCCATTTTCGATGGGCGGTTGTGAGACCGGCAACAGAGTGCGGGCGCGAAGGATCACGGGAGCAACATTCATCGTCAGATCGTCTATCCCGATTGATACGGATTAACGATGCAAGAATCAACGTTCAACACCTAGTCTGCCTCGATTTCCTGGCGGGTTCTTTTGCCGCGCGCGGCGATTTTATGTTTCCGGGCCTTGCGCTTGTTGTGGCGTTTGCGGATCTGCTGCTCGATTTTTTTGGTGACCTTGTCGATGGCCGTGTAAAGATCGCTCTCGACGTCTTCGGCAAAAAGATCGGGTCCGCGCACGCCCAGCCGGAAGGAGCAGCAGAATTGCCTTCCCGCGGCGCGGGTATGATCGTGCTCCAGGGTCACCCGCGCATCGATGGTGCGCTGGTCCAGGTGGTCGAGTTTCTCCAGTTGCTTCAGGACATGATCCTCGATGGCCTTGGTGAGGGTGACGTTGTGCGTCGATAGAATCAATTTCATGATTTCAAGATGCAAGCATGGGGCGAAGAAATCCAGTTTTTCTGCGCAAACAAAGCGTGTAGCGAAAGTCGTGCCACTTTTTCCTTGTAGTTGCCTGAAATCGAGTTATCTTGCTGCGGCAAATGGTTCAAGGCCTGCAATTATCTACGCGGTTGACGCAATCACTGGTGCTGGCGCCGCAGCTCCAGCAGTCCCTCGCCTTGCTGCAAGCCCCCACCCTTGAGCTCAAGGCGCTGGTTGAACAGGAGCTGCAGCAAAATCCCGTGCTTGAGGAAATGGAGGCGCCGGAAACCGACGTGTCCGACAAGGCGGAACGTGATGCCGACGAGGTGGCCGAAGCTCCGGAAACGGCCGAACCGGTGGCCGATGCGGAATTTGATGCCGTTACAGGCAAAGCCGAGGAGGCACCGCCCGACGATTTTCAGCAGGAATTCGACAAGCTCGTGCAACTGGACCAGGAATGGCGCGACCATTTTTCCCAGACGAACATTCCCATGCGCCAGTCCGCCGAGGAGGAGGAAAAGCGCCAGTTCATGTTTGACTCGCTCGCGGCGGGAACCTCCTTCGCCCAGATGTTGATGGACCAGGTCCGGGAGACGGAGTTGAATGATGAGCAGCGCGGCATCGCGGAATTGGTCATCGGCAACATCGACGATTACGGCTATCTCAAGGCGACGGTGGAAGAGATGGCGATTTCAAACAATTTGCCGGCGGACCGGATCGCCGAAGTCCTTAAAACCATCCAGACCTTTGATCCGCCGGGCGTGGGCGCTGGTGACCTGCGTGAATGCCTGATGTTGCAGCTCGAACGCGCCGGCCGGCAGGAATCCCTCGAATACCGGATCATTCGCGACCACATGGAAGCGCTGGGCAAACGGCGCATTCCGGAGATCGCTCGTGGCACCGGTTGCACCGTCGAAGAGGCGCAGGAGTCCATGGGCCGCATCGCGCGCCTGGAACCCCGTCCGGGCCGGGCCTTTTTGCCGGATGCCAACCAATACGTTCTCCCCGAGGTTTTTGTGCAGAAGGCTGGCGATGATTACATCGTCACCACCAACGACGAGCACATTCCCCATCTGCGCATCAGCAACATTTACAAGGATCTCATGTCGCAGGGTGGCAATACCTCCGAGGTCAAAAATTACATCCGCGAAAAAATCCGTGCCGGGAAATTCCTGATCAAGAGCCTGCACCAGCGGCAACAGACCATCTTGAACATCGGCAAGCAGATTGTGAAACGCCAGCGCGATTTCATGGAAAAAGGCGTCTCACATCTTCGACCGCTCATCATGGCGCAGATTGCCGAGGCCGTGGGCGTGCACGAAACCACCGTCAGCCGCGCCGTGTCCGGCAAGTACATGCAGACGCCGCAGGGAGTTTTCGAGATGAAATATTTCTTCACCGGCGGCTTGCAGACGGCCAGCGGCGAGAACGTGTCCAACACCAGCGTGAAGGACATGATTGCCGAAATTTTCAAGAACGAAGACCCCGCCAAGCCCTTGTCCGATCATGAAGTGGTGAAAATGCTCAGCGAAAAGGGCATCGTCATTGCCCGCCGCACCGTCGCCAAGTACCGCCTGGAACTCAACATCCTCCCGTCGAATCTGCGCAAGGTTTATTGAGTCACCGTTTGCCCGCTGTTTCCAGTTCTGTTTTCGTCTTCGCTTGTAGTTCGTCCAGTTCCGGCCGCAATTCTTCCTTCATCGCTTTGCTCATCCGGTCGATGAACAAAATCCCGTTCAGATGATCCGCTTCATGCTGGATGGCACGCGCCAGCAGTCCGCCGCACCGGAATTCAACCGGCTTGCCCTTTTTATCCAGTGCCTTGACCGTCACCGATTCCGGGCGGGTGATTTCTGCGAAAATTTCCGGGAAACTCAGGCAGCCTTCACCGCCAGCCACCGGTTCGCCATCCGGCTTGAGTTCCGGATTGATCAGCACCAGCGGCATGATTTCGTCAACGTCGGCGGGCTTGCCGTCCAGTTCCAGCCACGACGGACGTTCCTTGGCTTCGCGCACATCGATGACCGTGAGTTGCAGTGCGTGGCCGACCTGCTGGGCCGCGAGCCCAACGCCATGGTTTGCATGCATGGTTTCAAACATGTCGGCGATGAGCTTCTTGATTTCCAGCGTGACCTTTTCGATGCGTACACCTTTTTGCCGCAGCGTGGGATGGCCGTATTTGATGACTTCCAGAATCATGGAGAGTGACGGGTGACGGGTGGCATTTGACAAGAAACAGGATTCATCGCTGCAAACGCGGAAAAATACCTGATAACGAAGCTCTAATGACTAAAGAATAACCAACCCCCAATGACCAAGCGCCAAATAATTGTACTGCCACATCTTCGGATTTTGGCATTGGGGTTTCCTTCGTCATTCGGATTTAGTCATTAGTCATTTGGCGGCCAACGTCGCTATTCGGCCGGGATACCCAAAATCTGCAATACACGTTCAAGTTCCGCGTCGCTGAAAAATGAAATCTCCACTGCGCCTTTGCCTTGGACGTACCGCAGTTGGACCTTGGTGCTGAATTTTTCGCGCAATCGATCTTCCAAACTGGCCACGTGTGGATCGGAGCCCGGCGCCGCGACGGTTTCCGGTTTAAGCCCGGCCCGGCGCGAATCGCGCGCCTGTAATTTTGCCACCAGGCCCTCGGTCTGGCGGACGTTCAATCCTTCCTTGATGACTCGTTCCGCGGCGAGTTTTTGCTTCTTCTCGTCGGTGATCCCAAGAATGACCTTGGCATGACCGACCGACAGCCGGCCTTCGCGGATAAAATTCTGTACGACCGGCGGAAGTTTCAACAGCCGCACCGCATTGGCGACCACCGTGCGGCTTTTGCCGACTTTGACGGCGATTTCCTCCTGCGTCAGTTGAAATTGCCCGGCCAGTTGTTCGTAGCCGTGTGCTTCCTCGATGGCGTTGAGGTTTTCGCGCTGCAGATTTTCGATGAGCGCCAGTTCGAGGACCGCCCGGTCGTCGGCTTCGCGGGTGATGATGGGAACCTCGGCCAGTTGCAGGAGTTGGGCCGCGCGCCAGCGGCGTTCGCCGGCAATCAATTCAAAAAATCCGCCCCGCTCGCGGACGATGAGCGGTTGCACGATGCCCTGTTCGCGGATGGAATCCGCCAGTTCGCGCAATGCCTCGGCGGAAAAATCCTTGCGCGGTTGCAGCGGGCACGGGCGGATGCGGTCCAACGGCACGCGTTGCACGCGTTCGCGCGTATCGGGCGCGGGTGAGGAAGCGGCGGCAATTGGAGCGGGCGTTGCCGATGCGGGAGCCGGCTGGGTGAGAACCGGACTGCCGCCCAACAACGCGCCCAGACCGCGTCCCAAAGCAGGTTTCGCCATGCGCGCAGAGTGTCGCAGCGCAGGGAACTTGTCAACGCGAAGCCGTTGGAGTGCGGGCAGCCTGCCCGCGAATGTCCGCAATCCGCCTGCCGACCGGAATTTGACTCGACAACGTCTTGATGCATTGATTTAATAGTTACCATCAGATGAAAGCTCTGTCGGTAATCGTGGCGGTCTTTTGCGGTGTGTTTATCGCCGTTGGTTCTGCATTTGCGCAAATTTGGACGCTGCACCCGGGCATTACTGGCATTGCTGCCTCATCAGCTGACGGGGGGAGATTTATTATTGCTGGTGCTGGGTTTTACGCCTCGACGAATTTGGGAACGACTTGGATGCTGTTGAACAGTCTTGTTGTGCATCCTTCGTGTCTTGCCTCGTCCGCAGATGGAAGCAAATTGGTGGTGGGGGGACATGTGCCCGACACTGTTTATACCTCTACAAATTCAGGTATCACTTGGGATCAACACAACAATTCTCCCCATTATGGGCCGTTCACTCAATTACGAGCCATGGCCTCCTCTTCTGATGGTAGCAAATTGGTGGCTGTTTTGTACGGAACTTGTCCGACTTTCACATCAGTTGATTCAGGAGTAACTTGGATAACAAACAGTACTCCAGTTGAATATTGGACATCCGTCGCCTCTTCCGCCGACGGAAGCAAATTGGCAGTGGCTGGCTACTATAATGTTTATACATCGACAAATTCCGGGGTTACTTGGGTATCAAACAACGTACCTGTCTCTGATTGGGGATCAGTCGTGTCTTCTACAGATGGAACAAAGTTAATGGCGTCGAGCTATGGGGCTGGGTTATATAGATCAACGGATTGCGGAGCAAATTGGACGTCAATTGGGCAAAGTAACCTGTTTGGTGTCATCGCTTCATCAGCCGATTGCAGCAAGCTAGTACTATGGCGTTATGGGGAAATTTTTTCTTCAGCAAATTCGGGCCAAACGTGGATTACAGATAGTGTGCCATTCATGGTTTGGACTTCCGTCGCATCCTCCGCGGACGGAAATAAATTGGTGGCAACAACGCAATCAGGTGGAATTTATACCTCATATTCTACTCCCGTGCCACAATTGAACCTCACCTCTTCGACCGGCAACCTGACCTTTTCCTGGCTTGTGCCCTCGACCAACTTTGTGCTGCAGCAGAACTTCGATCTGACGCCAGCCAATTGGGTGACGTTGACGAACACGCCCGTGCTGAATCTCACCAACCTGCAAGATGAAGTCGTTCTTCCGCCCACCAACAGCAGCGGTTTCTTCCGGCTTATTTCTCAATAGGTAGGGCGCGCCGCTCCACCGAATACCCAAACGGCGCGCACGGAGTGACGCGCCCCACCTTGAATGTGCAAGTTTGGGCTTCAGACTTTGGACTTTGGACCTTATCCTTGTGCCGTGAGCAATAAGGGCAAACGCATCGCCGCCATGGTCGAACAATACCGTGACGGGAAGCTGGACCCCCATTACCTCGGCTATTTAGATTTGTTCAACCGCCAGAAATTTTACGAGGCGCACGATGTGCTCGAACATATCTGGTTGCCGGACAAACACGGTCCGAACGGCGCGTTTTACAAGGGACTGATTCAACTGGCCGGGGCTTTTGTGCATCTGCAAAAAGACCGCCTGCGCCCCGCCGCGGCATTGTTCAAGCTGGCGCAGGCCAATCTGCAAAAATATCCTCACCGGCACGAACAATTGGATGTCGCTGCTGTGGGTGCACTGATTCAGACCTGGCTGGGAAACCTGGAATCCTCACATTTCAAAACAAATCCGCTTGTCGCCGGCCATGCGCCCCGACTGGCACTGGAATTACCTCAACCTTGAGCTTGAGCATGAATAAAAAACGGGTTGTGCTGGCGGGCGGCACCGGATTCATCGGGCAGGCCCTCGCCCGGGAACTGCTGCAACAGGGCTGGGAAGTGATCGTGCTGACGCGCAACCTTCGCGAGCGCGAGGAAGACGGCATCCAGGAGGTGGAATGGGACGGTGAACACGTCGGCGAATGGATTCAGTGCCTGGAGGATGCGGAAGCGGTCATCAATCTCTCCGGCCGCAACATCAATTGCCGTCACACGCCGGAAAACCTGCGCGAGATCCTTGAATCCCGTGTCAATCCGGTGCAGGCGATTGCCGGCGGGATTGAACATGTGAAACGTCCGCCGCGCCTGTGGTTGCAGGCGGGTGCCATTGGGTTCTACGGCAACCGGCATGACGAATGGTGCAATGAAAGAACTTCCTGCGGTTCAAGCCTGCTGGCGGAAGTCTGCCGGCACTGGGAAGAGGCTTTTTTTTCGGCGAACGCTCCCAAAACCCGGCGCATCCTGTTTCGCATTGGCATCGTTTTGGGGCCCAACGGCGGCGCTCTGCCGGTGCTGGCCAATTACACGCGATGGTTTCTCGGGGGGCGGGTGGGCAATGGCCGCCAATACATCAGTTGGATCCATCACGAGGACCTGACCCGGATGTTCCTGGGGGCGCTGGTGTTCGATAATTACCTCGCCGGCACCTACAATGCAGTTTCCCCGAACCCGGAAACCAATGCGGAATTCATGCGTCTGCTCCGGCGGACACAGTATCGTCCGTGGTCGCCGCCGGTCCCCGCGTGGCTGGTCAGGTTAAGTTGTAAAATCACCGGGTCCGAGGCGTCCCTCGCATTGGAAGGCTGTCGTTGTGCGCCGAAACGATTTTTGGAATCGGGCTTTGAATATAAATTTCCGGACCTCCCGGAAGCGCTGAAAAATCTCTGCCGGTAAATGACTGTTTTCCCGTAGCCGCCGAGGTGACGAGGCGGAGTTAACCGCAGGATTTTTGAACGAATTCCGCCTTCTCACATCGGCGGCTACGATTTTGGTTCACACCAGCGCCTCGGCCAGCACTTCCGCCATATGCAGGGAGCGGACGGGGGTCAGGTGCTTGATCTGGTGGCGGCAGCTGGTCCCCGACGCCACCACGATGTTGCCGAACGGCTGATTCCGGATCAATTGAATGAGCGGTCCCGCAATTTTCACCGAGAGATCGTATTTCGATTCCTTCATGCCGAATATGCCCGCCATGCCGCAGCAACCCGCATCGAGCATCTTTACCTCCCGCTGCGGCAGCCGGGTGGCCAGTTGGTACATGTAATCCGTGTTGGCCAGGGACTTGGCGTGGCAATGCACGAAAATCATCATGCGCGCGGGATTGTCGTTAAAGATGAGCGACTTGGGCTCCCGGTCCAGCAGGTTTTCAACAAATTGCTCGAATAAAATGCAACGGGTGGCGATGCGATCCAATCCCGGCAGTTTCAACTCGCGATAATCCTGCACGAACATGGAATAACACGCCGGTTCGAGGAAGATGATGGGGGTGTTGTCCCGCTCCTGGTTCAGCAGCGCGAGGTTGTGGCGTCCCAGCTGTGCGACCTCGTCCAGGTTGCCCTGGCTGAAGGCGGGCCGTCCGCAACATTTGCGCCCGACGGGCAGCACGACTTCAAAGCCCGCGGCTTCCAGCACCTTGATCGCCGCCTGGCCGACGTGAGGTTCGTGATAGCGCACGAAGGTGTCGTCCCAAAGCATGACGCGGCCACGATAGGCCGCCCGGAATGGCGGTCGTTTGGCAAACCAACGGTCAAACCGCTCAATCGCGAATTGCAGGAAGGGCCGCCGGGTGGTGACGTCGAACAGGCGGCCGATCGTCTGGCGCATCAATGAAGACTCCAGAAACAGGTTGGCCAGACGTGGCAGCTTGCAGCCCAGCCGGCCGACCGTGTCCACCGAACTGATCACCCGCTCGCGCAATTTCAATCCCCGGCTCCGGATCCGCGCATGTTGCAATTCAGCCTTCAACAGCGTCAGGTCAACATTGGATGGGCATTCGACCGCACAAGCCTTGCAGGACAGGCAATTGCTCAACGCTTCGTCGAGTTCCGTCGACAGGAGCGGGTTGCGGCCTTCCATGCCGCGCAATTCGAGCACGGCGCGGATGACATTGGCGCGCCCGCGCGTGGACATGATTTCCTGGCCGGTGGCCATGAACGTGGGACACATGCTGGGCGTCAGCTTGAGGCAGCCACCGCAACCGTTGCATTGCTCCAGGTTGGCCGCGAACGACCCGTCCTTTGCGGAAAACGCCAGCATCGGTTCAAACGGCACTTTCAGGGAATTGCCGCCGCCGAGACGCAGGTGATGGTCAATTTTATAACGGTCATCGGAAATGATTTTACCCGGATTGAACAAATTAAACGGGTCAAAGCTCAGCTTGACCTGCCGCATCAGCTTGTAAACCTCCTCGCCCACCTGGCTCCGGAGATATTCAGTGCGGGCGATACCGACGCCGTGTTCACCGGCCAGGGTTCCCTTGAATTGCTTCACCAGCACCGCCACCTCATCGGCAATCAACCGGTACTTCTTCAAATCCTCGGCGCGATGCAAGTCGAGCACCGGCCGCACGTGCAGCAATCCCGACGCGGCATGGCCGTAAAAAGAAGCGTCCAGGGTCAGGCGTTTCATCAATTGTTGCAGGCTGTGGTAATACGCCGGCAGGTCCCGCGGACGCACCGCCGCGTCTTCGATGAACGCCACCGGCTTGGCGGAGCCCTTGCAACCGGTCAAAAGCGACAGTCCCGCCTTGCGCAACGACCACACGAGCGCGGCCTCGTCCGGGGTTTCCAAAATGCGCCGACGCAGACCCAGCTTGCGTTTTTGCAGCAGCGCCAGCCGCTCGTCCACATCCTCGAAAAATTCGACGATTAAAATCGACTCGCACGGCCGGGTGTCGAGTTCAAGCAAATCGCGCGCGGCCTGAAACTCAAGCTGGCCGCGGGTCTGGTCAAACAGCAGCCGGTCAATGTGTTCGATCGCCGCCGGGTTCAAATCCAGCAGTTCGACGGTGGCCTGCATCGCCTCGGCCACGGAGGCGAAAAAGAGCAGGCCCATTCCGCGTTGCTCGGGCAGGGGGACGAGCTTCAGTTCGGCGGAAATGATTCCCGCCAGGGTGCCTTCGCTGCCGGCGATGATCTGCGCCAGATTGCCCGGCTCGCGCATCGCCCGGGCCAGGGCGTATCCCGGCCAGCGTTTCAGGAGGCCCGGCGGAAAGCGCTCGGTAATTTGCAGCTCGTTCAACGAAGTCAGGCTTTCCAGCAGGTCGCGCTGTTTCGGCAGTGAATCCTGGCCGGAACCGACCCGCACGACGCGCCCATCGCTGGTTAAAATTTCCAGCGTGCTGAGGTGATCCGCCGTGGTGCCATAAACCGGGGTGTGCGCGCCGGATGAATCGTTGGCAATCATGCCGCCCAGCGTCGCGCGCGAACTGGTCGCCACGTCCGGCCCGAAACACAGCTTGTGCGGCCGGAGAAAATCGTTCAACTGGTCCAGCACCACGCCCGCACCCACGCGTACGGTCTTGCGTTCCACGTTCAGGTCATAGATGAGCCGGTTGTAGCGCGCGAAATCCACCACCAGCCCTTCGCCGATGGCTCCGCCCGAAAGACTCGTCCCCGCGCCGCGCGGGATGACCGACACACCCGCCTGCGCCGCCGCCTGGATGATGGCGCTGGCCTCGCGTGCGTTGGAGGGGAACGCCACGGCCAACGGTTCAATTTGGTACACGGACGCATCGGTGGCGTAGAGTTGGCGCGTCAAATTGTCAAAAGCGAGCTCGCAAACCGCCGCATTCAGCGTGGCCAGTTGTTGATTGGGTGTCATAGATGGCCTGACCCAAAGCTATCGGCGTGACAGCGCGTTGACAATGTCATTAACTCAGGGGTGTGAGCATCATTTCGCAGCAACGTTCGGAAGAATTCCTGAAAATCTGCGGCCAGTTCAAACTCGGCGCGCTGGTCACGGAAGCGTCCCATCCCGTTACCGCCCATCTGAGCGACGTGGCCCGCCAGGATGTCGCCGCCGCGCTGAAATTGCTTTTGGACGTGGATGACGATGTGGTCCGCAAATACCACGAGTTGGTTGAGTCAGGGCGGGCAGGGGAAATCAAGGAATCGGTGGTGCGCTCGCTGCGCAATGGCGGTCGGATTTTTTTCACCGGTTGCGGCGCCACCGGCCGGTTGAGCATCCTGCTCGATTCCGTCTGGCGCGATTTCTGTCAACAGGAACCGGCCTTGAAAGATTTCCAGGACCGCACGTTCAGCGTGATGGCGGGCGGCGATTATGCGCTCATCAAATCCGTGGAGGGATTCGAGGATTTTACCGCGTTCGGGCGCAAACAGCTTCGCGATTTTGGTGTGCGCGCGAGCGATGTGGTGTTTGCCATCACGGAAGGCGGCGAGACGTCCTTTGTCATCGGCACGGCCTGGGAAGGCGTGGATTCCGGCGCCAGGGTTTATTTTGTTTATAATAATCCCGATGAAATCCTCCGCCAACATGTCGAACGCAGCCGGGAGATCATCGAGGACCCGCGCATCGACAAGCTCAACCTGACCACCGGCCCGATGGCCATCGCCGGTTCCACCCGGATGCAGGCCACGTCCATCGGGCTTTGTGTCCTGCTTACGGTCCTGGAGATGGCTGTCCGCGATCTGCTGGGCCTGGCTTCGGCGGAGGTGCCTCGGCAATTTTTTGAGAAGCTGGCGGAAATGCTGGCGGGGCTCAAATCGCCCGCGTTGCTGGCGCAACTGGCCGGACTCGTCGCGCTCGAAGGATCCGTTTATCGCCGCGCCCGCAAAATTAATTATTTTGCCGACCGGTTCGGCATTGATGTCCTGACGGACACAACGGAGCGTTCGCCAACCTACAACACACCGTCGTTCCGCAAGTCGGGCGACCCGGCGGCGGCGGAATCATGGGCGTTTCTGTTCCTGCGCCAGCCGGAAACGCCCGCTGCCTGGCAGTATCTGCTCAAACGCGAACCGCGTTGTGTCGAATGGAACGAAAACGACGCGCGCACCGCCGCGGCCATCGCGCCGGGTGGCGCCGGCGAAGACCGTTCCGGCCGGATCCAGGAAACCATCCGCAAAATCAGCCGGGCCGAGTTGCTGCGGTTTAAGATCGGGCTGGACGGTCTGGCGGAACGCCCGTCGGGCAGGGGTGATGGCGCCATTGCCGTCGTTTCCGGACAGGAGAAGGATTCCTGGATGAAATTTCAATTCCATCAACTCGATGTGGCGCACAAGGCCGGGGCGCGGCGCGGGTTCATCTGTTTGGGGCGCGAGAAATCGCTGGCCGGTATCCGTGCATTCGTGGCCACGCATGATCCGGATTGTGCCTCGCTTTTCGTGACGCTGCCGGAAACGGATTTGCTTCTCGATGGGGTGACGCGGGTGGCGGTGAAGCTGGTGATGAACGCGCTTTCGACCTGCACCATGGTCCGACTGGGGCGGGTGATGGGCAACTTCATGGTCTGGGTCGTGCCCTCAAACCTCAAGCTGATCGACCGGGCCACGCGGTACATTGCGCAGCTCACCGGCCTGTCCTACGAGGCGGCGAACGGCCTGCTGTTCGAGGTGCTCGAATACGTCGAACCGCGGATGAAATCGGACCAAACCTGTCCGCCGGTGGTGGGCCTGGCGGTCCTGCGCGCGAAGTATGAATTGACCAATGAGGAGGCCGAGCAACAGCTGGCGAAGCTTTGACTTTCGAGAACCGGTTCCCCGGCGGAATTTTTGCCGTCAGCGGTTGACGGGAATTTATCTCAAACCAGATGCCGGGCCTGGCGTTTGGGGAGGACGGTCTTGGTCCGCCGGCGGATAATCGCTTTTTCATCCGTCAGATAATCTTTCAGGAAACCCGGTTTGTCGTGGCGACCGCCTCGTTGGTAATCGCGCCACATCGCTTCGGCTGCCATTTTGGCCTCCAGTTTCAGTTCGATGGTGAGAAATTCAAAGAGCAATTCCATCAACCGCACCAGTGCAATCCTGTCGGTGCGGCCCGTGCGCGCGTGCAACCAGTCGCTGAAACGCAGGAAGGCGGCGAAAGGCCCACGGTAGTATCGAGCTTGCGTCTCGACCGGTTCGGCGCACAGCGCCGACACTACATCGGCTCGCGAGGACGCTTGCCCCGCCGGAGGAGAGCACTCACTCACCGCCGGTTCAGTGTTCGTGACCGCTGAGGCTGGGGACAGCCGCGCTCCGCCGGACCATATCAACGGCGCGCTCTCCACAAAATTGCCGCTGTTGCCGACCAGGTCCCAGTAACGCGCAAACCGGCGCAAGCGTTGCATCGTCGCAAAATCGATCAGCTTGTTGCCCAGGATTTCGTAGGGCGGATGCGGATTGTAAATCATCTGCCAGTCGGCGTCGTGCCGGATGATCGGCGTGCCGCGCAGCCGTTTCAGAATGCCCACCTGGATTTCCTGCGGCCCGAGCGCAATCAGCCGGTCAAACCCGGCCGCAAAACTTTCCAGCGTTTCACCCGGCAAACCGACAATCAAATCCGCGTGGATATGGACGCCGGATTCCTGGCGCAGGAAATGGAAATTGTCGGCGAGCTTTGCGTTGTCCTGTCGGCGGCTGATGAACTGGCTGACCTGCTCGTTGAAGGTCTGGACGCCCACCTCGAATTGCAGCGCGCCGGGCGGAAATCGGGCGATGATTTCGCGCAACGCTTCCGGCAGCCGGTCGGGAATCATTTCGAAGTGGAAGAAATGGCCGGGCCGGAAGCGGGCGAGAAAGAATTCGAGGATCGCCTTGCTGACGGCGACATTGAGATTGAAGGTGCGGTCAACGAATTTGAACTGCTTCACACCGCGGTCAAGCAGGCGCTGCAACTGTTCCAGCAGCGCAGGCAACGGAACCTGCCGCACCGGGATATCGAGTGATGACAGGCAAAATTCGCACGTGAACGGACAGCCGCGCGAGGCTTCAACGTAGATAATCCGGTGCGCAATATCGTCGTCGGTGTACAGGTCGTAGGGCAGCGCCATCTGTGAGAAGTCGGGCAGCTCGGCAGGGATGATTTTCGAGTAGGTGACGACGTGAGGAGTCTCATTCTTTAATTCCGAATTAGAAGTGAGACTCGTCACCTCGTCTCCTACGGATTGATTTATCAACACCTGGCACACCTCGGCGAATTTCAAATCGGCTTCGCCAGTGATGACGTGGTCGGCGAGCTGGACGATGGGTTGCCCCTCGGTCTCATAGCTGACCTCCGGTCCGCCAAGAATGATTTTGATGTCCGGCTGGACGCGCTTGATGGTGGCAATGACCTCGGCGGTGGGTTCGACGTTCCAGATATAAACGCCGAAGCCGATAATTTTGGGATTTTGCGCGAGGAGGACTTCCGCGATGTCGAGCGGGCGCTGGTTGATGTCAAATTCTATGAGGCAGGCGCGCGGCTGGAGCGGGCCGAGGTTGGCCAGCAGGTAGCGCAGGCCGAACGCGGCGTGGATGTACTTCGCGTTGAGCGTGGTTAAAACGATGTCCGCCACGCTCAACAGTTTAGCAATGCCGCCGGTGTAGAGTCGAGCCTGTGGCTCGATCTATTGTAGCGTGCGTTGTCCCAACGCACAGTCGGCTGAGACAGCCGACGCTACAGTTGAATTTTGATTCGACCCCGTGCTGTCACCTTGTTAATCTGCACACACTATGACACCGGACGATATTTTACTGGAGGCGGAAGAGAAGATGGAAAAGACCGAGCAGGTGGTTGTGAACGAATTCGCCGGGGTGCGTACCGGCAAGGCATCAGCGTCGCTGGTGGAAAACATCATGGTGGAGGTTTACGGTTCGCAGATGCGCATTCGCGAACTGGCGGGCATCACCTCGCCGGAGCCGCGCATGCTGGTGATCCAGCCGTGGGATGCGGCCTCGCTGCAGCCCATCGAGAAGGCGATCCAAAAGGCGAACCTCGGCATGAACCCCGCCGTGCAGGGCCGGGTCATCCGCCTGGCCTTTCCGGAATTGAGCACGGAACGGCGCCAGGAATTTGTGAAGATGACCAAGAAAATGGCGGAGGACGGGCGCGTGGCCCTGCGTCACGTGCGTCGCGACGCGATGGAACTGCTGAAAAAACACGGACATGACAGCGGCATCACCGAGGATCAGGCAAAGCAGGCGGAAAAGGATTTGCAGAAGCTGACCGACCAATACAGCGCGAAGATTGACCAGCACCTGGCCCACAAGGAAAAAGAAATCATGACCGTGTGACGGATTTAGGCTGGGCGATCTACGATTTAATCGTTCCAACCTAAGTCTCCGGCAACGGCGTAAATCACATATCGTAAATCGTAAATGACGGGCCGGCATCAGCGGGGCGGAGTATTGGTGAACAGGACCACCATTTCGTCCGGCCGCGCGTAACCGAGTTTTTCACGGGTCAACCGTTCGATGGTTTGCGGGTCGTTTCGCAGGGCGTCAATCTGGGCCTGAAGCTCCTTGGACTTTGCCTCCTCCTGCTGCAACTGGTCGTCCAGCTTCAGAATTTGTGTGCGCATCCGCTCGTTTTGGTGAATCAAGGGCAGATAGCACATCCCGATCAGCAGCAGGACGGCAAGCACGACCAGACCGACGACGACTTTCGTCAGTTTGCTCCAGATGCCGAGATCAACATTCATCCCTGCGAGTTAAACATGCGGGGCGCGCTGGTGAAAGCGGATTTTACCTTGCCGTCTGCTGCCATGACTTCAATTTGCCGTCCGGGCCGAAGATCAAACGCAAATAGCTGGCCGGCAGGTAGGTTTGGGAATACATCGGCGTGAGCGGCCCGAAATAGCAGCCGGGCGGCAAGAAATAGGGCTCCGGTGCGCTGACAATCTGCGCGTGCTGCGTGAGCCATTCGGCCACGACGGTGCCCTCGCTCAATTTCGCGTATTTGTCAGGCGGACCCGATTCCATGACGGCCTGGTCATAGGTGTAATTTCCCACGCGCGATTGCCAGTCAATTTTCGGCCCGGTGACGCAACCGGCGAGCGCGAGTGCCACTAATGCCCCTGCCAGGCACTTCACGAGGTCACGTGTCGCGAATAACGCCATGTTCATGCCTCAAATTACATCGGTCCCGCGCGAACGCAATCGCCACGCTCCGCTTGAATCCAAATTATTATCAACCGCACGGATTTTATTGTCAGATCACGGTTTTATCGTTATCAGTGGGTAGCGTGATCAAGGCCTTATTCCTGATATTCAAGCCCCTGGAAACATGGGAACGTATTCTTCAAGACCAGCGGAGCGTGGTGTACCTGTTGTTCCGATACCTGTTGCCGATGATGGTGCTGGCCGCCGGAGCCGAAGTTTTTGGGCTGATTGTGTGGGGCCAGAAGCAGGCCGGCATGCATCGCATCCACAAGTTCACCATGAACGAAGCCGTGACCTATGAAGCGGTGCGCTCGCTGGTGCTGGTGGTGGTGGTGGTGATCTGCGCCCTGCTCATTAAAATGTTCGGGGAAACCTTCCGCCGGCGCCACACCTGGCGGCAAACGTTCACCTTGGTCATTTTTGGTTTGAGCCCGATATTCCTATTGCGGCTGGTGGATGCGGCGCCGGGAAT
>Ga0265337_1000304_pt1 | contig 26143 bp, 18 predicted proteins | sample 42122metaG_FD_192441 | JGI IMG/M metagenome (GOLD analysis project Ga0265337, IMG submission 192441) | Rhizosphere microbial communities from Carex aquatilis grown in University of Washington, Seatle, WA, United States - 4-21-22 metaG | ecosystem: Host-associated > Plants > Roots > Rhizosphere >... | reverse complement strand
AACATGCTACAATGGCCGGTACAAAGCGCAGCCAACCCGCGAGGGGGAGCAAATCGCATCAAAGCCGGTCTCAGTTCGGATAGCAGGCTGAAACTCGCCTGCTTGAAGCTGGAATCGCTAGTAACGGTAGGTCAGCACACTACCGTGAATACGTTCCCGGGTCTTGTACACACCGCCCGTCAAGTCATGAAAGTCGCCAATACCCGAAGTCTGGTCTTTAGACCGGCCTAAGGTAGGGGAGATGATTGGGACTAAGTCGTAACAAGGTATCCGTACCGGAAGGTGCGGATGGATTACCTCCTTTCTAGGGAGAATTAAGCCTTCTTGCTCTTTGAGCAAGACGAGCTACGGTTGATCCTGGCAGTTGGAAATGAACTTACCGACTGTCGTTAAGGGATAAGTTTAATCCCGCTTTCTTGCGAGAGAAGCGGGGCGGACGTTGAGATGCACTATTAAGTTTTCAATGGTTGGGCAAAAAACGCTCCTGTTTTGGAGCGTTTTTTGCTACAATACCTCTGTTCTGGTTCAGGTTCGGGCACGTAGCTCAGCTGGTTAGAGCGCGTCACTGATAATGACGAGGTCCCTGGTTCGAGTCCAGGCGCGCCCACCAAATTGTTTCTAGTATTCGGATTTGGGGCGTTAGCTCAGTTGGCTAGAGCACTGCCTTTGCAAGGCAGGGGTCATCGGTTCGAATCCGATACGCTCCACCATTTTACATTTCTAGCTGCTTTGGCTGGCGGCAATATAATTCCCGGGTACATCAACTGATACCAAAGCGTAGGCTTTTTTACAGCAATTGAGGCTTGACGACCTCTGTTAATTTTGCTAAACTTTAACTAGAACGTTTGAGTGTGGCCAGTTGCCGATTGCCGGCAGGCAAGCATCTTCTGGGCTTACTCAAACTCTTTCCGGTCTCATATTCAGTTTTTTCGAGTCGTGGGAAGAAGTAAGCATGCATTTTAAAAATTCGGCCGCGAGCGATTAGTCATGAGCAATCGCGCGCGGATGTTAAAGCAAATGACAGACAGCGAACTACCAGTATATGGTCGGTAGGTTGGTAATTAACCAATAGCTAGTCAATTTGCACAATCACCGAGGGATTGCATTTATGTAGTCTCTCGAAAATGAGTTTTGTATGCGATCAACGCTATACAAAACTCATTCGTAAAAAGTTACTCAAGCGCACACAAAGGATGCCTTGACACAAGACACCGACGAAGGACGTAGTAGGCTGCGAAAAGCCACGGGGATCTGCCTCACAAGAATTGATCCGTGGATGTCCGAATGGGGAAACCTCATGCGAGTCATGTCGCATGGCGCATAACTGAATTCATAGGTTATGTAGCGGTAAGCTGGGGAACTGAAACATCTTAGTACCCGGAGGAAAAGAAAGTAAACAACGATGCCGTTAGTAGTGGCGAGCGAACGCGGTACAGCCCAAACCTTTTAGGTTTCCATCTGTTAATTTGGATGGATAAGTTGATAGACGAATATCTATAAGGGGTTGTGACAAGTAATTAACCAGTGAGGAGTTCTGGATTTATCCAGATTTCCTTATTGGAAGCAGGCGCTATCACCAACCTGCAAAGTGTAAGAAATTTCCGAGGCGAGCAGAAGGTTCTGGAAAGGACCGCCAAAGACCGTGAAAGCCGGGTACGCCAAGTGTCGGAACCACTTTTATTGCTATGTCGAGTAAGACGGGGCACGTGCAATCCTGTCTGAAACCGGGGGGTCCACCCCCCAAGGCTAAATATGTCTTGTGATCGATAGTGTACAAGTACCGTGAGGGAAAGGTTAAAAGAACCCCGGATAGGGGAGTGAAATAGAGCCTGAAATTGTGTGCGTACAAGGAGTCGGAGCCCACTTGTTGGGTGACGGCGTGCTTTTTGTAGAACGATCCAGCGAGTTAATTTCGTCGGCAAGGCTAAGACATTTGTCGGAGCCATAGTGAAAGCGAGCCTTAATAGGGCGTCAAGTCGGCGGTATTAGACCCGAAACCAAGTGAGCTAACCATGGGCAGGTTGAAGCGTGCGTAAAAGCACGTGGAGGACCGCACCGTAGAGAATTGCAACACTCCCGGATGACCTGTGGTTAGAGGTGAAATGCCAATCGAACTTGGAGATAGCTGGTTCTCCTCGAAATAGCTTTAGGGCTAGCGTCGTACGGTAGCTGGTAGGGGTAGAGCTCTGTTTTGGAATAGGGCCCGATGAGGGTACCTACCCTTGACAAACTACGAATACTATCAGTGGTACTACGGCAGTCAGAACGGCGGGGCTAAGCTCGTCGCTCAAAAGGGAAACAGCCCAGACCATCGTCTAAGGTCCCTAAATATATGCTCAGTGGGAAACGAAGTGAAATTTCTTAAACAATAAGGATGTTGGCTTAGAAGCAGCCATTCATTTAAAGAGTGCGTAACAGCTCACTTATCAAGAGATTTCGCGCGGAAAATGTAACGGGGCTAAAGCATATTACCGAAGACATGGATGCTGCATCAGATTCGTCTGTTGTGGCGTGGTAGAGGAGCGTTGATATCGCATCGAAGTCGGATCGAGAGGTCCGGTGGAGCGTTATCAAGTGAGAATGCTGGAATGAGTAACCATAAGACAGGTGAGAATCCTGTCCACCGAAAGAGCAAGGTTTCCTGGGCCATGATAATCATCCCAGGGTTAGTCGGGCCTAAGCCGAGGCGTAATAGCGTAGGCGATGGACAACGGGTTAATAATCCCGTACCGGCTTTGCATTGTTAGTAGTGACGCGGCCATGGTAGCAGAAGCGGATTCCTGGTTATATCCGTCTAAGTAGTCTAACGGGCTACGAATGAAACGCTTGAAACATAGCGGATTTCTGTGAGAGTGCTGACTAGAAAAGCCTATTAACTTATGTGCACGGCCGACCGTACCGCAAACCAACACAGGTGCTCAGGGCGAGTAGCCCAAGGTGTACGAGTGATTCTTCGTCAAGGAACTCGGCAAAATAGCGACCGTAACTTAGGGATAAGGTCTGCCCTGCCGCAGAAAAAATAACTGTTCTAATACGGGATTGGAGCGCGTTCTTCCTAACGCGTCCCGTATCACTGTTTAGGTGATTTTCTAACGAAAATCACCTAAACAGTCTCCTTTGTTTGTTTTTTCTGCGGCGGGGCCGCAGCTAACGAACCCATGCAACTGTTTACCAAAAACACAGCTCTCTGCTAACACGAAAGTGGATGTATAGGGGGTGACTCCTGCCCGGTGCTGGAAGGTTAAGGGGATGCGTTCACGCGCTGAACTTAAGCCCCAGTGAACGGCGGCGGTAACTATAACCGTCCTAAGGTAGCGAAATTCCTTGTCAGGTAAGTTCTGACCTGCACGAATGGAGTAATGATATGGGTACTGTCTCGACGAAGAGCTCGGTGAAAGTGCATTGACGGTAAAGATGCCGTCTGTCCGCAGCAGGACGAAAAGACCCCGTGCAGCTTTACTACAGTTTGGCATTGAGCCAAGCATATACATGTGTAGGATAGATGGGAGACTTCGAAGCTGACGCGCTAGCGTCGGTGGAGTCAACGGTGAAATACCATCCTTGTATATGTTTTGTTCTTACGTGGCCCTTCAACTGCCTCTGACTTACGAGTCGGTGGCAATTGCAGGGTCGCGAACAGTGTCTGATGGGTAGTTTAACTGGGGCGGTTGCCTCCCAAAGAGTAGCGGAGGCGTTCAAAGGTCGGCTAGATACGGATGGAAATCGTATCGATAGTGTATACGCATAAGCCGGCTTAACTGTGAGACATACACGTCGAACAGATACGAAAGTAGGAGTAAGTGACCCGCTGTCCGTACATTTAGTACATGAATGTGGTATCGGCAGCGCAAACGGATAAAAGTTACGCCGGGGATAACAGGCTTATAGCGCCCAATAGTTCACATAGACGGCGCTGTTTGGCACCTCGATGTCGGCTCATCTCATCCTGGGGGCGAAGCGGTTCCCAAGGGTCCGGCTGTTCGCCGGTTAAAGAGGTACGTGAGCTGGGTTCAGAACGTCGTGAGACAGTTCGGTTTATATCCGCTGTGGACGAACAGGAAATTTGCGAGGAGCTATCCCTAGTACGAGAGGACCGGGATGGACGCACCGCTGGTGTATCGATTGTTCTACCAAGGGCATTGTCGAGTAGCTATAGTGCGGAAAGGATAAGCGCTGAAAGCATATTAAGCGCGAAGCCTCCCTCAAGATTAGATTTCCCTATGACCTCCCAGGAAGACTACCTGGTTGATAGGCGCAAGGTGTAAGCACGGCAACGTGTTCAGCCGAAGCGTACTAATAGAGGCATTGACTTTTTACGATCCAAGAATTGCATAGTTTACTATGTGGTTCTTGGAGAAGTGATTAGTGCATTTGACTAGCTATTGGTAATTAGCAATAATTACTAGTGTAGTTTAGCAATTGTCATTGTTGCTTTAACAACATGCTTATGTCTATGGACATCAGTCCTAGGATTTGTGCTTTGCAGGTCAGGCGTCACAAATACTAAGGTCGGTGCCCATGGAGCTGGGGAAACACTTGTTCCCATACCGAACACAACAGTTAAGCCCAGCATCGGTTACAATACTTGGGTTTTAGCCCTGGGAAAATAGCACGGTGCCGAATTATATAAAAGCCATCCGAAAGGATGGCTTTTATCTTTTCATGCTGAGACAATATCTGCGATAGATGAAGAAACATATCAATATCAGAAACGGGCTGGCTGTATTTGCTGCACTCCTTCTTATAGCGTTTGCAGGTTATCTGTTATTTCATAGACATACGACGGATACCTCCACTACTGGCTTTCGCGGGCAGTGCGATGGCAGGCTCGTTGGGGAAGTTGATGTGTATGGCGATGAATCTCTAGACAAGGCTGCTATGAGCGCCCTTGTTCAAAAGTCGGAGATAGACGCTAAAATCAAATACGTTGGCCGGCTCGATTATCCTAAAGACTCAGGTAACCCTAGCGAGCAGCTATACATCTTGAAAGTTGCTCCTGGCAGCGAGACTCATATGGCCGACTATCTGCTTAAACAAAAAGATATTTTCGACGCTTGGCCCTTTGGGCAACCTTGCCCGATTTAATAAAAATACTTGGGTTTTAGTCCTGGAAAAATAGCACGGTGCCGAATTATATAAAACCTCCGGGAACGGAGGGTTTTGTCTTAGGAGGGGGCAAGCCCCATCCTAACGCGCAGGGAAAATCACAGATTTTCTCTGGCTGTTCTCCCCCAAGTGGAAGCAAAAATCCGGAATAAATCCGGATTTTTGCAGAACACTGTCTATCTGTTTTCTCGAATCCCGACCAAAATGGTATTGCTCATTGTTAAGAGTCATTGTATAATATGCTTATTGTGTCTAAAGAGGCTCTTCATAATGCGCGGGGCCAGGTTAGAGAATACGCCGCGAATCCTGTAATCGGTTATCGAAGGATAGCCGATGCTGGTGGTATTGAAAATCTTTCGCTCGAGCAAATAAAAGAATTCGAATATGCTCTTTTAACCGTCCCTATCTTGTCTGGTCTTGGCAATTATCTTGATAACGCTAAATTAAGTAAGGCTCGCTATGGGCATAGTCCAACAGATTTGGTCCATAGTATCGCTGACCCTTTGGTGGGCCATATAAAGGAAGCTTATGAGTCTACCCCTGGTCAGCAAACTATCAAGGAATTGGCAAAAGAACGAGCCGAAAGGCTAGGTCCGGGCCTGGCGGCAAGCATATATCCCGTAGAGACTGTTTTGGAGTTGGCCGGAGTTTCCGGCGCCGATGCAATGTATAGCACGGCCGTATCCAACGCAGTAGCAATCCATAACTCTGGAGTTTTTGAGGGGCTCCCCAGAGCAGAGTTCATCGACGCTGTTAAACGATCACTGGATTTACCCCTAACGTCTGCAATGATGGCATTACGCTGGCACCCCATAGCTAAAGAGGCAACTACCGAACACTCATTGGCCGTTTTAGATGACGCCTCTAGTATTAACCCTGGCGCTTTGGTTTATGATCCGGAGAAAAGAGCCGCTAAACTGACTGTCCCGCTGGAAATGTGGCACCCCGTTCAGCGGCCCGAGATTACAATCGCAGAGCTCCAACCCGAAGAAGAACGTATCGGTTGCCCGGTATCGTTCGACATGCAGCTGGTCAAGCGTTTTTATGAGCACGTGGTTGATAAAATCGAGCACCACCAAGTCTGGCCACGCCCTATGGCCGATAAACGGGTAAGTCTGTTATCGCTCGAAGTTTTACATAGTCTGGGAATAATACCGCCAGAGGACTAATTTTTGGCCTCATGCTTGCCAACTACGCTCGAACTTCTGTTTTTCAGATGCCCGGGCCCAAGGGAGTAAATTTGTTATGGCTATAGGATGTAAAGACGCAGATGCACGGGCTCGGCACACCCTGAGTTTTTATCAGATAAATATGATAAATCGTTGTCCCACGTATTAACTCCACCAGTTATCCAACGGTATTTGAGGTCAACCGGTTTGGTATAGCCGATACAAACATTCGCCATTCCTTTGTCCAGATAGCCGCTTCTGCTATCAAAAGGTACAAAATGCAAGCCCAAGAGGATCACAGTGACAATGGCTGCAATTTGCAGTAGCTTCTTGTGCTTTTTCATCTGCCTGAATTATACGCTGGAAAAAGTAAATTTATTATGGTTCAGTCTATGCCCCAGAATTTTTTGACTTCGACTTTATCCGGGCCGTAGAACTTCAAATCCAGCATATCCTTGAGGTCGCTTATGGTATGGCCGATGCCGAAGGCGATAAGCCACTGCCCCCAGTGGTTATGATAGAAGACGGCGCCGACAATTATAGCTAGAACGCCGTAAATCCAGTGGTCTGGCGTATTAAGATGACCGCCTAGAATATGACCGATTCGGCCGACGGCAAAACCGCCAAAGGCAATCCCCAAAAGCAGAACGATCTCCATGTCCAAATTATACGCTCAAAATAACAATAAGAACGGTTAGGTAACGGAGGCCCCTATGACATGGCCTATTGAGTAAGTGATAGCCATAGCTAGCGCTCCGCCAGCAGTTACTCTAAGAACGGCTTGTCGCATTGGAGATTGGCCAAACCTCGCACTGAGTATACCGGTTAGAACTAGGGCGATAATCGTACTGATAAAGGTGATAACTATGCGGCTACCAGACGGTGCGAGTAATATTGCTGCTAGAGGCAAGATGGCGCCTCCTAAGAAGGCCGCTGCTGATGAAATAGCGGCGTGCCAAGGGTTAGCCAGGTTTTCGGGGTCAATAGCCAGCTCGGCGTCTACGTGTGCGGCATAGGCGTCGTTTTTAGTAAACTCTTGGGCAACTTTAGCTGCTGTTCCTGCAGAGAGGCCTTTTGAAACATATATTTGGCCCAGTTCGGCCTGTTCTTGTTTGGGAAAATTCGCAAGCTCATATTTCTCTTTGCTCAGCATAGCTCTTTCAGTGTCCCTCTGGCTGCTAACAGATACGTATTCACCGGCTGCCATCGATAAGGCGCCAGCTAACAAGCCAGCAAGTCCGGCGGTAAGGATAGGCGATCTCTGATTGGTGGCTCCGGCAACTCCTACAACGAGGCCAGCTATAGAGACAATACCGTCATTAGCGCCCAGCACAGCAGCCCTTAATTTATTCAACCTTATACCGGCATTGTGGTTATGTGGTTCGATGTTCTTGGTTTGTTGCTTCACACCAGAAATTATACGCCGACGGGAAAGGGAGTAAATTTCTTATGGTTCGAGAGTATACTTAGCCTATGAATCGTAGGGGCGGGAGTGGGTTTGCTCATCTTGAGCTGATAATCATTTTGCTAGTAGCGGGAGTTGTAGGCGCGGTCGGCTTCAGCGTTTATCATAAAAACCAAACAAAAAGCCGGGGCATGCAAAATGCGGCCGTCGCGGCAAAGCCGGTAGTTGATAAGCCTTTAGTGCTAGAGAGTGTAGGTTTTAATCTGGATTATTACGATTCGGTGACTAATCACGCCGGCGACATGGAGTTTACCAACGTCGATCACACCCTAAGCGGCCATATCCACCAGATTTGGCAGGATTTTGGCCAGCAGGACTATCGCTACCCTAACGACCCAACCAAAAAGAACCCCCAGCCAACTTACGTTTTACCTTTGCACACCAAAGTACACGCCCTGGTAACCGGTGAAGTAGTGGACGTTAAGAAGCTTTACAGCAACGATTACACCATCTGGGTGTCGCGCTTCCCCAACAGCCACTACGTCTATGAAACCGAGCACGTCGATAATCCAATAGTCAAAAAGGGCGATAAAGTCACCGGCGGGCAAGTGATAGCTGAAGTAAGCGATAAGGATTCGGACATTACTCCCGGGTTTGGACTACTGGAAATTGGAATTTTGTATACCGCCCATAACTCACCGCAACATCTTTGCCCATTCCAGTACCTGGACCCAGCCATCAAGAATGATATTGATGCCAAAATCACCGCTCTGCACAGTTCCTGGGAAGCTTATTACGGCCAGAAAGTCTACTTGGAAAGCTTTGTCACTCCCGGCTGCGTTAGCGAAGACCCCGTAAACGGCTGAGGAGTGAATTTCTTATAGTTCCGGTTGTTGGTCTTCTAGGAGTTCGTAGGATGCTTCTTCTAGCCAGAGGCCTCGGCCGGAATCGGGTTCGTCATCTACATAGACGTAAGGCACTTGCCGAGTATCTCCACGTCGACGAGTGGTTAGTATGACCACACATATTTTTAATACCTGATTTGCTATGACAGACTCTGCGACCCCACCCCACTGACTATTGGGATAAACTTCCGCTGACTCGACCCGGATGTTCCGGTCTCTTAGCTCAAAAGGATACATCTGCTGAATTATACTCTGCAAAGAGAAGGAGTAAATTTCTTATGGTTCCGGGAAAGGGGATAGAACCCGCCTTGACTTTTCAAGGTGTTTATGCTAGTATGAGTTCGTTAACAAAAAACAAAAATGTTGAGCCCTTTAGAACAATTACCCCAACCAAGTTCGCACGAAGTGCCCAACCCTGACGGTATGACCGTTGAGTATTACACTGGGTTGATTAAAGAGATTCGCAGCCAGAAAGAAGAATCCCCCAGAACGGCTGAAGAGGCGTCCTCCCGACTTATTGCCGCTCGAGATTTATACGAGGACCTACCTGCGCCTGCAGTTAGCATGCCCGACTCTCAGCCTCGAACGTTAAAGGATTTAGTAGCAGATAGAGAAGCCCAATATTGGTTAGAACGCGGCGAAGTAAGGGAGAGTAAGGACGTTGTCTTTCGTACCGGTTTTGATACCGGTGTTCAAGACAGAGTGTATAGGCTAATGGCTAATCTTGTTGACGATGTCCCTAGTGAAGTTCTAGCTTGGGGCGTAGCTAAAACAGTCGTGGCCGACAAGGTTATGGAAGCGATTCGTAATATGGCTCCCTTTGACAACACGGGTCAGTCCGTAGACGTTGATGAAATATTAGGATCTGTTAACAAAAAAGATTTGTCTATCATTACGTCAGGAAAAGCGCGGATATTAATCAAGGATGGTAAACCAGTCATATTTCCCCTCAACACTGAAACTGCAGGTCAGGCGTTGGGGCGCGAAATCGAAAGACGACATTTGAGTTGGGAAGAGAGGCACAAGATACTAACTAGATCTAGTAAGCTTAGAAAAATCATACCCTTTATGGCTGATTTAGCTGGTGCTAGATCTGGCAACCAATTATCTGATATAGTTCAATTTAACATAGTTCATCACCTAACAAATCATCCGAAGCCTGTCAGACAAACACCTTCGACACGCGAGCGTAAACCTACCTCCGGGCCCAAGCCACAGCATTCAAGATCCGGAAGTTTTATTGCCTCGCAATTCGAGAACTTATTGGGCTAAACGGGCTAAGGGAGTAGGGTCTGCCTGTGTGCCCTTAAGTGCTTAATGGGTTATAATTGCCACATTAATTATGAGAGTTGTTGAAGAGTTCTCTGTTTCTAAGCCGCCAAAAGAGGTTTTTGATTATATAGCGGTTAATTACTTTGAAAACCACCCTAAGTTTGACCCTGAAGTCCATGAGATGATTTGGCGTAGCAAACCGCCGGTTGCCAAAGGCACCAAAGGTACCGAGCGTCGGAAATTTGCCGGCAAACGGATATTCCTGGACTTTGAAGTGACTGATTTTAAGCCACCCAAGTTTTTTGCCTTTCAAAATACCAATGGCCCGTTTTATTTAGAGCGTAGCTATAACCTTGAGCCTACTCCTAAGGGTACTAAAGTGACTTTTATTTTTGATATGCGACCCAGAAATTTTGCGGTTGGACTGGCCTTTCCTTTGCTAAAAGGGAAGTTTCGCAAGAGCGTTTCTGAGAATATTCAAAATCTAAATGAACTACTGAATTAGACCAAAGAAGATAGAGTTCGGCGGTGTTATTATTGAAGGATGAGTAAACCGGCGATATCCGTCGCGGAAGCTAAGCAAGACAAGTTGTTTTACGTAGTGGCCAATTTTGCGGTTGTTAATCCCCGGGATAAAACCGTGTTGCTACTTCAAAGAGGTGAACACGAAAAGGTTCACCCTGGCAAATGGGCTTTTGCCGGTGGCAAGCTAGAACATGGCGGCGTGGCCGAGATGATTGAAGCTGAGACTAAAGACCCCTTGGAAGGCATAGAAAACATTCTGGGCAAACTGGCCGAGAAAGAGACCAAAGAGGAAAGCGGCCTGACTGTCAGGAGCGATGAGGATTATGTGATTACTAATAAAGTTTTTATCCGCCCAGACGGCGTGCCGGTATTTATGGTCACCATGGCCGCCGAATACCAGGGCGGAGAGGTAATACTGGAAGAAGGCGTGATGGCCTCGGCTTGGGTTACCGCCGAGCAGTTAGATGATTACGATTGCATCCCCGGCATTCAAAAAGAAGGCCGTCAGGCCCTCGGTCTTTTTGCCGGATTGCGCTAAGCGCGGCTTTAGGTATACTGGTTAGCAGTGTGAGCATAAAAGAGCTTGATCCGGAACAAACAAGCCCCAAACAGCGGCGTATAGCCGCTATTTTTTTGCCCTCTGGATTGGATCAAGCCGCGGTTGATCCATTTTTATACTCTCAAGACTTTTATGAAACTCACCAAGAAGTATTACCTAGAGGTTTTGGCATAATCTCCGGGGTTGAGCGGCTCTATGAAGAGCGTGGAGCGACGCTCGTACCCAGAGAAACAATTTCTTTTGATGCCCGCGGTAGGGAAGAAGGTGAGTTTGCTTGGCAAATATGCTATGGCGACCGCGGCACCCAAAAAGTGACACGGCTGTGGGTGCAAGAAGGAGCTCTAAGCGCCGATTATGCCGAAACCAGTAATCAAGGAAGCATCACTAAGCATTTTCTGCTCGACCGCGATGAGGCCGAGATGGTCCAAGCCCATCTGCTGGAGCGCCTGGCCAGCCCAGAAGTAGAGGCTTGTATCCAAGAGGCTTATGGCAGGAGACAAAGCCTGGAGAAAACCTTGGCTACACTGGCTCTACAGAAAGAAAAGGAAATGGCCGAGCTGGGATTATCGTCTGGCTTTTTAGATAAGCAGATTGCAGCCCAAGTTGGGATGAGGGCGGCAACCGGTTTTGCGCCGATGCTGGTCTTTGATGCCAATAGACTGAAATTATTGCGCGACGAACAGCCCAGTGACCTTTGATTTATCGGCCCAGTCTTGTCACAATCTAACTAGCTAATGCTTAAGACTATAAACGGCCTGGATAAGCTATTGTTGACGATTGCCAGCTTGTTGGTTGTTTATGGTCTAGGGGCCAGCGCCTTGGCCCAGGTGGAGACTTCGTCTAGTTATCAGATTGACGAGAGCAGTGTTGACCCCGGTAGTTCCATCCAGAGCCAGTCGCCGCATTACCAGGAGGCGGGCAGCGTCGGCGACCTGGGTGTGGGCGCGTCGTCTTCGGCCAGTTACACCCAAGTCGCCGGCTTTAACACCACCAGCGACCCGCGCCTGGCGGTAATACTAAACAGTAGTTCGGTAGCTTTTGGTTCGTTGTCCAGCGCTTCTACCGCCACTGGTACGGCGACTTTTAGCGTGTTGAACTACACCAGCCACGGCTATTCGGTTTATACCGAAGGCGCCACACCCTCAAACGGCTTGCATAATCTAAACGGCCTAACCTCCGGCGGCGGCTCTACCGTTGGCACTGAACAATACGGCATCAACTTAAAGCAAAACACCACGCCGCCAATCGGCGCCGAGGCCGTGCAGGTGCCCAGCGGTAGTTTCTCTTTTGGTAAAGCCTCGACGGGTTACGACGTGGCTGACACTTTTCGCTATAATAACGGCGAAGAAATCGCCGAATCTGACCAAGCATCAGGCGAAACCGACTACACCGTCTCCTATATAGTGAATATATCCACCAACACGCCGGGCGGTACTTATACTGGCAACCAAAGCCTGGTAGTAGTTGGGACTTATTAAAAAGGCTTCCACAAATTTTTGCGGAGTCATCCTTTCCCTAGTGGAGCCGGTTGGGTGTGCCATGGAGATGCTAATATTTTTTAGCAGCTCAGATGGCGCACCCTCCGCGCGTGAACGCTCTGCAAAAATTTCCGTGGATTAGCCGGCCATCTGTGCATAAAAAACATTTGACAGCCGGGCTTAAGCTTAAGTACGATATGGTCATAGTTAAGAGGCGGAGAGAAAAACCCTATGTCGGTACCATCAATCGTGCGGCCTGCCAAAAATAAACTGTTCTCTTTGGGCTCGATTATCGCTGTTATTAGTATTTTGACGGCCTTGATTTATCCGGCGGCCACTTATGCGGCCAGCCTAACTTCCCGCAGTCTATTGCTGGGCACTTCGGCCGGTAACACTTCTACGACCTGGACATTTACCTTTTCCGGCGCCTCGGCGACTGTTTTGAAGGGGATGGCTTTCCAAGTCTGTGACGCACCAAGCGGCACCTGTAATACCCCGGGCAGCTGGGCCAACACCGGCGCGACTTTTAGCAGTCTGACCTATAACGGTAGCAGCCAGTCCGGCTGGACTTTGGATAACAGCGGTGCTGGTGGTGCGCAGTATTTGGGAATTAAGAATAACTCGGCCAGTAACTCCAGCGCCAACCCCATAGTCGTAACCTTTAACACTGTGACCAACCCTAATACTACTAACGCTAGTTTTTACGTTAGAGTATCGACGTTTTCTGGCAACACTTTCACTACACCAGTTGATAGCGGTGTAGTAGCCGCCAGCACCGCGCAGCAGATTACTTTGACCGGTACCGTCGACGAGTCTCTGGTGTTCTGTGCCGGTACCTCCATTACCGGTACTAACTGCGGCACCATCTCTGGCAACCAGGTTAGCTTCGGCACCTTTTCACCTAGCTCTACGACCAGCGGCACTTCGGTCATGGCCGCTTCGACCAATGGCGTCTCCGGCTATAACATCACTGTTAGTGGTTCAACGCTGACCTGTGGCACTTGCGCTGGTACACCTACAATCGCGGCTCTAGCCAGTCAAACCGCGGCTACCACTGGTTCGCCGCAATTCGGCTTAAATCTGCGCTCCAACAGCACGCCTTCGGTAGGCTCGGACCCCAGCGGCTCCGGCAGCGGTACCTATACCGGCAACTACGGAACGGCCAACCAATACCGCTTTGTCAGCGGTGACGCGGTAGCCTCGGCCGCCGGTGCCTCCAACGCCAATACATTCACTTGTTCTTATATAGTTAATATCCCCGGCAGCCAGGCGGCGGGCGCCTACACAGCCACCCTAACCTATGTCGCCACAGCCATCTTCTAGTCGCCAAAGCCTAAACTTACTCCTTGAATCTGCTAATTGCAGTAATTTATACTGCTTTGCTGGTATTTTGGCCGCCGGTCACTTAAAATTACAGGCAAGAGAAGGGGAATGATGAGAATTAACAAGCGATTAGTTTCTGGTATCTTAGCACTCAGCTTTTTAGCGCTTAACATGGGCGGCGTAGCCGCGGCCGCGACACCGGCCGGGCAGGGTCTGGAAATATCTCCGCCGCTAATCACAACCGATACCGATCCCGGTAAAACTGTCACTTTTGATATCAAGGTTCGTAACGTCACCAAAGACACAGTGGACGTTAACGCCGAAATTGATGATTTCGCCCCTGTTGGCGAGCAAGGTCAGAGCAAAGTCCTGATAGGCCAGGATAACCAACCCAGCCCTTACGGCTTCAAGACCTGGGCCGAGCCGATCTCGGCTGTTGAGCTGGCAGCTGGGGAGCAGAAGCCAGTGACTGTCACTTTGGATGTGCCGACTAACGCCAGTCCCGGCGGCCACTACGGTGTAGTACGCTTTAGTTCCAGCGCGCCCGGCACCAAGGGCTCAGGCGTAGCCTTGAATGCCAGTGTTGGTACTTTGGTGCTGATGAACGTCTCCGGCAAAGTAGTCAACAAAGCCGCTTTGGTATCGTTTTATAGCGCCGACAGCAACGGCAAGGCCAAGGGCTTCTTTAACAGCGGTCCGGTTAACTTCGTGGAACGGGTGCAGAATCAGGGCAATAGCTTCTTTCGGCCGCTGGGTACGGTAAGGGTTACCAACACCTTTGGCAGCCAGGTGGCTGTTCTGACGGTCAACGCTAACGGTGGCAATGTCTTGCCGGCTAGCATCCGCCGCTTTGAGCAGCAATTAAACAAAGGCCATTTATTCGGTCACTACAAGGCCACGACCAACATCACCTTTGACGGTAAAAATATCAGCGGTACAACCAGTTTTTGGGTAATCCCACTGAAGCAGGTAGCGATTATTCTGGCGGTCATCATTATCGCCGTAGTGCTCATCCGCATGAATACCCGCCGGGCGGTCAAAAAAGCCACCGGCAGTTCTAGCAACCCCTCACCCAAGAAGAAAAAGTAAGTAAATAAGACCTAAGAGGTCACCATATGCCCGCAACCAAACAGAGCTGGCTCCACAAAAAACTTAAGTTGAGCCGCCATGAATATACCGGCCGGCGGTTACCGGTGGAGCATACCTCGCGCGGCGTGCTGCTGATTCTAGCGCTGGCTGTAGCCGCCATGGTGCTTTACGTTAATAAGTCCTACAGCTCTAACGCCGCTGCCCTAACCGGCCAGGGTTCGTTGGGCTTGTCAGGACTGGTTAAGCCGATTGGGGCGCCGGGAATTGAGCAGCCACTCAATAAACAAGCCTTCAGCGTTAAGCAAATCAGTGTTAGCGGTACTTGCCCGACCTTCCCCCTGCAGACGACAGTTAACATCATTGATAACGGCGTTGTGGCTGGGTCTACGCCCTGCAATGACGGACTATTCCAGCTTAAAATCGACCTACTTCCGGCGGCAAATAACATTAGCGCCGTATCAGTGGACATTTTTGGGCGCTCTGGACCCGACTCAACAGTTCTGAAGATAACTTACAACTACCCCTATAGCCCGGCTAGGGCCTTTAATATCAGTTCGGAGCCGCAGTCCTATAACGTGATAGCTGGTAGATCTTTTAGTCTGGGTATCAGCATCAGCGGTGGCTACGCGCCTTACGCTTTTAACGTCAGTTGGGGCGACGGCAGCAATGATGTGATTTCGCGGGCCGATGCCAGCAGTTTTGTGGTTACTCACAGCTATAAAACCGCCGCCCAATATGAAATTACAGTGGTGGCTAGTGACGGCCAAGGCCGGAAAGTCCAGAGTCAAAGTGCGGTTATAATTAGCGGCCCAAGCCCTGTTGGCGTTGGCGTCGCCAGTCCCGCTGGTGCTCAGCAGCAACCATATGGCGAGTCGACGCTCCAGGCGTTGTTGCCGGCATCCGGCCTAGTGGTGGCTGGCGTTTTTGTATTCTGGCTGGGTGAAATCTACGAGCGCAATCTGCTTATGAATTTGCCTAAAACAACCCCACGGCCGGCCGCAAAGACCAGCAAGCGCGGCAAGAAATAATTCGCCCTCTAGTTTGGCTCTTAGTTTCCAATATAAATTTTATGCAAAAACATGGCTTACCAAGCCAAAAAAATAGTGACCTTTGTCACGTCATTCGTAGTAAAATAGTCAACGATTTAGATACGGTGTATAACAGATTAAAAAAGTAAGACTTACATCAATATGGAGTATAACTTGGAGCTCGGGTTAATTGTCCGGATGTGACAGATGTAGTAATCTGTAAACGTGCGACGACCGAAATAAAAACCAAAAACAAAGACAAGAAAATGCGCGCTGGCTTAAGCAATGGCCTTCGATTTTCGGCAGCGATTATGGCTGTCATAGTCTTCTGCGTGTCCTTGAATTTTTTGCACTCATCAAACGTTCGGGCGGCGAGCGGCATTAACCAGCAGCTGAATTTCCAAGGCCGACTTTTGGACAATACTGGCGCGGTGGTTGCCGATGGCAGCTACAACATGGAGTTTAAGATTTATCAGGACGGTACCGGCTGCGTTTCTGGCGGTACTTCTCCTTGCGGCGGTACGCTGAAGTGGACTGAAGACTGGGTTCAAACTAACCGGGTATCGGTTAAAAATGGCTATTTCTCGGTCAATCTAGGGTCAATAACGGCCTTTGGGTCTAACATTGACTGGAACCAGGACACTTTGTGGTTATCGACTAATATCGGCGGCACCACCAATACGCCAACGCCGACTTGGGACGGCGAAATGACGCCGTTCAAGCGCCTGGCCTCGTCGCCCTACGCCCTTAACTCCGCTCAACTGGGCGGCTTGACGGCTGCCAATTTTGTGCAGCTGGCCCAGGGCATTCAAACCGACAGCTCGACAGTCAACCCCTCGATCTTTATCAATAAAACCGGGGCGACAGCCAATATTTTGGAGTTGCAGAAGAGCAATTCTGATGTATTCACGGTTGCTAACAGCGGTGATATTACGGCAACTGGCAAATACAACACCGATACAATTAATAGCTCAACCATAACTTTTGGTGCTTCATCTACGGCCAATATCGACGCCGCCTCCGGGCAAACCCTGCAGTTGGGTGCGTCGTCCAACGCTCTGACTTTAGGTACAAACACTACGGTGGCCAGCGGTAAGAGCTTTACGGCCAATGGTTCGGCGCTGTTCGAGATAAACTCTAACTCGTCAACGGCCTTCCAGATTCAGAGCGCCACGGCGGCTAACACCTTGCTGACGGCTGATACCAACGCCAATAAGGTAGTAATTGGTGATGCTACCGGTACCAACACTAACACCACAGAGCTGGTGGTTGATTCTTCTACTGCCGACCCGACTACTGGCTATAACGGCGCGATTTACTATAACAGCACCAGCAATAAATTCCGTTGCTATCAGGGGAGTGTCTGGGCCGATTGTTTGGCGGCATCTGGCAACGGCATAGCGTCATTCACAGCCGGTCTGGCAAATGTTACAGCTAGCCAGACGGGCCTGGCAGTGCAGAATTTTACCATCTCTGCCGCCGCCGCCATATCAACTACCGGTGGTGTAGCCACCTTTACTGCGCCGGCGGGGGGTAGTTTTAGGGCTTGCCAACTAATTGGCGACGCCAATACCACCGCCGGTACAATCAGCGTCCGCTGGCGGGTTAACGGCGCCTCGGTGGGCAGCGCCGCCTGTACGATTAGCACCGCCTCTAACCGCACGGCCTCAACGGCTTTAGATGACGGCACTGTTACATTCTCGCAAGGCGATACCATTGGCATTGCCTTTGATACCAACGCCGCTTTTGCGCCGGCGACCACAGACTTTGTGGTTTACTGGTCGGTGGAATACAACTCGGTTAATACCGCCCCCAGCGGTGCTACTTTGCAATCGGCTTACAACAATAACCCCGTACTGACTACCACCGATGCCCATGATTTGGTAGTTAATGCCGCCGATACCACCACCGATGCCAATGTACTCTTCAACCTGCAGTGCGTAACCAGCTGTAGTACCAACGGCCGGTTTGCCGTGCAGAATGCCGGAGCGGACGTCTTTAGCGTGGCGCCGAATTCGGGTAACGTCGCCTTTACTCCAGCAGGAACAGGCAGCGTGGTAGTAACCTCCGATAATGACTCTAATCTGCAGATCAACAGCACTTTCACCGGTACCGGGCCCAGCCAGACGGCTTTGGCAGTGACGCTAACTGACAACGCCACGGCGGCCGGAACTTCTTATGGCTTGAGTGTAACTAATGCCGATAACGCGGCAAACGTTGGCGTGCCGGCGGCGTTGGCGTATCTGAAGAACGCTAACGCTGCCGAAACCGTGCCCGACGGATTGTTAGTCGAGCAAACAGGGGCAGGGACGCTGACTAACGGGGCTGAGATTAAACAAACTGCTGGCGCGATTACCAATGGCTTGACCTTTACCGGTACTTTCACCTCGGTCCTGAAGGTTGGCTCAACGACGGTTTTGAACGGCACCGGAGTGGTGCAATCGGCCAGTATCTCTGGTACTTATTCCAACGCCCTGACCCTTAGCAACGCCTCCAATGCTTACACTGGAGCGACTTATAACACCTTAGCCTTGAACGGTCAGACCGATGGCTTTACGATTGCCGGTGGTACGACCTCTAGGACCTTAACGGTGGCTGGGGCTAATATCACCGTTGGCAGCACCATAACACCTACAGCCGCCGGCGCCTTGATAGTCCAAGCCAATGGCTCTAATGCTTTGACACTGACCGGTGGCGCTAACTCCACTTGGTCAACCACTGCCGGCGCGTTAACGATTACTTCTAACCAGGCAGCTACTTGGTCAACCGCTAACGGTGCGCTGACGCTGCAAAGCGCTTCGGGCACAGTGTCATTCGGTACTTCCACGATCTTGAGTAACTCCGGTGCTAATCTGACCTTGTCGTCAAGCGGTGGCAGCGACGTGGCCCTGAACAGCAATGTCCAGATACGGCCGGGAACTGACAGCACTTCATCAGTACAGTTCGAAAATTCCAGCGCCACCGCCACAATTGCCTCCATTGGCACCAACACCACGCCGGCCAACCAGAACCTGGTGTCTAATCCATCGCTGGAAAATAACGCTAACGGTTGGGTGAAGAAGGGTAATGCCGGCGACGTTATCTCTTCTAGCGATGATTTTGCCCAATACGGCAGCCGTTCGCTGAAGATTGTAACCACGGCCAACGCCGGCGACGGGGCGTCTTATAGCCTGCCGTTGAAGGCTTCTACGCAGTACACGCTTTCGGCCTGGATCAGGCTATCGGCTGGCACGGCAACCACCTTGAACTTGAACCGCCAGGATAACGGCGCCGACGTTGATGCTTGCACCTCTGGCAATGGCATAGCCATGTCCGTTACGACAACCTTTACGCAGTTCACTTGTACCTTCACCACTGGAGCCACAGTCAACGGCACGACCAATATTTATGTCAAGCAGACTGATGGCACCATACGAACGATTTACGTTGATGGCGTAACATTGGTAGCAAGCGCTAGTGGGCTGACCTACGTTGGTAACGCAAATAATCTTGACGTCCAGTCACTCAATTCGACAGTCACCTTAAATGCCGCTAACAGCGGCGATATCCAGCCCTGGCAGCTAAGCTCCACGCCGCTAACCACAGCCTTACGCTATGGCGAGTCAGTAACGGCTAACGGTTATATCTACTATGTTGGCGGCTGTACAACTACTTGTGCCACCGGTACTCAGGTAGCTACCGTCTACTACGCTAAAATTAACGCCGACGGCTCTATGGGCACTTGGTCCAGCGCCAACGCCTTGCCGGCAGCTCGCTACGGCATGACTTTGCTCTACATCAACGGCTATATGTATGCCATCGGTGGCGACAGTGGGGCGGGAGCTTTTGGTGCGACTCCTCAAAGCACCATTTACTACACTAAAATGAATAACGACGGTACCGTCGGTACCTGGCAGACGGCAGTTAACACCTTGCCGGCAGCTCGCGAATTCCAGACCTCAATGGCTGTTAACGGCTTTATTTACGCCATTGGCGGTGATAATGCTGGCGCCCAATCTACGGTTTATTACGCCAAAGCCCAAGCTGATGGTTCAATCAGCGGCTGGAATACCGCAACCGCCCTAACCACCGGCGCCGCTGCCCGGCGCTACGCCAGCACAGTGGTTGGTAACGGTTTTGTTTACGTGATTGGCGGCGACACCGGCGGTACTGCCCAAAATACGGTCTATTACGACAGCATTAACTCTGACGGCACTCTGGGTGCGACTTGGGCATCAACCACCGCCATTGCGGTTGGCGGGGCGCAGATTCGGCGCCACCAGACCTCCGTAGTAGTCAACGGCTACGTTTACGTTATTGGCGGCGACAACGGCACGACCACACAATCTACTGTCTATTACGCCAAACTATTGCCGGACGGTACCGTGGGAGCCTGGCAGGCGGCATCTAACGCTTTGCCGGCGGCTCGTTACGGTCAGACTTCACTGGTTATCAACGGCTATATTTATGCCCTTGGCGGCTACGATGGCACTAACCCCCAGGCTACACCTTACTATGCTTCGACCGAAAGGGTTTTGGTTGCTGGCTCGTTGGACTTGGTGGGCTTAAGCGGCCAAAGCCTGAGTGACGCCGGTGGCGCTGGTTCTATCACTGCCGGTAATATCCGGGCGGTAGGCGGCCTAACGGTCGACGGCTACGCCGACTTCAACAATGGTATATCCGTGGACAGCGCGCTGAATATTAATGCCGTTAGTGCCAGCGCCGGTCAAGTGGTGCTTAACATCAATAACCTGAACTCCAACAGTATCTTTAGCGTGCGCCATATGAGCACCAACTTTGGTTCGCTGGTCACGGCCGGGGCCTTTATGCAAAAAGATTCATACTTTGGCGAAGAGTATAACATTAGTCCTTCAACGGCCACCCAGACCTGTAGCGGGAGTGCCACCCAGACGGATATCGGTTGGGATCGTGGCGATGGCGGTAGTCACCAAAACGCCGCTGTAACCTGCGGTACTAGCGCTTCGCCGGGCGCTGGCGACTTTAACTTTAGTAGCAAGCTGGGCAACGCCACGGCCGCTAATGACAACTGCAGCGCGGCCTTCCAAACTGGCGCTGCTAACGGCGTGGAGCGTTTGTCGGCCGTCTCTACCGCTAATAACGCCGCCGACTCGGCAGTTTGTTTTGAGGGCTTATCATCGACCCAAACCACGACCAGCAAGATTTATGCCGTGGGGAACCTGCCAGTTATGGAAGTTAAGGTTAAAATGAACAGCCTGGCGACCGGTAACAACAACACCCGGGCTTACATTGGTATGGGCGACAAGGATAACTCGGCTACTAACACCTCTGGCATGCCATCCAATGGCGCATTCTTTAGTAACTGTTCAACCTACAGCACCACAGCGCCAACTGGCTGTAGCACCACCAACTGGTACGGCATTGTGGCGGCTGGCGGCGCCCAGATTGGCGCCACACTGACTTGTTCGACCGGCGCCGCCGCGATCACTGCTAACTTCTCTTATCTGCGCATTGAGGTCCGGGCGACTAACGATATTCACTTCTTTGCCGACTACAACACCACTGACGGTATTAACGAGAGCGAGTGCGGCGCCGGCAACGCTACCAGCGCCGCCGCTATGACTGCCACGGCGCCGTTCTTTGAAACTGCCGTATCTTCTAACATCGCCCAAACCACCGCCATGGACGTGGACTACATCCGCAGCTGGCAAGACGACAATATTACGACCAGCAATTCTAGTAGTGGGGCTGACAGCCAAGCCGTGGCACCGCTGACACCGGTTGATAACTTTGATGATACTTTCAACCCGGATAGTAGTAGTAATCCCTTTGCCACCCTGGCTGACTTTGAGGCCGCCACCAGCGAAGACGCCACCTTTAGCAATAACGTCTACGTTAAGGGAACGATTTACGCCAACAAGATAGAGGCTAATCAGATAGAAGGCATGGACGTCATAACTGATAAGATAAGCAGCCTGGCTGCTCAAGTGGCCAAGGATAATGCGGCGGCGAGCAGCAGCTCGCCGCCGGATCCGAACCCGTCGGCCCTATCACTTGATGCCGGAGACTCCAGCGACCTACTGACGCTTAACAATCTTCAGGCGACCAACATAACTGTGCTGGCTCAGCTAGAGGCCAAGGGCGGCTTAATAGTCGACGGCAACGCCACCTTTAACGGTTTAGCGCAGTTTAAGGGCGCGGTTAGCTTTAATAACGATGCTGGCGGCACGGCGGTTATCAAGAAGGGCGCAACCAGCGTCCAGGTTAAGTTCACTACAGCTTACCAAACCACGCCGATTATCACCGCTAACTATCTGTTTAATAACGCCGATTCAACTGTTGACCAGGCCAACCAGCTGGACTTGCTGACTAATGGTTACGGTTTTATCGTCACCCAGACCAGCACCAAAGGCTTTACCATTCTGCTGAACAAGGCGGCTGACCATGACACCAACTTCAGCTGGCTGGCCACCCAGATAGACAATCCACAAATCAGCCAGAGCACCAATCCGACCAGCAGCAGTAATTAAGCTTGCCGAGCCAAGCTTGAAAAAGCTCCGGTTAGAGTTTAAACTTATGCTTATGCAAAAAAGTGAGCAAAATAAATATGGCTGCTGAAGATAGAAAGACTAAATCACCAGAGGTTAGTAGCTCGGCGTTAGCGGCTAAGGCGCGGCGGCGCTCTAGGCGCCGCCGCAAGATGTTACTGCTAAGCTTGCTGGTGCTAATTCTGGCTGGCACTACCGGTTTCTTTGCTTATAAATACCACCAGGCCAACCAGCAGGCTAAGCTGGAAGCCAACCCCAAAGCCGCGGCCGCCCAGCAGATTAACGACCTAGTCGATAAAGTCGGTAAACTGGTAGTTTTGCCCAGCGGCGAAACACCCACTGTAGCCACCGTAACGGACATCAGCAAGCTCAAGGGCCAAGCGTTCTTCGCGCCGGCCCAAAACGGCGACAAGGTATTAATTTACACCCAGGCCAAGAAGGCCGTACTCTACCGTCCATCGCAAAACAAGGTGATTGAGATCGCCCCGTTGAACATCGGTTCTAGTAGCTCTAGCAGTAGCGGTTCGAGTGATTCTAGCACTTCCAGTGACAACAGTTCGGCCGGTGACGTCAACCAGAGCAGTGGCACCAACTAAAACGCTTCTCAATGGTTTGGCCTAAGCCATCTTTGCTAAGCTACGGTTTATAGTATTCCAAGTACGAGAGGTGATATCTCTGCCGAATTGCTTTTCCAGCCAGACCATCAGATCGGGAGTTTTAGCGCTGGTGGTGTCCAGGCTGCTCCAGACCGCCCGGTCATTACCGCCCAAGATGCTAAAGGCTTTATCTGGGGGCGTGTAGGGCAGCTCCAGGCTGGCTTTGCGGCTGGATTTGAAGAAGGTTACTAATAGATAGGATTGGCGGCTGTGAGTGGCCCCTTTAAAGGGGTTTAAGGCTACTAGAGCCTGGAGTTCGGCTTGGCTGCGTATTATTGTAGTGCTATTAAAGCCCAGTTTCTGCGGCCAGGCTTCTTCTATCATCAGTTCCAGCTTAGCGGTATCTTTGATAGGCGACTCAAACAGCACGTTACCGCTAGAGATAAAGCTGCGGACGTTAGCAAAGCCCAAGTCTTCCAATACTCCCACCAGCTTACTGCCGTGCATATTAGGATTGCCCGGGCCGATGCCGCGCAGCAGGGCCACGTATTTAGTCATGTCTGCGATTATACGCCAGTTAAATTTTAGTAGCACCTGTGGATAACTTTGGGTTTTAAGTAGCCTGGAAAGATGGCGAAAAGCTCTTAATTTTGTGATTAGTTGACTGTCTAAGAATAACCGATAATAAAACTATTTTGGGTCTGGTAAATTAGCGAAATTTAAGCCGATTTTTAAGTCAAAAATAGGCTAAATAAATATAAAATATAATCAAAAATAACATAATTCAAATGATGTAATATCAATAACAATACAGATACAGATTAGTTATTTAATATATTGTAATTTTAACTTCAAAATAATCCAAAAAGCTTAAAATTGCGCATAATTGGGTGCCAGGAACAGGTCGCTATGAGCGAGTGTCTTGGGACTATTTTTTGGCCGTAAAATCACGGCGAAATTAGCCATTTTTGGACTCATTTTTGTGTTCTGTAGCGAAATTAGCCTAAGGTGTTAATTATGTGTGAACAAATACACCTTAATGTCACTCTTTTTTATCTTGACTTTGTCACACTCCGGAAACTATAATCATAAGCAGAAATTTGAACACAAAAATTTCTAACAAACAGCCCAACAAAATTATACAAACATGGCAAACTCAAAAAGCAAAAATTGTTTATCCTGCGGACGTCTATTCCGTGGGAGAGTTGACGCCAAAACTTGTTCGCCAGCCTGCCGTAAGCGTTTGCAGCGGGCCAATGAGAACATGCAGAAAATGGCTGTTAAAGCTGAGGTTCCAAGCCCGGCTGTTTCGGCTGAAAAGCCAATTATGCCCGTTAGCGCCGAAAAGGCGGAGCCGGTTGTTAGCTCCGACGGAGCCAGGGCTAGGGCAGAGTCGCTGCTGCAGAAGGTAGAGGCTGCGGTTGAGGGCGTAGAGGAAAGTGTCGAGAAGGCTGAGGAGAAAGTTCTGCAGGCCGAGCCCACCGAGGCCGGCTTTGTGGGCGGGGCGATGGCGGTATCCAGTCCGGACCAAAACTTCGCGCTTAACCTAAGTGCGGCGCCGCCGCCGGAGCCAGCCCCACCGCCGCTCGACGTGGCGCCGGCTCAAGCCCTTGGGTCACAGCCGGCGCCAAAAAGCGACCTTAACACGCCGAATTACGGCGTGTTTGACGTTTATAACCCGACTAATTCTGGTGACTCGCTTGAAGATGAGCCGCTATCGGCAATTAAGGCTGAAAGCCTCGAGGACAGTTTTGCGCCTGACCAGCCAGCGTTACCGGAGGTCTCACAGATTAGCAATTGGTTCCGTTACCGCCGGCGGTACTTCCTGACCGGCCTGACGATGATAATTCTGGCTTCCAGCGCTATAACCTGGATGCTTGGCCACTCCGCCCACCAGAACGTAGATCAGGCTTCAAACGTGCTTAAGGGCACCAGCTTGGGCTCTAGCAACGGCCTGGCGGACAGCGGTTTGGGCACCCAGGCCGGTGAATCTTTGCACTTGAACCTCAATACCGAAGTCGACAGCGGCAAGAGCTTTAGCAGCAATGGCCCAGTACTGCTGCGCAATCAGCAGAATTCGCTTACCGCCTTGAACGTTCAGGACGCCGCCGGCAACAGCCTGCTGGTAGTCGATACCTTGCATAACAGGGTAGGCGTGGGTAGCGCGCCAGCGGTTAATAACTCGGCGATTCTCCAAGTAAGCGGCGATATCTCGGCAAAGGGCAAGATTATCGTTAGCAACGGCGGTACCTCGCTCAGTAATAACGGCCTGACCATCAACAACGTCCAGGTTTGTACGGCCGCCGGCTGTACGACCAATGCGGCAACCGGCAATTTTGCCCAGCTGGGCGCCAACCAGACATTTAGCGGCGCGAATAACTTTACGAATGCCGCCAATAGCTTTAGCGGCAACGGCGCCGGGCTGATTAATATCAACGGCTCGAACATTAGCTCCGGCACTATCAGCGACGCCCGGCTGTCAGCCGACGTAGCATTTTTGCCCGCCAACCAGACCTTTAGCGGCAATGATGTGTTCAGTAATAACCTGACCGTTGCTGGCATATTGCCAGTCGGCGGGGCGTTAGGTGTTGGTTCTTCTACAACAACTTTGGGCTTGCAGGGCAACCTAAGTTCCAGCCTGCTGGTGAGCGGCTCCGGACATACGGTTACAGTCGGCTTTAGCGGCGTGCCAACCGGAGATGTTGTATACAACTTTGATGCTAGCACCGCGGCTGGCACTTACACCATCTGTACTAGCTCTGGAAACTGTACCGGCGCCGGTACAGGAAATGTGACAACCGCAGGTGGCACCTCTGGTAGGATACCGGTATTTACTTCTGGCGTGGACATCGAAAACTCTGATTTGTCACAGTCTGGCGGCACTATCAACGCCTCTGGCAGCCTGAATGTCGCCGGCCAATATGAGATTGGCGGCGTCCAGATTTCTACCAGCGCGCTGAGCGATGTAGCCAATATCGCGACCCTAAATGGCAACCAAACCTTCAGCGGGGTTAACACTTTCAACAACGCTTCTAACTCATTCACTGGCAATGGCTCCGGTCTAACCTCACTCGATGCTACTAACCTAAGTAGCGGTACAGTTAACAACTCCCGTCTAAATAGCGACGTTGCCCTAACTGACCGAAACTCCCAGACATTCACTGGTAATAGCCAAACCTTCC
>Ga0265337_1000302_pt1 | contig 26243 bp, 25 predicted proteins | sample 42122metaG_FD_192441 | JGI IMG/M metagenome (GOLD analysis project Ga0265337, IMG submission 192441) | Rhizosphere microbial communities from Carex aquatilis grown in University of Washington, Seatle, WA, United States - 4-21-22 metaG | ecosystem: Host-associated > Plants > Roots > Rhizosphere >... | reverse complement strand
CTACGTCAGCTTCCCCGCGACCTGACCCCCACCGCTACCTGACCCCTCACCGCCGGCGGGCAGCCAGCCACGGCTCGCTGCCCGCCGACCGGTCATGCGACGACCCGGTCAAAGGACCACGCTAATGGCGAGCGATGACCGATACTGATTCGTCGTCCGAATTGGTGACATAAACGAGGCCGGTTATCCTGTCTACCATCACGCCGAACGGAGCCCGGCCGACCGGGATGGTGGCGATAACCCCGTTGGTATCCCCGTCGATCACCGAGACCGTGTTATCGGTGAAATTAGCGACATAGATCCTCTGGCCCCGCGGGCTTGACGCCACCTGAAAAGGCTCGCCGCCGACCGGGATGGTCGCGATGACCTCGTTGGTATGCCCGTCGATCACCGAGACCGTATTATCCGCGTGGTTTGAGACGTAGACGGTGTTGGTCGCGATGCTGAGCCCAATCGCGAGGGGCGCGTCGCCGACCTTGACGGTCGCGGTAACGGTGTCGCTCCCCCCGTCGATCACCGACACCGTGTTAGCGGCACTGTTCGTGACGTAGACGTAGTCGGTTTCCGGGTTGTCGGCCACGCCACTCGGATGAGAGCCGACCCGGATGGTCGCGGTCACGGTGTCGGTGCCCCCGTCGATGACTGACACCGTATTGCTGCCGAAATTCGCGACATAGACGGTATCGGATGGCACGTCAACGGCCACGCCGACCGGATGGGAGCCGACTGGGATGGTCGCGGTGACGGTGTCGGTATCCGTGTCGATCACCGACACCGTGTTGCCGACCGTGTTCGTGACGAAGGCATAGCCGGTCCGCCAGTCGATCGCCACGCCATGCGGCGCCGTACCGACCGGAATGGTCGCGGTGACGGCGTTCGTCCACCCGTCGATGTCTGACACCGTGTCTTCGCGGGCGTTGACGACGTAGATGTCGTTCGTTTCCGGATCGACCGCCGCCCCGAGGGGCCCGTCACCGACCCCGACCGTCGAGATGACCATCGGCTGGTCAGCGGCGGAGGCGGCAGCCGGGACCGCCAAGACGGCCGCCGCGCACGCCACCGCGGGCAGCGCGAGTCGAACACCGCGCAACCGTACCGCGAATGAACGGATCATTGATGCCTCTCTCTGCGGTGAGACGCCGTGTCTGAATGGTACGAATCCGTGCCATTGCTAACAGGAAACTTGCACGCGGGGAATACTCAGGAAGAAATACGATTCGTCTGATTCAAGCGGATCATATTTCGCCAAATGAGGCGACAGAATTGACTTTACCCCCGGCCTCTATCCTGCCATTCAGAGAGTAGCCGGCCCGCTAATAATGCAGCGGTCACTGCGCGTACTCCGTCTCGCCCCGCGCGTCCAGCCGGGCGGAATCGTCGAGCCGGCCGTCAGCACGTCCGCCAGGGTGGGTTCATCGCCGCTCAGCGAGCGCTACCTGCGCCCGGTCCAGCGCGGCTCAACCGCCGACCAGGCAGCCTCCCAGCCGGCGAGGCGGCGCCGGTTCAGGCAAAGCCGGGCAACCGATGCCGCCATGACAAGCGCGAGCCCGAGGATGAGCAGCGTTACCACCGCGGTGAGGACGACCGGATCGGCGCCGTCGACCGCTGACTCCGGATCAGCAACACGTCCCGAGGCGTCCACCCATACGGTCACCACGCTCCCGGCCGGCGAGCCCACCCTGGCCGGCACCTCGACGGTCCGGCCGACGGCGCCTACGGGCTCAAGGCGTGCCCTGACCCATACCTGACCGCCCCGGGCAGCGCCGAACCGGCCATTGGGATTCGTCGCAGGCTGCAGCAGCACCGCCTGGTCAGCGCGCAGGCCGGGCTCATCCGCGGCCTGCGCGCTGGTCTCGGTAACGTGACGGTGGGCTGCCGAGTCCACGGTGGCCACCGTCACCATCGGCCCGGCGATCAGGAAAACCGCGAGCAGGCCGATCCGGATCCAGGCCTCGGCGCGGTCTGTCGCCCGCCGCAGCGGATTCCCGTCCAGCCCCAAGCGCCGGGCCAGCCGCCGCGGGCTCGCCGACTGCTTTCTCGCGGCCATGGCATCTCCTTGTTACCGGGTTACTGCCAGTCCATCTGGCGTTTTACCAGCGGTAAAAGCGATGCGGGCTCTCCTGGTATAGCCGTGGGCTACCACGAGGTCCGGACTACGCGTTCACGTGATTCGGATGCGTTCAGTGCTTTCTACGGTGAAAGCATGAAGACCGAGCTAGTCGATGACACCAGGCAGAGAACGGCCCCGCGGAAGCCGCGTCCCGGTGCAGAGTTGCGCGTAGACGTCCGGCCCGGCGCCACGGCGCGGGCCACGGTGCGCGGGGAGATAGACATCTCCACGGCCGCCTGGCTGCGCGAAGACCTGCTCAGCGTGATCCTGCGGCACGGGCCTGAGCTCGTCCTCGACCTGAGCGGCGTGTCGTTCATGGATTGCGCGGGCATCAACCTGCTGCTGGCGACACGCCGACGTGCCCGTCTGGCGGGCGGCTGGCTGCAGGTGACCAACGCCGCGCCCGCCGTCTCCCGCATCATCGCGCTCACAGGTTTGCGGCAGGTCCTCACGCCAGCGGTCCACCTGGTATGAGCAATGACGAAGGGGGATGTCGCATGACATCTGGCAATGAAGGCACGCTTAGCTTCGCGCGTGACATCAGGCCCATGTTCAGGGAGAAGGACCGCGACTCGATGCTGAAGGCCTTCGACCTGTTCGATTACGCGGATGTCGCCGGGCATGCCGACGCCATTGCCGGGGTCCTGCGCAGCGGGAAGATGCCGTGCGACGGCGCGTGGCCCGCCTCCCAGGTAGACAAGCTCCAGCAGTGGATTGACGCGGGCAAGCCCGCCTAGCTCGTGTCCGCGATCGTGGTCGCGGTGCACGGCACCGCCGGTCACCGGACCGCGGTGGCCATGTCCGTGGCCGCGGGCTTCGCCCTCGCCGGACTACTGGCCACCCGGGTCCTGCCCCCCGGGCCACCCGACCCGCCCAAGCCGCAGCCACACCATCTGGCCGGCAATCGCGCCGGCGGGATCGCCTGAGCCGAGTCGCCCCGGCGAAGACGATGATCATCGTTGCTCGGTTCCTGGATAATCCCTTGCATGTGGCCGGTTCGTCCCCCGTACTGGGTTGGTCGTGAGCGCGAGATGGCGGTAGTCCGTGCGGCTAGCGAGGCCCTGGGCCGTGGTGAGGGGACGGTGGTCTGGGTTGAGGGCGAGCCGGGTATCGGCAAGTCGGCCCTGGTCGCCGAGGCGCTGGCCGTGGCGCGCCAGCCGGAGTGGGATACCGGCTGGGGCGGAGGGGACCAGCTGACTGGGCGGCTGCCGCTGCGGGCGATTCAAGACTGCCTCCAGGTCCGGGCGAGTTCGCCGGATCCGCGGCGGGCGCGTGCCGCTAGCCTGCTGCGCGGCCAGCGGCTTGGCCCGCTCGCTGACGGCGACGCGTCGGTGAACGGCATCGAGGTGCTGCTGACGCTGGCCGACGAGCTGTGCGCGGCTTCCCCCACGGTGCTGGTGGTCGATGACCTGCAGTGGGCCGATGAGGCGTCGCTTGCCGTGTGGCATCAGCTGGCTGCCTCGATCAGCCAGCTGCGGCTGCTGCTGATCGGGATCTGCCGGCCGACCCCGCGTCCGCCGCAGGTGCATCAGGTCCGCGCTGGCGTAGTGAGGCGCGGCGGTCAGGTGATCACTCTCGGGCCGCTAGCCGAGGCGGAAGTGGCCTCCCTAGTGACGGCGATGGTCGGAGCGGAGCCCGGAGACGGGCTGCGGCAGCTGACGGTCCAGACCGCTGGCAATCCGCTCTACGTGCGCGAACTGGTCGATGCCTTGCTGCGCGGGCAGGCAGTTCAGATGAGGCCCGTCGCCGAGGTCGCCCCAGGCCGCGAGCTGCCGGTCTCGCTGGCCGCGGTGCTGGATGACCGGCTCGGCTCGGTGTCGGCCGAGACGGCGCAACTGCTGCGCATTGCTGCGCTGCTCGGCGGAAGCTTCGAGGTCACCGACCTGGCGGTGGTGCTACGCCGGATGGTGTCGGACCTGGCGGCCGGCCTGCAGGAGGCGGTGGCGGCCGGCATCGTGGCGGACTCGGGTCCTGAACTGGCGTTCCGGCACCCGCTGATCCGTCAGGCGCTGTATGAGAGCATGCCTGAGGCCCTGCGCGCGGCGCTGCACGCGGAGGCCGCGCGGGAGCTTGCGGCCGCGGGTGCGGACGCGCTGAGGGTCGCTCAGCAGCTGTCCTCCGCGAGGCGGCCGGCCGAGGGCTGGGCAGCGGCCTGGCTGATCCAGGCCGCGCCCGCGCTGACCACGCGGGCACCGCACCTGGCGGCCGACCTGCTGCGGGGGGAAGTGGAGGAAACGCTAATTGGCGATCAGGCTTGGGACGCCCTTGTTATCTGCCTGGTCCGGGCACTGCTTGCCACCGGCGCTGACTCGGAGGCAGTCAGGCAGGCCAGCAGCGCGCTCATGGTCATGACCGACCCCGCGCGGCGCGGCGAGGCATCCTGGCTGCTGGCGCACGCGCAGTGGAGCGCAGGCAGCAGCAATGACGCGGTCAGCGTCATACGACAGGCCGTGGCGGCGGCCGACGTGCCGCGCATCTGGCGGGCGCGGCTGCTGGCCTTGCTTGCAGATGTCGAACGGCACGCTACCGGCCTCGAAGCCGCTGACGCGATCGCCGTTCAGGCGCTGGCCGCCGCCGGGGAGGCCGGCGACGCGTTCGCGATGGCGCAGGCCCTGAACGTCCTGTCGCTTACCCGGTCCGTCGAGCGTGACCATGCCGCCGCGCTTGACCACATCGACCAGTCGCTGAATGTCCTGGGCGACGATCCCGGCCTCGCGGATCTGCGCGCGGTCGCCCTGGACGGCCGCATCTTCACGCTGCAGAACCTCGACGAATGGCGGGAGGCCGAGCTGGCCCTCCGGCAAGCCCGCGATTTCGCCCAGCAGACCGGCCGCACGGATCGAGCGACGTGGGCCGTCGCGGCGACGTTGCGGTACTGGCTCGGAGAGTGGGACGACGCTCTCGCCGAGCTAGGCTCGGATGCCTCCGATGCTCCCGGGCTAGTGCATTTCTTCCTGCGCGATCGCTGGTCTGTACTGCTGAGCCATGGCGTAGCCGCGCTCATTGCCGGGCGCCGTGAACAGCGCACCACAGCCAATCAGCACCTCAAGGAAGGCCTGGCGCTTTCCGTCGATAGTCTCAGCGACCGGGAGAACCGGGATTTCCTGGTCGCCGCGCACGCGCTTTCGCTTGAGCAGAGCGGGAAAAATCGTCAGGCCATGCTGCGGCTGGCCGAGATATTGCCGCGACGCGACGGTGAGATGACCTTGACCCACCAGTGGCTGCCCGACCTGCTCCGGCTCGCGCTCGCGGCCGGGGACAGGCAGATGGCACTAACCGCGGCGAGGGCCTGCCAGGAGGAAGCCACAGCGGAGACCCGGCCGGCCCGGGCGTCCGCTGCCAGCCTGCGGTGTTACGGGCTGCTTGAATCTGATCCGGACCGGCTCGCGCAGGCTGTGGCGCACTACCGGTCGGTCGGGCCGCCCGCCCAGTTGCCCGCCGCGCTTGAGGACCTGGCCGTGGTAATGGCCGAGCGCGGAAACGCAGAGGACGCGCGGGCCGCCCTGAACGAGGCCGTTGGCCTATATGAAAAAATGCAGGCCCGCTGGGACATCCGGCAGGCCGAGGGCCGGCTGCGGGCGCACGGCGTCACGCGGGGCGTCCGGGGACGGCCCAGGTCGCGCGCGACCAACGGCTGGGAGGCACTGACCCCCACCGAGGTTAAGATCGCTCTGCTGGTCGCCAGGGGCGACTCGACGTCGGACATCGCCCGCGACATGTTCCTGGCCCGGCGGACAGTGCAGACCTACATCTCCCGCATCCTCGTCAAGCTTGAGGTCAACAGCCGGGTAGACATCGCCCGCGAGGCGCTGCGCCACGGCGACTCGTCATAGTGCCCCCGGCAGGCGCAGCACGACCGCTGCGTCTGCCGGGGGCCTGCGTGGCGCCCGCAGGTTCAGTGCTTCTTGAGGTGGGTTTCGGCGAGGTTCTTGAGACGGCCCTCGGCGCGGCTCTTGAGATGCTCTTCCGCACGGTGCCCGAGATGCCGGGCCGCCTTGACGATGATGGCCGTCTTAACGGCCTTGCGGATGGTGGGACGTCGGCGCATGGGACTTGTTTCCTTCCGGTTCAGTCGCGGTATATCTGCCATTCCATGGCCTCGCCTGGAGAAATAGAAAGTGTGGTCGGCTTTCCTCATATAGCCCAGCGCTATACCGGCAGGCCGGTCACTGCGACCGATCGTCTATGCATTTGCTCTGACCGGGCCGTACTTTACTGTCATGTGGACTAGTGGCCGGCCGCCGAAATGGGTGGACCGCGGGCAGGAGCTCGCATTCGTGCGAGCTGGTGTCGAGGCCCTCGGCCGCGGAGAGGGCGGGCTGGTCTGGGTCGAGGGCGAGCCCGGCATTGGCAAGTCGTCGCTAGTCGCTGAGGCCTTGGCGACCGGTAGCGACCCGAAGTGGGATATCGGGTGGGCGATCGCCGACAAGCTCACCGAACGGCTGCCGCTGCGCGTAATGCTTGACTGCCTTCAGGTGCGGCCGGGTTCGCCGGACCCGCTGCGGGCGCGCGCCGCCGCCCTGCTCCACGGCCTCCGGCCGGGATTGCTCGCGGACGGCGATACCTCGAACACCGCCATCGAGGTGCTTGTTGACCTGGTGGACGAACTCTGCGCGGTCGCTCCTACGGTCATGGTCCTCGATGACCTGCAGTGGGCCGATGACGCGTCGCTGATCGTCTGGCACCGGCTCGCCGCCTCCATCGACCAGCTGCCGCTGCTGCTTATCGGGACGTGCAGGGCGGCGCCGCGCCGGGCGGAGGTGCGGCAACTCCGCGCGGCCGTGGTTCGCCGCGGAGGTGCGCTCGTCACGCTGGGGCCGCTGGCCGAAGCCGACGTCTCTGCCCTGGTGACGGCGATGCTCGGGCCGCCACCTGGGGAGAGGCTGCGCCAGCTGACCGCTCAGGCGGCCGGCAATCCACTGTACGTGCGCGAGCTTGTCGACGCCCTGGTGCGCGACCGGGGGCTGAAGATCGGCTCCGCCGCCGAGATCGCCACCACCAGGCAGCAGCTCCCGGCCTCGCTGGCCGCCGCGCTTAACGACCGTCTCAGCTCTGTGTCGGCCGATACGGCGCAGATACTGCGAACCGCCGCCCTGCTTGGAGCGAAGTTCGCGGTCACCGATCTGGCGCTGGTACTGCACAGGCCGGCGTTGGACCTGGCGGCCGGCGTCCAGGAGGCGGTGGCGGCGGGCATCCTCGCTGGCTCAGGCCCGGAACTGACATTCCGGCACCTGCTGATCCGCCAGGCGCTCTACGAAGGGATGCCAGCCGCGCTGCGTACGGCGTTGCATGCCGAGGCGGCGTGGGACCTGGCGACATCTGGCGCGGATGCCTTGAGTGTGGCACAGCAGCTTTCCGCGGCGGAGCGGCCAGGTGAGGACTGGGTCCGGGACTGGCTTATCGCGTCAGCGCCCGCGCTGACGAGCACGGCACCACAACTGGCGGTGGAGTTGCTGCGCCGGGAGCTGGACCAGACGCCCACCCATGACGAGGCCTGGGGCGGGCTCACGACCAGCTTCGTGTGGGCGCTGCTCGCTGCCGGGTCCTATCAGGAAGCGGTCAGGCGGGCGAGCTTGGCGCTGCCGGTGATGACCGACCCCGTACGCCGGGCCGAGACCTGCTGGATACTGGCACGCGCACAGGTCAGCGCGGGGCAGAGCGATGACGCGATCGTGACGGTGCGGCAGGCACTGGCATCGGCCGTGCTGCCCGGTGAGTGGCGTGCCCGGATGCTGGCATTCCTGGCGATGCTCGAGCGGGCCGCGACCGGGGACCTGGACGCTGCCAACTCGACGGCAATCCAGGCCCTGACCGTCGCTGAGGAGGCCGGCGATCTGTACGCGACAGCGCACGCACTGACCGACCTGTGGCTAACCAGTTCCATCAACCGCGATCACGGGGCCGCGCTTGACTACATCGACCGGGCGCTGCGCGTGCTTGGCGACGATCCCGGCTACGCGGACCTGCGCTCGTTCGCCCTTGACGACCGCATCTTCACCCTGCAGAACCTCGACCGCTGGCCAGAGGCCGAACTGGCCCTCAGGCAGGCACGCGAGATCGCCGGGCGAAGCGGGAGCCCTGACGGCTCGACCTGGGCCATCGCGGCGGTACTGCGGTACTGGCTCGGTCAGTGGGACGACGCGTTGGCCGAGCTTGGCCCGGGTGACGCGGAAGTGCCCGGGCTGACGTATTCGTTTCTCCGTGAGCGCTGGTCCGCGCTGCTGCACCACGGTGTGTTCGCGCTCATCGCAGGTCGCAGGGACGAGCGCACGCTGGCCGGCCAGCACCTCCGCGATGGCCTGGCGTTGCCGGTCCTGACGGTTGCCGACAGGGAGAACCGGGACTTCCTGGTCGCCGCGCACGCGCTCGCGCTTGAACAGAGCGGGGAGACACGGCAGGCCATGCTGAGCCTCGCGGCGTTGCTACCGCGGCACGACGGGGAGATGACCCTGATCAACCAGTGGCTGCCCGATCTGGTCCGGCTCGCGCTCGTCGCGGGCGATCAGCGGATGGCGCGGGCGGCGGCGGAGGCGTGCCAGGCGGAGGCGGCGGCGGAGATCTCGCCGGCCAGGGCGGCCGCGGCCAGCCTGCGGTGCTACGGATTGCTCGAGTCCGATCCTGACCGGCTCACCGCCGCCGCCGAGCACTACCGGGCGGTCGGCCCAGCGGTGGAACTGCCCGCCACGCTGGAGGACCTGGCCGTCGTGCTTGCCGAGCGCGGCCGCCAAGATGATGCCAGGACCGCGCTGAACGAGGCGGTCAGCCTCTATCAGGGATTGCAGGCCCACTGGGACATGAAGCGGGCCGAGAGCCGGCTCCGTCCCCACGGCATCAGGCACGGTGCGCGCGGGCGGCGCACCCCGCGTACGGCCTTCGGCTGGGAGGCGCTCACCGAAACCGAGGTCAAGATCGCCGCCTTGATAGCCAGAGGCGATTCGACGTCGGACATCGCCAGGAGCATGTTCTTGTCGCGGCGGACCGTCCAGGTCTACATCTCGCACATCCTCGCCAAGCTCGGCGCGAAGGGCCGGGTGGACATCGTCCGCGAGGCACTGCGCCAGGGCGCCTCGCCCTAGCTGCCGGCCGTCGGAGGGTGCCGGAACTGCGGGCGGGCCGCTGGCCGGTCATCGAGCCCGATCACCCCGGTGATGATTTCGGACAGGCGGGACGGCACCGACAGCGAGCCGGTTCGGTAACGGTGCTGGACTTGGCCGCTGCCGTCCGGGTCCGGCGAGATGACCGCGGTCAGCGTGGTGCCGAACGCCGACTGCATCGCGGCGATCGTCCCGCTCACCTTAAGCCGCCGCGAGGGAAGATCGGATTCGGTCACGGTGAGCCCGTATTCGCCGAGCACCTCGGCGACGAGCTGCGCGTCGTCCGGGTCGGCCCCGTAACGGTCGCCGAGCTGGCTCGTACTGACCGTGTCCGGCCCCTCTGCCAGCGCCGCGGGCAGCGCGGCCTTGCGCCGTAGCATCACCGTTACGGTGATGACCCGGCTGTCGTCGAGTGGTGCCGCCGCCGGCCGCGCGCCGGGCAGTTCAGAGCGCTCGCTTCCGGACAGCGGCACGAGTGGATCTGGCATGGAATTCCTCCTCATGATGCGGTGCTGAGGAACTGCCCGTCGCTGCGCAGTTGAAGACCAATGATCACCTGCACCACGCCGTCCATCACGGCGAACAGGCCGAACAGCAGCGCGAGCGCGGCCACGCCCAGGCGAGGGCGGCCGACCCCGCCACGATGGCGAGGATGCCGAGCAGGATCAGTGAAGAGCTGGCGGACTTGAGCATGACGCGAATTCCTTTCCCAATCGTCCGTGGCGGCGCTACGAAACGGCCTGGCTGTCGAGGGCGTGCCCGCCGACGTGCGTCGCCTGTGCCCGGTGAAACGACGCGCGGCGTTCGTCCTCGGTCAGGCCGCCCCAGATTCCGTGTTGCTGGCGCGTGAAGATCGCGTACGTCAGGCACTCCCTGCGCACCGGGCAGGCCGCGCAGACTGCCTTCGCCGCCGCCGCCTGCGCAAGGGCCGGTCCCGCACCAGAGACCGGGAAGAACAGGTCCGGGTCAGCCGACCGGCAAGCGGCCAGCTGCCACCAGCCGCTGCCGGTCAGCCGCTCGGCTCGTCGCTCGTCCATAAATCAGCCGGTGACTTGTAGTTCATCGATGACCGTGTACACGCCGTTGGCCATCCAGCTGGCGCCAATTACTGCGTCATGTTCTGTGGCAGTCCGCACGTGCCCGGTGAGCGTGACCGTGTTTCTGGTGGTGACCGCCCTGACATCGCTGTCGTCAGGGACGAGGGCGTACCGGGCAAGCGCGCTATGGACCAGCAGCGTGACATCGGCCGGCTCGGTCTCGTACTTGACCTCGACCTTGTTCCTGATGCCGCGGACCCCGGGCAGCGCGGCCACGGCCGTTTCTGCTGCCGCGCGCTGGTGGCCGTAACTCACCACGCCGGTCAGCCTGACGTTGCCGTCTTTGGCGCTCGCCTCCACACCCGCGGGGACCATGCCGTTCCTGGCGAGGGTGTTGTTCGCGGCGGTGGTCAGCACCGGGTCGTCGCGCTCGTCCCAGGACGGCAGCGCCACCGCGAGGTGGTTGCGCACGCCGGTCACCCCCGTGACCCGCCGCGCGGCCGCGGCGGCGGCCAGGTACTGCGGATAGCTCGGTACCGTGCCGTCGAGCGCCACCAGGCCGCTCACGCTCTTCACCCGGATATCGGAGGAGTCCACCCGCGGATCGAACCTCAGCTCCGCCTCGACGGCCTCGCGGATGTCATGGGCCTTGCTCATGTCTTCACGCCTTTCCGTGGCAAATAACAGGGATCAGGTGGCGGACCACCGCTTTCACGACCGGCGTCCCGTCCACCGCAGCCCGGTCGCCCGGACACCCGGTCCTCTTCCCTCTACTCCACCGGGGGAATTGCCCGCGGTCCAAGCGATAGCGGCTGTGGGAATATTGGCTCGCGCTATATCGCTCGCGGCATTGCCCCGAGCAAGACCCGCTCCCGGAGAACCCGTAGGGCGGCTGCTCCTGCGGCGCCTGGTCTTGCGGGTTGCCGTCCGAACCGGAACCGAGGATGACGCCAAGGAACGGCGGGTAGCCGATGGCTACGACGCCGCCGGCCCGGCCCGCGGCGATCTCCCGTGGCCCTCGGCCAGCGCCGACGCGGGGCTTGCCGGGGCGCTCACCCCGTGGCCTTCCGAAGGCTCCGCGACCACGATGCTGCACCCTGTCACCGCAGCCGCTGCCATGCCGACGACGACGGCGGCGATGCGCGGCATCCTCCGTTTTCCTGCGTTCATTCGCTGTTTCTCGAGAAGATCCGCAGGAAGAAGAAGAAGACGTTCAGCGCGTCGAGGAAGATCGACGCGGCGATCAGCGGCGCGGAATCGGCGTCCGACGAGAGCCGCAGCCGCTGGAAGTCGAACATGGTCAGGCCGGCGAAGATCACCAGCCCGAGGATGCAGTACGCGAGGTCGGCCCCCGGGATGTTGACGAAGATCATCGCGACGCCGAAGACGATGAGCCCCACGAGGGCCCAGAAACTCACCCGGCCGATCGCGGACAGGTCCCGCCGGGTCGCGTAGCCGATCGCGCCGCAGCCGGCGATGAACAGCGCGGTCGCGCCGCCGGCCTGCCAGAGCACCGCCGGGTCCGTGCTCGCGTAGTACGCGAGCACCGGTGACGAGGCCAGCCCGAGCAGGAGCCCGACCGCGAACAGCAGCCCGGTGCTTGCGCCGCCGGACTGCCGCGTGTAGTTCATGCCGATCAGGCAGATGAATGCGGCGATATACCCCGCGAACGACCAGCCGTAGGGCAGATCGCGGCCCAGGTAGGCGCCGAGCGCGAACAGTCCGCCCGTCGCCGCGACGTAGCCCATCGTCTGACCGAACAGCGTGTGCGTGTCTTCGCCGCTCGCCGTCCCGCTGTAGCTAGTGGAATCAATCATGACGGCCCTCTCTGTGCACGCTGCCATTCCACCGCGCGGCCAGCGCGGGCAAAAAGCGACGCGGGCTCTCCTCGCATAGCCCGGAACTCTTGGACCTTCCACCGCATCGGCAGTTGGGATGAACCGGTGACCCGGCCGCAGCCCGGGGTACATCTCGTGGCGATCAAGGGGAGGCACTACGTGGGAACGATCACTACCGCCGATGGCACGGAGATCTTCTACAAGGACTGGGGAACGGGCCAGCCCATCGTGTTCAGCCACGGCTGGCCGCTGTCGGCCGATGACTGGGACACGCAGATGCTGTTCTTCCTGCAGCACGGCTACCGTGTCATCGCTCACGACCGGCGCGGCCACGGACGGTCCACCCAGACGAGCGGCGGCCACGACATGGACCACTACGCCGACGACCTTGCCGCGCTGACGGCACACCTCGATCTCCACGACGCCGTTCACGTGGGCCATTCGACCGGCGGCGGCGAGGTGGCGCACTATCTGGCCAGGCACGGCGAAGGCCGGGCGGCGAAGGCCGTCCTGATAAGCGCGGTGACGCCGCTCATGGTGCAGACCGAAGCCAATCCCGGCGGCCTGCCCAAAGAAGTATTCGACGGCTTGCAGGCACAGCTCGCGGCCAGCCGCACGAAGTTCTACCGTGACCTGGCCGCGGGACCGTTTTACGGGTTCAACCGGCCGGGCGTGGAAGCCTCAGAGGCGATCATAGAGAACTGGTGGCGCCAGGGGATGATGGGCGGTGCCAAGGCGCACTACGACGGAATCGTCGCCTTCTCGCAAACCGACTTCACCGAGGACCTGAAGCAGATCTCGGTGCCCGTCCTGGTGATGCACGGCGATGACGACCAGATCGTGCCTTACGCTGACTCCGCGCCGCTGGCGGCGAAGCTACTCAAGGACGGGACGCTGAAGACCTACAGCGGCTTCCCGCACGGCATGCCCACCACCCAGGCGGAGACCGTCAATGCCGATCTGCTGGCCTTCCTGCGGGCCTGACCAGCCGAATGAGGTCTACCTGGCTGTGCACGCCGAGTTTGGCGTAGATCGACGACAGGTGGTTGCGGACGGTGCTCTGGCTGACATAGAGGTCGGCGGCGATGGCGGCGACTCGCTGACCGTCGAGCAGACGGGTGAGCACCGCCCATTCACGGCTGGTGAGCTTGCCGAACTGCGGCTCGTCGGTCATGGTGGGCAGCTGGTGGAGCCGGGGTATCAGGCCGGCTGCGTGCAGTTCGTCGGCCATGCGGAGCATGTGGGCCTCAAGCTGCATCTCGCGCGAACTGCCCGCGGGCAGCTCAGCCACGGCGTCGTCGCGGATGAGCGCGAACGCGAGCGCGGGCGGATCGCCCGGCGAGATGGTCGCGAGAACAACCGTAACCTCGGTCCAGTCACGGGATCTGGCGCTCACCCGGAGCTTGAGCCGCACCGCGCGCCCGCCACGGCGGGCATGTTCCACCGCCGCGAGGAGGGCGGGCGCGTCGGAGGGATGGATGACCCCGAGGAGCGGCGCGCCGGTGCACTGCTCGGGGTCGAGTCCGAGCAGCGGAGAGACGTCCTGGCTGATGCGATCGATCCGCCAGTAGTTGTCCACGGTCCCGAGTACCACGTTCCCTGGTTCGGGGACGCTGGACGCCGGCGGCATGGCGCGGAACTGGCTGTCGCGGTCCGCAGCGGGAATGACGGAGGCGAGCCCGACCCGGAAGCCGTCGACATCGACGGTGCTGATCCAGACAGAGAACAACTGATGAGGGTCCTTCGGATTGGCGAGACTGCGCATCGCCTGGTACCCGATCAGGTCACCGTCAGCGAGCGCCTGAAAGCCGAGCCGGGCGGCGCGCTGATCATCGGGGGACAACCAGTCGAGGCTGGACGAGCCGGTGATCGCGCCGACGGCGGAGCCTAGCGCGCGGGCCATCGCCTGGTTCACCGCCAGGAACCGCCCAGACGGCAGGTCCACCGCCGCGAGCGGAACGTCAGAGGACTTGATAAGCGCGTTGATCGCGTCGGGGGACCTCGCCATGGGCATCAGCATCCTCGGTTGAGCCGGTCCCCGAATCACGTGTTCACATAGTGCTTTTCACCCGGCCTACCGGTCACCGCCGGATGCAGAACGCGGCGTACTCTCCGTCCACGCTACGTGCAGCGGCATCACCGCGTAGCGGGCAAGGATGCCCGCCGTCATGTGCCTCACCGACTATGACTGACTACGCGAATGCGTGATACGGCGCGCTTAGCCGCCTGCCCGAAGCTGGCTGGGCGGATCCCGGGCCGGGCAAGCCTACGCGTTCGCGTGATTTCGGCGCGCGGCGGTGTACGGCATTGTCGGAGGAGAGCTCGCAGACCAACGCGGGCCGCGTTCACGGCAACGGACAGCAGGTGACAGAAATGACCCACCCGACCGTACCCGGACAAGTGCCCCCCCAGGCGAACCCGGCCAACCAAGGGCTTGAGCTCCGGCACCTGCGCTATCTAGTAGCGGTCGCCGACGCGGGCACGTTCACGCACGCGGCGGAGCGGATGTTCATCGCGCAGCCCACGCTGAGCCAGCAGATACGGCGGCTTGAAGAGATGGTGGGCACCCCGTTGCTGTGCCGTCGGCGCGACGGCGTGCAGCTCACCGAGGCCGGCAGCGTGCTACTCGAGGAATCGCGGACCGTACTGTCCCTGGTTGAGCACGGAGTCAGCCGGACGCGCCAGGCGGCGGGCCTCGGCAGGCCCCGGCTGAGGTTCGTGCTGCCACCCCAGCTGCCAGAAGGCCTCGCGGTGACGATAGCGTCCCGGCTGCGCTCCACCGCGGCTGCAGCAGGTGCCGACGTCCAGTGGCTGGAGGAGCCGCTGGACGCCGAGTTCTCGCCGATCAGCCAGCGGCGCGCGGATGCCGGGCTTGGCTGGCTGATGTCCGGCCGCGAGGCTCTGCCTGATCCGCTTGAGGTAATGGCCATCGAAGACTTCGAGCCCGAGGTCTGGGTTCCCGTGGCCGCGGGAACCGGCGATCGCCAGCAGATCGGCCTTGACGAACTGGCCGACATGGACGTCGTGCACGGCCCGCGGCGCACCAGTCCGGCTTCCTATGACGCCTGGCTGGCGCAGTTGCGCGAGAGCCGGCCGCGTTTCTGCTTCACCGACCCCCCGTTCCGGCACTCGCTGCCCATGACCCTGGCGTTCGCGGCTGCGGCCAGCCGCCCGACCGCCGTGCTGACCAGCCCGCTCCGCCCGGTTTCCGGCGACGCCGCCACCGTGGTCACGCGCCGGATGGCCGATAGCTACAACATGGTCAGGGTCGGCCTACGGCACCGGCCCCTGCGCGCGACAGCCGTCCTGGTGTGGAGCGGCGACCTGCCACGCGACCTGCAGCAAGTTCTCTTTGACACCGCCGACCCTGGAATCGTCCAGGCTCAGCCGCCGACCGCGGTCGCCTCATGATCGGCGGACCCGGCCAGGAAAGACACGTGCCTATTTGATGTAGTCATTTGCCTATAGCAGCGGACCCCGCCGGTCCGGCAGTCTAGACCTGGGAGCACGAATACGATCTCGGGAAAGCGATGGTCATGCTGATCGGCCGGGCCAAGGAAACTGCCGCACTCGACGGCGTGCTTGCGACCGTGCGGGACGGGCTGAGCGGGGTGCTTGTGCTGCGCGGTGAGGCCGGCATCGGCAAGAGCGCGCTGCTTGACTGGGCGGCAAACAGGGCCGGCGACATGCGGGTAACCCGGGTGGCTGGAGTGGAATCGGAGATGGGCCTCGGTTTCGCCGGCCTGCATCAGCTGCTTGTGCCGTTCCTTGGCGAGCTTGACCGGCTGCCCGCGCCGCAGCGGGGTGCCCTGCAGTCAGCGTTCGGAATGGTGGCTGGGCCGGCGCCGGACCGGTTCATGGTCGGGCTGGCGACGCTCACTCTGCTCACCGACGCGGCGGCAGAACGGCCGGTGCTTTGCGTGGTCGACGACGTTCAGTGGCTCGACCCCGCATCAGCCGGCGTGCTGGGTTTCGTCGCCCGCCGTCTGCTCGCCGACCGGGTGGGAATGATCTTCGCCGTCCCGGACGCGGAGGAACGGGCAGCGGTGCTCAGGGAGCTGCCGGAGCTGCCGGTAGGCGGGCTGACCGCGGATGCGGCCCGCCGCCTGCTCACCGCCTCGGCGGGCAGCCCGGTAGATCCGGGGCTTGCGGAACGGGTCCTAGCCGCGTCGGCCGGCAACCCCTTGGCGCTTACGGAGTTCGGGCGCGAGCTCATCGACGGGAGCCTTTCCGGTGCACAGCCGCTGGCTGGTCCGCTGCGGTTCGGGGGCCGGATTGAGGAACTGTACCTGTCCCGGGTCCAGGCACTGCCGGCGGACGCACAGACGTTGCTGCTCGTGGCCGCCGCCGACCAGCTCGGTGATCCGGCGAAGGTATGGCGGGCGGCCGACAAACTGGGCATCGGCCTTGAGGCGGCGGAGCTTCCCGCGGTTGAACGGATCGTGAGCTGGACGCCCAGCCTTCAGTTCCGCCATCCGCTGATGCGATCGGTTGTCTACTACGGAGCGCCGCCGTCGGCTCGCTGGCGAGTCCATGAGGCGCTGGCGGCGGTGAGCGACCCGGAACGGGACCCGGACCGGCGGGCCTGGCATCTGGCCCAGGCAGCGCCTGGGCTAGACGAGGAAGTCGCCGCGGAGCTTGAACGGTCCGCGGGCCGCGCCCGGACTCGCGGCGGCTGGGCCAGTTGCGCGGCCTTCCTTGAGCGTGCGGCGGAGCTGACGTCCACCCCGGCACGCCGGGGCCGCAGGCTGGTAGCGGCGGCCGAGGCGAGGCAGGCGGCCGGTGAGACCTCGGCCGCGCGGGCGCTGCTCGATCGCGCGGCCGCCGACGTGACGGAACCGCTGGTAAGCGCCCGAGCCCGACGGCTTGAGGGCGATATCGCATTCGCGGCCGGGGACCTGGCCACGGCGACGTCGGTCCTGCTCGAGACGGCGGCCATGATCGGGCCCGACGACGTGCGACTGCGCCGCGACACCCTGCTTCAGGCCTTCGGGGCGCAGCTCGCGAGCCGGCGTGCGGTGGGCATGGCCGATGTCCTGCGGGCGATCCGGTCGTCGCCCCTGGCACCGGAATCGGCAGCCACGCCAGGTGACCTGCTGCTCGACGGCCTCGCCGCCGTAGCCGAGCGGTGCTTTGCGGACGGCGTCGGGTTGTTGCGGCAGGCCGTCGCCCCGGTGACCGGCGGCCAGCCGATGCCTGACGAAGCGCCGCAGCGCTTCCTGGCCGTCCGCCTGGCGATCGCCGAACTCTACGACGACTCCGCATGGCGCGAGCTGGCTGTCGGCTGGGTATCGCGGGCGCGTGACCGGGGCGCGCCCGTGGCCCTAGTGGTCGGGCTCGCGTGCCAGGCGTTCAGCCAGCTGACCGAGGGCCGCTTCGGTGCTGCCGAGGCCACGCTCGCCGAGGCGAGGAGCCTAGCGGAAGCCGTGGGCAATAAGACCTATCTCGGCGGCCTGGCCAGCCTTGAGCTTGAGCTGGTCGCCTGGCGCGGTGGTCAGGCAGCCATTCGCCCGCTCGCTGCCCGGCTGCCGAAGGCCATGGCCGGCCATGGCCACGCGCTGGAGATGCAGCGAGTCAACAAGGCCATGGCCATACTGGAGCTCGGCCTGGGCAATCATGCGGCAGCGCTGCGGCATGCGCTGCAGGTCGCCACGGGCGAGACGGTACTGAGCTACCAGACAAGGCCGGAGGTGCTGATCGAGGCCGCGGTCAAATGCGGAGACCGGGCGTCCGCCACCGCGGCGCTCGAGGCCGTCGCGCCCTGGTGGCTCGCCTGCGCGACCCCATGGTCGCTTGGGCTGCTGGCCCGTTGCCAGGCGCTGCTCGCCGACGACGACCAGGCTGAGGACGGGTACCGGCTCTCCATCGAGCGCCTCGGGGAGTGCCAGGTCGCCCCCGAGCTAGCCCGGTCCCACCTGTTGTACGGCGAGTGGCTACGGCATCAGCGCCGCCGCCGCGGCGCGCGCGAGCAACTGCGCACCGCCTACGACATGTTCGAAGCGCTCGGCATGGCCGCGTTCGCGGGGCGAGCCCAGGCCGAGCTGCGTGGAGTTGGCGAGCACGCCGCCACGAGCCGTGCCGTTACCGCGGACCTGCTCACGCCGCAGGAGGCGCAGATCGCCCGGCTGACCGGCGAGGGCGCCACGAATAAGGAGATCGCCGCCCAGCTCTACGTCAGTGCCAGCACGGTCGACTACCACCTGCGCAAGGTCTTCCGCAAGCTTGGCATCACAAGCAGGGTGCAGCTCGCTTCCATGCTGCGAGAGTCAGGTACGGGCTTTACCTGCGCTCCGTCCGGCGCGGCTCAGCCGCCGGCCAGAGAACCTCCAGGCGGCCAGGCGGCACCCGCTCAGGGGCAGCCCGCCAGGCGACACCGCAGCGCCCATAGCACCTCGCGAGCCCGTCCAACAGCGGCGTAATGAACGTCATAAGTGAACTGGTGCCATAGCCCCATAGGGGAGCTAAACCGGACGTGAAGCATTACGCTTGCCGCATAGCGATAACGCTTGCGGGATAGCAGGTGCCTCGGCTACACGCCGTGGATATCTGACGTTCCTCGATGTCCTGGTTAATTGCGGCTGCGGTGCCGCGGCTCCGTGGTGGAGATGGCATGCCTGAGCGATCCAAGCCGGCGCCGAGGTTGCTGGGACGGCAGCGGGAGCGTGAGGTACTCGACGACCTCGTCGAGGACCTGAGATCCGGGCACGGGTGGGCGCTTGTGGCGACCGGTGAGGCGGGGATAGGCAAGTCGGCGTTGCTTGAGTACCTGGTCGCCACGGCGCCGGACTTGCGGCTGGTCAGGGCGGCGGGGGTGGAATCGGAGATGGAGCTGGCGTTTGCCAGCCTGCACCAGCTGTGCGCCCCGTTGCTCGATCGCCTTGACCGGCTCGTGCCCCTGCAGCGGGAGGCGCTGGAAATCGCCTTCGGGCTGCGCGGCGGGGGTACGCCCGATCGTTTCCTGGTGGGGCTGGCCGTGCTGACCCTCCTGTCGGAGGCAGCGGAGGAAAGGCCGCTGCTGTGCGTGGTCGACGACGCGCAGTGGCTGGATCGGGCGTCAGCGCAGGCGCTGGCGTTCGCGGCGCGGCGACTGGTCGCGGAGCGCGTCGGGCTGATGTTCGCCGCGCGCGAGCCGGGTGAGGACCTTCAGGGGCTTCCGGAAATCGAGATCCGGGGTCTGCAGAATGAGGACGCACGCAGGCTATTGCGCTCGGTCGTCCGGGTTCGGCTTGATGAACGGATAGTGGACCGGATCCTGGCTGAGACCAAGGGCAATCCGCTGGCGCTACTCGAATTGCCGCGCGGGCTGAGCCCGACCCAGCTGGCGGGAGAATTCGGTCTGCTTGGCGCGCAGCCACTGCCGGCGCGGATCGAGGAGAGCTATCGGCGCAGGCTCGAAGCACTCCCCGCCGATACGCGATTGCTGCTACTGGTCGCCGCGGCCGAGCGGTTCGGCGACCCAGTGCTCGTCTGGCAGGCCGCCGAGCGGCTCGGGGTGACCACCTCGGCCGCTGCTGCCGCAGACGCGGACGGATTGCTCGAGATCGGAACACGGGTGCAGTTCCGCCATCCGCTGGTGCGTTCGGCGGTCTACCGGTCGGCCCTGCCGCGGGACCGCCAGGCGGCGCACCTGGCGCTGGCTGAGGTGACCGACCGCGACCTCGACCCCGACCGGCGGGCGTGGCACCTGGCGGCGGCGGCGCCAGGTCCCGACGAGGAGGTCGCCGTGGAACTCGAGCGGTCGGCCGACCGGGCGCGGGCCCGTGGCGGCGCGGCCGCGGCGGCGGCGTTTCTGCAGCGGGCGGTCGCGCTGACGCGCGAGCCCGCACGGCGGGCCGAGCGCGCGTTCGCGGCCGCGCAAGCGAGCCTGCAGGCCGGCGCATTCGACGCGGCGGTCGAGCTGGTCGCCGTGGCGGAGGTCGGGTCGCTTGATGAGTTCATGCGCGCCCAGGCCGGCCTGCTGCGCGGCCAGATCGCGTTCGCCTCAAGCGCGGGCAGCGAGGCAGCGGCACTGCTCCTGCAGGCGGCGAGGCAGCTCGAGCCGCTGGATGTCACGCTCGCGCGCCAGACCTACCTGTACGCGTGGGCGGCTGGGAAGTTCGCAGGCCGGCCCGCACGCTCGGGCGATCTGCGTGAGGTGTCCCTTGCCGCCAGGTCAGCCCCTCCGCCCGCTGGCCCGCCGCGTCCGTCCGACCTGCTGCTTGACGCGCTCGCGGTCCTGGTCACCGACGGACGCGCGGCGGCGGCCCCCTTGCTGAGCCGGGCGGCCCGCGTCTTCGCCGTGGAAGACGTCTCGCCAGAGGAGGGACTGCTATGGGGCTGGCTGGCAAGCATCGCCCCCATCATGGTGTGGGACGAGAAGCAGTGGCACGCCCTGCTGGCCAGGCAACTCCAGTCCGTCCGCGAGGCGGGCCTGCTCTTCTACCTGCCGCTCTACGTGAACGTGCTGGCCGTGTTTTCGGTAGCCAGCGGTGACTTCGCGACCGCTGCCTCGCTGATCGCGGAGTCTGACGCGATCGCGGAGGCGACCGGGACTACCGTCGCCCCGTTCGCGGCGGTCTTGCTGGCCGGCTTCCTCGGAGGGGAAGCAGAGGTTCCCCGGCTCATCGAACTGGTGATGAGAGACGCGCGGGTGGCCGCGCAGGGCGAGTGGATCCAGTGGACACAATGGGTATCCGCGATACTGGACAACTCTCTTGGCAGCTACGGTACGGCCCTTGCCCACGCACAGCAGGCGAGCGAGGAGCAGCCGGAACTGTACGTGTCCATGTGGGCGCTTCCTGAGCTGATCGAGGCGGCCAGCAGGACCGGGCGGACCCGGATGGCCGCTGACGCGCTCGAGCGGCTGGCCGAGGCCACGAGCGTCGGCGGCACCGACTGGGGGCTGGGCATCTACGCGCGTTCCCGCGCGCTGCTCAGCGAGGGCGAGGATGCCGAGGACCTGTATCGCGAGGCGATCGAGCGGTTGGGCCGCACCAGCCTTCGCCCCGAACTAGCGCGCGCGCACCTGCTGTACGGCGAGTGGCTGCGCCGCGAGGGCCGGCGGACCGACGCCCGCGCGCAGCTGCGCGCGGCGGAGGACATGTTCGCCGCGATCGGCATGCAGGCTTTCGCCGGGCGAGCCCGCGGCGAGTTGTCCGCCACGGGCGAGACCGCCCGCAAGCACGCCGTCGACGCGCGCGACAAGCTCACTCCCCAAGAGGCCCAGATCGCCCGGCTGGCTCGCATCGGCCTGTCCAACCCGGACATCGCCGCCCGGCTGTTCCTCAGCCCGCGCACGGTCGAATACCACCTGCGCAAGGTCTTCACGAAGCTTGAGATCAGCTCCCGCCACCAGCTCGAGCCGGCGCTGATCGACGACGGCAGCGCGTAGCGGGGACTGGGTGGGTACCGACCGGGACTAGGGACCGGCGCTAGGGAGTCACTGACGCGGCGGTGCGGCCCGCGAGGCGACACTTCCAGCATGCCGGAGATCGATTCTGAGCAGGAGGCCTTGCGGCGCGTGGCGGAGCTCGTCACCCGTGGGGTCTCCTTCGAGGAGTTGTTCTCTGTGGTAAGCCGGGGACTGGCGGACCTCGTGGGGGCGGACGGGGCAGCCCTGCTGAGGTTCGAGTCCGACGACACCGTCACGCTGGTAACCACGTGGACCGCCGCAGGCGGCCCCGTTCCCTCCGGTGAGTGCGAACCGGTGAACACCGCCCTGCGCCGCCTGCGCGATACCACTCGCCCTCTGCGCTGCGGACCGTTCGACGTCCCGCTCACCGGGCCATTCACCTCCCAGCTACGGCGCCACGGGATCCGCGCGCTTGTCGCGGTACCGGTCATGGTCGACGCTCGCGTGTGGGGGATCAGCGTCGCGGCGTCGCGGGAAACCACACCGTTCCCCGTGGAAACAGAAACCCGGGCGGCCAGGTTCACCGAACTCGTGGCTAAGGCAATCAGCAACGCGGAGAGCCGCAGCGACTAGGAGACGAGAAATGACAACGGTCATGGAGCCTGTCGCCGGCGCAGTCGACATGGTCGCGGCACGTGAGATGTTCCGCTATCCCGCCGAAACAGCGGTGTCCCGTCCGGCCCTGTGGGAGCGGCTGGCGGGGGCGGCGCGGGTGACCGTGGTGTCCGCGCCCGCGGGCACTGGCAAGACGGTGCTGCTGCGATCGTGGATCGGTGCGACGGGCCTAGCCCAGCGCGCCGCGTGGGTTCCGGTGGGGCGCGATGAGCGGGATCCGCGGCGGTTCTGGGTCTCGGTGGTGGGCGGGCTGCGGCACACGGCTGCGGGGTCGGAGCTGGTGCGGGAGCCGACGGCGGCACCGGACCAGGACGGGTGGGGACGCGTGGAGCGGCTGCTGAAGGACCTGGCCCGGCTACCGGACCGGGTGTGGCTGGTGATCGATGACGTGCACGAACTGAGGTCGGCGGAGGCGCTGGCCCAGCTGGAGCTGCTGGTGCTGCGGGCACCTGACACGCTCCGGCTCGTGCTGGCCACCCGGCGGGACCTGCGGCTTGGGCTGCACCGGCTGCGGCTGGAGGGGGAGCTGACCGAGATCCGCGCCGCCGACCTGCGGTTCACCGAAGACGAGACGCGGGAGATGGTGCACGCGGCCGGGGTACGGCTGCCCAAGCCGGCTCTCGCCCGGTTGCACGAGCGGACCGAGGGCTGGGCGGCAGGACTGTGGCTGGCCGCTTCCTCCCTGGCCGGGCACCCCGACCCGGAGCGGTTCGTTGCGCAGTTTTCCGGTAGCGAACGGACGGTGGCCGGGTACCTGCTGGCCGAGGTGCTTGACCGCCAGAGTGAGCAAGCCCGGCAATTGCTCGTGCGCACCTCCGTGTGCGAGCGGATCACCGGCGAGTTGGCCGACCTGCTGACCGGCGGCTCCGGCGGGGAGCGGATCTTGCAAGATCTCGAGGAAGCCGGCGCGTTCGTGGTCGCGGTCGACGCCCGGCGGTCCTGGTTCCGGTACCACCCGCTGTTCGCCGACCTGCTGCAGCTGGAACTGCGGTGTGCCGAGCCGGCCGATCTGGCCAGCCTGCACGGCGCGGCCGCAGGGTGGTTCGCGGCTCACGGGTATCCAGTGGAGGCGATCAGGCACGCGCAGGCGGCGCAGGACTGGACCATGGCCGCGCGTCTGCTGTCGGACCACTTCTTCGGCCTTGTCCGTGACGGCCAAGGCGCCGTCGCGGACGGGCTCCTCGCGGGCTTCCCTGCGGCCCTGCACGCCGCCGATCCCAGGCTGGCCCGGCTGACGGCCGTGGGGAACGCGCCCGCTCCGCAACCCGGCGAACCCGCTCTCCGCGAGCCGATCAGCAGAAGCGAGGCCCGGGTGCTGCGTCTCCTGCCGACCAACCTGTCCGGACCCGAGATCGCCGAGCAGCTGTCGGTGTCGGTGACCACGGTCCGGACGCACATCAGGCGCCTGTACGAAAAGCTCGGCGTGCACAGCCGCACCGAGGCCGTTGAGCAGGCCCGCACCCTCGGACTGTTCGCAGCCTCCTAAGGCGGGGGCTATGCCTCCATAGGCGACAGGTGTTGGCCGGAACCCGCCGCGGTCGGGTCTGCTGAGCATGACACGCACCGCGCACCTACCCGATGAGGTGGTGCCGCTGAAACAAGCGAAGGGAATGCCCGTCATGCTCAAGTCAACGTCCACCTCACTGATCCTGCTCGGCATCTTGGCCGTCATCACCGGGATCCTCGCCATCGCCTGGCCGGGCATCACGGTCCTCGCGCTGGTCATCCTGTTCGCGGTCTACGCGTTCATCGACGCGGGGCTGCAGGCCGCACGGGCCTTCAGCAGCGGGTCCGCCGGGCCGGTCTTCGGTCACCTGTTCCTCGGGCTGGTCGACCTGGCGGCCGGAGTCATCGCCCTGGTCTGGCCCGCACCTACCGCGTACGTGCTGGTCATCGTCGTGGCCGCCTGGGCAGTTGTCGGCGGCTTCGTCGAGATCTTCGCCGGCTTCCAGTCGGGGGAGACCGCGGGGACGCGCGCGCTGTTCATCCTGTCCGGCCTGGTGTCCGTCGCGTTCGGCGTGCTGCTGTTCGCCCGCCCCGGCGTCGGCGCCGTCACCCTGGCCCTGCTGTTCGGCCTGTACAGCCTGGTCTACGGGTTCTCCCAGATCACCGCGGGCATTCAGGTCCGCCGCGTGGGCGCGGACGTGAGCTCGCTGTCTGAACTGCGCCACGCGGCCTGAGAAGCGATGAGCGCCGTCAGGCCATGACAGCTCAGCAGGGCGCAGGTAGCAAGCAGGATCCGGGCACGGACCAGGCGCCGCCGCGGCCGAGGGCCCGGCGGCGCCGGGCCGTGCGCTGGATCGTCCACGGCGTGCTGCTCGCGGCCCTGACGGTGGGCCTCTTCGGCCTGCTGCCGCGGCTTGGCGGGCTGACGGGCGACGCGAGGAGCCTGCGGCACGCCCGTCCGGCTTTCCTGGCCGCGGCGGTCGTGGCGCAGGCGCTCTCACTCGGCAGCTACGCCCAGCTCTACCGGCAGGTGCTTGCCGCGCTCGGGGCGCGCATCCGGTTCTGGCTGGCGGCGGACGTCATCCTGGCCACCTTCTTCGTCAGCCACCTCACCCCGTTCGGGTCGGCGACCGGCACGCTGGTGAACACCAGCGCGCTCGAGGCCGACGGCGTCGCCGCCGCCACGACCGGCGAGGGCATCGCGCTGACCAGCCTGACGTCCACGGTCGCCCTGATCGCCTTGTTCGGTGTCGGGTTCGTGGCCACGGCCGGCCGGCACGTCGCCTACCAGTACCTGCTGATCGCCGGCGTGGCGCTCTTCCTGGTGGCGGCGGTGGTGGCCGTGCTGCTTGCCGTCGGGGCCCATCCCGCCGTCGCCGCGCGGGCAGGGCGCTGGGCCGCGAGCTTGGCGAAGCGCGTCCGGCCGGGCATCGACGTGGAGAAGGTCGGACAGACCGCCAGCCAGCTCGCCTCGCTAGCCCGGTCCGCGCTGTCCGGGCGCGCCTTCGCCGTCAGCTTCTGCTTCGCCTCGGCCGACTTGCTCTTCGACCTGCTCTCGCTTGACCTGGTGTTCGTCGCGCTTGGATACCAGCCCGGCTTCGGGCCGCTGGCCGTCGCGTACGCGGCGGCGAACATCGCAAGCGCCATACCGCTGACCCCTGGCGGGCTCGGCGTCATCGAGGTCACCCTGGTGGCCGTCACCGTCGGCTTCGGGGCGCCGCGGCCCACGGCGGTGCTCGCCGTGCTCGGCTACCGGATCGTGAACTTCTGGGCGCCGCTCATTCCCGGCGCCATCGCCTATGTCTGGCTCAGGCTGCGGCGCGGTGCCGACGGAAAGGCAAAGCCCGCGACCGAGCCGCGGCCATAGCGCACGGCAATGCCGCGACCGGTGCCACCGTCTTTCCGTTGACGGCCGCCTGGGATGGACTGGAGAGAAAACCGAGGAAGGTGAAAGTCATGAGCGGACGCAGATTCTGGGAAAGGAACCAGGATGACCGGCCGGAAAGCGAAAGGGCGGGCACGATATTCGTCAGGAGGCTTACCGTGACGGACCGCTGCGACCGTTGCGGCGCACAGGCTTACGTCAGGGTCCTGCTGCCCGGTCACCTGGAATTGCTGTTCTGCGCGCACCACCACCGGCAGCACGCGTCCGCCCTGAGGGAGATAGCCGTCGCGATCAGCGACGAGACTCACCGGCTCGCGGGCTTCGCGGCGTAGCCGCGGACGTGAATCACCAGGGCGCCCCAGTGCCTTCCCGCCTGGCAGGCGAGGCTGTACAGGAGCAGCGCGACCGCTCCCACGCTGGTGACAACGACAAGCACACAGGCCAGGACCACTGTATTGACGGCCGATTTGAACATCGCTGGTACTTCCTTTTCCGGCATAGGCGACTGTGAGTTATCGCCTTCGCACACAGTCCACCAGTCAATTTCGCGACGGCAAAGACGATGACATCTCTCGCTATATTGCCGTTGCCTATACCGGAAACGGAATTCAGGCCCGCTCGCGTGATCCGCTGCCGGGCGCCGTGGCGCGCCATACATCCCGGACGATCACTTGCAGCGCGGCCGCGCAGGGGATCGATAGCAAGGCAGCCACGAAGCCGCCGAACACCCCGCCCACCCAGTCTCCCATCGAGGTGCCGACAAGTACCGCGAGCAAGACGAGCAGCGGGTTGACCTTCACGGTCTTGCTCATGATCACCGGGTTGAG
>Ga0265337_1000301_pt1 | contig 26365 bp, 10 predicted proteins | sample 42122metaG_FD_192441 | JGI IMG/M metagenome (GOLD analysis project Ga0265337, IMG submission 192441) | Rhizosphere microbial communities from Carex aquatilis grown in University of Washington, Seatle, WA, United States - 4-21-22 metaG | ecosystem: Host-associated > Plants > Roots > Rhizosphere >... | reverse complement strand
GTTGCTACTGGTGCTGCTAACAGTAGCACCCGCAAGCATGGTGATGGACGTGCTTCCCCCGCCCGTGTTGGTGACACCGATACCAGCGGCCGTGCCGCCCGAGACGTTCCCCGCCGACGAGATCGCAATCGTGCTGGTACCGGAGGCGATGATGCCACCCGCGCTACCCGTGATGGCACCGCCGTGCGATGCATCGACCGTCACCGTGCCCGTACCGGTATTGGCCGCCGTGATCGCATTGCCCGCCGTGGCCCCAACGCTCGCGCCCGCAAGCGAAGTAATCTTCAGATTGCCCGCACCGCTGACGCTGGAAGTGATACCCGCGGTGGTACCGGAAACGGCCGCACTCACGGAGATGGTCGTGTTACCCGGTCCCGAAGCGGTTTGGATGCCTATCCCGCCCGTGCCGGTGACGGTTGACGAAGTCCCCGTCGTGACGGTGACACTGTCCGACGCATCCGTGCCGGTGGTCCTGGCGAGAATACCGCCGCCCGAGCTTGAAACCGCGCCCAGCGTGTCGACAATCACTGCGCCGCCCGCGCCGCTTCCACCCGGCGTACTCGCCGCCGTAATGCCCCACGCCGCCCCGGTACCGCCCGTGATCGACACCGCGCCCGTATACACGCTGATGTCACCGAGGCCCGATGCCGAAATACCCGAAGCGCCCGCGCCACTGCCGTTGACCGAAGCAAGGAGGCGGTTTGAGGAACTGCCGACCGTTACCGCGCTATTACTCGTCGTCGAAGCGATGATGCCGCCTGTGGTGCCAGAAATGGAGCCGCCACTCGCGAACACGCTAACCGCGCCACCTGCGCCAGTGCTGGAGGCACTGACGCCGGCTCCGCCATTACCGGTGATCCCATTGGCAGTGTAGACGGCGACCGCCCCCGTGCCCGTGGCCGAGATGCCGTTGGTGCCCCCCGTGACCAGCGCCGCAATGGGTTGACCCGAAGTACCGACAGTCACCAGACCGGTGCCGGTCGTGCTGGCGGCAATACCGTTGCCGGCCGTACCGGTGACGCCTGCGCCCCCGGTGACAAGCACGGTGACCGTGCTGGCGGCACCGGTGGTCGAGGCCGAGATGCCCGTCACGTCGGCCGTGATGGCGTCGTTGGTGGTGACGGAGATCGTGCCCGCACCCGAAGCATTGATACCCACATCGGCGGGATCGATGACTTTGTTATTGGTCGCAGTGACGGTGACCGTGCCGGTTCCGAGCGTTGTCGCGTTGATGCCGAAAGTCGCCGACGCGGAATCGGCATAGATGTTGCCGTTGGAGGTCACGCTGACCGTGTTGGAATTTCCGGCGTTCGTGATCTCGGCGTCGATGCCGATAGTGCCCACGCCATTCGCCAGAGTTCCGATATCGCCGTTCTGCGTCACCGACACCGAGCCGCCCGTCGCGCTGTTCACAAACGCGCCGATGCCGGTCGCGGCATTGCCGCTGATCGTGCCAGCCGAAGCGGTTGTGACCTGCACGCCGCCAGTGCCCGAGGTGGAGGCGCTGATGCCGAACGCCGTCGCGTTGATCGGACCGCCGATGCCCGCACCCGTCCCAATGATGACGTTGCCGTCGACACCCGTCGCGAGAATGCCCGAACCCGCATCCGCGGTGACCGCGCCACTCGTCTGCACCGTATTGGTGCCGGCGCCCGTCGCTGTCGTCGCGATCGCATCGGTGCTGCCATGAACGGCTCCGGCTGTCGTGACGCTGACCGCTCCGCCCGCCGCCGTGGCCGTGATGCCCGTGCCCGACGTACCGCTGATGCTGGAAGCCGAATCCGACGCCGTCACCGTGACCGCACCGCCGCCCGTGGTGGTGGCAATGATGCCCGAGCCGCCCGTGCCCAGAAGCGCACTGGCCCCATTCACCGTGACGCCGACCGTGCCCGAACCGCCGGCGTTCTGCGCCCGCACCGCGGTGCCCGCGCTCGCCGTCACGCCGGCCGCGCCGACCGAAACATTGCCCGCTCCGCCCGTCGTCAGGGCATCGATGCCGAAGCTGACGCCGGCGACCGACCCTGACGAAGCCACGCCCACATTGCCGCCGCCGCTCGAAGCCTGAATGCCAACCCCGCCGCTGGTGCTGAGAACACCCGAATTGGTGACCGAGACGGCATTGGCGCCGCCGGTGCTGGTAGCCAAAATGCCGCCTGTCGTGCCGCTGACATTGCCGCCCGCATTCACGGTCACAATGCCGCCGGCGCCGCCGCTGACCGCATTGATGCCGAGCCCGGCATTGCCGGTGAGCGCTCCACCGGTAAAGACATTGATCGCGCCGTTGCCGGTCGCGCTGATCGCGTTGGTTCCGCCGCTGACCGTGCCGTTCAGCACATTGCCGGATTGGCCGACACTGACCGTGCCGGTGCCCGTGGTCGAGGCTTCGATGCCGTTTCCGGTGCCGCCCGCAACCGCGACGGATGAGAGACCGAACACGCCGACCGTCGAACCCGCGCCCGTGGTCGAAGCGTGGATGCCGGTGACGGCGCCCGTGACGTTGCCGTTATTCGTCACGGTCACGTTGCCGGCGCTGTTGGCGTAGATGCCGGTATTCGCCGGATCGATCAGGCCGCTGTTGCTGACCGAAACCGCGCCCGTGCCGGCGTTGTTTTCGGCAAAAATGCCATAGGTCCCGCCACCGGCCAGCACATAGATGTTGCCGGTGTTGGTGACGGAAATCGCTGTCGCGCTGTTGCTCGTGGTATTTGCGGAAATGCCCGCAGTATTGACGCCCAAGCCGGAAGCGCCGATCTGGCTCGAATTGACGATGCCGATCGCACCGGAGCCCGACGTGGTGAAGATGCCGTAATCCATTTGGCCCGAAATGCCGATCGTGCCCGAGCCGGTCGTGGTCACATTGACGAGGCCCGCGCCCGACGAAGTCGCGCTGATGCCTGCGCCCGTATTGCCCACATTCGTGCCGTCGATGGCCGTCCCCGCGGCATTTACGGTCACGGTGCCCGCGCCCGTGCTGCTGGCGTTGATGCCGTTCGATGCGCCGGTCCCCGTCGCAAGGATACTTCCCGCACCCGCCGTAACGTTCACCGCGCCGCCCGAGGTGACATTGATGGCGTCGGTAGCCGCACCCGTACCCGTGATCGTGCCGGTGCCGGTGGTGACATTTCCAGCGCCGTTGACCGCGACGACATGGATGGCGTTGCCGGCAAGACCGGTGATCGAAGCATTACCGGCCGCAACCGCGGCCGCATTACCCGCTCCGTTGGCCGATACGTCGACGCCCACATTCGCGGTGACAGTCGCGCCAGCCGAGACGGTCGCTTTGACGTTGCCGCCGCCCGTGCCCGATGCCTGGATGCCGAATGTTCCGGCGCTGATATTGCCGGAGGTGACGGTGACATTGCCGCCGCCCACAGTCGAAGCCTGAATGCCGACGGTACCGGCGGCGATGTTGCCCGACGTGACGGTGACATTGTTGTTGTTCGAAGCGGTCAGAATCCGGGCGAGGATACCCTGATTGGTGACCGCATCGACGCCGATGGTGCCGATGTCGCCCAGCGCATCGACACTCACGGCGCCCTTGTTGGACTGCGCCTGGATGCCGAGCGCGGCATCGCCGCTGATCGTGCCACCCGAGCTCGTATTGACCGTGACGTCGCTGAATCCACTGCTGATCGCCACGATGCCGGTGTTGAGCGTGTCGATGGCGCCGTTCGCGGAAACCGTGATGCTGCCGAAATTGGCCGCGCTCAGCGCGCGCGCATCGATGCCGTTACCGGCCGCGCCCGTGGTGGTGACGGTGCTGTCGGTGTTGACGTTGATCGAGCCGTTGATGTTGCTGGTGCCGGTCCGCGCGGTGATGCCGTTGCCCGTGATGGTATTTCCGCTGGCATCGGTTTCGGCCGTCGTGCCGGCGCTGGAAACCGCAGCCGAAGTGGTCACCGATACATCGGCGGCGTTGCTCTCCGCGTCGATGCCGCCGCCGGTGCCCGAAACGGTGTCACCCGTAACCACATTCACCGAACCGATGGCCCCGAAGAGGCCCGTCACGCGAGCCTCGATGCCGAAGCCGCCCTGACCAAGCACGGTGCCGCCCGTGTCGGTATAGATGTTGATGTTGCCGCCGGTCGTCGCCACGATGCCGTTGGTGGCGCCTTGCACCGCCCCGACGATCGGCGTGATCGTGCCGGGCGCCGCGCTCGCGTCAAAGCCGATGCCGACATTGGCCTGCGTCAAGGCCGCGGTGGCCGATGCCTCGATACCGTTACCGGTCAGGCCCGTGGCGCTGCCGCCTGCCGTCACTAGCACGCTGACCGAATTGCCGAGCGCGGAGGTGTCGGCGTGAATGCCGGTATTACCGGTGACGCTGTTGTTGGTGGTCGCGAGTACCGTGCCCGCACCCGAAGCAAAGATGCCGTAATCGGCCGGGTCGATGATGCCGGTATTATTGACGGTGACCGTGCCGGTGCCGGCGTTGATCGCCGCAATGCCGTAAGTCGGAGTCGTGGTGTCCTGGATGAAGATGTTGGCGTTGTTGGTGACGGTGATTCCCGTCGTGTTGGCGCCCGTCGACTGCGCATAGATGCCAGCCACATTGAGCCCGAAGCCGCCGCCGACGCCCATCACGGCGTTGTTGGTGATCGTGATGCCGCCCGTCGTGCTGGTGGACAGGATGCCGTAATCGGCTCCATCCAGCGTCGACATGCTGGCCGCGACATTGGTCGTGATGTTGGTTGTGCCGGTCGTGTTGACGGCGCGAATGCCGGCGCTGCCTGCGGTGCTTACCCCGGTGAAGTTGCTCGTAATGCCGCTGTTCAGATTGCCGATGTTGATGGTGCCGCCGCTGCTCTGCGCGTAGATGCCGTTATCGACGCCGTTGATCGCCGTGGCCGTGGAATTGACCGTGACCGCTCCCGAACCGCTTTCCGCGTCAATGCCGCGGCCGCTTGCCGTCGCGCTGACCAGTGCAAGGCCGGCAATATTGACATTGACGCTATTGGCACCTGTGGTCGTGGCAAGGATACCGCCGCCCGAGCCACTGATGCTCGTACCCGCGCCATTGGCGTCCACCGTAACGGCGCCACCCGCGGCCGTGCTGGTCGCGCTGACGCCGAACCCGCCGCCGCCCGAAATGTTCGCGCCGTCGCCCAGATAGATATTGATGGCACCCTGGCCTGTTGCCCCGATGCCGGTGCCCGTGAGGCTTGTGACGGTTCCTTCCAGGCGGTTGATCCCGGCAGCCCCGAAGTCGCCATTGACGTCGTAACCGACGCCGACCGTTCCCGTACCGTCCGCGATAGCCTCGATGCCAAAGCTCGCATTGCCTTGCGAGAGCGAACTCGTCCCCTTCTGCAACACGGTGACATAGCCGCCGGCATTGGTCGCTTCCGCGCGAATGCCGTCATTGGTGCCAATGGCCGTGCCGAATGCCGGCGGGGTCACGGCATCGTTGAGCACCGCGGCATTGCCGCCCAGTACGTCGATCGCATTGAAGGGCGGGTCGCTGATATTGCCGGTGTTGGTGACAATCGCGAGACCTGTGCCGAGATTGTGGGCGTAGATGCCGTAATTCTGGTTGCCGCCTGTCGAATCGGCGACGCTGATGTTGCCGGAATTGTCGACCGTGACATTTCCCGTCGTATTCCCCAGGGCAAAAATGCCCGCCGCGCCGTCCTGGTTGATGATCTTGCTGGTGAGATTGCCGATATTGCCGTTATTCGTGACGGTGACGTTGCCCGTCGCATTGCCGCTGATGCAGACGATGCCGTACGGCACGCCGCCGGCCATGTTCAGATTGTTGGAGCATACGACGTCGCCGACCACGCCATAGGCCTTGATGCCGCCGAACGCGCCCGGAATGATGGTGACGTTGGTGCCGGGATCGCTGTCCGCGTCGAGATTGACATTGACGCTGCCGCCCAAGCTGATGGCATCGATGGCCCAGCCGGTGCCGCCTTGGACGGTGCCGCTATAGCCGAGCACGCTGACATTGCCATTGCTCATCGCGAAAATGCCGGTGCGCGCGCCGGTGACATTGCCCGAAGTCGTGGCGTTGCCGATGGTGACGATGACTTGGCCGCTGCCGCAGCTGACCGAAGTGGGACCGGCGCAGGTCGAGGCGTCGATGCCGTCGCCCGTCTGATGCGCGCCGGCAATCAGGCCTGCGTTCCAGGGCTGCGAATCGTTTCTTGAGGGCCCGTCCACGCCCGGCGGCGGCACCACAAAGATGAAGTCGCCTGAGGGCGGCGAGGACAGAACTCCCGATACGCTGCTGTTGCCGTCGACGGTCACACTGACCGCCGAACTGGCCCCAGTGGTTACTGCATAAATGCCTGTGTTGCCGCTCTTGTCGCCGCCGCTCGAGGTGACGTTGATACCGCCCGAAGTCGCCGCCCACATGGCGAAGTCGGGCGGATCGATGCTGCCCGACGAATTGATCACGATATTGCCGCTGGTCGATTGCGCGAAGATGCCCGCGCTGCCGGTGCCGCTGACACCGTTGATGTTCGAAGCGAACGGGGTCGTGAGGTTACCGACGAAGATATCGCCGCCATTGGTCGATTGCGCGCGGACGCCATAATTGGACGCCCAGATCGTGCCGGCGGTCGTGCCGAGCACGCTGACCGCCCCGGTCCCCGCATTCACCGCATGAATGCCCTCTGCGGGCTTCACGGTGAGGTTGCCGATGCTGCCATTGCTGGTGACGACGATGTTGTCGTAGTTCGAAGAATTGCCGAGTTCGGCGAAAATGCCCGCCGATCCGCCGCCGGTCGCCCCGGTGATGGCGGTCCCGCTGCTCGTCGTAACCGTAATGCCGTCAACGGCGTGGCTGACATTGCCGCTGCCCAGGCCGTTCTGGCTTTCCGCGCGGATACCGAAGCTCGACCCGAAAATCGTGCCGCTGGTTTGTTGGACGGTAATGGCGCCGGCTTCGTCGCCGCCCAAACCGCTGGTGCGATTCATGCGCGCCCAAATGCCGTAGGTGGCGTTGCCCGAGGTCGTGTTGATGCTGTCATTGGCGGTGACGGAAATGTCGCCGACGAGATTCGTCACTTCCGCGTAAACGCCCGAGCCGGTCCCGGACGTATCCACCAGGCCGTTGGTGACGACGCTTACTCCGCCGCCACCGCGGTTGCTCACGCTAATGCCGTCATTGGTCGAGTTGATCGTATTGGCGGTGACACTCAAAAGGCCTGAGCCGCCTTCGGCGGTGATATTGGCGTGGATGCCATAGCCGCCGACGCGCGAAACTGTGCCGATGCCGCCGGTAAAGTTCACCGTGAGGCAGCCCAAAACGGTGTGCGCGAAAATACCGTCACTGCCCGCGGACGTGATGTCGGTCGCGTTCCCGTCTACGACAACCGAACCGCTGCCAGTGCTCTCGGCATAAATGCCTCTGGAACCAGCACTGACATTGCCCGCGCCGGTATAGACCTGGGCGTTGCCGCCCGCCGTTACATGGATGCCGTCGCCGCCGCCTGAGATGTTGGCCGCGACGATCCGCGCGCTGCTTTGACCCGCACTCGCCGTGCCGGAGGACGTCGAGACGGTGATGCCGTTGTCCGAACCGCCAGTCACATTGCCCAGCGTGTTTACGCGAACGGTGGCGTTTCCGGAACCGTTGGTGCTCGCGTTGATGCCTTTGGTGCCGCCGGAAACGGCGCCCGTCGTATCGACGACGACGTTGGAGCCGTTCGTGGTCGCATTGATGCCGATCGAGGCGTTACCGCTGACATTGCTTGAAAGGTAGACGCTGACATTGCCGCTGGAACTCGTCGCATTGATGCCGAACGTGCTGCCGCTTATCGGCGCGGCGAAGCGGCTTCCCGTGCCGTTGCCGATGAACACATTCCCGCTGGTGGTCGTCGCGGTAATGCCGGTGCCGGCAGCGCCGCTGATGTTGCCGGTGCCATTGCCGAAGATATGCACGAAACCGCTGCCATTGGTCGTCGCGATCACGCCCGAGGCGCCGCCGGTGACATCGGCCGCGTTGTTGATGACGACGGTAACATTGCCGGTTCCGGCGCCGGTGATGGTGTCGCTGATCGCGGTCCCGCTGGCGCTGGCGCCCGCATTGGCGGTGACACCGGCGTCGCCGGTTCCGCCATTGACGTTCAGGATGATCGCCGGATCGCCCTGAATGAGGCCGTTGGCGACAATGCTGATCCCGCCGCCCGTCGACGAAGCATCAATGCCATCGCCCGTCAACGCCGTGACGGCGCCGGTGGTGATGGTGGTCAACCCGGCGCCGGCCGACGTATGGATGCCGTCATTGCTCGCGCCCGAGGAACTGATCGCGGTGACTGTGCCCGCCGTACTGTCGATCGAGATCGTGGCGCAGCCGGTGGTAAGAGCATCGATGCCTTCCGCACCGTTGACCGCGCCCAACGAACCCTGGCTGACATTGACGGTGCCACCGGTCGTGACGACGATATTTCCGCCGGCGGAGTGGTCGTAAATGCCATAGGCGCTGCCTGCGCCGCCGGTGTCCTGGTTGCCGGCATGGACCGCAATGGTGCTGCCGAGCGCCATGGTGACATTGCCGGTGGCATTGCTCGTGGCGTTCACGAAGATGCCCTTGGCGCCGTCGCCGGTGACGTCGATGGCGGTGGTGTTCCCCGTCGTGACCAGAACGGTGCCGCTGCCGCTCGTCGCGCTGATGCCGACGGTGCCGTTCGTCGCCGCCACACCGGCGGTGACGTTATCGAGGGCATGCACCGTTACGGGGCCGGTACCGCTGGTCAAAGCGTCAATGCCGAACGTGCCGCCCGACACGTTTCCGATGGTCCCATTGCCGATGTTCACCAGGACCACGCCGCCAGCGCTCGCAGCGCGAACACCCTCGCCTGTGCTTCCGCTCGTCACATCGGCAAGCGAGTCGATCGTCACCGCGGACGACGCCCCGGTGCCGTTTCCTTCGATGCCGACATGGACGCCGGTCGAGACTACGCTGCCCCCGGCAACGTAGATGTTCACGGCACCGCCGCCCAAACCGAAAATGCCGTCGCCCAACGTACCCTGAATCCGGGCCGCGGTGATACGCGACGTGGCATTACCGATATTGACCGTGCCGCTGCCGCCCGTCGCACTGATGCCATTACCGCCTGACGCGGTGACGTTGCCTGCGGTGTTGACGCGGATGTTGACGGTGTGGGCGCCGACCGTGGTGGCGAGAATGCCGTTGACATCACCCGCGATGGTGCCGCCGCCGACATCGACCAGGACGTTGCCGCCGGTGACGGTGCTGCTGCCGCGGATGCCGTTATGGGTGGCCGAACCGGTGACATTGCCGCTGGTGAAGATACTGATATTTCCGTGGCTCGAAACCCCGATGCCGGCGCCGCCGGTGCCCGTGATGTCGCCGACAAAGCGCGACGCCGTGCTGGTGCCGATGGTTACATCACCCGTGGTCGTGCCCGTGACGTCGATACCGAAACCGCCGGTGCCGGTGACCGTGGACAATCCGGCCGTGTCGGTGATCGAGACGGTGCCCGTCCCGGCAGCGGCCGCCTGAATGGCGTCGCCATTGCCGCCGCTGACATTCCCCTTCGCCACAATCGTGGTCGTGCCCGAACCCACGGCCGATGTGGCAATGCCCCTGATCGAACCGCTTACCGCGCTGTCCGCCGTGACGGAGACAGCACCGTTGCCGCCCTGCGCATTCGCATAGATGCCGTCGCCGCCGGTGCCCGATACCGCGCCCGTCGCATGAATCGTGACGCCGCCGCCGCCGGTTCCATTGCCGTAGATGCCAGTGCCGTTTGTGCCGGTGACGGCTGCCGTATTGAGTGTGATGAGCCCGCTGCCGGTCGTCGTGCCCCGGACGCCGGTGCCGTTGGAGGCAGAGACGTTGCCCGCCGTGACGGTAACCGTGCCGGTGCTGCTGGTCGACGCCAGGATACCGAAGGTGCTGCCCGAAACATTGCCGGCCGTCGTCGTGACCGAAACAACGCCGCCGCCGCTGGTTGCCTTGACGCCTTCCGCGCCGCCGCCATGGACGGTGACGCCCGACGTCGTATCGGTGACAGTCACCGACCCGTTGCCGGTGGTGGTCGCGATGATGCCGGCCGCATTGGTGTTGATGCCGCTCGCGATCGCGACATTGATCTGATTGCTGTTGGCGGCATTGGTGATCGTGGCTTCGATGCCGTTGCTGTTCGCGTCGATGGCGCTGCTCGCGTCTGTCGAAACGTTGATTCCAATATCGGAGCCAAAGCCGGTGCCGAGGCCTGCGGTCGTGGCGAAAATGCCTTTGGCGCTCGAGAAGATCGGCGCGCCCGTCAGCGTGACGCCGATGACGCCGGTATTGGTGGCGTCGACGATCTGGGCGAACACGCCAGAGTTGCCTGTGTGCGTGCCGCTGGTGCCGATGGCCGCATTGGCGTTGATCGTGATGCCGCCCGCCGATCCCGTGCCATTGTTCTGGGTGTAGATGCCGTAACCGCCAGTGGCCGCCAGCGCGCCATTGGACGTAACGGTGATCGCACCGCCGGTCGATGCCACATCGATCGCATTGCCCGTGGCGCTGACGGCCGAGGTGGTGATGTTGGCGATGCCGGTCGCCAGCGAAACATTCACGCCATCGCCGTTGGTGGCGGTGACATTGCCGCTCGTCGTAACGGTGACATTGGCCGAGCCGCTGCCGACCGTCAGGAGCATACCGTTGGCGCCGGTAATCGACGTGCCGGACGTGGAATCCACCAGGATGTTGCCGGTGGTAGTGGTGATCCGAATGCCGTCGCCGGTATTGTTCGCGTCCGAATCGGCATTCAGCGTCGCGTTATTGGTGACGTGAACAGCGACATCGCCGGAGCTGGCAACAGCACCGCCAAAGCCGGTGCCGATATAGATGCCGCCATTGGTGCCGGAGAGGTCGTTATTGGCGTTGTAGGTGACAGTGGCCGAACTGCCCTGGATTTCGATCACGGCGTCGCCGGTCACAATGCCGTTCTGGGTGATCGTCACGGCCCCGGTCGGGTCGCTGACGAAGATCCCCGCGTTGCCCTGGCCAATAATGGACGCGCCGCTGTCGATGGTGATGCTGGTCCCGCCGGTGCCGCCAAATACGTCCAGGCCTATTGTAGAACCCGTGATGTTGCCCGCCGTCTGATGGACCGTGATGAGACCGCCGCTCGCCGAAACCAGGAGGCCCTGGCCGCTCGTATCCGTGATATTGTTGTTGATGGTGGCAGTTACGGTGCCTGAACCGCCCGTGCTTGCATTCACGCCGCCTGCGCCCGCGACACCGTTCTGCGTCAGCGTGATATTGCCGGTTCCGGATGAAAGCCGGACGTCCCACGCCGACCCAGCGACGCCTGTAGAGACGTTGCCGCCGGCAAGGGTGGTGAGGTTGACGGAGCCTGAACCACTCGCCGCAAGGACGATCGCGTCCGCGTCGGTCCCGGTCACGTTGCCGAGGTGAGCGGTGATGTTGCCGTTCACACTCTCCGCAATCACGCCGTAATGCCGGCCCGAAATGTCTTTGGGTGCGTTGATGCCGATCGTGCCGTTGCCGTCGGTCGACAGATTCATGCCGTCATGGCCTGCGCCCGTCGCGGAGATGGTGACTCCGGCCACCGTGTTCGTGAAGTCGACGTCGATGTTCGCGCCGGCGCCGGCGTTGCTGTTCGTGATAGTAATCGCGTTACCGGTGCTCGAGACGACCGTCCCGCCGGTGTTGAAATCCTCCAGAGTAATGCCGTGGGCGTTGGTTCCGTCGAAGCCGCTGATGTTGATGCCGTTGGTCGTGACGATGGAGCCGCCCACAGCTTTGATACTGACCGATACGGCTTGTCCGCTCGCGACCGCGGCATCGACGCCGCTGCTGTAGTCGATGCCGACCAGCGCGCCTGTGCAAAGTTCGTCAACCGACGTCGGATCCGATTGTCCGATCTTGGTGCCCGAGGCGTCCGGTCCGCATCCTGCCGCGACCGCTTCGGTCGGCGATAAGAAGATGCCCGCTAGCGCGGCCATTCCCGTAACAAACGGGATCAATACCATTCGCGCTTTTGCGAGACTTACCTTCGACGCGCCAGAGAGCAAATTGCCACGAAGTGACAGCGCGACAGAGCGGCTTTCCATAGGAACCCCCGAAATAACTCGATCACCCGTTGCAGGTGCGAGCACATGCCCAAATTGAACTACTGAACCCCCGTACACACCCCGAACGTCGCCCCCTCACTCCCAAGGCGGGAGAGAGTCGTCCGGATCGACAGCAATCCTTAACGTCCCGAAATGTCTAGTCAACCTCGGTTCTGTCATACTCGCAGCCTTTTCCGGGCAGACCCGGAATTGGCCTTAGGCCCTAACAAAACCTCAAAAAATTTCCAACTAGTTAAATCGGTTTACCAGTTTACTCTGGGACAATTCCAGTCTGTGGGACCAACATCTTGAGGTTAATGAGAAATTTGGTTAACGGCTGATGTAGGACCGAAGATGTAAGAGGCTGCCCGACATGGCACACAATACTTTGGGGGCCCCCCGCGCCGGGCGGTTTCCTGTGTCGTCGCGGGCACACCAAAAAAATATCCGGGCCCGGCCAAAAGGGAGCGAAAACGGGCAGATCGGGACGGGAAAGACCGGCGGGAGACGATTCGAGCGGCAGCCCCGGAAAGTTGGCGAGCCCGGATGGGATTGAACCATCGACCCTCTGATTAAAAGTCAGATGCTCTACCACTGAGCTACGGGCTCTCGCGCGACGGGTGTAAGGCGGCGCTGCGCAAGGGTCAACCGTCGCCGTCCGGGTTCGCATTCGCACGATAGCGAAAGAGAAACTGTTCGGAGAAACGCTGCGCGATTCCGTTCATCGCCGCGTCGCGGAACGCACGCATCACGTCCTGGAAGAACGCGAGATTGTGCCAGGTGAGCAGCATCGACGCGATGATCTCTCCGGCCTTCACCACATGATGCAGATAGGCGCGCGAATAGGATCTGCACGCGGGGCACCGGCACGTTTCATCGAGCGGCGAGCCATCCTCGGCATGGCGCGCATTGCGCAGATTGAGCGGGCCGTCCCAGGTAAACGCCTGACCGTTGCGGCCCGAACGCGTCGGCAGCACGCAATCGAACATGTCGATGCCCCGCAACGCCGCGCCGACGATGTCGTCGGGCTTGCCGACACCCATCAGATAGCGCGGGCGGTCCTTCGGCAGATGCGGCAGCGTGCCCTCCAGGACATCGAACATCAGCGCCTGGCCCTCGCCGACGGCGAGCCCGCCCACCGCATAACCGTCGAAGCCGATTTCCACGAGCTGTTCCGCCGAGCGCCTGCGCAATGCTGGGTAGACGCCGCCCTGCACGATGCCGAAGCAGGCGCGACCTGGCTGCTCGCCGAAGGCAAGCTTCGAGCGCGCGGCCCAGCGCATCGACAGCGCAAGCGATTTTTCGATTTGCTCTTCGCTCGATGGGTAGGGGGCGCATTCGTCCAGCACCATCTGGATGTCCGATCCCAGAAGCCGCTGAATCTCCATCGCGCGTTCGGGCGAAAGGAAATGTTCCGAGCCGTCGATGTGAGAGCGGAAGCGCACCCCCTCTTCGCCGAGCTTGCGCAAGGACGACAGCGACATCACCTGGAAGCCGCCGGAATCGGTCAGGATCGGACCTGGCCAGTTCATGAAGGTGTGCAAGCCGCCAAGCCGCGCGATGCGTTCCGCGCCTGGGCGCAGCATCAGATGATAGGTGTTGCCGAGCACGATATCGGCGCCGGTCTCGGCCACGTTTTCGGGCAGCATCGCCTTGACGGTGGCCGCGGTCCCCACGGGCATGAAGGCGGGCGTGCGAATTTGGCCGCGGGGCAGCGTGAGGATACCGGTGCGCGCGTCGCCGTCGGTCGCAAGAATGTCGAATTGCAACTCACTCATCTTGACGCCCTGAACAAAAGACACGCGTCGCCATAGGAATAAAAGCGGAAGCGGGCGGCAATGGCTTCCGCGTAGGCCGCTTTCATCGCCTCGGTGCCCGCGAACGCGCACACCAGCATGAACAGAGTCGAGCGCGGCAGATGAAAATTGGTGAGCATCACGTCCACGCATTTGAAACGGTAACCCGGCGTGATGAAGATCGCCGTCTCGCCGCGGAACGGATGAAGCCGGCCTTCATCGTCGGCAGCCGTTTCGAGCGTTCGCAATGCGGTCGAGCCCACTGCCACGATGCGCCCGCCCGCCGCGCGCGCGGCGTTGAGGGCGTCCGCCGTCTCGGGCGTCAGCTCGGCCCATTCGGTGTGCATCTTGTGGTTTGCGGTATCCTCCGCACTCACCGGCAGGAACGTGCCCGCCCCGACATGCAGCGTGACTTGGGCGCGCGCGATGCCGCGTTCCCGCGCCCGCTCAAACAGCTCAGGCGTGAAATGCAAACCCGCTGTCGGCGCGGCAACCGAACCGGGCTCATCGGCGAAGATCGTCTGATAATCGGCGCGGTCGCTCGCATCGGGCTTGCGTTTTCCCGCGATATAGGGCGGCAGCGGCATCTCGCCCTCGGCGGCAATGGCGGCATCGAGGTCGGCGCCGCCAATGTCGAAGGCGATTTCGATTTCGCCGCCGTCGCGCGCAGCAACGATTCCGGTAAGGGTCGCGCCGAGCACGATTCTGTCGCCGGGCTTCAACCGTTTCGCCGGGCGCACAAAGGCGCGGAACGCGGCAGGCGAAACCCGTTTGTGCAGGGTCGCTTCGATCTTCGCGTTGTGTCCTGTTTCATCGCGCGCGAGACGCCGTCCGTTGAGACGCGCCGGGATCACCTTGGTGTCGTTGACCACCAGCACATCGCCCGCGCGCAACAGTTCGGGAAGATCATGCACGGTTCTGTGCTCGCGCGTGCCGTTCTCGCGGACCACCAGGAGGCGCGCCGCATCGCGCGGGCGAGCAGGGCGCAGCGCGATCAGTGCGTCGGGCAGCTCGAAATCGAATTCATCGACCCGCATGGGGATTCGTGCCGCTCATGCTTCGACAAGCTGAGATTGAGGAATTCCTGCAATCCCGGGCTTCATCCCACACTTTTCAGCACCGCGGCCACGATACGGTCTTGCGTCGCTTCGTCGAGATAGGGATGCATCGGCAGGCTGACCACGCTCGTGCTCAATGCTTCGCTGACCGGAACGGGCGCGCTCGGAAAATGCGCGTAGGCGCGCTGGCGCGACAGCGGAATGGGGTAATAGACCGCGGTCGGAATGTTCTCGTCCTTGAGATCGGCTTGCAGCTTGGAGCGGTCTTCGACGCGGATGGTGTATTGCGCCCACACCGATTGCGCGCCGTCGATCACGCGGGGCACCACGATGCGGTTGCTGTTTCCGAGAAGCGCGTTGTAGCGCCGCGCAATCCGTTCGCGTGCGGCGATCTCGTCTTCGAAGATCTTCAGTTTCTCGATCAGCACCGCAGCCTGGATCGTGTCGAGCCTGGAGTTCACGCCGATGCGCGCATGTTCGTAACGATCCGTACCCTGACCATGTGAGCGGATCGAGCGCAACACGGCGGCAAGCGCATCGTCATCGGTGAAGCAGGCGCCGCCATCGCCGTAACAGCCAAGCGGTTTCGCCGGAAAGAAGCTCGTCGCGGCAGCATCGCCGATAGCGCCGGTACGCACGCCGTCAAACGTCGCGCCAAACCCTTGGGCGGTATCGCACAGCATGAACAGCTTCTCGCGTCTCGCGATTGTCCCGAGCTTCCGGTAATCGGCGGGCTGGCCGAACAGATCGACCGGGATCACCGCCTTGGGCGCCAGCGCCGCGTCGCGCTTGACCATCGCAATCGCCGCATCGAGACTTTGCGGGTCCATGTTGAACGTGTCTTCCAGCACGTCCACGAACACCGGCGACGCACCCGCGAGCGCCACCACTTCGGCCGTCGCCGCAAAAGTGAAGGACGGCACGAACACCGCATCGCCCGGCCCGATGTTCCAAGCCTTCAGTATAAGGAGCAATGCGTCGGTGCCGTTGGCGCACGCGACCGCATGTTTCACGCCGGCAAACGAAGCGAGCTGCTGCTCCAGCGCGGCGACTTGCGGGCCTAGAACCCATTGCCCGCCTTCGACCGCGTCTTGAATCGCGCGGTTCAGCGGCTCGCCCAGCCGTTTGCGCTGAGCCTGCAGGTCGATAAAGGCAATGGTTTCGGGCACCGCAGTCCTATTTGTCATGGCCCGATTCAATCGGGCCATCCAGCAGGCGCGCGTCGCGCCAAGAGAGTCCTCCATCGCCTGGATGGCCCGCTGTCGCGGGCCATGACAATGGAGAGATTCGTTCGCTTGCTATCATCCCACTTTCAGGAGCCGCAAATCACGCGATGTGACGTTTCGTTTCGCGCACCGCCATTACGGCAGCGTCATACTGATGACCTTGTCGGGATCGACCACCTGGCCGTTGTTGCTGTCGCTGCCCTTCTTCACCGCATCGATGTGTTCCATGCCTTCGATCACGCGGCCCCAGACCGTGTATTTCCCGTCGAGCCACGGGGATTCTTCGAAGCAGATGAAGAACTGGCTGTTCGCCGAATCCGGGCTGCTGCTCCTCGCCATGGCGCAGGTACCGCGCACATGCGGCTCGCGCGAGAACTCGGCGCGCAAATTGGGTTTCTTCGATCCGCCCGTGCCTGTGCCTGTGGGATCGCCGGTCTGCGCCATGAAGCCCGGAATCACACGATGGAAGACCACGCCATTATAGAACCCTTCGCCGGTCAGTTCCTTGATCCGCTGCACATGCAGGGGCGCGAGATCGGGCCTCAGCTCGATGGTGACGCGTCCGGTCTTCAATTCCATGATGACGGTATTTTCCGGATCAGCCATGTAAACCTCCTGTTGTGAATTGGCCAATAAATCGGCCGCGTGCGTTTGGTTCCCGCCGGAGCCTTATGGGGTCAGGCGCTTCGCCATGAAAACGCTCAGCGGCGCATCGGGGTAATTGCCGAACCGGTCGCATCGCACATAGCCCGATTGTTCATAGGTCCGAGCCGCGGCCGGCGACCGGACGCCGGTTTCGAGTCTGACGTCGGAAAATCCCAACCCTCGCGCGAGCGCTTCGAGCGCGGCAACGATCCGCCGCGCGAGCCGCCGGCCGCGTGCTTCGGGAATGACGAAGATGCTCTTGAGCTCGGCGTAGCCGGAATGCTTTTGCAATGCGCCGCAAGCCACCGCGACGCCGTTCTCGCGCGCCATCAAAAAGATCACATCGTCGCTGACGTGATCCTCGGTAGGAATACGGAAACACGCCTCGGGCGGATAGAGGCTGTCGAGTTCCGCATCGCGCGCGGACAGGAGCGCAATCGCTTCCGGCGAATCCGGGCGCTCCTGTTCGATGACGATTGCGGTCTCCGCCAGCATTTCAGGATTTCTTCCTCGCCGCAAAACGCTGCTTCAGCGCTTCGGCCACGGCAGGCGTGGTGAAGGGCGCGACGTTGCCGCCGAAGGAGGCGATCTCCTTCACCAGCCGCGACGCGATCGCCTGATGCCGCGGATCGGCCATCAGGAACACCGTCTCGATTTCGGGGTCCAGCCGCTGATTCATACCGACCATCTGGAACTCATATTCGAAATCGGAAACCGCACGTAAGCCGCGGATGATCACGCGCGCACCGATCTGGCGCGCGAACTGGATGAGCAGCGATTCAAAGCTCTCCACAGTGATCACCGCACGCCCGTCGCCAGACAGATACGCCGTCTCGCACTGCATCATGGCGATGCGCTCTTCGAGCGTGAACACCTGGGTCTTGGAGGGATTGTTGGCTATGCCGATGATGAGCCTGTCCACCAGCTTCACCGCGCGCGAGACGATGTCGAGATGGCCGAGCGTCACCGGATCGAAAGTGCCGGGATATAGCCCGATGCGTTCGCCGCTCATAGGTCACACAGACTTGATCCTCCCCCTGAAAGGGGGAGGTCGGAGAGCGAAGCGCTCCGGGTGGGGGGCATTGCGATCATGCGGCGAATTCCTTCCAAAACATCATCCATATCGGTCAGCAGATGGTGATTGGAGAAACGGATCACGCGAATGCCTCTGCGGCGAAGACGGCGCGTCCTCGCCAGATCATAGGCGATTGCCGCGTCGCTTCCGTGCTGATCCCCGTCCAACTCAACGGCTAATCGTATCGCCGCACAATAGAAATCCAAAACGTAGGGACCGACGGGATGCTGACGGCGAAAAGAGAGACCGTCCAATTTTGCGTCACGCAGGCGCGCCCAAAGCTTTCGCTCCGCGACTGTCGCGTTCACGCGCAAATCGCGAGCAAATCTCGTCTTGGCGGCTGTTCGATTGAAGCGCGTCTTAGAACCGTTCTTGCGAGAGGAGGATAGACCCCCACCCGAGCCGCTAATGCGGCTCGTCCTCCCCCTTTCAGGGGGAGGCGTAATCGGGTCCGCGCTCATTCTTCTCCCTCGCCAGAGGTTTCCGCGATCCGTTCGACCGAGACCACGCGTTCGCCTTCCTCCACGCGGAAGAGGGTGACGCCGCCTGCCCCGCGACGCTGGATGCTGATCGAGGCGACGGGCACGCGAATGATCTTGCCTTGATTGGTGATCAACATCAGATCGTCGCTCTCTTCCACCGGGAACGCCGCCACGATGGCGCTGTTCTTGGCCCCCATCGCCATCCCGACGATCCCCGATCCGCCACGGCCGGTGACGCGGTATTCGTAAGCGCTGGTGCGCTTGCCGAAGCCCTGTTCGGACACCGCCAGCACCAATTGCTCGCGCGCCCCCAATTCCGCATAGCGTTCGGGCGACAACACGGCTTCTTCGGTGCCCTCGTCGGCTTCTTCTTCGACGGGGGCCTCGGCTTCCTCGCCTGCGCCTTCCTCTTGAGCTTTGAGCACGGCAGAAGCCTGGCGCAGATAGGCGCGCGCTTCGGCCGCCGTCGCATCGCCGTGGCCGAGCAGGGCCAGGCTCACGATTTCATCGCCCTCGGCAAGCTTGATGCCGCGCACCCCGGTGGATTCGCGTCCCTTGAACACGCGGATATCCGTCACGGCAAAACGAATGCATTTGCCGCTGCGGGTCGTCAGCAGCACATCGTCCTTGTCCGTACACAGAGAAACCCCGACGATGCCGTCTCCGGACTCGAGCTTCATCGCGATCTTGCCGGTCTTATGGATATTGGCGAAATCGGAAAGCTCGTTGCGGCGCACATCGCCCGACTTGGTCGCGAAAAGAACCTGCAGCCGGTCCCAGGTGCTTTCGTCTTCGGGGAGCGGCAGGACCGTGGTGATGCGCTCGCCTCCCTGCAAGGGGAGCAGGTTCACCATCGCCTTGCCGCGGCCCTGAAGTCCGCCTTCCGGCAGCCGCCAGACCTTCATCCGGTACACCATGCCGATCGACGAGAAGAACAACAGCGGCGCGTGCGTGTTGGCGGCGAAGATATGGGTGACGAAATCCTCTTCGCGCGTCGCCATGCCGGCGCGGCCTTTGCCGCCCCTGCCCTGCACGCGATACTCAGCCAAGGGCGTGCGCTTGATGTAGCCGGCGTGGGTGACGGTGACCGCCATCTCCGCCCGCTCGATTAGGTCTTCGTCCTCGAACTCGATCTCGGCCTCGACGATCTCGGTCCGGCGCGGTGTCGCGAATTCGTCGCGGATGGAGGTCAGTTCCTCCTTGATGATCGCGAGCACCCGCGGGCGGGAGCGCAGAATATCGAGGTAATCGACGATGGCGCGTCCGAGCTTCTCCACCTCTTCGGCGATTTCCGAAATGCCCAGCGCAGTCAGCCGCGCCAGCCGGATTTCGAGGATGGCTTTGGCCTGTTCCTCGGTGAGGCGGATGGTGTTTTCTTCCGTCACCATGTGGCGGGGATCGGCGATCAGAGCCACCAGAGGCGCCACGTCCTTGGCCGGCCAGGCGCGCTCCATCAATTGCTCTTTGGCGGTCCCGCTGTCGGGGGCTGCGCGGATCAGGGCGATCACCTCTTCGATATTGGCGACTGCGATGGCAAGTCCGACCAGCGTGTGGCCGCGGTCGCGCGCCTTGGTCAGATCGTAGCGCGTGCGGCGCGTCACCACCTCTTCGCGGAAGAACACGAAGGCCGCAATCATCTCCTTCAGATTCATCAGCTGCGGACGCCCGCCATTCAGCGCCAGCATGTTGACGCCGAAGCTCGTCTGCAGCTCCGAGAACCGGTAGAGCTGGTTCAGCACGACCTGCGACGACGCATCGCGCTTCAGCTCGATCACCACGCGCATGCCGTGGCGGTCGCTTTCGTCATGGATTTCGGAGATGCCCTCGACGCGCTTTTCGCGCACCAGTTCCGCGATGCGCTCCTGCATGCGGGCTTTGTTCACCTGATAGGGAATCTCGGTGATGATGATGGCTTCGCGATCCTTGCGCACTTCCTCGATGTGCAGCTTGGCGCGCATCAGCACCGAGCCGCGGCCACGGGCGAGCGCCGCGCGCGGCGCCATACGGCCGATGATCAGCGCCCCGGTCGGGAAATCCGGCCCCGGCACGATCTCGGTCAGCGCCTCGATGCCGATCGAAGGATCCTCGATATAGGCGAGGCTCGCATCGATCACCTCGCCCAGATTGTGCGGCGGCACATTGGTCGCCATGCCGACGGCGATGCCGCCCGCGCCGTTGACCAGCAGATTGGGAAAGCGGGCCGGCAGCACCAGGGGCTCGTGCTCGGAGGCATCGTAATTGTCCTGGAATTCGACGGTATCCTTTTCCAGGTCCTCGGTCAGCGCGTGGGCCGCCTTGGCCCGGCGGACTTCGGTGTAGCGCATGGCGGCCGGGGGATCGCCGTCGACCGAACCAAAGTTCCCCTGCCCGTCGATCAACGGCAGGCGCATGGAGAAATCCTGCGCCAGCCGCACCAGCGCGTCATAGACCGCCTGATCGCCGTGCGGGTGGTATTTGCCGATCACGTCGCCGACGATGCGCGCCGACTTGCGGTACGCCTTGTTCCAGTCGTTGCCGTTCTCGTGCATCGAATAGAGGATGCGCCGGTGCACGGGCTTCAACCCGTCGCGCACATCGGGGAGCGCGCGCGACACGATCACGCTCATCGCGTAATCGAGATACGAGCGCTTCAGCTCGCTTTCGATGGCGACCGGATTGATATGTCCGCCGGCCGGGCCGCCGCTGACGGGAGGCGCACCGCCCGAGGGCGGGCCGCCGCCTTCACCGGCTTGGGTTTTGTCTTCGCTCAAACTGTGATCTCTACGGCCCCCGCGCAAACCCGCGAGGACCTGTTCCTGAAGAGGGGATTAGCATTTGGCTTTCGATTCGAACAGCCCGGCGAAGTTCCACATCAGCGGCCCAAAAGCCGCCGCATTTCGGCGAGCACGAGGTCGATGTCATAGGCGTACATGCGCCGCCCGCTTTGACGATCGATGTAACCGAAGGTGATGCCCAGAACCGCGCCGGTTTCCGCATCCACCACCGGGCCGCCGGAGAAGCCGCCGCCGGCATTGGCGTCGAACACCAGCGCCCGTTGCTCAGCACAGCCCTCGCAGCGCGCCGGCACATGTTCGTCCAGAGCCGACACGGTGCCGCGCGCTTCGCGCAGGTCCTCCGACATGCCCTGCCCGTATGCGATCACCGGTTCGCCGGCCCGCGCCTTGGCGGTCGGGGGAGCAATGTCGTCGTCGCTGCGGAAGAACAGGAGATCGTAATCCCGCGAGCGCGCCAGAAGCCGCTCCTTGGGGATCAGATTGAGATTGTGATCGTTGGTCACCGCCACATGGGGCGCGACATTAAGTCCGGCGCCCCAGCGCGAGCGCAGGAAATCCTCGCGCTGGACCAGCGGGACATAGGCCGCCATCAGATGCGGCTCCACGAAGCCGTTTGAATGCATGCCCGCCGAGCAGCCGGAGAGGGCCTGCCCCAGCAGCAAAACCCCGGCAATCCAGAAGCGCCGCACCAAATCTCCCGTCCTTGGCCTCCGTTGCCGAAGGCCGGGCGCGATTATCAGAACGGAATCTCGTCGTCGAGATCGTCGCGCTGGAAGCTGCGGCCCCCTTCGGCGGCGCCCGCCATGGCGGGACGTTCGCTACGCTCGCCCCCGCCCTCGCCGCGGCCGTCCAGCATGGTCAGCTCACCGCGATATTTCTGGAGCACGATTTCGGTGGAATATTTCTCCGCCCCATCCTTGTCGGTGTATTTGCGCGTCTGAAGCTGGCCCTCGATATACACCTTGGCGCCCTTTTTCAGATATTGCTCGGCCACTTTCGCGAGGTTTTCGTTGAAGATCACTACGCGATGCCATTCGGTCTTCTCCTTGCGCTCGCCGCTCGCCTTGTCCCGCCAGGATTCCGAGGTGGCGATGGAAAGATTGACCACGGGATCGCCCGAGGTCAGACGCCGCACCTCGGGATCGCGCCCGAGATTGCCGACCAGGATCACCTTGTTGACGCTGCCCGCCATCCCCATCTCTCCTTTGCTGAATTTCCAATCTAGCGTCCGGTGTTCCCGCACACTACCCGCGTGGGATACTTGTCCACGCCATTTGTCGGGTTCCGCTTCTTAGCATATGTTCTCTCTTTGTTCTAGACCCTGAATCAAGCCAAAGCCGGGCCGGAGATGGCGCTTGCGGGGTTCATCGGCGGTCGCCATAGCTAGGCTCTTTGGCTTTTGGATCAAGGAATGCAGAAAACCATCTCGGTGCGCGGTGCGCGCGAACACAATCTGAAGAACGTCGACGTCGACATCCCGCGCGACCGGCTTGTGGTCATCACGGGCCTCTCCGGCTCGGGCAAGTCCTCGCTCGCCTTCGACACCATCTATGCCGAAGGCCAGCGGCGCTATGTCGAGAGCCTGTCGGCCTATGCGCGCCAATTCCTGGAGATGATGCAGAAGCCCGACGTCGATCACATCGACGGCCTGTCGCCCGCCATTTCTATCGAGCAGCGCACCACGTCGAAGAATCCGCGTTCGACCGTCGGCACGGTGACGGAAATCTACGATTATCTGCGCCTGCTCTTCGCACGCGCCGGTATCCCCTATTCGCCTGCGACCGGCCTTCCCATCGAGAGCCAGACCGTGAGCCAGATGGCCGACCGCATCCTGGCGCTCCCCGAAGGCACGCGGCTCTATCTGCTTGCCCCCATCGTGCGCGGGCGCAAGGGCGAGTACCGAAAGGAACTCGCCGAGCTCCAGAAAAAGGGGTTCCAGCGCATCAAGGTGGACGGGAAGCTCTATGAGCTCGGCCAAGTGCCCGCGCTCGACAAGAAGCTGAAGCATGACATTGAGGTGGTCGTCGACCGCGTGGCGGTTAAGCCTGACCTCGGCAACCGGCTGCCGGAATCCATCGCGACCGCGCTCGATCTGGCCGAAGGACTGCTGGTCGTCGAATTTGTCGATGAAAAGGACAAAGGCGAGCCCAGGCAGCTGCTGATGTCATCCAAATTTGCTTGCCCGGTGTCCGGTTTCACCATTCCGGAAATCGAACCCAGGCTGTTCTCCTTCAACAATCCGCATGGCGCCTGCCCGGAATGCGACGGGCTCGGCTCGAAGCTCTATTTCGACCCCGCCATGGTGGTGCCCGACGAAAGCCTGCCCTTGCGCAATGGCGCCATTGCGCCGTGGTCGCGCTCATCCTCGCCTTATTATCTCCAGACGCTCGACGCCATCGCGCGCCATTACAAGGTGGGCCTCAACACGCCGTGGGAAGACCTGCCGAAAAAGGTGCGCGACGCGATCCTGTTCGGCTCCGGCGAAGAGGAGATCAAATTCTCCTATGACGACGGCGCGCGCCGCTACGACATCAAGAAGCCGTTCGAAGGCGTCGTCGCCAACATGGAGCGGCGCTACAAGGAATCCGATTCCGCCTGGGTCCGCGAAGAGCTGGAGCGCTACCAATCGCAGAGCCCGTGCGAGGTTTGCCACGGCTACCGCCTGAAGCCGGAAGCGCTGTGCGTGAAGATAGCAGGCCGCCACATAGGCCAGGTGTGCGAATTGTCGATACGCGCAGCCGACCGCTGGTTCGCCGAGCTGGACACGCAGCTTAACCCGACGCAGAAGGAAATCGCCGCGCGAATCTTAAAGGAAATCCGCGCCCGGCTGCTGTTCCTGAACAACGTCGGGCTGGAATATCTGACGCTGGCGCGGTCCTCGGGCACGCTGTCCGGCGGCGAGAGCCAGCGCATTCGCCTGGCCTCGCAGATCGGCTCGGGGCTCTCCGGTGTGTTGTACGTGCTGGACGAACCCTCCATCGGGCTGCATCAGCGCGACAATCAGCGTCTCCTGGATTCGCTCAAAGGTCTGCGCGATCTCGGCAACACGGTGATCGTGGTCGAGCACGACGACGAAGCCATCCGTACCGCCGATTATGTCATCGACATGGGACCGGGCGCGGGCATCCATGGCGGCTCGGTCATCGCCGAAGGCGTGCCCGACGAAATCATGCGCAATCCCAACAGCATCACCGGGCAATATCTTTCCGGCGCGCGCGAGATTCCGATTCCCCAGAAGCGCCGGCGCGCCGCGCATAATCGCTGGCTGAAAGTGGTGGGCGCGACCGGGAACAATCTGAAAAGCGTCACTGCCGAAATACCGCTCGGCACCTTCACCTGCATCACGGGCGTATCCGGCGGCGGCAAATCCACGCTGACCATCGAAACGCTGTACAAGGCTGTGGCGCGCCGCCTCAACAATGCGCGTGAGCATCCGGCACCCCACGAGAAAATTCTCGGGCTCGAATTCCTCGACAAGGTGATCGACATCGACCAATCGCCGATCGGGCGCACGCCGCGCTCGAACCCGGCCACCTATACCGGGGCCTTCACGCCGATCCGGGAATGGTTCGCCGGACTGCCGGAGGCCAAGGCACGCGGCTATGGGCCAGGGCGGTTCTCCTTCAACGTGAAGGGCGGACGCTGCGAAGCCTGCCAGGGCGACGGCGTGATCAAGATCGAGATGCACTTCCTGCCCGACGTCTATGTGCAATGCGACGTATGCGGAGGAAAGCGCTACAATCGCGAAACGCTGGAGGTGAAATTCCGCGGTCTCTCCATCGCCGACGTGCTCGACATGACGGTGGAAGCGGGCGCCGAACTGTTCAAGGCGGTGCCGGCCATCCGCGAGAAGCTCGATACCCTGACGCGGGTGGGGCTCGGCTACGTCAAGGTGGGCCAGCCGGCGACGACGTTATCGGGGGGCGAAGCCCAGCGTGTGAAGCTCGCCAAGGAATTGTCCCGCCGCGCCACCGGGCGCACCTTGTATATTCTCGACGAGCCGACCACGGGGCTGCATTTCGAGGATGTGCGCAAATTGCTGGAGGTGCTGCAGGAACTGGTGGAGACGGGCAACACGATCGTGGTGATCGAGCACAATCTGGAGGTCATCAAGACGGCCGACTGGATCGTGGACCTCGGCCCCGAGGGCGGCGAAGGCGGGGGCGAAATCATCGCATCCGGCACGCCGGAAGAGGTCGCGAAAGTCGCGCGCTCTTATACCGGGCACTATCTGAAAGCGATGCTGAAAAAGCACACCCGCGCCGCAGCGGCGGAGTGACGTAGAACTGGCGCTGATTTGTGATATGTTTCTGATATGACAAAGCTTGAAGACATAGAAAACGCCGTCGAGGCGCTTCCACCAGACAAGCTCGCGAAGTTTCGGGCTTGGTTCGAGGCTTTCGAATCCGCTCGGTTCGATGAGAAGATCGAACGCGATGCGCGCAGCGGCAAACTCGACCAACTAGCCGAGGACGCCCTTCGCGACCATCGTGCCGGACGCTCGCGCGAGCTGTGAGGCATTTTGCCAGCCCTGCGTTCTGGCAATGCTATGAGGGCCTATCGCCTCGGGTACGTGCACTCGCAGATAAGAACTATGCCCTCCTCAAGGATGATCCCAAGCATCCTTCACTGCATTTGAAGAAGACTGGCCGCTTCTGGAGTGTCAGGGTGGGATTGGGGCATCGCGCACTCGGCACGGATTCAGAAGATGGAATCCTCTGGTTTTGGATTGGATCGCATGCCGAATACGACGCGTTGCTAGCCTGAACCTGAAGGGGGTAACACGTAATTGTCCCCTCCCCCTTCCGCAAAACCTCCGCGGAAATTCTGCGAAATTCGCGCGCGGAAAAATAGTTTTCCCCCTCCCTGAAACCATCCCCATATCCATCCATGCCGGAGCCCGATGAGGGGCGTTGTCGACCGTTCTCAACGCGGGCGCCGGCCGGCGTTCGCGCTTTGCCGGAGGCATAACGGGCTTTCGGCAAACGCGAAGGTGGGCGTACCCAAACCCCGCGTGAGTCCTTCAGCAAGGTGGGCGCGGGCCGGTATCCGCTGGAGCCGCTTGTTCCGGGTGTCCCAGGCATCGTGTCCCGGGCCCCCGCCGAATCCCGGATCTATCCGGGGCCAACGGCGAAAGGAATATGCGGGTCCGTCTCACCCAAAATCGCCGGGCGTGAGGTGCGTGCAGCGCACCTTTTTCGAACAATTGTGGCAGCGAATGCATGCGCCTCACGCCGCCCCCTCTTGCCTCGCGCAGCCAGCCCCGCGCG
>Ga0265337_1000299_pt1 | contig 26474 bp, 23 predicted proteins | sample 42122metaG_FD_192441 | JGI IMG/M metagenome (GOLD analysis project Ga0265337, IMG submission 192441) | Rhizosphere microbial communities from Carex aquatilis grown in University of Washington, Seatle, WA, United States - 4-21-22 metaG | ecosystem: Host-associated > Plants > Roots > Rhizosphere >... | reverse complement strand
GTGGGTCTGTCCTGGCATTGATTCGCGCTTACCATGGACACGCGCCAAAAATTCTTTTCCAGAAATAATTTGAATTATATGCGACAAGCCATCGGACTGGCGTGGCGCGGCTACGGCGCGACTTCGCCGAATCCAATGGTTGGCGCGGTGCTGGTAAAGGGCGGCAAAATCATCGGGCGCGGCTGGCATCGGCGCGCGGGCTTGCCGCACGCGGAAATTGAAGCGCTCCGCGACGCGCAAAAACGCGGCCGAAATCCGCGCGGTGCGACGCTTTACGCCACGCTCGAACCGTGTTGCACGCACGGCCGCACGCCGCCCTGCACGGCCGCCATCATCGCCGCCGGCATCAAGCGCGTCGTCATCGGCGCCACCGACCCGAATCCAAAACATGCGGGCAAGGGTTTCAAGATTTTGCAGCGCGCGGGCATTGAAGTGGTAGGGTCATCGCGCCGCGATGACCGGACGGCGCAGCGCGCCGTCCCTACCAAGCTGGCTGATGAGTGTGCGAAACTGAACGAGGCGTTCAACCATTGGATTGTTCATCGCACGCCATTTGTCACAGTGAAAGCGGCGATGACGCTGGATGGGAAAATTGCCACGGCCTCCGGCGAATCGAAATGGATCACCGGCGAAAGAGCCCGCGCACGCGGAATGAAGTTGCGTCAGGGCAGTGATGCAATTCTTGTCGGCATCAATACGATTCTCAATGACAACCCTTCACTCACCATGCGGTTTGGAACGCCGAACTCCGGTTCGGCACGGGCCGATCGGGAGATCGGCGCTCCGAAACTGCGCCGCATCGTGCTGGATTCGATGGCGCGGACACCGTTGGACGCGAAAGTTGTGAGCGATGAATTTGCGGCGCTGACAACGATTGTGGTGAGCAAACACGCGCCGAAAAATCGCGTAGCGGCGCTGGCGAAACGTGTAAATGTCGTAACCGCACCAATTCAAGAGGCAGGGCGGGCAGTCCTCTGCCCGCCGCAGCGCGCACGGAGTATCGCGCCCTACCAGCAAATTGATCTTCGATGGCTCATGCGAAAACTTGGCGCGGAAAGCGTGACGAACTTGCTGGTCGAGGGCGGCGGCGAGGTGAACGCGTCGTTTCTGCTCGGCGGCTTCGCGCAGCGCGTGGCGTTTTTTTATGCCCCAAAAATTCTGGGCGGGCGAGACTCCCGCAAAGGTGTCGCTGGCGACGGTGCGAAAAGTCTGGCGGACGTGATCCGGCTTCGCGACGTTGAGTGGCAGAGGCTGGGCGAGGATTTGTTGCTGACGGCGCGGACAGATTAAACGCGGCTCGACGGAGTCCCGCCCCACCATTAAATTTATTTCCATGTTCACCGGCATTGTCGCAGAAGCGGGCGTCATTGAAAAAATCACGCCAACGAAAAAATCCATTAAGATGACCGTGCGTGCCGAAGGCTGCGGGCGCGGCTTGAAAATCGGCGCGAGTGTGGCGGTCAACGGCTGCTGTCTGACAGTGGTAAAAATCGCCTCGCGCGGCAAGGCGAAGCTGATTCAATTCGATTTGCTGCAGGAAAGCTGGCGGCGGACGAATTTTCAGTTCGCCAAGCCGGGTTCGCTGGTAAACTTGGAGCGCCCGCTGCGAGCGGACGGCGAGTTGGGCGGGCATTTCGTGACCGGCCATGTGGATGGTCTCGGCAAAATCATAAAGTGGGAGCGCGCGGGCAAAGACCACGTTCTGGACATCGCCGCGCCAGTGGACGTGATGCGCTACGTTATTTTCAAAGGTTCGATTGCCGTGGACGGCATCAGCCTGACGGTTGCCGGCGTGCAGAAAAAAAGCTTCCGCATCTGGATCATCCCGCACACTTACGAAGTCACGGCCTTGCGCGAGCGGAAGGTCGGCGACGCGGTGAATCTGGAAGCCGACTTGCTCGGCAAATACGCGGAAAAATTCCTGCGTCACCGGCGGTCCGGCTTGAAACAGGAGAAGGCTGGTGCGCGCGAGAGGACTTGAACCTCCAACCCTTTCGGGACCAGATCCTAAGTCTGGCGCGTCTGCCATTCCGCCACGCGCGCGCGGCCATTAACTTGCGCCGCTGGCCGGCGAATCTCAAGCCCGGTTTTGGACGGCAGTTTCACGTTGCGCGTCGTTCTTTCAGCCCGCGATTGCAGCAGCAGGACAGTTCGTTTAACTTCACGCCATGCGATTCTGGATTCGATTTGCGTTTTGCGCGCTCGCCGTCATGCTCGGCGCCGCGCTGGGCGGCTGCGCGCCGGGCCAGGGGCAGGCGGACGATGAAAAGGAGCCGCATTTCGTGCTCGGCCAGAGCCGCGTCAACGCGATGGATTATCCGGGCGCAGTCGAGGCGTTTGAGGCATCGCTCGAAGCGAACCCGCGTTCGGCGGCGGCGCATTTTGAACTCGGCTGCCTTTACGAGGAAAAAGTGCCCGATCCCGCCGCGGCGATTTACCATTACCAGAAGTATTTGAAATTAAACCCGAATGCCGGCAATGCGGATGTCATCCGGCAGCGCATTTATGCCTGTAAACAACAACTGGCCGCTGATGTGATGGGGCTGCCGTCCACGTCCGCCGCGCAACAGCAACTGGAAAAGCTCGCCGAACAAAACAGGGAGTTGCAGCAGCAGGTGGACCGGCTTCAGGAAACCGTGAAGCAGTGGAACGCCTATTACGCGAGCCAGTTGGCGGCACAGAGCAATTCACCGCCGCAGAACAATTATATCGCGCAGCAGAACACCAGCCCGACGCCGGATGACATTTCGGCGCAGCCGCCGGCGAAACCGGGCGCGACGCAAAACAAACCCACGCCGCAGAAATCCGCCAGGCCGCGCACGCATACTGTCGTCGCCGGCGAAACGGCGGTTGGCATCGCGCGCAAGTTCGGCGTGAAATTGAGCGCGCTGGAGGCCGCGAACCCCGGCATGACTCCGGCCCGGATCCGTGCCGGACAGGTGTTGAACCTCCCATCACCGTGAAAGTTTGAATGATTTCGCGCGGCGCATTTTTTCTGGTCGCGGCGTTTTGGGTCGCGATGAACGTGCTGCTGTGGCGCGCGGAATACGGCTCGCGCAACGGCGGCATCCCGGTGCCGCTGGATTTGGTCTGCCGGAAAATCCTGACCGCGCCGGACCCCTCGTCCATGAGTGTGTATCAGGACGGGCAAAAAATGGGTTTCTGCGAATTTTCAACCAGCGTCGAACAGGAAATGGCCAAGCTTGACGAAGATCAACCGCCGCCGGAAGGCCTCGTCACGAGCGCGGGCTACCAAATCCGGCTCACCGGCAACGTGGCCTTCGGCGATTTCACCAACCGGGTGAAATTCGACGGGCACGTCAAGTTTTCGCCGCGCCGCGAGTGGCGCCAGTTGGATTTGAAATTGTCCACGCATGCCGCCACGGTCGAAATCCATTCGCTGGCGACCAACCAGACGGTGTCCGTGCAAATCACGAACAGCGATGTGAACGCTTCCCTCGTTTTCACCTTTGCGGATTTGCAAAATCCGAACACGCTGCTGCGCACGCTTGGCGAAAGCGGCGGCGGAGGACTTTTAAGCGGCCTTGATCTGCCATTCGCACCGCAGACTTCCACAACGCTCGCCCAAAGCATCCATTGGGAGGCGCGCCGCGTCCGCCTGATGATGGGCCGCGAGGCGGTGTCGGCTTACCGGCTGGAAACGCGCGTATTGAACCAGCCGATTGTCATTGACGTCAGCACGCTCGGGGAAATTTTGCGCGTGGAACTGCCCGGAGGCATCACGGCCATCCTCGACGAATGGAGCAAATCGTGATCGAACTCGTCCATCTCACCAAAAAATTCGGCGAACTCGTCGCGGTCAACGACGTGACGCTGACCGTTCCGCGCGGGGAATTTTTCGCCATGCTTGGCCCCAATGCCGCCGGCAAAACCACCACCCTCAAGCTGCTGGCCGGCCTGATGAAGCCGACTGCCGGCGCCGCGCGCGTTTGTGGATTCGACATGCAGGCGCAGCCGCTCGAAGCGCGGCGGCGGCTCGCCTTCGTGCCGGATTTTCCATTTCTCTACGACAAGCTCACCCCGTGGGAATTCTTCCGCTTCATCGGCCAGCTCTTTCAAACGCCCGACGCGAAGATTGAAACGAACGCGAACGAGTTGATTTCGCGGTTCCATCTCGCCGAATTCGTGAATCTCCCGCTGGAAGGCCTCTCGCACGGCACGCGCCAGCGTGTCGCCATCGTCTCCGCGCTGCTGCACGATCCGGAGGTGTTCGTGATTGACGAACCGATGGTCGGCCTCGATCCGCAGCACGCGCGCGTCGTCAAGGATGTGCTCAAGGAGCGCTCGCTCGCGGGCATGACGGTGCTCGTCTCCACGCATCAATTGAGCATCGCCGAGGAGATGGCCGACCGCATCGGCATCATCAACGGCGGAAAGCTCATCGCCGTCGGCAACCGCGATGAACTGCGCAAGAAAAGCGGCAACTCCGGCCAGCTTGAAGAAATTTTCCTGTCACTGACGGCGGAAGAGAAATAATAAACTACGGTAACAGGCGCACTCGATAGAAGCGTTGCTCGTCGGAACCAACGGCGTCGGTTGTGGACACGGAACTGTTGGTGGCGGGGATGGGACTGCCGAGGTCAATCCAATTGGGCGCGACAAGATTTGTGGTGTATTGAAGTTGATATGTCAGGTTTGACAGCGCGCCCCAAGTGAAAGCGAACACGCCATTCGACTGCGCCAAAGCTGGGGTAATTGGCGGTAATTGCAAGTTCACCGCAGCCACGCTGCTGGTCACGCTGCCGGAGGCGCTGGTGACGATGACGGAGTAATTATTGCTCAAGCTGTCCAGCGTGACATTCGTCAAAGTGAACGATGGTTGATCCGCATAATCCACATAGGCCAGTTTGCGAATACGATTGTTGCCCGAATCTGAAACATAGACGTTACCCTCGCCATCCAACGCCATTCCGCTTGGAAAAGACAATTGGGCATGGTTGCCCATGCCACCATCACCAGAAAAACCTTGTGTGCCGTTACCGGCAACAGTCGTGATAATTCCGTTGGTGCCAACTTTGCGGATACAAGCATTAAAGAAGTCCGCAATGAAGATATTGCCGGCAGGATCCACTGTAACCGCATAGGGCTGGCCGATACTGGCGCTGGTTGCGGCACCGCCATCTCCAGAATCGGCATAGCCTCCATTTCCAGCCACGGTGCTAATAATGCCGTTGGTATTTACCTTGCGAATCCGAGTATTGTTGGAGTCCGCAACAAACAGATTGCCGACGGAATCAAATGCCAGCGAATAGGGATTTGCCAGGCTTGCATTAGTCGCAGCAGAACCATCTCCTGAAAAGCCTGAGAATTTTCCAGCTACCCTAGTAATGACCCCGTTGGCATCCACTTTGAGAACCACACTGCCAAACGTGTCAGCGATGAAACAGTTTCCGGCTGCATCCACAGCCACGCCAAAGGGCTCAAGTAATACAGCATTGGTTGCCGGACCGCCATCGCCACTATAAACTCCTAGGGCGCCAGTTCCGGCCAGGGTGGAAATAATTCCGTTGGTGTCAACCTTACGAATCCGATTGTCGCTATAGTCCGCGATAAACAAATTACCAAAGGCATCCAGCGCGATCCCGACAGGCGATTTCAAGCTCCCACTTATCGCCGCACCGCCGTTGCCGGCAAAAGCAAAAATTCCATTGCCAGCCACCGTGGTAATGATGCCGCTCGTATCCACTTTACGAATGCGACTGTTCTGGGAATCGGCCAAATAAAGGTTTCCAATGGAGTCGAAGGCTATTCCATAAGGATGGTTAAGCGCAGTATTGGTGGCAATATCTCCGTCAATCACATTCCGCCCTGCCACCGTTATGATGATGCCGTTGGTATCCACTTTTCGAATTCGATTATTGCCTGGATCCGCAATTAACAAATTGCCAATGCTGTCCACTAACGCATCTAGCGGATTGGACAGATTGGCGTTCGTCGCCACTCCGCCATCGCCAGCAAAGCCATTGGTGCCATTGCCTGCCACTGTGGTGATGATATTATTTGTGCCTATTTTCCGAACGCAATTGTTGCCATAGTCAACGATGAACAAATTACGAGCGGCATCCACCGCGACACCTCTTGGAGACCTTAATTTTGCACTGGCCGCCAATCCACCATCGCCAGAATAACCGGAAGTTCCAGTGCCAGCCACCGTTGAAATAATTCCGATGGAAGTTAATTTGAAGATGCGATTGTTGGAGCTATCAGCAATGTATAAATTATTGGATGAGTCCATTGCCACACCAGTTGGAAAAAGGAGGGCTATGTTTACGGATGAGCCAGCCACGGTGGTGATGATGCCGTTGATTCCCACTTTACGGATGCTACCGTTAAGCGAGTCAGCGATGTATAAGTTTCCTGCCGTGTCCAAACATAAGCCAAGAGGCTGGGAGAGTGCGGCATTGGTTGCTGCGCCATTATCGCCGGAAAGACCATACGAACCATTCCCGGCCAAGGTGGTAATGATACCGTTCGTATCCACCTTGCGAATACGGTTGTTCCCAGAGTCTGCGATGAACAGATTGCCGGATGGATCCACCGTCACCGCAATTGGTAAATTTAAACCCGCATTCGTGGCCGCGCCGCCGTCGCCGGAGAACGAGCGGCAGCCATTGCCCGCAACGATTGTCGCCACGCCATTGGTTGCAACTTTGCGGATGACGTAATTGCCATTATCGGCAATGAACAGATTCCCCATGCTGTCCTGCGCTACTCCAGTCGCACTGTTCAAAATGGTATTGGTCGCCTGCTGGTTGTTGAACAGATTTCCACCCGCCACGCTGGTAATGATATTGTTCGGCAAGTTTGTGCCGTTCAATTGCCATTGGTAGGTGAACGGCCCGACTCCAGTGGCCATAACGCTGAAAGTGGCGTTGCCCCCATAAAACACAAATTGATTGGTTGGCTGGTTGGTGATGACCGGCTGCGCGGGCAGTTGCGTTGACCCCAACATCAACGCGAGCAGCGGCAGAAGGATTTTGTTCATGGCATCCTTTCTGATAGTAGTAGCCAGCTTAAGCCGGTCAAATTTATTTTGGCTTCGGCTTGAATGATTCGCTTTATGAATCTGGTGTCTTAATATCGAGTTTAGGCTGAATTCGCCACCTAATTGTTGTGCCATCAGAACACATTTCTTTCGCTTGACGAATTTCTGGATTGTGCCATTTTGCCACTCTGAAAGGCTAATTTCAGTCAATGGCTGCAACCAAATCCAGTTTTCTCGACAAAGTGCTTGGCCGCATCGGACGGCTGGACGCGGAGGGTCTGCAAACGGTCGTCCAGCGGCTCGCACGCGAGCGCAGTTTTCTCGAAACGTTGTTCAATACCATCGAGGATGGCGTGCTGGTTGTGGACGAAACCGGGCGCATTATTTATTTCAACCAAGCCGTGGCACGGCTCATCGGCCTGCCGCCGGACGCCGAGGATTTGCAGGTCGCGGACATTTTGCCGGAATTGGATTGGGAAATGATTTCCAAAGCCGATCACGCGGGCGGCGGGCGCATCGTGCGCCACGAATTTGAAGTGCATTACCCGCGCCCGCGCTTTCTCCGGCTTTACGCCGCGCCGCTCGACGGCGAAGCCATGGGCAGTTCCGGCGTGGCGCTGATTTTGCACGACGCGACCGAGGCGCGTCAGAAAACGTTTGAGGCCATCGAGAGCGAACGCATCCAGGCGCTGACGCTGCTCGCGGCCAGCGTCGCGCACGAAATCGGTAATCCGCTCAACGCGCTGCACATTCATCTGCAGCTCATGGAACGCGAGTTGAACAAGCTCAACGTTGGCGCGGCCCCTTCAAAATTGGGCGCGCGACCGCGTTCGCAAAATTTCGCCGCCGAAGGCGACACCGCCGCGGTTTCCCGGAGATTGCGGCAATTCCTCGACGTGGCCAAGGGCGAGATCAACCGGCTCGATTACATCGTCACTCAATTTTTGCAGGCCATCCGGCCCGCGCCGTTGCAGTTGAAAATGGTTTCGCTGAACGCAGTGGTCGAAAAAACCCTGGAGTTGCTGCGGCCGGAAATCGAAAATCGCGGCGTGGCGGTGAAGACGAAACTGGCGCGGAATTTGACGGCGACGCCGGCGGACGCGACGCAGTTGCAGCAGGTCCTGGTGAACCTCGTGAAAAATGCGATGCAGGCGATGACGACCGGCGGCAGCTTGAACTTGCAGACGGGCGAGACGAGCGACGACGTGTGGCTGAGCGTGAGCGACACCGGCGGCGGCATTCCGCAGGAGCAGATCAACCGCATCTTCGAGCCGTTTTACACGACGAAAAAAAAAGGCACCGGCCTCGGCTTGATGATTGTCCAGCGCATTGTCCGGGCGCACAACGGACGGATTGAACTGGAAAGCAACGTCGGGCGCGGCACGACGTTCCGGATTTGGCTGCCGCTGCACGAACGCAAGCCAAGGCTGTTGGAGGCGAAGACACATGAATAAACCGACCCTGCTGATTGTGGATGACGAGAAGACGACGCGCGAAGGTCTGCGCGCCGCGCTGGAAGGGCGTTATGACGTCTATCTCGCCGAGGACGCAAAGGCGGCGATGAATTTGCTCGAGGGCGAGAACTTTGACGTGCTGCTCACGGATTTTCGCCTGCCGAATGAGGATGGGATGAAATTGATTGCGCGGGCCAAGTCGCTGCCGAAGCCGCCCATCTGCATTCTGATGACGGCTTACGGTTCGGAGGAGCTCGCAGTGGACGCGATGAAGCACGGCGCGGACGATTACATCGCCAAAGGCCGCCTGCAAATTGACGAGCTGGAAATGCGGATTGCCCGCGCATTGAAACAACAAAACCTGGAAGCGGAAAATGTTTCGCTGCGCCAGCAACTTGATTCCAAGTTCGGCCTGGAAAACATCATCGGCGAATCGCCTGCGATGCAGGACATTTTTGAAGTCGTGCAGCAGGTCGCGCCCACACGCGCGACGGTCTTGATTGGCGGGGAAAGCGGCACGGGCAAGGAACTCATCGCGAAGGCGCTGCACCAGTTGAGTCCGCGCGCGAAACAGCCGTTCGTGACGGTGCATTGCGCGGCGCTGGCGCCGACGCTGCTGGAGAGCGAATTGTTCGGCCATGAAAAGGGCGCGTTCACCGGCGCGCACGAGCGGCGCATCGGACGCTTTGAACAGGCGCAGGGCGGCACCCTGTTTCTGGACGAAATCGGCGAGATTGACGCGACGATTCAGGTGAAGCTGCTGCGTTTTTTGGGCGAGCGAACCTTTGAGCGCGTCGGCTCGAACAGGACGTTGAGCGCGGACGTGCGGCTGGTGGCGGCGACAAATAAAAATCTGGAAGAACTGGTCAAGGCCGGGAAATTCCGCGAAGATTTGTTTTTCCGCCTGCGCGTGGTGGAAATCGAGCTGCCGCCGTTGCGGGAGCGGACGGGTGACATACCGCTGCTGGCACAGGGGTTTTTGCGCGAGTTCGCAAAGGAAAACGGAAAGCCGGTGAACGAATTCACGGCGGACGCGCTCGAATGCCTGATGAATTTTTCATGGCCGGGCAACGTGCGCGAACTGCGCACGGCCATCGAACACGCGGTGGTCTTGAGCCGGGGCGAGCGGATTTCGCGGCGCGACCTGCCGCCGTCCGTCCGCAGCGGGGGCGCGCCCATTGAAACCAAATTCCTGCAAGGAAATGATTTGACGGTAAAGCAGGCGGAGAAACAATTGATTGTGCGCGCATTGAAAGAGACGAACGGAAACCGGACCCTGGCCGCAAAAAAAATCGGCATGAGCCGGCGGACGTTTCATCGCAAGCTGCACGCGCATTACCTGGAAGGATTTTGACCTATGCCGCTCGCGGAAATCATCCAAAACCTGATTCACAAGCTGGAAGCCGGCGCGGGACCGCGGTTTTTCCGGATCACCACACTGTTGCTGACAGTCGTAGCACTGACCATGTGGTATGATGTCCACGCTTATCGGAACATCGCCACGCCGGAGGGCATGGACGCGGCGCAACTGGCGCGAAACATTTCCGAAGGCAAAGGCTATACGACGCTGTTCATCCGGCCTTTGAGCCTCTACCTCGTGCAAAAGCACAACGAGGCCGGGACGCCGGTGGCGCTCACAAACGCGAACTTCGATTTCGCGCATGTCAAATCCGCGCACCCGGATCTCGCCAATCCGCCGGTTTATCCGGTTCTGCTGGCGGGCTTGATGAAAGTCCTGCCGTTTCACTACGCGGTGGACACGAAGAGTCCTTTTTGGGCCGACAACGGCAGGTTCGGGCGTTACCAGCCTGACTTTTTGATTGCCGTGTTCAACCAGATGTTGCTGGTGGCGGCCATCGTGCTGACCTTTTTTCTCGCCCGGAAACTGTTCGATGCCGGCGTGGCGTGGCTTTCGGCCATTTTGATGGTTGGCAGCAGTCTGCTCTGGCGGTTCAGCGTGTCCGGCCTGTCCACGATGGTGTTGCTGGTGATTTTTCTGGGGCTGACGTGGTGCATTTTGAAAATCGAAGAGATGGCGCGCGAACCGCAGCCGCGAGCAAACTGGCTGCTGGGCCTGGCGGTGGCGGCGGGCGTGTTGACGGGCGTGGGTGCGCTCACCCGCTACGCGTTCGGCTGGACGATGATTCCCGTGGTCGTGTTTCTGATTTTTTTCAGCGGGCAAAAAAAGGCGCAGCACGCGTTCGCGGCGCTGGGTGCGTTCGTTTTGGTGCTGACGCCGTGGGTCGTTCGCAATTTCGCGGTTAGCGGCACGCCGTTCGGCACGGCGGGTTTTGCGGCGGCGGAAGGGACGCTCTTGTTCCCGCAATTCCAACTGGAACGGGCCATCCATCCGGATTTCGGGCATTTGCTGCGGCTGTCGCCGTATCTCCACAAACTTGTGGCCAATGCCCAAGGCATCGTGATGAATGATCTGACCCGGTTCGGCGGCAATTGGGCGACCTTGCTTTTTTGGGCGGGTTTGCTGTTGAGTTTCCGGAGCGTGGCGGTCCGGCGGATGCGCTATTTTCTGTTGTTCTGTCTCGGCACGTTCGTTGTGGTGCAGGCGCTGGGGCAAACGCAGCTTTCCGTTGAATCACCGGAGGTGAATTCTGAAAACCTGTTCGTTTTGCTCGCGCCGCTGGTGTTCATCTACGGCGTCAGTTTGTTCCTCACACTGCTGGGGCAAATGAATCTGCCGGTGCTGCAACTGCGCTATCCCATCATTGCCGCGTTTGCCGCCTTGTCCTGCCTGCCGATGATTTTTGTCATGCTGCCGCCGAAAACGTCGCCCGTGGCGTATCCGCCCTATCATCCGCAGGACATCCAGCGGATCGCCGGCTGGATGAAGGAAAACGAATTAATGATGAGCGACGTGCCCTGGGCGGTCGCGTGGTATGGCCAGCGCCAATGCGTGTGGCTGACAGTGAATGCCGAGGACGACTTCAACGCCATCAATTATTGGATGAAACCGATCCAGGCGCTCTACCTCACGCCGGAAACGATGGACAGCCGGTTCGTTTCCGACTGGGCGGGGCGCGAACGCAGTTGGGGCGGTTTTGTTCTGTCCGTGGTGACGCAAAACCAAATCCCGCCCGGTTTCCCCCTGCGCATCGCGCCAAAAGGTTATTTGCCGGACCGCCTCTACTTGACCGACCGCGAGCGCTGGAAGCTGATGCCGCCTTGAAATCAAGCTGCCGCGCGCCGCAACCGGTCGGCGATGCCGGCCCACTCGGGCAATTCCGGTGGCGCCTCGACGACAATCCCTTCCGCGCCCGCCTCGTCGCAGCGGTGCAGCTCGGCGTAAATCGCCCGCGCAAACGCCTCCGCGTCGTGCGGGATCACGCTCACCCGCGCGAAATGTTCACCGGAGGGAATATGGGTGTGCGCGATGATGTGACAAGTGACAAGTGACAGGTGACAAGTAACAAGTTGAGATTTCAATTCGGCATCGTCGCGCCAATTTAAGACCACCAGCTTTGCCTTCGGTGAATAATGTTTTTTCAGCAAGCCAGGACTCCGAAGCGCTCCTGGGGTTTTGTCTTCGGAACTCTGAACCTTGAACCCCAAATCCTGAACTTCACCGCAAACTGCGGTGAGCGATTCCGTGTGAATCATTCCCGGCCGCAAAATCCGCGGAGGGCTTGCGCTCAAATCCAGGACTGTTGACTCAATCCCGACCTGCGACTGGCCGCCGTCCACAATCAACGGAATTTTGCCGCCGAGCCGCTGGCGGACGTGCTCCAGGTTCGTCGGCGAAACGCGGCCCGACAAATTGGCACTCGGCGCGGCGAGCGGAAAATCGCATTCGCGAATCACGGCCTGAATGAACGGATGACTTGGCCAGCGGATGCCGACCGTCGCGCCTCCCGCCGCCACAATGTCGGGAATTTTTCCTGCGCGCGACAGGACAAGCGTGAGCGGTCCGGGCCAGAAGGCTTTTGAAAGTTTGACGGCGATTTCCGGCCAGTTCTTCACGCAGAGTTTCGCCATCTCATTGCCAGCAACGTGGACGATGATGGGATTGTTTGCCGGACGTCCTTTGATTTGGAAAATTTTTGCAACAGCGTTTTCATCCAGCGCGTTCGCGGCGAGGCCGTAAACCGTTTCCGTCGGCAGAGCGACGACTTCGCCCGCGCGCAAAAGTTCCGCCGCGCAGAGGACGGCTTTTTGAAAAAGCTCCGGCGTGTGCGTGGACAGGACTTCGGTGGTCACACGCTATTCATAGCGCAACGCCTCGATTGGGTCGAGCTTCGATGCTTTGCGCGCCGGATAAAAGCCGAAGAAAATTCCCACCGCCGCGCTGAAGACGAAGGCAATAAGGATGGATTCGGCGGAAACGGTGGTGGGCCATTGTTTGATCAGCGTAATTGCTTCGGCGCCGCCGATGCCCAGCGCGATGCCCAGCAGCCCGCCGGTGGAACTGAGCGTGACGGCTTCGATGAGAAACTGCAGCAGGATGTCATGGCCGCGCGCGCCGACGGCCATGCGGATGCCGATCTCGCGCGTCCGCTCGGTCACGCTGACCAGCATGATGTTCATGATGCCGATGCCGCCCACAATGAGCGATATGATGGCCACGCCGGCGAGCAGGGCCGTCATGGTCTCGGCGGTGGCGGTCTGCGCCTCGGTGATTTCCTGCTGGTTGCGCAGGATGAAGTCGTCGTCGCGGCCATCCTGGATCCGATGCCGCTGGCGCAGCAGCCCGGCAATGCTGTTCTGGACACTGACCATTTGTTCGGCGCTGGCCGCAGACACCTGCATCATGCGAAGTGTGGTGGCGCCGGAGAAACGCTTCATGGCGGTGGTGTAAGGCACGATGATGGTATCGTCCTGGTCCTGTCCGCCCATGTTCGCGCCTTTGGGCTTGAGCACGCCCAGAACCTTCATGGGCGCGCTGGCACTCCCGCCGCGCATGTTGACGCGAATGATCTTGCCCACCGGATCGTCGTTGGGAAACAACCGGTCCGCCGTGGTTTTTCCGAGCACACAGACTTTGGCGGCGGACCGCACGTCGGCCTCGGTGAACATCGTGCCTTCCGCGATGTCCCATACGCGGATGGTCAGGTAATCCACGCCCTCGCCCATGACCTGTGTGCTCCAATTATTTTCACCGGCCGTGATCTGGGCGCCGTTGCGCACTTCCGGGCTGACCGCCAGCACGCCAGGAACTTCGTTCTGGATCGCGAGCGCGTCATCAACCGTGAGCGTGCCCGCGCCGCCGAAGCCGGAAAAAACACCGCTGCGGTTGATGCTGCCGGAAAAAACCTGGATGACGTTCTGGCCGAGCGCGGCGATGCGCGCCTCGACCTGCGCCTTGGCCCCGCGGCCCAGCGCAACCATCGCGATGACCGCGCCCACGCCGATGATGATGCCGAGCATCGTAAGCACCGTCCGCATTTTGTTCCGGCGCAGCGCGCGGAATGCGATTTTGATGACAGCAAGGTAGCGCATGGTCAATTGGCCAGTTGGGCGGCTTTGTGTTCCGTCTGTAGGCGGCTTAATTCCTTCTCCGCGCTCGACCGGTTCGCCACGGGCGAATCGCCCACCACTTTGCCGTCACGCATGACGATCATGCGTTTGGTGTATTGCGCCACGTCCAACTCGTGGGTGACCATGACAATGGTGATGCCCTGGTCATTGAGTTTTTGGAACACGCCCATGATTTCGATGCTCGTGCGGCTGTCGAGATTGCCGGTCGGTTCGTCGGCGAGCAGCAGCGCAGGCTGATTGGCAAGCGCACGGGCGATGGCCACGCGCTGTTGCTGGCCGCCGGAAAGTTGATTGGGTTTGTGGTCGGCGCGGTCGCCGAGGCCGACGATTTCGAGCGCTTGCAACGCCCGCTCGCGCTGGGTTGCGCCTTCCAAACGCTGCCGGGCGTAGAGCATCGGCAGTTCGACGTTTTCCAATGCGGACGTGCGCGAGAGCAGATTGAAGCCTTGAAAAACGAATCCGATCTTTTGATTGCGGATGTCAGCCAGCTCGTCGCGGTTGAGTTGCGAAACATCAATGTCGTCGAGCAGGTAATGGCCCTGCGTTGGGCGGTCGAGACAGCCGATGATGTTCATCAACGTGGATTTTCCCGAACCGCTCGCGCCCATGAGCGCGACAAATTCGCCCTGAAAAATTTCCAGCGACACGCCGCACACTGCCCTCACCTCGACCTCACCGGTCTGGTAGATCTTGTAAATGTCGGTCAGTTTGATGACAGGCTTCATGTAAACATCTCCACGCCTATCTGCCGCCACCACGAAAGCCGCCGCCGCCGCCACCACCGCCAAATGGACTTGCCCCGCCGGACGGCGGAGTCGCGGCGGCGGCTTGGGAGAGTTTAACGCCGATGATGACGGTGTCGCCTTCTTTCAAACCGTCAATGATTTCCGTGTTGGCACCGTCACTGATGCCGGTCTTGACACTGACGGCTTGCGGCGTCGGGTTGCCGGAATTTTTATCGGCGGCAAGAATGTAAACGGTGCGCGACGAGGATTGCGAACCGCGCGGACCAAAACCGCCGCCGCCGCGCCCGCCGCCACCGCCAAAGCCTCCACCGCCGCCAGCAGGTCTTTGCAGCGCACCGCTCTGATACAACTCGCGGAGTTTGGCGCGGATATCCGCCGGAATTTCCTCGCCGCGCGCACGCATTTCCGACACGCGCTTCTGCAATTCCTCCGGCGGTTCGTTGCCGGTGAGCGGCGGCGCGGTGTTCGCCGCAACTGCGGTTCCGTTCGTGCCGCCCGTTTTTGCGACTTGCGTCACGTTGGTTGCGGCGGACTTGATCTCCTTGTTGACGGAATCCGGCGGCCGAAAACGGAGCGCGGCATTGGGGATTTTCAACACGCCGGAACGTTCGGCGGTGATGACGGAGGCGTTGGCCGTCATGCCTGGCCGGAGCTTCAAATCGGGATTGCCGACCTCGATGACCACATCGTAAGTGACGACATTTTGCACCGTGGTGGGTGCGTTGCGGATTTGTCTTACTTTGCCGGCAAACTTGCGGTCGGGAAAAGCGTCCACGTTGAAACTCACATTCTGTCCTTCCTCAACGCTGCCGATGTCCGCCTCGGAGACGTTGGCGTCAATCTGCATTTTGGCGAGGTCGTTGGCGATCTGGAACAACACCGGCGCGCTCATGCTCGCGGCGACGGTCTGCCCCACGTCCACGTTGCGTGAAATCACCGTGCCGTCCACGGGCGAATAGACTTTGCAATAGCCCAGATTTGCCAGCGCGTTGCTCAACCCGGCCGTCTTGATTTTCACCATCGCATCGGCTTCGTGCAGCGTGGCAATGGCGGTGTCGTGATCCGATTGGGAAATCAATTTGTTGGTGAACAATTCCAGGGCGCGATCGGCCTCGGCCTGTTGCAATTCCAGGTTCGCCCTCGCATTGGCCAGGTCCGCCGCGGCCTGCTCCATCGCCGCCTGATACGTCCGCGGATCAATCTCCGCGATCAACTGGCTGTTGGTCACCGGTGAATTGAAATCCACGTATAGCTTGCTGATCCGGCCTGACACCTGGCAGCCGACCGTCACGTTCAACACCGGGTTCAACGTGCCGTTCGCCGTGACGGCCTGCATCAAATCGCCGCGCGCGACCATCGTGGTTTGATATTGTGGCGCGTCGTCGTTCCCGCGTTCGAAATACCAGACGCCACCCGCCGCGATCACGATGATTGCGGAAATAATTATCAGCCACTTGAACCCGCCGCCGCTTTGCTTCGTTGCCATATAATTTTGATTCAGACGAACTGTTATTATTGAGACGCCGTTGCGTCCTATAAGTTACGAATATTTACCCGCCCATCCGCGTAACTTTCGGTTTGAGCCGGGCGTGCCGGGCCTTACAATCCGCTCGTGTCGGAACCGCTCGAACAACTGATTCAACAACTCAACGCCGCGCAGATGCTCGAAGAACCGCAAGTATGGCAGGCGGTAGAGCGGCTCGCCAGCGAAAATGTTGCGGCCGGACTTAAGGCTGATTTTCTTGCCGCGCTCTCAAAAAAAGGCGAAACGCCGGAAGAAATCGCCGTCTTCGCCCGCGCGCTGCGCGACAAATCCATCCAGCCGCCAATCGAAAAGGGCTGGCGGGAATCCCGCGAAATCCTCGACATTGTCGGCACCGGCGGCGACCGGCTGGGCACTTTCAATATTTCAACCACGGCGGCCATTCTTTGCGCCGCCGCCGGTGTGGCCGTGGCCAAGCACGGCAACCGGGCGGTGACTTCGCAGGCGGGCAGCGCGGACGTGCTCGAAGCGCTTGGCATCCGGATCGATTTGACGCCGGAAGAGGCCGCGCGTTCATTGCGCGAGCACCACTTCGCCTTTTTCTTCGCGCAGAAATATCATCCCGCGTTCAAAAACATCGCGCCCGCGCGAAAACTCTGCGCCGAACGAGGCCAGCGGACGATTTTCAACCTGCTCGGTCCGCTCCTGAATCCGGCGCGGCCTTCGGCCATGCTCGCCGGCGTGCCGCGGCCGGATTTGTGTGAACCGCTCGCGCGCGTCCTGCAATCACTCGGCGTCCGCCGCGCCATGGTCGTGTGCGGAAAAATTCCACCCGGCGAAAAATCCGCAATCCGCAATCCGCAATCCGCAATATTCCTGGACGAGCTTTCGACGCTCGGCGAAAACACCATTGCTGAATTTTTTCAGGAGTGCGGCTTCACGGTTTCAACGACCGCGCCGGAATCGTTTCCCCTGCAGCCCGCAACCCTCGCCGACCTGCTCGGCGGTGACAAAAATAAAAACGCCGGAATCGTCCGCCGCATTTTGGCCGGCGACGAGCGCGGGCCGAAGCGCGACGCGGTGTTGCTCAACGCCGGCGCGGCTCTGTTTGTTGCCGGGAAAGCGAAATCGCTCGTGGAAGGCTGGGCCTTGGCGGCGGCGACAATTGATGGCGGCCAGGCAAAGGCAAAACTCGCGGAACTCGCGGGTTGATTCAGCGCGGAGTGTCTTTCGCAGCCTTGGCAGTCGCGGTTTCCTTGAGCTCCAGCGCCGCGTAGTGCAGGCCGAGATTGTGCTGCGCGGTTTTGTCGCCCTGCCGCGCCGCACGGATGAACCATTTCACCGCCTCGTGCTGGTTCTGTTCCACGCCGCGTCCGGTTTGGTAGCACAAACCGAGATTGCACTGGGCGGGCGCGCATTCCTGTTCGGCGGCGGCCAAATACCATCGGGCGGCTTCCTTGTAATCCTGCGGCACCACCTGTCCGGTCTCGTAAAAAACTCCGAGATTGAATTGCGCGGCGGGATAGCCGCGTTCCGCCGCTTCGCGATACCACTTCACCGCCTCGGCATAATTTTGCGCCACGCCCTGTCCGGTCTCGTAAAGCATGCCGAGATTGAACTCCGCCGCCGGGTCGCCCTGCTCCGCCGCCTCGCGCAACCACTTGGCCGCCTCGCTGAATTCCTGCGGCACACCCGCGCCGCTCAAATAGCAGACGCCGAGATAACATTGCGCCACCGGATCGTCTTGATCCGCCGCGCTGCGAAACCATTTCACCGCCTCCTGGTAATCCTGCGCCACGCCCTGGCCGTTCTGGAAGCACACGCCCAGATAACACTGCGCCTGCGGGTCGCCTTCCCCGGCGGCCTGGCGCATTGCTTCAAACGTCTCCCATGTGCGGCGGGTTGTCATTTCACCGAAAACTTTTCGTGCCACGCTTAAAGAATAGGTTTTGTCCGCCCAAATTCAAGTGGTGTTTTCACTTCCGTTCCCGGGCGCGGCCTGTTACAAAATAGCCATGTCTGCCAAATTGAACATCGGTTTTTTCGGCGCGGGCAAGATAGCCACCGCACTGGCCCGCGGTTTCATTCGCGCCAAACTTGTCACCGCTGAACACGTCATCGCCAGCGATGTCTCCGAGGCGGCGCGAACCGTCTTTGCCGCGGAAACCGGCGCGAAAACAACGGCGTCCAACGCGGATGTTTTGAAATTCGCGAATGCGGTGATCCTCGCCGTAAAACCCGACCAGGTTCCCGTAGTCCTCGCCGAACAGCGCGGCAATTTCAAGAGCAACCATTTGCTGATCTCAATCGCCGCCGGCGTGACGCTCGCCAAAATAGAATCGGCTCTGCCTGCCGGCACGCGTGTTGTCCGTGTCATGCCAAACACGCCCGCGCTCGTCAGCATGGCCATGAGCGCATTCGCGTTGGGCAAGTCCGCGCTCTCAACCGACGGCGAACTTGCGCAAAAACTGTTTTCCGCCGTCGGCATCGCGTCGCAAGTGAAGGAATCGTTGCTCGACGCCGTGACCGGTTTGAGCGGCAGCGGACCGGCTTATGTTTACCTTTTCATTGAAGCCATGAGCGATGGCGGCGTGGCCGTCGGCATGTCGCGCGACGTGGCGACCCAATTCGCCGCGCAGACAGTTTTGGGCGCGGCGAAAATGGTTTTGGAAACCGGCCAGCATCCCAGCCTGCTCAAGGACGCCGTGACAAGTCCCGGCGGCACAACCATTGATGGCCTGCACGAATTGGAGAAGGGAAACGTGCGCGGCGCCGTAATCAGCGCCGTCCGCGCCGCAACGGAAAAATCGAAGAAGCTCGGGCAGGGCTGACGCCTTTATTTCAAATCTGAAACTCCAGATTTCGCATCCACCCCTTCCATTCCTGCCGCCGGATATTACTCTTCACCCATGAACGGATAGCGGTAGTTGGTAATTGGGATGAAGGTCTCCTTGATGGTGCGCGCCGAAACCCAGCGCGCCAGATTAAGGGCGCTGCCCGCTTTGTCATTGGTGCCCGAGGCGCGACCGCCGCCAAACGGCTGTTGGTTGACCACCGCCCCCGTCGGCTTGTCGTTGATGTAGAAATTGCCGGCCGCGTGCCGCAGTTTTTCCATCGCCATGTGCACGGCGCCGCGGTCCTGTGCAAAGATCGCGCCGGTTAATCCATACGGCGACGTCCGATCGCACAAATCAAGCGTCTCCTCATACTCACGGTCTGGATAGGCATAAACCGTGAGCACCGGCCCAAAAATCTCCTCCTGCATCAACTTGAAATCGGGCTTCCTGGCTTGCACCAACGTTGGTCGGATGAAGTAACCTTTGCTGTCGTCGCACTCGCCGCCGGCCAGCACTTTGGCATCAGCGGAGCCTTTGGCGTAGTTAATGTAGCCCTTGATATTGTTAAACGAATTCCTGTCAATGACCGCCGTCATGAAGTTGCGGAAATTCGTGGGTTCACCCATCGGGATGGAGCGGATCGCTTCGACCAGGCGGTCTTCAATCCGGCTCCACAACGATTTGGGCACATACATGCGTGACGCGGCCGAGCATTTTTGCCCCTGAAACTCATATGCGCCGCGCACCGCGTTGATGACCAGCGAAGTGGCGTCCGCTGAGGCGTGCGCAAAAATGAAGTCCTTGCCGCCGGTCTCGCCGACGATGCGCGGATAGCTTTTGTAACGCTGGATGTTTTCGCTCACGGTTGCCCACATGTGTTGGAAAATGCCGGTGCTGCCGGTGAAATGAATGCCGGCAAGGTCGGGGTGTGTTATCGCCGGATCACCGACTTGGCCACCCGGACCTGGAATCATATTGATGACCCCCGGCGGCAGGCCTGCCTCCTCGAGCAGCTTCATGATGAAGTGGGCCGAATAGACCGCACTCGACGCCGGCTTCCACAACACCGTGTTGCCCATCAGGGCGGGCGCGGTGGGCAGATTGCCGGCGATGGATGTGAAATTGAATGGCGTGACGGCAAAAACGAAACCTTCAAGCGGCCGGTAATCAACAGTGTTCCACGAGCCAAACGCCGAGTCAGGCTGCTCCGCCATGAGTTTGGACGCGAAATATGGGTTAAATCGGAGGAAATCAATCAACTCGCACGCCGAATCAATTTCAGCTTGAAAGGCCGTCTTGCTCTGGCCAAGCATGGTTGCGGCGTTGAGAATTGGCCGATACTTGGTGCTTAACAGGTCGGCGGCTTTAAGAAACACCACCGCCCGTCGTTCCCACGGCAACGCAGACCACGACTTCCACGCCTCGGCGGCTGCCTGAACGGCCTGCTGCACCTGCTTGGCGCCGGCTTGATGATACTGTGCCAGCACATGGCCGTGGTCATGCGGACAAATGCATTTGGCGAGCTTGCCTGTCTTAACCGGCTTGCCACCGATGACAAGCGGGATTTCGATTTGTTCGCCGAGCATCTTTTTAATCTGCTGCTTGAGCTGCAGTTTCTCGGGCGAACCAGGCCGATACTCCTTGATCGGCTCGTTGTTTGGTTTTGAGATACTAACGACAGTGTTGGTTATCATTTGTCAAAAATCGAAATCGGTTTGTCCGGCGCCCTGCGAGGCGGTGCTTTAAACCACGTTCGGCGAACTCACATTTTCGTTACGCAACTAAGCGATGTCAAGTCGTGAATTGGCGACACCAGATGCGAACCATGTCTCACTGGCCGTCAACCAATTTTGCGCAACTTGCGCACTTCCACCGCTTCCATTCCCGCCGCGCGAATGGCTTGCAGCCAGCAAAGAACAACATTATTTTTCAGCCATGATTGAGACTTTGGGAATTGAGCGCATGAGTTTTGCTGAACAGCTGCAAGCGATGGAACTTCTCTGGCGTTCGATGGCTGCCGGGCCGGACAAATTGGAATCGCCGGGCTGGCACAAAAAAATACCCGCCAAACGTCTCGCCAAAGTTGAAGCGGGCAGGGGCGAATTCCTCACGCCCGCCCAACTCAAAAACCGCTTCAAATCGTGTAGCAGCCGACGTTAGTCGCCTCATTTATTCTAAATAGAGCGGACTGACATCCGCTGCTACAGTAAAATATCATCCGATGAATTTCAAACCTCCCACTGAAAAACAATCGCGCATCATCTGGTTTGCATTGACCGGATTGGCGATCGCGTCCGTCATCGCGCTGATTGTCGCGGCGGTTTGGGGTTTGTCTCGGTTGCTCGACGTGTTGAGTCCGGTGCTTTGGCCGCTGGCGGTGGCCGCCGTTGTGGCGTGCCTGTTGTCGCCGCTCGTGGACTGGCTGGAAAAACGCTACGTGCCACGCACACGCGCCATCTGCCTCGTGTTCATCTTCGCGTTCGCGCTGGTCGCGTGTGTGCTGGCGAGCGTGATTCCGCAGGTCGTCGTCGAGACGCAGCAACTTGCCGCCAAAGTTCCCGAATACTCCGAACGATTGCAGCAACGCATCGGAAAATTGGTCGCCGAGCCGCCGGCTTTCCTGCGCCACTTCATGCCCGCGCCATCCAGCGCTGCCACCGACACCAATTCGCCCGCCGCCACCGGCAATCCGGCGCTCGCCTCCGCCGCCACCTGGCTGACAGGAACTTTGCCGGCGCTGGGCTCATGGCTGTTCAGTAAAATCGGCAAGGTCGCCTCCGGATTCGGCATCCTGGCGGGACTGGCCCTGGTTCCAATTTACGCCTTTTATTTTTTGCTGGAGAAGCGCGGCATACAAAATCATTGGAAGGAATATCTGCCCGTGCGCGATTCGGCAGCGAAGGAGGAAATCGTTTTCGTGTTGGAGGCCATCAGCCGATACCTTGTCGCCTTCTTTCGCGGGCAGGTGCTGGTGGCGATGTGCGATGCCGTGCTTTACGCCATCGGCTTCCTGATCGTCGGCGTGAACTACGCGTTTTTGCTGGGTTTCGCGGCGGTGTTTCTCACCATCATTCCGTATCTCGGCGCGCTGGTCATCTTCATCACCGCGCTCACGCTGACGTTTGTGCAATACGGCGACTGGGCGCATCCGCTCATGGTGCTGGGCGTGTTCGCCGTGGTGCAAACACTCGAAGGTTTTGTCATCTCGCCAAAGATCATCGGCGACCGCGTGGGGCTGCATCCGCTGGTCATCATCATCGCGGTGATGGCGGGCACGACGCTGCTGGGCGGAATCCTCGGCGGCGTTCTGGCCATCCCGCTCGCCGCCGCGCTGCGCGTGATTATGGCGCGGTATGTTTGGAAGAAACGGGAGGCGTGATGAACGCCGTCCACGCCGCGACGGAGAAATCGAAGAAGCTGGGGCAATCTTGACACCGCATGAGAAAATTCACGCCATATCTTCTTCTCATTCCAGTGCTAATTTTGCTGGCGGGGCTGCCAAGCCAACTTCACGGCAACTCGTCTTATCACATTTCCACGTTCAGCTACATCGCCAGTATTTTCGGATGGTTGTTTGTATTCTGCGCGATATTTGCACTGTATCGTGGGTCGTCGAGATGGAGTCGGCTGTTTTGGACTCTTATTGCCCTGGAAATAATCGTGGAATCCGTATACAGCCTGTGGATTGGGCAGAATAGTTTGATTCACTTTTTATTCAAACTTGTGCTCGCTTACATTTGCACAGCTTTTGCTTTTCCTTTGCTACCCCTAATTCGACTAATCCGCCGGAAGATCAAAAATCCGCGCCAATAAAATTCATCCGCGCAATTCCCGCACGTCCACCGCTTCCATTCCCGCCGCGCAGATGGCCGTCAAGCCAAGCTCGGTGTCCTCGTAAGCGCGGCAAAATTTAGGCTCAACGCCAATCCGTTTCGCTGCTTCCAGAAAAATGTCCGGCGCGGGTTTCTGGTTCTTCACCATTTCGCTCGTCACCACGGCGTCGAACAGATGCAGGATTTTCAAATGTTCCAGCACTTGCACAATGATTTGCTGCGTGCCGCCGGACGCGACGGCCATCGGGATTTTACCATGATTCGCCTTCGCAATTTCCACCACGGCATGAATCGGTCCGGCCTGCGTGATGAGCGGGATGTAGGCCGCCTCCTTCTCGTGCGCGACAGCGATGTGGTCGAGCGAACGGCCCTGTTCCTGCGCGAGCAGCTTCAAAATGTCGCGCGATGGCACGCCGCCGAAGGAATAAAAGCGGTCCTCGGGAAAATGAAGGCTGTGCCGCTGCGTGACAATTTGCCACGCGTGCCAGTGCAGCGGCATGGTGTCGGCCAGCGTGCCGTCGCAGTCGAAAATGAGTCCCTTGATGCGTGGTGGTAATTTCATGAATTCAGCGCGGCCAGCTTTTCTTCCATGTCATGCGTCATCAACGGGTCAATCAAACCGTCCAAATCGCCGTCAATGAAAACGGAAAGGTTGTAGAGCGTGACCTCGATGCGATGGTCGGTGACGCGGTTCTGCGGAAAATTGTAGGTGCGGATTTTTTCACTGCGTTCGCCGGTGCCGACCTGGTCCTTGCGGTGCGCGGCGTATTTGGCGTTTTCCTCGGCCACCTTGCGGTCGAGCAATCGCGAGCGCAGCACCGTGAGCGCCTGGATCTTGTTCTTTTGCTGCGAGCGCTGGTCGGCGCAACGCACAATCAAACCGCTCGGCTTGTGGATGATTTGCACGGCGGAATCGGTGGTGTTCACGCCCTGTCCGCCCTTGCCGGACGCGCGGCAGACGTTGATTTCGATTTCGTCGGGCTTGATTTCGATGTCCACCTCCTCGGCTTCGGGCAGCACGGCCACGGTCGCGGTGCTGGTGTGGATGCGGCCCTGCGCCTCGGTCGCGGGCACGCGCTGGACGCGGTGAACGCCGCTTTCATATTTCATCCGCTTGAAAACGTCCGTGCCGATGACGGAAAAAATGATTTCCTTGAACCCGCCGAGGTCGGAAGGATTGGAGTCCATGGTTTCAACCTTCCAGCCGCGCGCCTCGGCATAGCGGCAATACATCCGGTAAAGGTCGGCGGCGAACAACGCGGATTCCGAGCCGCCCGCGCCGGCGCGGATTTCGATGATGGTGTTGCGCGAATCCGTCGGGTCCGGCGGCACAAGCCCGAACTGGATTTGCTGCGCGAGACGCTTCTCCCCGGCTTCAAGCCGCGCAATTTCCTCCTTCGCCATCAGCGCAAGCTCGGATTCCGCCGGTTCATTTTCCAACAACGCGCGGTTCTGGTTCAAATGCGCCAGCGATTTCAAATAATTTTCGCCGTGCGCCACCAGCTCCTTGAGCCGGGCGTATTCGCGGGACAATTCCTGCGCGCGCTGCGGGTTGTCGAAGACCTTCGGAACGCTCAAGGCGGCCTCGACCTCGGCAAAGCGGCGGCGGAATTTCTCGATGTGCGGTGTCAGATCCATTTTCGCAAAAAGAAATCCGCCCGCGGGCGACGATGCGCCGGCGGGCGGAATGAAAGCGGGCAGCTAAACCTTTTTCTTTTTCTTCGTGGCAAACGCGGCTTTGGCGGCCTCCGTCTTGGCGGCGCGCTGCTGGAATTTGTCCACGCGGCCGGCGGTGTCCACGAATTTCTGCTGGCCGGTGTAAAACGGATGGCAGACGTTGCAGATGCCGACGATGACGACCGGTTTGGTGGAGCGCGTCTTGATCACGTTGCCGCAGGCGCAACGGATTTCCGCGTCCACATATTTCGGATGAATGTCCGTCTTCATAAAAAGGGCAGCAAACCTATCAGGAAATCGCCGGATGACAAGAGGGAATTATTTGGCAGGCGGAGGAAATTTGCAGTCTGTCTGAAAGATGGCCGCTGGGAAGTTTCATTGTGGCTGAATTATTTTCATCTTCGCAACATTCCCGGCAGGCCGCCGCCCATTTTGCCCATCATTTTCGAGAACTTGCCCATCTTCTTCATCATCTGCTGCATCTCGCCGAATTTGTTCAGCATCGTGTTCAATTCCGTCACGCTCACGCCGCTGCCCTTGGCGATGCGGATGCGGCGCTTGGCGTTCAGGATTTGCGGGCTTTTGCGTTCCTGCGGCGTCATGCCGCAAATCATCGCCTCCATGCGCTTGAATTCCTTTTCCTGTTTCGACAAATCGCCCTGCTGCTTCAGCATCTCCGCGCCGCCCGGCAGCATCCCGACGATGCTTTCGAGCGAGCCGAGCTTTTTCATCGCGCGCAACTGCTCCAGAAAATCCTCCAGCGTGAACTGGCCCTTGCGCATTTTCTCCTCCATGCGCCTGGCATCGGCTTCGTTGACGGAGTCGGCCGCGCGTTCAACGAGGCTGACGACGTCACCCATGCCGAGAATGCGCGACGCCATGCGTTCGGGATGAAACGGCTCGAACTCGTCGAGCTTTTCGCCCATGCCGGCGAACTTGATGGGCTTGCCGGTGACGGCCTTCATGCTCAACGCCGCGCCGCCGCGCGCATCGCCGTCGAGCTTGGTCAGAATCGAACCGGTTATTTGCAGCGCCTGGTCAAAGTGGGTGGCGACGTTCACGGCTTCCTGGCCGGTGGCGGCGTCGAGCACGAGCAGAATTTCCTGCGGTTTCACGAGGTCGCGCAGGCGAACCAACTCCTGCACGAGCGGTTCGTCAATTTGCAATCGCCCGGCGGTGTCAAAAATCAGAACGTTGCGGCTGTTGGCTCTGGCAAAATCCAAGGATTCACGGGCGATTTTCAGAACGTCCGTCTCGCCGCGTTTCAGAAAAACCGGAATTTCAATTTGCTTTCCGAGCGTTTCCAATTGATCCATCGCCGCCGGACGATAGACGTCCGCCGCGACGAGCAACGGCTGGCGTCCCTGTTTCTGGAGCAGCCGCGCGAGTTTTCCGCTCGAAGTCGTCTTGCCGGAGCCATGCAGACCGACCATCAGGATGCAACTTGGATTGCTGTCGAGCTTCAATGCCGCGTTGGTCGAGCCGAGCAGGTCCACGAGCTCGTCGTGGATGATTTTGACGATTTGCTGGCCGGGCTGGATGCTTTGGACGACCTCGGCGCCGATGGCCTTGGTCTTGACGCGCTCGATAAAATCGCGGGCGACCTTGAAATTCACGTCGGCCTCCAGCAGCGCCATGCGGACTTCGCGCAGGGAATCGCCGACGTTGGCCTCGGAAATTTTTCCAAGCCCGCGCAGGTTGCGGAACGCGTTCTGGAGCTTGCTGCTTAACGAATCGAACATCCGGTTAAGCTATCGCAGAAGCGTGCGGATTGACAAGGCTGCGTCGGTTTGGCTTAATCTGCATCCCTTACGTGGTAGGTTACCCAAGTGGCCAACGGGGGCAGACTGTAAATCTGCTGGCTATGCCTTCGATGGTTCGAATCCATCACCTACCACCACTTTTAGATTGTGTAATAACAGCAATGGCTTTGTGGGTTTTAAGATGT
>Ga0265337_1000296_pt1 | contig 26607 bp, 26 predicted proteins | sample 42122metaG_FD_192441 | JGI IMG/M metagenome (GOLD analysis project Ga0265337, IMG submission 192441) | Rhizosphere microbial communities from Carex aquatilis grown in University of Washington, Seatle, WA, United States - 4-21-22 metaG | ecosystem: Host-associated > Plants > Roots > Rhizosphere >... | reverse complement strand
CGCCGTAAGCGGACGGCGCGCCGAGAACGGGTATATAGGCTTCGGCCCCGCGGATTGTCAACCGGAATTGGCCAGTTTTATTGACCCTACCAAAGCCCAATTCCGCCTGCCGCAATTGGGCTTCCGGGGCCAGCCGGCAACAGAATTTTAAGGCCCGCCGCGCCGCACTGAGGCCATATTCATAGGCCGTCCTTGGGCTACGGTTCGACTTTCGAGGGATGGAATCGCTAGCGGGGGCATCCAGCCACCGTGCTTCGGCCAAATTAACCGGGCTGCAAGGGCCGTCATTGACGGGCCATGGGTCAACCGGCATCGTGACGGCCTTGATTCAGCGGCTGCCGACGGTGACTGGGGTGAATTTAGTCGCGGCAAGCCACCTTCGATCAAAGGCGCAGGGGACGGCGAGCTTGGACCAAACACGGTCGCGCGGCGCATATCGATCGAGGCGGGCCGAGGCCATCGAGCTCGGCAACGAGCCGCCGCTGTCGGTCGACGGCGGCCACAGCGGCTTCGTCGATCGCCGCCGCATTTCGGTGCAGTGGTTCGCCGGCACGATTTTGACCGCCCTGTGCGGCGCTGCTCTGATGGGCGGCGCCGTTTTCACATCGCTCGACGGCGAGGCCAATTTTGCGTCGTTGCCCGAACGGGTCGAGGTGGCGCTACGCGGCGCGCTCAGCGCCGGCGCCGACCGGCTCGGCGTATCGCGCAAGAGCGACCGGCTGCCGACCGCGGAAGAGCCTTCATTCGCCCGCCAGGTGATCCGCGTCTCCACCATGACGCGGGTCGGCAATCATGAAGTCGTGCGCGTGCGCCCCTTCGTGCGCATCGCCGGCAATCTGTCGCTTACCGTCTCCGATCTCTCCACCGGTATCCAGCCGTTCAATCCGCAACGCCTGCTCGCCGAGTCCGCGCCCGATGGCGCCGCCGCCGCGGCCGGCGACGCGCCGACGGCCGAACCCGACGCCGAGGTTGCTTTCGTGATGCGCGACCTCCCGGCGATATTGCCGAAGCTCAAGATCGCGGTGCTCACGCCGAATGACGAGGTCATTGAGCGCGTGCGCGAGGCCGCAGAATGGAGCGATAAAGCCGCCAAAAATCTCCCCATCGCGGCCAACATCACCGACATCAAGCTGGCCTATGCCGGCGAGGCCACGATAGACCCCTATGCCGGCTTCGAAGCGCGCATCGTGCCTGAGAACATCACGCTGCTGCCGAAGACCACTAATGAGACGACCGGCGGCAATACCCTCAACGAGCGCGTGGTCGTGGCCAAAAAGAGCGACACTGTCGCGACCATATTGCGCGATCAGGGCGCCACGCCGGAAGAGATCGGCGCGATCGCCAAGGTGCTCGGACCGCGCGGCCGCGACGGCGGCATCAAGGAAGGCCAGAAACTTCGCGTCCTGATGGCGCCCATGCCTGGCAGCCAGCGTTTGCAGCCGATCCGCCTCCTCATCGCCAACGACACCTCGATCGACGCGGTGGTGGCGCTGTCCGATACCGGCAAATACGTTTCGGTCGACGTCCGGCACGCCGGCACCGACGTGGCCGACAATGCCGAAGAAAACAACGACGAAAACGACACCATCGGCGTGACGCTCTATCAAAGCGTCTACGAGACCGCGCTGCGCAATCAGATTCCGCGCCCGATCATCGAAGACCTGGTCCGCATCTACTCCTACGACGTCGATTTCCAACGCAAGGTGCAGCCCGGCGATTCCTTCGAAGTGCTTTTCGCCGGCGAAGACGAGACGCCGCTCCCCGACAGCCGCAACGACGTGCTGTTCGCCGCGCTCACCGTCGGCGGCGAAGTCAAGAAGTTCTACCGCTTCCAATCGCCCGATGACGGCATCGTCGATTACTACGACGAGGGCGGCAAGAGCGCGAAGAAGTTCCTGGTGCGCAAGCCGGTGATGGCCGGCATCATGCGCTCGGGCTTCGGCATCCGCCGCCATCCGATCCTCGGTTACACCAAGATGCATACCGGCGTTGATTGGGCGGCGCCGACCGGCACGCCGATCTATGCTTCCGGCAACGGCACGATCGAGAAGGAAGGCTGGGAGTCCGGTTACGGAAAATACATCCGCATTCTCCACACCAACGGCTACGAGACCGCCTACGGCCACATGAGCGCCTTCGCGCGCGGCGCCGATGAAGGCAAGCGCGTGCGGCAAGGCCAGGTGATCGGCTTCGTCGGCTCCACCGGCCTGTCCACCGGCTCGCACCTGCACTACGAAATTCTGGTCAACGGCCGCTTCGTCGATCCGATGCGCATCAAGCTGCCGCGCGGCCGCGTGCTGGAAGGCCCGCTGCTGGCGAGCTTCGACCAGGAACGCGAACGGCTCGACGGCATCATGGCGCGCAAGCCCGCGCGCGTGGCCTCGAGCGCGCCGGCGGTAAGGTAGTTTCCAATTCGATTGTCTTTTGATTTGTCATGGCCGGGCTTGTCCCGGCCATGACGTCTGCGGGTGCAACTATTCTTATGCCGCCTGCGCCAGCTTGCCGTTGAAGGTGAGGCCCTGCTTGCCGGCGGAGACGCGGACCTTCTCGCCGTCCTTGATCGAACCGGCCAGGATCATCTCGGCCAGCGGGTCCTGCACCGCCTTCTGGATCACGCGCTTCAACGGCCGCGCCCCGTAGGCGGGATCCCAGCCCTTCTCGGCCAGCCATTCGCGCGCGCCGGCGTCGAGCGTGATGGTGATCTTGCGGTCGTCCAGCAGCTTCTGCAACCGCGTCATCTGGATGTCGACGATGCGGGTCATTTCCGACTTCTTGAGCCGGTGGAACAGGATGATCTCATCGATGCGGTTGAGGAATTCGGGCCGGAACGCCGCGCGCACCACGCTCATGACCTGATCGCGCACCGCATCGGTGTCCTCGCCTTCCGGCTGGTTGACCAGGAAATCGGCGCCGAGATTCGAGGTCATCACGATCAAGGTATTGCGGAAGTCGACGGTGTGGCCCTGCCCGTCGGTGAGCCGGCCGTCGTCGAGCACTTGCAGGAGAATGTTGAACACATCCGGATGCGCCTTCTCGATCTCGTCGAACAAAATGACTTGATAGGGCCGGCGCCGCACCGCTTCGGTGAGCGCGCCGCCTTCGTCGTAGCCGACATAGCCGGGCGGCGCGCCAATCAGCCGCGCGACCGAGTGCTTCTCCATGTATTCCGACATGTCGATGCGGATCAGCGCGTTCTCGTCGTCGAACAGATAGGCGGCCAGCGCCTTGGTCAGCTCGGTTTTGCCGACGCCGGTGGGCCCCAGGAACATGAATGAGCCGATCGGCCGGTGCGGGTCCTGCAAGCCGGCGCGCGCGCGCCGCACCGCGGTCGAGACCGCCTGCACCGCCTCCTTCTGGCCGATGACGCGTTTGGCGAGTTCCCCCTCCATGCGCAGCAGCTTGTCCTTCTCGCCTTCGAGCATGCGGTCGACCGGCACGCCCGTCCAGCGCGACACCACGCCCGCCACGTGATCGGCGGTCACGGTCTCCTCCATCATGGCCCCCTTACCGGAAGCTTCGGAGCCCTCGGTCGCCTTGAGCTTCTTTTCCAATTCCGGAATGCGGCCATAGGCCAATTCGCCGGCGCGCTGGTATTCGCCGCGGCGCTGCGCATTGGCGAGCTCGGCGCGCAGCTGGTCGAGCTCGGTCTTGAGCTTCTGCGCGTCCGACAACTTTTCCTTTTCCGCCTTCCAGCGCCCGGTGATATCGGCGGATTTCTTCTCGAGTTCTTTCAGCTCGCCTTCCAGGCGCTTGAGGCGATCCTTGGAGCCGGGGTCGCTTTCCTTCTTCAGCGCCTCCTGCTCGATCTTCAGCCGCACGATTTCGCGGTCGATCGAATCGAGCTCTTCCGGTTTGGAATCGACCTGCATCTTGAGCCGCGCTCCCGCCTCGTCGATCAGATCGATCGCCTTGTCGGGCAGAAAGCGGTCGGTGATGTAGCGATGCGACAGGGTCGCCGCCGCGACGATCGCCGAATCGGAGATGCGCACGCCGTGATGCTGCTCGTATTTGTCCTTCAGGCCGCGCAGGATCGAGATGGTGTCCTCGACCGTCGGCTCGGACACGAACACCGGCTGGAAGCGGCGGGCGAGTGCCGCGTCCTTCTCCACATGCTTCTTGTATTCGTCGAGCGTGGTGGCGCCGATGCAGTGCAATTCGCCGCGCGCCAGCGCCGGCTTGAGCAAATTGGAGGCGTCCATGGCGCCGTCGGCCTTGCCAGCGCCGATCAGCGTGTGCATCTCGTCGATGAACAACACGATGCCGCCGTCCGACGATGTCACCTCGTTCAGCACGGCCTTCAGCCGCTCCTCGAATTCGCCGCGATATTTGGCGCCGGCGATCAGCGCGCCGAGATCGAGCGCCAGCAGCTTCTTGTCGGCCAAGCTCTCCGGCACGTCGCCATTGACGATGCGCAGCGCGAGACCCTCGACGATCGCGGTCTTGCCGACACCGGGTTCGCCGATCAGCACCGGATTGTTCTTGGTGCGGCGGGAGAGCACCTGGATGGTGCGGCGGATTTCCTCGTCGCGGCCGATCACTGGATCGAGCTTGCCGTCCCGCGCGGCTTGCGTGAGATCGCGGGCATATTTCTTCAAGGCGTCATAGGCGTTCTCGGCGGATGAAGAATCCGCCGTGCGCCCCTTGCGCAGCGCCTCGATCGCGGCATTCAAATTTTGCGGCGTCACGCCGGCCTTGCTGAGGATCTTCCCCGCCTCGTTGTCTTTCTCCAGCGCGAGTGCGAGCAGCAGCCGTTCGACGGTCACGAAACTGTCGCCGGCCTTCTCGCCGGCCTTTTCGGCGGCGGCGAAAACGCGGGCGGTCGCTGGGCTGAGATAAATCTGGCCGGCGCCGGCGCCGGACACTTTCGGAATCTTGGCCAACGCCGCTTCGACCGCCTTCAAAGCCTGGCGGGAATTGCCGCCGGAGCGATCGATCAGGCCGGCCGCCAACCCTTCCGGGTCGTCGAGCAGGACCTTGAGCAAATGTTCGGGGGCGAATTGCTGATGGCCCTCGCGCAGGGCCAGCGATTGGGCGGATTCCACGAAACCGCGGGCGCGGTCGGTGTATTTGTCGAAATTCATGCCTCAACTCCCTCGGTCCATTATGGCACCGAATTAAAGCGGGTCCCCTTAGGCGGCCCGCCCCGGCATTATGTGGGTGTCATTATTCCAGTTTGAAGAGCCCGTCCGCTTGATATAGGTCACCGGACCCAACCGCCCGGCGGCCTGGAAAGTGCCCAAAAATCAATGACAAACCAAGCCCGGATCGACGCCATCTACCGCTATCCGGTGAAGGGGCTTTCGCCGCAGCGGTTGGTGCGGGTCAAGCTCACGGCCGGCGCTACCCTGCCGGCCGATCGGCTCTACGCCATCGAGAACGGCCCCAGCGGCTTCGACCCGGCGCGGCCTGCCTATTTCCCCAAACAGCGCTTTTTGATGCTGATGCGCAATGAGCGGCTGGCGGCGCTGCGCACCAACTACGACGAGGCGAGCCATACGCTGTCGATCCAATGGAAAGGCCATGAGGCCGCGCGCGGCGACCTAAGGACCAAGGAAGGCCGGCTGGCGATCGAGGCATTCTTCCGCCGCTTCATGCCGAAGGAATTGAACGGGCCGCCCAAGGTGCTGTTCGGCGAAGGCCACAGCTTCTCCGACGTGGCGAAGAAAGTCGTCTCCATCATCAATCTCGCCTCGGTGGCGGCGGTAGAGACCGCGGCGGGCGCGGCCGTGCATCCCTTGCGCTTCCGCGGCAATATCTATGTTAGCGGATGGCCGGCCTGGCATGAGTTCGAGTTGCTCGGCGGCGAACTGGCGGTCGGCGGCGCCCCGCTCAAAGTGGTCAAACGCATTCAGCGCTGCGCGGCCACCGAGGTCGATCCCGACACTGGCATCCGCGACGTGGCCGTACCGCGCACGCTCATGGACAATTTCGGCCATGCCGACTGCGGGGTCTATGCCGAAGTCATTGGCGCCGGCGAGATCGCCGTTGGGGACTCAATTGAAGAAACGGCCGGCGGATAAGGCCGGCCGTTTCGTATTTTGTGTTGTCGTCAGAAATCGATCAGCCGCCGGGCAGCACGTAAGCCGCGATCCGCCCACGCGGGTAGACCGATTCCGCCGTCGTGTGGTTGTGGTTGCCGGATATGATGATCGGATTGCCGTTGGCGTCGATGCCGCTGACTACCCCGACATGGCCGCCGCCGTGGCGTCCCATCACCGCGATGGCGCCGACCTGCGGGCCGGAAACGCGCGTGCCGTAATGCGCATAGCCGCTGGCGAGGTTGCCGCCGCCGGCGTGGCCGGTGCGCTTGAGCACCAGGTCCATGAAGGCGCCGCACCACAGACTGCCGCGCCCGGTCGGGTTGGTGCCGATATACTTGCGCGCCTCGGACACCAGTGCGTCGCTGGTAACGCCGCCAAAGGCGGAGTTCGCATGCGACTGCGCTTGCGCACGCGCGTCGGCCAGCGAATGGCGGCCATGGCGGCGGCTGCCGCCGGCCCCGCTCGTGGCCTCTTGGTTAGTGGCTTCTTGGGTCGCATGTGACGGATAGCGCATGTCGCGATCGGCGCCTGTCTTTTGCGATGACGCCCCGGTCTGCGCGACCGCTGCGGCAGCGTGCCGATGGTGATGGACGGGTCTTGCGAAGGCTGACGTTGCAAATGCCGCAACCGCCACCGAACACAACAATATCGTCGCCCGTTTGTGGATAAGTCTCATTAGGTCTAGTCCCCTTGTCATCAAAGCAATGCACTCGGTACCGACAGAATCAGCACCGAATGCAGGGACATAAACGCCTTCCTGATGTGGCAAGATCGTGATCAACCGAAGGTCATTTGGTGGTCTGCATAGCTGGTAGTACTCATTAAAACTTATGAACAAGAATTTATACGTTTAGTTTTTATAGATATACTTCACATGAAATACAAATACAGAAAAATGGCGCTAATATACTTAGCGCCACAGTCATTGTGCAGATGCAGCAAAGTTAAAGTTGCAGTGCAGCAATTTTAACGGCCGCGCCGGCCGTTAGCCCTTGCGGCTGAGCAGGAAAACGGCTTGTTCCCCAAAAAGGTTCCAAAACCACCAGGGCGCATTGAGCCGCAACGGCGAGCCCCAGGCGTTGAGCGCCACCGCCTTCTCCATCTTCACCCCGATGGCGGTGCAGAGCTGGCGGAAATCCTTGATGGTGCAATGGTGGATGTTGGGCGTGTCGTACCAGCTATACGGCAGGATATCGGTCTGCGGCATATGCCCGGCAAACAGCAATTGCATCCGCACCTGCCAATGGCCGAAATTCGGAAACGACACCACGGCGCGCCGGCCGATGCGCAGCATGTGTTCGAGCACTACGCGCGGATGGCGCGTGGCCTGCAGGGTCTGCGACAGGATCACATAGTCAAAGGCATCGTCCGGATAGTCGGCCAGGTCGGTGTCGGCGTCGCCCTGGATCACGGCGAGGCCCTTGGCCACGCATTCGTTGACGCCCTCGCGCGACAGTTCGATGCCGCGCCCGTCGACGTCACGTGTTTCCCCGAGCAGCCGCAACAGCTCGCCGTCGCCGCAGCCGACGTCGAGCACCTTGGCGCCGCGCTCGACCATTTCGGCCATCAGCACCAGATCGACGCGGGCGCCGCCCGGCGTGCGCGGGATGTTGGCGACCGTGAGATTGAGATTGGCGCGCGGGCTCATGGCGTCAGCTCTTCACCGCTAGGCCGCGCGCCAAGCCCCGTGCCTTGCCGGCGCCGTCGAGGAAGCCGCGCACGATGGCGAACAATTCCGGCTCCTCGAGCAGGAAGGCGTCGTGCCCCTTGTCGGTGACGATCTCGGCGAACGAGACGCGCGCGCTTGAAGCATTGAGCGCATGCACGATGGCGCGCGATTCCGAGGTCGGGAACAGCCAGTCGCTGGTGAACGAAATCACGCAAAAGCGCGTGGGCGTGGCCTTGAACGCCTTCGCCAGTACCCCGTCATAGTCGGCGGCGAGATCGAAATAGTCCATGGCGCGCGTGAGATAGAGATAGGAATTGGCGTCGAAGCGCTCGACGAACGAAATGCCCTGATGGCGCAGGTAGGATTCGACCTCGAAATCCGCGTCGAACGAAAAGGTCGGATTCTCGCGATCCTGAAACTTGCGGCCGAATTTCCGGTGCAAGGCGACATCGGATAAGTAGGTGATATGCGCGCCCATGCGCGCCACGGCGAGGCCACGACGCGGAAAAGTGCCTTCCAGATCATAGCGGCCGCGGCGCCAATCCGGGTCGGCCATGATTGCCTGCCGGCCGACCTCGTGGAACGCGATGTTCTGGGCCGAATGGCGGGTGGCGCAGGCGATCGGCAACGCCGAGAAAACCCGGTTCGGATAGCTCGCCGCCCATTGCAGCACCTGCATGCCGCCCATCGATCCGCCCGCCACCGAGAACAGCGTTTCGATGCCGAGATGATCGAGCAGCATGGCCTGCGCGCGCACCATGTCGCGGATGGTGATGACGGGAAATTCCAGGCCCCACGGCTTGCCGGTCGCTGGGTTAATCGAGGACGGGCCGGTGGTGCCCATGCAGGCGCCCACCACGTTCGGGCAGATCACGAAATAGCGCTCGGTGTCGATCGGCTTGCCGGGACCGACCATGGTTTCCCACCAGCCCGATTTCTTGGTGACCGGATGCAGGCTGGCCACGTGCTGGTCGCCGGTGAGCGCATGGCACACCAGCACGGCATTGGAGCGCTCGGCATTGAGCGTGCCGTAGGTCTTATAGGCGATCTGGAAGGGCGTGAGCTCGACGCCGGCATCGAGCTTGAGCGACTTATCGGGTCCGAAGCGCACCATAAGGGACTCGTGCGGGTCGTCCGCTTCGCGCGGAGCGTCCGCCGCTTCACGCGGGCTGCTCAGATTGGCCTCGACCATGTCGCCTAGCGCTCCCGGTGCGCCGCATTCTTAGGGACTTTAGCCCGGATTGCGGGCCGTTTAACTGTCAATCTGACACCTTACTGTCAACGTTTTCTTTGATTTCAAGGCTTTGTTGATTTCAAGGCTTTATTGATTTCAAGACTTGGCCCTCTTATCAATGCCGCCATGGCAAAGGCCCCCGAAACACCTGCGCTAGACGATCTGCGCAAGGAAATCGACCGGATCGACGAGACGATGCACCAGCTCCTGATGGAGCGCGGCGAGATCATCGACCGGCTGATCGCGGTCAAGAAGACCCAGGAGAGCGGCTCGGCGTTTCGCCCGGCGCGCGAGGCCGAGATGATGCGCCGGCTGGTCAAGCGGCACAAAGGCATCCTGCCGCTCGACACCGCCGAGAGCATCTGGCGCGTGATTATTTCGACCTTCACTTACGTGCAGGCGCCGTTTTCGGTGCATGCCGACCTGTCGGCGGGCGATGCCTTGATGCGCGATTCCGCCCGCTTTCATTTCGGCTTCACGGTGCCGTTCGTGCCGCATATGGGCGCCGCCGCGGTGGTGGCGGCGGTGTCGACCTCGAAAGGCGATCTCGGCCTGGTGCCGGCCTTCGCCGTGCCGGCGGCCGGCGCCTGGTGGAGCGCGCTCGAATTCGACGCGGCGCCCAAGATCATCGCGCGCCTGCCCTTCGTCGAGCGCGCCGACCACCCGGCCGCTCTGCCGGTGTTCGTGATCTCAAGGGTGACCGCCGACGCCATGGCGACGGAAGCGGCGGTGTGGAGCGTGCGCGTTTCCGGTTGGGGCGCGGGCGCCGCGCAGGCGCTGACCGCGCTGGCGGATTTCATCGCCGTGCCCGACCGCGCCTTCGACGGCGCCGCCCTGCTGATCACCATGCCGAAAGGCGTGACCCTGGAGGCGATCAGCGCGGCCCTGGTCAAGGCCGGGGCCACGGTTCGTTCGGCGGCCCTCGTCGGCAGCCACGCGACCCGCTATACGGTTGCCGCCCAGAAGACCTGACCATTCGGAAACTGACGATGACCGCCAACCGACCGCAACCGCGCCCCGGCGTGCTCGACATTGCCCCCTACATCCCGGGCAAGAGCAGCGCGCCCGGAGTCGCCAAGGTGTTCAAACTCTCCTCCAACGAGACGCCGTTGGGGCCTGGCGCGAGCACGATTGAAGCCTATCGCGCGGTGGCCGAGCACCTGGAGGATTATCCGGACGGCTCGGCCTCGGCGCTGCGCGAGGCGATCGGCGATGTTTTCGGGCTGGACCCTGCGCGCATCGTCTGCGGCGCCGGCTCCGACGATCTGCTCAATTTGATCGCGCGCGCCTACCTCACCGACGGCGACGAGGCGATCCACACCACGCACGGCTTCCTGGTCTATCCGATCGCCACGCTCGGCACCGGCGCCAAGCCCGTCGCCGCGCCGGAGAAGAATTTCACCGCCGACGTCGACGCGATCCTCAAATGCGTGTCGCCGCGGACCAAGGTGATATTCCTGGCCAACCCGAACAACCCGACCGGAACCTACATTCCGTTCGACGAAGTCAAGCGGCTGCATCGCTCGCTGCCCGGCAACGTGCTGCTGGTGCTGGATGCAGCCTATGCCGAATATGTTCGGCGCAACGACTACGAATCCGGCATCGAACTGGTCGCCACCACCGACAACGTGGTGATGTGCCGCACCTTCTCGAAAATTTACGGGCTGGCCGCGCTCCGCCTCGGCTGGATGTATGGCCCTGCGCATGTGGTGGACGCGATCAACCGCATCCGCGGGCCGTTCAACGTCAACGCGCCGGCGATCGCCGCCGGCATCGCGGCGATCCGTGACACCGCCCATATCGAGCGCTCGCGCGAGCACAATACGCGCTGGCTGGCCTGGCTCACCGAGGAAATCGGCAAGCTCGGTCTGCCGGTGACGCCGAGCGTCGGTAATTTCGTGCTCATCCACTTTCCGGAGAGCAAGGGCCGCACCGCCAAGGACGCCGATGCGTTCCTCACCAAGCGCGGCCTGATCCTGCGCCAGGTCGGCGCCTACAAGCTGCCAAACGCCTTGAGAATGAGCGTCGGCACCGAGGAAGCCAACCGGCTGGTGGTCAAGGCGCTGGCGGAGTTTTTGGGGAAGCCACGTTGAGCAAACCGGCGCCCCTATACAACCGCTTGGCGCTGATCGGCGTCGGACTGATCGGCTCCTCGATCGCGCGTGCAGCGCGTGCGCAAGGTGCGGTGCGTTCGATCGTGGCCACCGCGCGTTCAGCCGCCACGCGCAAGCGCGTGGCCGAGCTCGGCCTTGCCGACCAGGTCGTGGAAAGCAATGCCGCCGCGGTCGAGGGAGCCGATCTCGTCATCGTCTGCATTCCGGTCGGCGCCTGCGGTGCGGTGGCCAAGGAGATCGGCCCGCATCTCGCTCCCGGCGCCACCGTCTCCGACGTGGGCTCAGTCAAGGGCTCCATCATTCGCGATATGGGCCCGCATCTGCCGAAAAATGTGCATTTCGTGCCGGCGCATCCGGTCGCCGGAACCGAATATTCCGGCCCCGACGCCGGCTTTGCCGAACTGTTCGTGAACCGCTGGTGCATCCTCACGCCGCCCGCGGACGCCGACGCCCAGGCGGTCGACAAGCTCGCCGCGTTCTGGCGCCTGCTCGGCGCCAATGTGGAGACTATGGCCGCCGATCACCACGACCTGGTGCTCGCCATCACCAGCCATCTGCCGCATCTGATCGCCTACACCATCGTCGGCACCGCCGACGAAATGCAGAACGTGACGCGCTCCGAGGTGCTGAAATTTTCCGCCGGCGGCTTCCGCGATTTCACCCGCATCGCCGCCTCCGACCCGACCATGTGGCGCGACGTATTCCTCGCCAACAAGGACGCAGTGCTGGAAATGCTCGGCCGCTTCAACGAGGACATCTCGGCGCTGACCAAAGCGATCCGTAACGGCGACGGCGACGCATTGTTCGAGCAATTCACGCGTACCCGCGCCATCCGCAAGGGCATCGTCGAGATCGGCCAGGATTCGCCCGCGCCGGATTTCGGCCGCCCGCATCCGAGCCTGGCACACGAGCCGCTGCCGAAGCCTTACGCGGCGGAAGATTAGAACAACGCCGGCGTATTGCCGAACTTGATCGGCCCGAGAAACACCGATCCGTCATCGAAGCGCAGCGGCAGCGTGACCGCGCGCTTGCCTTCCAGCGTGGTCTGCTCGCCGAGCAAATTGATGCCGAGCGAAAGATTGGTGCTGGTGGCCTGCTGGCGCGCGGCATTGCCAAGGCCGGGCAGCAGGCGGTCGAGCGCGCCGGCGACCTTGTCCATGTCCGGCGACGTCTGCGCCGTCTGCTGCGCGTTGATCGAGGCGAGGAACGGTTCGAGGCCGGCGACGGTGACGCGCAACTGGCCGTCCAGCCGGCCGTTCGCGTTGAGCGACAGGCTGCCGCTGCCGACCGCGATGGTTTCGCCTTGCTGCACGCGCGCCTGCGTGATGTCGACGCGCCCGCCCGCCGCCTGCAGCTCGCGGAAACGCACTGGCCAGGGCTTGGGCGAGAAATCTTTGAGCCCGCGCAGCAGTACGGATATGTCGGCGTCCATCGGATGCGATGCGGCCGGATGCAAGGTGGGCGCCGCCGCCCGGGTCAGCCGCGTCACGATCTCGATCACCGGATGGTCGGTGGCGGAGCCTTCGACGATGCGGCCGTGGATTTCGATGCGCCTGGCGTGCAACAGGTTCTCTCGCTTGCCGCCGTTGATGCGGTCGACTACCGGGCCGTCGAACACCAGCGAGACGCGCTCCGGCGCCGACGGCGTGCCGCGCACGCTCGACTGGCCGAGCTTCCAATCGGCAAAGATGGTCGGCGATTTTCCCGGATCGGCGATGGTGAGCGGACCGTGGAATTCGGTGATCAGCAGATTCGGCTGATAAATCTGCGCGGCGATCAACATGCCGCTGGTCTTGATCTCGACCGGCGGCTGGTTGCTGCGGAACTGCGCGGCGGCTTTGTCGCAATTCACCTCGATGCGGAACGGATAGCCGCCGATGCTTTGCGAGCCGCAGGTATAGACGCGGCCGGACTTGGCCTCGCGCGCGCGCCAGCCGTCGACGGCGATTTCCGCCTGGCCGGCGGCGTAGTACCAGAGCCAGCTCCAGCCGCCGATCAGCGCGACCAACAAAACGAGCATGCCGATATAGCGCCGGTTGCGCCGGCGCGCGGAGCGGGTGCGTCTGGATCGAGCGGCCATGGAAGGTTTAACACCTGCCGAATGCGGCGTTTCTGCGCCTTTATCCCCAAGACTTCATCCAAAGACTTCATCCAAAGCCTTCGGCCTGCGGGCGGGTTGCGCCGGAACAGCCGGCCTGTTACGCGAGCGCCAGTCGCCGGGCCCTGTCAATGTTATGGTTTTGGGCGTGGTCAAAATCCAATCCCGATGAGCAAAAAATTCGACCAAAGCGGCGAAGACCTGTGGGTTTTCGCCTACGGATCGTTGATGTGGCGGCCGGGGTTCGATTTCCAGGAGCGGCGCAATGCCCGCCTGGTGGGCGCCCACCGGGCGCTCTGCGTCTATTCCTTCGTCCATCGCGGCACGCCGGAACGTCCCGGCCTGGTACTCGGCCTCGACCGCGGCGGCAATTGCCGCGGCATCGCCTACCGGGTGGCGGCGGCCAGACGCGCGGCCACGATCGACTATTTGCGCGCGCGCGAACAGGTCACCAATGTCTATCGCGAGGTATGGCGCTCGGTCTGGCTCGACGACGACCCGCAGCAGAGCGTCCACGCGCTCGGCTATATGGTGGACCGCGGCCACCGGCAATATGCCGGCCGCCTCCCCCTCGCCCAGCAATTGCACTATGTGCGCCAGGGTCATGGCCGTTCCGGAGCCTGCCGCGACTACGTGCTGGCGGCCGTCAAGGAACTCGAAGCCCACGGCTATCGCGATGACGCCTTGCGCCGGCTGGCCGAGCAACTCAAGGGCATCCACGAAACGGCTACGGATTGAGCCAGGCGCGCGTGACTTCTGGCGCTGGCGCTCGAAGACAAGAAATAACGAAACGCCTCAGCGCGTCCTCTTATTTTCGGATTCGACAAGCAAGCGCGCGGTCGCCGTTTCGAGGTCGTGCTGCAAGCGCTCAAAGAATTCATCCTTGTCGAGGCCGGGCTGGATCGGATCGAGAATTTCCACCAGCACGGTTCCCGGCCGCAGGCGTATCGAGCGGCGCGGCCAGAACAGGCCGGAATTGAGCGCGATCGGAACGCAGGGCACGCCGGTCGCGGCGTAAAGATGCGCGACGCCGATTTTGTAACGCGGTTCGGCGCCGGCCGGCCGCCGCGTGCCTTCGGGAAAGATGACGAGTTGGCGATTACGGGCAAGCTCGATGCGGGCGCGTTCGATCATGGCGGCGAGCGCCTGCGAGCGGGCCCCGCGGTTGACCGGCACCATGCGGCCCTTGATCATCAGCCAGCCGAAGATCGGGATCCATTGCAGTTCGCGTTTGACGATAAACACCGGATTGTCGAACAGCTGCAGCAGCGAAAAGGTTTCCCAGGCCGACTGGTGCTTGGGGGCGACGATGATCGGACCTTTGGGAAGTTTCTCGCGGCCGCGGATCTCGTAATCGATGCCGGCGACGGCGCGCAGCAGCACAAGATTGCTGCGGCCCCACGCTGTCGCCACCGCCAAGATGGCGCGATAGGGCATGAAGAAAGTCGGCAGCGCGATGATCAGCCACAGCGCCGTGTTCAGATAGAACAGCACGTTGAAGACGATGGAGCGGACGAGGATCAGCACGAGCGGCGCTCCTTCACGCACTGTCGGTATCGAGACGCATGCGCACAAGCGCGAACAAATACTTCAGATATTCCTCGAACAGCAAGCGCGCGGTGTCGAGATTCGACCACCAAGGATCGTCTTTCACTTTCGGCGAGATCACCGGAAAGGAAATCAGCGTCACATCGGGAAGCTGATGCGCGAGCTCGGCCATGGCGCGCGGCATATGCCAATTCGAGGTCACCACGATCAGCGAGTTGAAATTGTGCTCGCGCGCCCAATTCTTGGTCTCGAGCGCGTTGCCGAAGGTATTGAGCGCGGAACGGTCGAGATCGATGCAGCAGGTGAAAAACTTGGAATAGAGTGGGGTCAGCCGCGCGATTTCGCGCGCTCTGGTGTCGCGGTGCACGCCGCTGATCAGCAGCCGCTTGCCGCGCTCGGCCGCCAGCAGTTCGATGGCATCTGGAATGCGCGCGGCGGCCCCGGTCAGCGCCACGATGCCGTCGGCCTTGCGGTCGAGCGTCACTTCTTCGGACGGAATGCTCAAAACAAACCAGCAGAATCCGGCGCCCAGCAGCACGGCGCCCGCAGCGCCGGCGGTCATGGTGAAAAAGCCGATTACGCGCGCGATGCTTGTCAGCATTTCAGGACCGCGTCGTTCCGGATTGACTCAAAATTTCCTCTTACTTTTTTTCTGCGCATTATCTTTTCCGAAAACCGGTTCCCACTTTTCGGGATCATGCGCTAATCAATCGTATCCAGGGTCCGGTTCACGGTATGCCGCGAGGTCACCGCCGTCACCAGCGCGATCAGCACGACCTGGCCGAGCACGGCGATATAGCCGCCAATGCCGATCGAGAACGATCCGAACAATGCCGCGGTCTGCTCAGCCCCCGCGGAGCCGGCGAACCAGCCGCTGATGACACCGGCGAGCGCGAACAGCACGATCGCGATGCCGCCGCCGATGGCGCCGCCCTGCAGGCCGAGCAGCAGAAAATGCCGCTGGAAACGGCCGGCGATGAAGCCGTTCTTGGCGCCGACGAGATGCAGAACCTCGATCACCGGCTTGTTGGTCGCCATCGCGCCGCGAGTCGCGAAGGTGACCGAGAGCATGGTGGCGGCGATCACCAAGAGCAAAATCGCGACGCCGGCGGCTACCGCGGTTCCCGCCATGGCGCGCATGCGGTCGATCCAGCCGCGATGATCGTCGAGCGTGGCGCCCGGCACCTGCTCGGTCAGCATCCGTCGCAGTTGCGGAATGTCGGGCGCGGCGCCGTTCGCGATCTTGACCACGATCAGGCGCGGCACCGGCAGTTCGTCGAGCTTGAGCCCGTTGCCGAGCCACGGCTCGAGCAGCTTGGCGGATTCCTCTTTCGAATAAGCCCGCACGTCGGCGACGCCGGGAAAGGCGCGCGCGGCCGCCGCCGCATTGGCCGCGGCGGCATCGAGATCGCGGCCGGGCGCCGGGATGATCTGGATGGTCACCTCACGCGCCACGTCGGACTGCCATTCGCTCGCCGCGCTGGCGACCAGTATCACCGCGCCGGTGGTGAGCGACGCCAGGAACGTCATGATGGCGACGACCGCGATCAGCGCGCGCCCGGAGATCGAGTTGCGCGGCACCAGCGGCGTTTCGAAACGCGGCAGCAGGCCACGCGGCGTCGCCGTCATGTCACCGGGATCGATCTCCGTCATGTCTGTTACTTTGACTTCAATCATAGATGTGCAGACGCCCTTCATGCAGCACCAGCCGGCGCGCATCGTACTGGTCCATCAGCGCGATGTCGTGGGTGGCGATCACCACCGAGGTTCCGGATTTGTTGAGCTCGATGAACAGCCGCAGCAGCCGCTTCGCCAGGCTGGGATCGACGTTGCCTGTCGGCTCGTCGGCGAGCAGCAGTTGCGGCCGCGCGATCACCGCGCGCGCGATCGCCGCGCGCTGCTTCTCGCCGCCCGAGAGCACCGGCGGCAGCGCCCACATCCGCTCGCCGAGCCCGACCCAGTTCAACAGCTCGACCACCTCGTCGCGGTAAGTGTCTTCGCGCCGGCCCATCACACGCAGCGGCAGCGCGACGTTCTCATAGGTCGTCATGTGATCGAGCAGGCGGAAATCCTGGAACACGATGCCGATGCGGCGGCGCAAGGTCGCCACCGCGTCCTTCGACAATGTCGCGACGTCGTGACCGAACTGGGTGATCAGGCCGCGCGTCGGCTTGAGCGAAAGGAACAGCAGGCGCAGCAGCGAGGTCTTGCCGGCGCCGGACGGACCGGTGAGGAACTGGAAGGAATGCGGCTCGATGCGGAACGTGAGGTCGCGCAGGACCTCCGGCCCCAGGCCGTAGCGCAAGCCTACGTTCTCGAATCGGACCACGCCGCTCTCCGGTAAATTCCGTTCAAAACCCGTGGAATGACCCTGGCCGGCGCAAGCCGCGGAGCCGTCCCAAAAGTTGTCCGCGACCCTCGCTTGCGGCCGAGAACTGCGCTTTTACAGGATTATCACGGCGCCGCCAGCGCCGCAGGGCCGTCCTATCCCCTAATCCGCCGGGCAGGCATGGTTTCCAATCCATTAACGGTCGGCTGCTAGGTTTTGGGGTCAAATCGGCCCCGATGACATGCTGATCGTCTGTCCAAGCTGCGCCACCTCCTACATGATCGACCAGGCCTCAGTCGGCCCGGCCGGGCGCACCGTGCGTTGCGCCCGCTGCAAGGTGACATGGGTCGCCGGCGGGCCGGAGCGCGCGCCCGAGGTGACCGCCTTCGTGGACCACGTGGTCGCGGACGCCGAGGCGCAATCGACGCCGCCCGCCCGCACTGAGGCGGCGCCACCGCCCGCTGCGGCCGCGCCACCGCCACAGCCCGCGCCAGCCGCCGCCGACGGCCCTGGCGCCGAAGACTCCGAAGCGATCACCGCGACCGACAGCAAGGCGCCGCCGGTTGCGCCGCCGCCACCGGAACCCGCACCGGCCGAGACGCCGGCAACGGAGCCGGCCATGATCGCCGATGCGCCGTCGCTGGTGCCGCCGATCGAGCATGAGCCGCTGCCGGATGCGGCCAATGCCGAGCCCGATTCCGAAGACGCCGAAAGCTTCGACGCCCGCCGCCAGCGACTGCAGGGCCGCCGCAAGCAGTCGCTCCGCTCGTCGCGCTGGACCGCGGTCATCCTCGTGCTGGTCGCTTGCAACGTGGCGCTGCTCGGCGCGCGCAAAGACGTGGTGCGTTACCTGCCGCAGACCGCTTCGCTGTTTGCGGCCATCGGCCTGCCGGTCAACCTGCGCAATCTCAAATTCGAGAATGTCCGGATTTCGAGGGAAGCCGAGGACGGCGTCAGCATCCTGATCGTGGAAGGCGCCATCGTGAGCGAAGCCGGCAAACCGGTCGAGGTGGCGCGCTTGCGCTTCGCCGCGCGCAATGCAACCGGACAGGAAGTCTATACCTGGACCATGCCGCCGGCCCGCAGCATCCTCGGTCCCGGCGAGCGGCTTGAATTCCGCAGCCAGATCCCCGCGCCGCCGGCCGACGCCAGCGACGTGATGGTGCGCTTCTTCACCGCGCAAGACGCCGCCGCCGGAGTTAAATAGAGAAATGGCGAGAATCCTGGTCGCCGAGGACGACGATACACTGCGCGACCTCGTCGTCCGAGCGCTCAACGATGACGGCCACGAGTTGACCGTGGCCACCGACGGCGTGGCGGCGCTCGAAGCGTTGAACCAGCAAAACAGCAAATTCGACCTGCTGCTCACCGACGTGAAAATGCCGGTCATGGACGGCATTGCGCTGGCGCTCGCGGCCGGACGCGACCATCCCGAGGTCGCGATTATGCTGATGACCGGCTTTGCCGATCAGCGCGAGCGCGCGCACGGGCTGGACGCGCTGGTGCACGACGTGATCGCCAAGCCGTTTTCGATCGAGCAGATCAAGGGCGCCGTGCGCGAGGCGCTGGTGCAGCGGCACTAGTCGCCGCTCGCCGCCGACGGCGATACCGACAAATCAGAAATCCTTCAGCAGCCGCTCGATGTAATCGAGCTCGAGCTGCGGGCGACTGCTCTCGCCGAAGCGCTTGCGCAGTTCTTCCAGGATGCGGCGGGCGCGCTGGGCGTCGATCTCGCCCGGCACTTTCACGGTGACGTCGTCGCCATATTCGCGGCCGCGCATCGGCCGTCCGAGCGGGTCGGTATCCTGCTGGGCGCGCGCACGGCCGTTGCGGCCGGGTTGGCCGGGGCCCGGGCTCATGCCGTTCTGCTGCATCGCCTGCGCCAGCCCCTGCGCGCCCTTGCGCATGGCCTCGAGCGCGCGGCCCTGGCTGTCGACCGCACTGTCGGCATCGCCCTGGCCAAGTTCGCCTTCCGCCTCGCCCATGGCTTCGCCGGCACTGCCGAGCTGACCCATGTCGCTTTCGCCCTGGCCCTTCTGGTCTTGCCGGGGATTGCCAAGGCCGCGCTGGCGCAATTGCTCCAGCAGCTTGTTGAGGCGGTCGCGCAAGCCCTGCTGGTCCTGGCGCAGATCGCCCAATTGCTGCTGACCCTGGCCCTGCTGCTGGCGCTGGCGGTCGCGCCGCATGTCCTGGCCCTGCTTGAAGGTCTTGTCGCGCAATTGCTGCTGCTTGCGGATCATGTCGCCCAGCTCGTCGAGCGCCGACATCATGTCGTCGTCGCCCTCCTCGCCTTGCGCGCCCGGGCGGGCCATCTGCAGGTTCTCGAGCATCGACTGCAATTCTTCCAGCAGCTGGCGCGCGGCATCCTTGTTGCCGGAACGCGCCAGGTTCTCCAGCCGGTCGAGCATGCTCTTGAGATCGCGCTGCGTGAGCATGCGGGTATTGCGGTCGAGCGGACGCGCGAGCTGCTGCGGATTTTTCCGCATCTCCTCCGCCAGCGCCTGCAGGTACTTGTCCATCGCGGTGCGCAGCTGATCCATCAGCTTTTTCAGCTCTTCGTCGCTGGCGCCGCGTTCGAGCGCCTGGCGCAGGGCATCCTGCGCCTGGCGCAACGCCAGTTCGGCTTGGCTGACGTTGCCGTCCTCGAGCTGCACCGCCATGTCCCACATGCGCGCCACCACCTCGCGCAGCTGGTCGTCGCTGCTGGCGTGGGCGAGGTCGAAATAGATCGCGCGCAAACCGAGATAAACGGCGGTCTCGGGCGTAAAGCGTTCCGGCGCGATGGTGAGCGCATCGAGCGCGGTGAGCACCAGCGGCTTGGCATCGGCGTCGAGCGCCAGGATGCGGCGCTGCTCGATCAAGGCGCGCGCGACCGGCTTGACGAAGATGCGTTCCGGAAGCAGGAGCTCGGCCGCCTCGCTGCGGCCCTCGTTGCCGGCCTCGTCGCGCGCGATGAGCGTCACCGCGACTTTCGCGCCAGCCCAAGGATGGCTGGTGAGGTCGCGCGTGGTCTGCGCCGCGCCGCTGCGGGTGCGCGCCTGCGGCAGCGTGAGCGGAAATTCCGGCGCTTTGAACAGCGGACGCATCGGCGCGCCGGCCGGCGCCTCGTCGTCCTTGAGCGCGAAATCGGCATGCGCCTCGACCACGCCGTAGTCGTCGTCCATCTTATAGTCGAGCCGCAGCGAACCGCGCGCCTGCCGCTCCGGGTCCTTGATCAGCGCGATGGTCGGCGCGCGGTCGGGGATGGCGGTGAACGTCCAGGCCAGATCGCTGCTGCCGACCCCGTGCAACACCGCCGAGCCGTCGCCCTTGATCAAAAAGCGGCGCTCCTCGCTGCCCGCCGGCAAAGCTGCGTGCGGCGAACCTGCGCGCGCATCCGCCGGCGCATCCTCGACACCGCCCTTGCGCACCACCTCGAAGCGCACATTGCCGGTCGCGCGGATCACCAGCTGGCTGCCGACCGGCACCGCGACCGGCGCCGTCGCGCGCGCATTGTCGCCCGGACGCAAGCCGGCCAGCATGACCGGCGGCCGCCCGGTATAGGCTGGCGGCGTGACCCAGGCGTCGATGCGGAAATTGGCCGGCGCCACCACGCCCTGCCAGTCGAAAGCGGCGGTGACGCGCTTCAGACGTTCGCCGCCGGCGGCGAAGAAGCTCGCGACCGCCAGAATGAGCACGAGCGCGCGCAGCGCCATCGGATCGCGCAGCGATAACCGCGGCGACGGCCAGCCGGCCTTGAGCTTGCGTGCTGACAGCAGCGCGCGTTCGACGTGCGCGCGCCAGAGCGCCTGCGCGACCGGATCGTGCTGGTTGGCGGCCATCTCGTCGGCGACCGCGGTGGCCGGCCGGTGCGTCTCGCCGCTGCTGCGGTCGAGCCGGCGCAAGCCGTCGGAGATGCTGGGCAGCCGCAGCAGCGCCAGCGGCGCCGCCGCAATGGCGGTGACGACCACGAACAACAGCAAGCCGATGGCGCGCGGCAGCGGCGGCAGCACCAGCCATAATCCGGCCCAGGAGAATGCGAGGAACAGCCCGAGCGCGGTCGCCAGGGTGGCCAAAGCCGGCCACAGCTTCTCCCACAGCAGGCTGCCGCGCGCGCGCTTGAGCGCCTGCGCGAGCAAAACCCTGGTCGGGTGTTCACGCTGCTGTGGCTGCTCGTCCAAACCGTCCAAAAGCCGCTCCGTCGCTTAAGCTTAAGGAGAATCTGTTGCGCGACAGGCTAACACGCAGGCAATTCCCAGGCCATGCGCGGGTTATTTATGCACCTATAGCCAGTCCGGCATGCGATCGAGCGCAATTAATTGGTCAACTTCAAGGCGGGGGCGGACCACGGCCCATTGCGCGCCGTTAACCAGCACTTCCGGCACCAGCGGCCGCGTATTGTAGGTGCCGGCCTGCACCGCCCCATAGGCGCCCGCCGACATCACGGCCAGCAAGGCGCCGGGCGCCGGTTCCGCCAGATCGCGGTCGCGGGCGAGAAAATCGCCGCTCTCGCAGACCGGCCCGACCACATCGGCGCGGATGCGGCGCCCGGATGCGCCCGGTTCGGCGACCGGCCAGATCTCGTGATGTGCGTCATACAGCGTCGGACGGATGAGGTCGTTCATGGCGGCATCGACCACCACGAAATTCTTCGCCTCGCCGCGCTTCACGAACAGCACGCGCGTCACCAGGATGCCGGCATTGCCGACGATCAGCCGGCCCGGCTCGAAGATCAGCCGGCAATCGAGGTCGCGCGTGGCGCGCTTGACCATCTTGGCGTAGTCGTCCGGATGCGGCGGCGGCTCGTTGTCGTCGAGATAGGGAATGCCCAAGCCGCCGCCGAGATCGACATGGGAGATCGTGTGGCCGTCGCCGCGCAGCGTGCGCACGAATTCGGCCAACAACGTGAACGCATCGTCGAACGGATCGAGATCGGTGATCTGGCTGCCGATATGCATGTCGACGCCGGCGACTTTGATGCCGGACAATTTCGCCGCCCGCGCATAGACCGCGCGCGCACGGCTGATCGGGATGCCGAACTTGTTCTCGGCCTTGCCGGTGGCAATCTTATGGTGCGTCTTGGGATCGATGTCGGGATTGACGCGAACCGAAATATTGACGGCGCGGCCCTTGCTCGATGCGATCGACGACAGCAGGTCGAGCTCCGGCTCGGATTCCACATTGATGCAGAGAATGCCTTCGTCGACCGCCAGCGCGAGTTCGCGCGCAGTCTTGCCGAGCCCGGAGAACATGATCTTGTCGGCCGGCACGCCGGCCAGCCGCGCGCGCATCAGTTCGCCTTCCGACACCACGTCGGCACCGGCGCCGAGCTTGGCCAGGGTGGCGACCACCGCCTGATTGGAATTCGCCTTCATGGCGTAGCAGACCAGCGCGTTTACGTCGGCGAAGGCGCCGGCGAACACCTGGTAATGCCGCGTGAGCGTCGCGGTCGAATAGCAATAGAACGGGGTCCCGACCGCCGCAGCAAGCGTATCGAGGCTAACCGCCTCGGCGTGCAGGACGCCGTCGCGATAAGCGAAGTGGTGCATCACACGCTCAGTTCAGTAAGACGTCGAGAGGGATTTGTTTTTTCGGACCTTTGGGCGCCAGCGGCTGGCCGTCGGGCCTGACGCCCGGATTGCCGTCCCTGACCTGCCCGCCGATCGGCGAGGCAATGGGATTGCTCATCGGATTCGTGCCGGCCTGCGGCTCGCCGGCGAGCGAGGCGCCGGGCGGCGGATCGAGCGGCCCCTTGCGGCCGCACGCGGCCAGCCCGAGCGAGGCGGCGAGCGCGCCGATCAGGGCGAGACGAAGAAACGGGCGATCGAAAAAACGGCTCAAAAAACGCACTCCTAAAGTCTTATCGTTGCGCATGATCTTGTCCGAAAACCGGTTCCCACTTTTCGGGATCATGCGCCGACGGCACCATAGCAAACCAGTCAAACAAGGCCAAACCTGGCTGGACAAAGTTAGGATTTCTCCTTTTCCAGCTTGCGCAGCCACTTCTTCGCCTGCGCCCGCACGTTTCTGGGCGCCGTTCCGCCGAAACTGGTCCGGCTCTTCACCGAGCGGTCGACCGACAGCACGCTGAACACGTCCTCGCTGATTCGCGGCTCGATCTCGCGCATGGCGGCGAGCGACAGCCGGTGCAGGGCCAAGCCCGCCTCCGCCGCCTTGGCGACGATGCGGCCGGTCAGATGATGGGCGTCCCGGAACGGGATTTTCAAGTTCCGCACCAGCCAGTCGGCGAGATCGGTGGCGGTGGCGTAGCCCTCGCCCGCCGCTTTTTTCATGCGCGCCGCATCGGGCTCGAGATCGGCCACCATGCCGGTCATCGCCGCGAGCGACAGGGCAAGCGCTCCGAGCGCGTCCATGGCGCCCTCCTTGTCCTCCTGCATGTCCTTGGCATAGGCGAGCGGCAGGCCCTTCATCACGATCAGTAGCGCGGTGAGCGCGCCGATCACGCGGCCGGCCTTGGCGCGCACCAATTCGGCGGCGTCGGGATTGCGCTTCTGCGGCATCATCGAGGAGCCGGTGGTGAACTTGTCCGACAGCTTGACCAGGCCGGTGAGCGGCGAGGTCCAGATCACGATTTCCTCGGCCAGCCGCGACAGATGCACTGCCGCGATCGAAGCGGCGGCAAGCGTCTCCAGGACGAAGTCGCGGTCGGACACCGCGTCGAGCGAATTCGCCGCCGGCCGGTCGAAGCCAAGCGCCTTCGCCGTCATGTCGCGGTCGAGCGGAAACGGCGTGCCGGCGAGCGCGCCGGCGCCGAGCGGCGATTCGTTGAGCCGCTTGCGCGCATCGGCAAAGCGGCCGCGGTCGCGCGCCGCCATCTCGACATAGGCGAGCATATGATGGCCGAAGGTCACCGGCTGCGCGGTCTGCATATGCGTCAAGCCCGGCATCACGGTGCCGGCATGCGCGAGCGCCTTCTCAGTGAGTACGCGCTGGAAGCCGGCAAGCGCCGCGTCGAGCGCGTCGATAGTGTCGCGCATCCACAGCCGGAAATCGGTCGCCACCTGGTCGTTGCGCGAGCGCGCGGTGTGCAGCCGCCCGGCCGCTTCCCCGATCAGCTCGGCGAGCCGGCCCTCCACGTTCATGTGGATGTCCTCCAGCGCCCGCTTGAACGAGAACTTTCCGTTGGCGATCTCTGACAGGATCGTGTCTAGACCGTGAGCGATCTTTTTCGCATCGTCCGCCGCAATGATGCCTTGCTTGGCCAGCATGTCGGCATGGGCCTTGGACGCGGCGATGTCCTGGCGGTAGAGAGCCTTATCGAAATCGATGGAGGCGTTGATCTCCTCCATGATGGCGCCGGGGCCAGACGCAAACCGCCCGCCCCACATTTTGTTGCTCATGGCACGTCTACCGAGGTTTCGCCGATCGTGACCGAACGCCCTGCACCGAAAAAGCGGCTATTGCTGATCCTGGCCGGCGGAATTGCCGGCCTCGCCGCAGGGCTGGCCGGGGTATACGGGATTGCGACCCTGACAGGCAATGCGGGCGGCGATGCGGCAAATGACGTGACTTGCCGGCCGGCCGTCGAATTGGCGCGGAAATTGGCCCCTTTGGCGCGCGGCGAGGTGGCCGCCGTCAAAGTCGCCAAGAGCGGGCTCAAGGTGCCCGGCCTCGCCTTCCAGGACGCCGCCGGCAAGCCGCTCTCCTTGGCGGATTGGCGCGGGCGCACGGTGCTGCTCAACCTGTGGGCCACCTGGTGCGTGCCCTGCCGCCAGGAAATGCCTGCGCTCGACGCCCTGCAGCAGCGGCTGGGCAGCCCCGGCTTCGAGGTGGTGGCGGTCAATATCGACACCCGCGATCCCGACAAGCCGAAGGCCTGGCTGAAGGAGGTGGGCATAGAGAAGCTCGCCTATTACGCCGATCCGACCGCCAAGACGTTCCAGGACTTGAAGGAGATCGGCCGCGCCTTCGGCATGCCGACCACTTTGCTGCTGGACCCGCAGGGCTGCGAGATCGGCACCATCGCGGGCCCGGCGGAATGGGCGAGCGACGACGCGGTCAAGCTGATCCAAGCGGCGATCAAAGCCGATATTAAACGCTGATATTGACGTTCTGCCCGATGCCGGCGGCGACGTTGGCGAGGCTCTGCATATTCTGCTGGGCAGCGTCGATGACTTGCACGACGGATGCGGCGCTATCCGCGTTCATGCGCAACATGAAGGCCGCCGCGGCCATTTGCATTTGGCTCATCTGGGCGCCGACCATGGCGGCTGCGAGAGATGTTGGGTCCATAGCGGCCCCTTCATACGGCCCGACGGTCAATGATTCATAAACACGGACTTGACTCGGGTCCCCGCTCCCCTATACTTAACCATATGGTTTACTATTTATCCGCTCCGCTCGACCGCACCTTCGCCGCGCTCGCCGACCCGACCCGGCGCGCTTTGCTCGCCCGGCTGGGTCAGACCGACAGCCTGTCGGTCAGCGCGCTGGCCGAGCCGTTTTCGATGTCGCTGCCGGCGGTGATGAAGCATCTCGACGTGCTGTCGGATGCCGGGCTGGTCACCCGCAACAAGAGCGGCCGCACGGTCTCCTGCCGGCTGCGCGCCGAGCCCATGCACGAAGCCAACGAATGGCTCAACCGCTACCAGCGCTTCTGGACCGAACGCCTCGATCAACTCGCCGCATTCCTGGAGGAAGACTCATGTCCACCGTCACCAAGCCCAGCCTCACCATCAAGCGCCGGTTCAACGCGCCGCCGGCGAAAGTCTTCGCCGCCTGGATCGACCCGGAAAAAGTAAAGCGCTGGATGGGGCCGGGCGAGGTCAAAGCGCTGAGCGTCGAATCCGACCCGCGCACCGGCGGCCGCTACCGCTGGGTGATGCAAGCCCCGAACGGCGAGCAGCACGACGTCAGCGGCGTCTATCGCGAAGTGGTGCCGAACGAGAAGCTGGTGTTCACCTGGGCCTGGAAATCGACGCCGGAACGTGAATCGCTTGTGACGGTCGCGCTCAAGAGCGACGGCGACGGCACGCTGATGACGCTGACCCACGAACAATTCTTCGACGACGAAGCGCGCGACCGTCACCAAGGCGGCTGGAACGGCGCGATGCCGAAACTCGAAACCTATCTCGCATCAGAGTGACAGGAGTAGCCCATGGCAAACGAATGGACGCACGGCAGCTTTCGCTGGAACGAGTTAATGGCGCGCGATGTCGAGAAGGCCAAAAACTTCTACACCGAGGCGCTAGGCTGGAGCTTCGAAGGCATGCCGATGCCGGCCGGCACCTATTGGGTGGCAAAATCCGGCGACAAGCCGGTCGGTGGCATCTTCGACATTAGCGGCCCGGAATTCGCGCAGGTGCCGGAATCCTGGATGGCCTATCTCGCGGTCGATGACGTCGATGCCCGGGTCAAAAAAGCGCAAAGCCTCGGCGCCACGTTGATGAAGCCGATCTTCGACGTGCCCGGCGTCGGCCGCATCGCCGTCCTGCGCGAGCCGGGCGGCGCCGGCATTGGCTGGATGACGCCAGTGAATTCCTAATCGCAAACGAGGGGGAGGCACCGATGTCGGTATCGATCACCGCGCTCTACGGAGCGATCTTGGGCCTTATCGTGATCACGCTGGCGATAA
>Ga0265337_1000295_pt1 | contig 26732 bp, 18 predicted proteins | sample 42122metaG_FD_192441 | JGI IMG/M metagenome (GOLD analysis project Ga0265337, IMG submission 192441) | Rhizosphere microbial communities from Carex aquatilis grown in University of Washington, Seatle, WA, United States - 4-21-22 metaG | ecosystem: Host-associated > Plants > Roots > Rhizosphere >... | reverse complement strand
GCCATCGAGTTCAGCTGCTGAATCTGCTGCATGACCAGGCGCGGGTCGGCATCCGGGTCGTACGCCTCAGCCAAGGACCACAGGCTCTGACCCGGCCGCACCTCAACCTTGGCTGCGTACCGGCCGGGCGCGGACTGCCCGGCGTGCGAGGCCTGCGCCGCGGTTGCGAGCGCAATGGAGAGCGCGCCGATGGCGAGCGCCGACGCGCCGGCCACCACGACACGCCCGCGCAGGGTCAGCCGCACCGCGGGAGCGGCCACGCGCGTTCGAAAGCGCACATCTTCGCCTGCCGCGCGCCCCCGCTCCATGACCGCCATTGGCTTACGGCTCACCATCGTTACCAAGTCCACCACTCTCCTCAAACGCCTATTCGATCATACACCCGTTCGATCGAGACACAGTTCGATCGAACGGACCCCTGCCATCTTTGTACCTCTCGGGTCCGACAATCAAGCGACACGTCGAACAGATGTTTGGTGATATCGCAAATTGCCGCTAGGCTCGTATCCGTAAGCGACAATCAAGGATTCGGAGGTTCATCCGATGGACGACATGGCCCACCGCGGCGGTCCCGAAATCACGGACGCACCCGTGCGCCCGAAGGGCAGGCCGGGCCGTAAGCCCAAGGGCAGCGTTCCCGTTGTGATCCCTGAGACGCCAGACAAGCCAGACCCAGACCACGTACTCACCTGGCGGCAGCGCAAGGTGCTTCAGGTCATCAGGGACTCGGTGCAGAAGCGCGGGTATCCCCCGTCGATGCGGGAGATCGGCGAGGCGGTCGGCCTGACCAGCACGTCGAGCGTTTCGTACCAGCTATCGACGCTGCAGCGCAAGGGCTACCTGCACCGGGACGTCGGCCGGCCGCGCACGGTGGAAGTCCGGCTGCCCGGGCATCCCGCCATCCGCCCCGAGCAGGGCACGAGCGGCGGCGGCGCCGAGGCGGTGGATCTGTCCGCCGACGGCCTTGACATCGCCTCGCAAGAGGCCACCTACGTGCCGCTCGTCGGCCGGATCGCGGCCGGCGTGCCGATCACCGCCGAGCAGCAGGTCGAGGACATCTTCCCGCTGCCCAGGCAGCTTGTCGGCGAGGGCAGCCTCTTCATGCTCAAGGTCGCCGGCGACTCCATGATCAACGCCGCCATCGCGGACGGCGACTGGGTGGTCATCCGCCAGCAAGAGGACGCGGAGAACGGCGAGATCGTCGCGGCGATGATCGATGGCGAGGCCACCGTGAAGACGCTCAAGCAGAGCGACGGGCACGTGTGGCTCATGCCGCACAACCCTGCCTTCACGCCGATCCTGGGCGACGACGCCAGCATCCTCGGCAAGGTAGTTGCCGTTTTGCGGCGAGTTTAGTTGATGACCGGGGCTGGTGCGCTTGCGGGCACCTTCCCGGCTGCGTGCGGTCGCTTACCGGGGGACGGTCACGTCCCCCGTGCGATCATGCCGCGACGATGTTCACCAGCTTCGGCGGGCGGACCACCACGCGCTTGATCTCCAGCCCGGTTAGCGCGCGGGTGACCCCCGGTGCGGCTGTCGCCAGGGCGTGCAGTTCCTGCTCCGTGATGTCCGGAGAGACCTCCAGCCGGTCGCGGACCTTCCCGTTCACCTGAACTACGCAGGTGACGCTCTCCCGGACCAGGAGCGCCGGGTCCGCGGCCGGCCACTCGGCCCGCGCCACGGACGGGATACCGGCGGGTCCGGCCGGGCCGTCAAGCACCGCCCAGCATTCTTCCGCGGTGTACGGGGCGAACAGCGACAGCATCACGGCTAGCGCTTCCGCGGCCTCCCGAACCGCCGGACTGGCGGCGCCGGGACCCGAGTCGATCGCCTTGCGGGTTGCGCTGACCAGCTCCATCAGCCGGGCCACGGCAACGTTCAGGTGGTAGTTCTCCACCTGCCGGGTGACCTCGTCGATGACCCGGTGGGTGACCCTCCGCAGGTCCTGGTCCCCCGCGCCGGCCGCCACGTCGCCCGCAGCCGGGTTGGCCGCAGCGACATCGGCCGCGATCCGCCAGGCCCGGCCCAGGAACTTGACCATCGCGTCCGGGTTCATGTCGGCCCAGTCGATGTCCTCCTGCGGCGGAGAAGCGAAGATCATCGTCAGCCGGATCGCGTCGACGCCGTACAGGCCGATCTGCTCGCCCAGGTTGACGCCGTTGCCGAGCGACTTGGACATCGCCTTGCCCCGGTTGATCACCTGGCCCTGGTTGATCAGCCTGGTGAAGGGCTCGCCGAAGTCGATCATGCCCAGGTCCTGCAGCACCTTGGTGAAGAACCGCGCGTACAGCAGGTGCAGGATGGCGTGCTCGACGCCGCCTACGTACAGGTCGACCGGGGCCCAGCGGTTGACGTCCTCGCTGCGGAACGGCCCGCCGTCGTAATGCGGCGAGCAGTACCGGAACTGGTACCAGGACGAGTCCACGAAGGTGTCCATGGTGTCGGTGTCCCTGCGGGCCGGGCCGCCGCACTTGGGGCACTCGACGTTCACCCAGTCGGTGGCCGCCGCCAGCGGTGACACGCCCTTGGGGGTCAGGTCGGCACCGCGCAGGTCGGGCAGCTCGACCGGCAGCTGCTCGTCGGGGACCGGCACCTCGCCGCAGGAGGGGCAGTGGATGATGGGGATCGGCGTGCCCCAGAACCGCTGCCTGGACAGCAGCCAGTCGCGCAGCCGGTAGTTCACCGCCGCCTTGCCCAGGTCCTTGCCCGCCAGGATCTCGATGATCCGGGCGATGGCCGCCTGCTTGCCCAGCCCGTCCAGCGGGCCCGAGTTCACCAGCACCCCGTCACCGGGCGTCGCGATGCCGGTCGTCACCGGGTCCGGCTGGTCGGTGGCGACCACCACCCGGACCGGCAGGCCGAACCTGCGGGCGAAGTCCAGGTCGCGCTGGTCATGCGCGGGTACCGCCATGATCGCGCCGGTGCCGTAGTCCGGCAGCACGTAATCGGCCGCCCACATCGGGATCCGCTCGCCGTTCACCGGGTTGACGGCGTGCACGCCAAGGAAGACACCGGTCTTCTCCCGGTCGGTCGACTGCCGCTCGATGTCGGTCAGCTTGCGCACCTGGGCCAGGTAGGCCTCGAACTCGGCACGGTGCCTCTCGGTGCACAGCTCGGCGGCCAGCGCCGAGTCGGCGGCGACCACCATGAACGTCGCGCCGAACAGCGTGTCCGGGCGCGTCGTGTACACCGTGACGGGCTCGGCGCGGCCCTCAACCACGAAGTCGACGTCGGCGCCCGTCGACCGGCCGATCCAGTTGCGCTGCATCGTCAGCACCCGGTCGGGCCAGTTGCCCTCCAGCACCTCGGCGTCGGCCAGCAGGCGGTCGGCGTACTCGGTGATCTTGAAGTACCACTGGGTCAGCACCCGGCGGACGACCTCGGTGCCGCACCGCTCGCAGTGCCCGTTGACGACCTGCTCGTTGGCCAGCACGGTCTGGTCCTTGGGGCACCAGTTGACGTAGCCGCCCTTGCGGTAGGCCAGCCCGCGCTCGTAGAAGCGCAGAAACAGCCACTGGTTCCACCGGTAGTACTCGGGATCGCAGGTGGCCAGCCGCCGGGACCAGTCGAACGAGATCGCGTACCGGCGGAAGGACGCCGCCTGGGTGTCGATGTTCCGGTACGTCCAGTCGGCCGGGTGCGTGTTGTTCCTGATCGCCGCGTTCTCCGCGGGCAGGCCGAACGCGTCCCACCCGATCGGGTGGAGCACGTTCTTCCCGCGCAGGAACCAGTACCTGGCCATCGCGTCACCGATCGCGTAGGCCTCCGCGTGCCCCATGTGCAGGTCACCCGACGGGTAGGGGAACATGTCGACGAGGTAGAACCGCTCGCGCGGGTCATCGGGCGCGTCGCTGGCGCGGAACGGGTCGATCTCCGCCCAGCGGGCCTGCCACTTGTCCTGGATGTCGCGCGGATCGTACGCTTTCGCCTCGTCGGCTCTCTCGGCCGCAGTCATCGTGTCCTCACCTAGATCGGTCCGGCTAGGAATCCCCGCATTGACGGCGCGCTGCCTGCCAATACGGTGTTCGCCCAAACAAAAACGCTCCTCGAGCACGAGGAGCGGCCGCGCCGACGGTAGTGGCCTCGGTGGGAGACGACACTGCCGGTAGGTCGGCGCGGCTAGCTAAGGAGCAGCCGGACAGGACGCATGGCTCTAGATTACCGTATCCGGCCCGGCCGCGACCCCGCGCGGATCAGCACGCCATGTACACGATCCGATAACGCCAGCGTGGCAGTCCAGCAACATTCGCGTGCCACCCTGGGGGCATGACCACGACGACCTCACCCATGGTCGAACCTCTCATCACCTCGCCGTTGCTCGGCGCCGCGAACCTGGCGCACCGGCCGCTTGCCTCGAGCCGCGGCTAGCGGCGACGGCGGGCCGCGGACAGCCGCGGATCCATTTTCCGTTACCGGGCCGCATAGCGAAAGACGTGGGGGCTTACCACAAAATCCCGCATTCCGGGCGCCCGCTTGACCAGCGTCAACCGCGTCAATACAGTGATGCCTGCTCGCTAATTCCCCCTGTAAGGCGGGATTCTAGTTTCCGCATTGGAGGCCTTGCCGCAATTGCCCGATTTGTACTGGGCAATGTGCGTGCGATGCAGGGGGTAAATTCGGGCCATTTCGGCGTTGCGGGGGGTAAATGCACGTTCCGGACGAAGCGAATATCGGCCCCGTGCAAGCCGTCGCTATCGTCGGCGCCGCGCTGCGGTTTCCTGGTGCCCGGGACCCCGCCTCGTTCCACGAGCTCACGGTGTCCGGCCGGCGGATGTTCCGTGAGCTCGCTGACGAGACGAAACCCGACCTGCCGCCCGGCCGCGATGAGGGCAACGGCGCCAGGCCGCCCACTGGGCACGCGTCGCTACGGGCGGCGGTACTCGACGACCTGCTGCCCGCGCCCGGCCGCGATGACGACCTGACCGGCGGGATCACCGCGCGGCACCTGCTCGCGACCGAGACCGCCGTCGCCGCGCTCACCGACGTCCCCCCGGACGGCCGGGTCGTCGCGCCCGGACGGATCGGCGTATTCATCGCCGACCTGCCGGAACCGGGCACGGCGGACGTGGGCGACTGGGTGCGGCACCAGCTCATACTGCTCACCGCTGGGGATCGCACCGCGCCGCCGAACGGGAGCAGGGGCGTCCTCGTCGGGTCAGCCGGAGCAGAGCCGACCGGGGCCAGCGTCAACGAGCTGCTGCTCGGCACCCTCGACCTGCTCGGCCGCAAGCAGGCCGTCACCCGGGTAAACGGAACGGCACCGGGCGCGCTGCACTGCTCACTTCGCGCAGTCACCGCGGCCTGCGAGGCGCTGAACTCCGGACAGTACGATCTCGTGCTCGCGGGTGGCGTGGCGAAGGGCGTCGGTGCCTGGGCGCGCGAGTGCCGCCCGGCCGGGCAGGCCGCCGGGCAGCACGTCCGGGTCTACGACGCCAGCCCGACCGGCATGTTCCCCGGTGAGGGCTGCGGCATGGTCGCACTGCGCCGCACCGCCGACATGAGGGCGGCGGGGGTGCCCGCCTACGCCGAGATCATCGGCTGGCACGCCGCTGGCCCGGCCGACCCGCATGCGGCGGCGCTGCCCGTCGCCTACACGCGCGCCGGGATCAACCCGGCGGACATCCAGTTCGTCGAGGGCCACGGCGCGGCAACCGCCGACGACGACCTGGCGGAGCTCACCGCGCTGCTTGAGGTGCTCGGCGCCCGCCAGGCGGGCGCCCGTCACCGCTGCGCGCTCGGCTCCGTCGCGGCCAACATCGGCGACACGAAGGCGGCCGCCGGGATCGCCGCGCTGCTCAAGACCGCCTTCGCCATGACGGCGGATATCATCCCGCCGTCCACCGGCTGTGTCCGCCCGAACCGTCTGGTGCGCGGGGCCAAGGGGCCGTTCCGCTTCCCGTCGGTCCCCGAGCAGTGGCCGCAGACCCCGGTCCAGCTCGCAGCGGTCAACACCCTGGGCACCGCTCCTTACCCGGACGCCCCGAGGTCGGGCCCGGTCCACGTGGTGCTGCGCCGCGAGCGCGACCCGGCCCAGCGCCCCGGCCGGCGCCGCAAGCCCGCCCTGCTCGCCGTCTCGCCGCTCAGCTAGGAGCTAGCCGTCTTCGCGCGCTCGACGGCGGGCTCCCAGTTGGGCCGCAGCGGCATGCCCGACGTCCCGTCCTTGTGCAGCTTGACGCCGAGGATCTGGTGCAGTTGCACCACGTTGCGGTCGAAGCCCAGGATGCAGCCCGCCATGTAGAGCTTCCAGACGCGGGCCGTGCCCTGCCCGACCTCGGCGACGGCCTCGTCCCAGTGGGCGTCCAGGTTGTCGCACCAAGCCGTGAGCGTCTTCGAGTAGTGCTCGCGGAGGTTCTCCTCGTGCCTGATCTCGAAGCCGTTGTCGTTCATCGCGCCAGCCAGCCAGCCGGGGCCCTCAAGCTCTCCGTCGGGGAAAACGTAGCGGTTGATGAAGCCGTCCTCGTAGATGGACGGGCCGGTGTTGTCCGGGCGGGTGATGCAGTGGTTCAGCATCCGGCCGCCCTCCTTCAGCTTGGCGTTGAGGAACCTGAAGTAGCCGGGGACGTTGGCCTTGCCGATGTGCTCGGTGATGCCGATCGAGCTGATCGCGTCGAAGTCGGTCTCGGCGACATCGCGGTAGTCCATGTGGCGGACCTCGGCCAGGTCCTCGAGGCCCTCGCGCTTGATGGCCTCCTGCGCCCAGGACGCCTGCTCCGCGGACAGAGTCACGCCGAGCGCCTTGACGCCGTAGTTCTTGGCGGCGTGCCTGACCATGCCGCCCCAGCCGCAGCCGACGTCGAGCAGCCGCATGCCCGGCTTGAGGTCGATCTTGCGGGCGACCAGGTCGTGCTTGTACTCCTGCGCTTCCTCGAGCGTGGCGTCCGCGGTGGGGTAGCAGGCGCAGGTGTACGCCATGCTCGGGCCGAGGACCCACTCGTAGAACGTGTTGGACACGTCGTAGTGGTGTGAGATGGAGCTTGCGTCGCGCCTCTTGGAGTGCCTGGCGCCGAGGCTGAACCGGCGGCGGTCGGGGACGACTTCCTGCGGCGGCGGGGGGATCCGCGGGAACAGCGCCTTCGGGCCGCCGAGGTCCCGCAGCAGCTTGATCCGGTCCCCCCAGCTGATGTCGCTGTCCTGGGCCTTGGACAGCCGGGAGAGGGCCGTGAACATGTTGCCGTCCACGTCCAGGTGACCGGAGACGTAGGCACGGGCCAGGCCGAGCGCGCCCGGCGCCTGAGCCAGGTACGACACGGCGACCGGCGACCGGACCGTGATCTTGACCGGTGAACCGGGGGCCCCGGCGGTCGACCCGTCGTATGCCTGGAATTCCACCGGAGCGTCCGGGCCAGCGATCGCCTCAAATATCTGCGCCAGCGCCATGTGCATTCCTTCCGTAATGGTCGCTTGTTAACCCGTCGCCGCTGTCGCTGAGTCAGCGGCGGCGTACGGCCTTGTCGTAGAGGGTGAGCAGGCGGCCGCCGCCGTCGTACTCCGCCTTGAGCTTGTCGTAGGCCGCGCCGTTGTACCGGGCCCGGAACTCTTCCTCGGGGTAGAAGGCCGTGGAGTACAGCGACTTGTGCCCGCCGAGCGCGCTGACCTCCTCCTCCACCATCCGGTTGTAGTAGCCGTCGCCCTTGCCTGCCGGCAGCGGGGCGGTCCCCCAGAAGCCGAAGTTGACGTAGAGGTCACCGGGGTGCATCGGGTACAGGGGCCACGACTCGGTGCCGCGCAGCCGGACCGGGCACATCCAGACCGGGGTCATCTTCACCTTCTCGGCGAAGAACGCGAGAAACTCGTGCCCGCGCTCGACCGGGATCTCCACGTCCTGAGTGACGAACTCCCGCTGCGGCGAGTGCCGCTTCTCGTACATCGCGGCGGTCAGGCCGTGCTTCTGGTCAAGGGCCACGAGCTTGCGGTAGACGTCCGAGCGCCGGTACTTCCGCGGCCACAGCCGGCGGACCACCTTGTTCCTCAGGCCGAACGCGCCGGCGCACCAGAACCAGTCGGTGTCCCAGCGCCAGATGTAGCCCTTGACAGTGAGGAAGTCCTCGCGGCTGCGCTGCAGCGACTGGTAGTAGATCTGCTGGCCGGTGTAGTCGCTGACCCATGGGGCCTTGTCGCTGAACGCCCCGACCGTGAGGTACAGCTCGTCGCTGCTGAAGGCTACCCCGTCGAGGAAGTCGGCCTTGTGCCCGTGATAGCTGCCGTCGCGCGCGATCTCGGCGATCGCGTCCATGCAGCTCTTCGGGTCGCTGAAGGCGAAGTGCCGCACGTGGACGTACGGCTTGACCGGCATCAGCTCGATGGTGAGCGCGAGCGTGTACCCGAGGGTTCCGTAGGAGTTAGGGAAGCCGTGGAAAAGCGCGCTGTGCTCGTTGTCCTTCGTGGCGATGACGACGCGGCCGTCGCCCGTCAGGAGCTGCATCTCGGTCACCGACTCGTGCGGCAGGCCGTGCCAGACCGAGGTCGCCTCGATGCCGAGGCCGGTGACCGCGCCGCCAAGCGTGATGGTCTTGAGCTCGGGGACCACGAGCGGCATCAGGCCATGCGGCAGGGTCGCCTCGCACAGGTCCTCGTAGGTGGTCATGCCGCCGACGACCGCGGTTCGCGCCGCGGCGTCCACGTGGATGACCCGCGCGAAGGCCGATACGTCAAGGCTGACGCGCTCGGCGGCAGACGACGGGTCGCGGAACCGGAACAGGTTCGACGTCGGCTTCGCGAGCCGCACGGGGACACCCTCAGGGACCGCGGCGTACGCGTCGCGCAGCCGGGCCACCGCGGCCTCGTGAGCGGCCTGTTTAGCCGGCGGCAGGCCTGAGATGCCAGTCACGTGCTCCTCCTCACTCCCGGGTGGGCACCACCGCGCCCGCTTCTTCCTGTCCACCATCGTGACAAGAATGCGCACTGGAGCACAAACGGGGCAAGCTCCACACCCTGCCAGGCAAACAGCTCAGGCAGTGTATCGGGTCGCAAGATGTCACTTTCACCCCCCTTACCTGCGGGGACGGTCATCTCCCGCTCTGCCCTTCTGCGGCGCGACCTGTTGCCGATGTGTCTCGAGTTTTGCTGCGATGGCGGCGTTCATCTCGGCGCGCAGGATTTCGTGTGCATCCTGGTGGCCCAGGCTGGCAGTGAGGTCCGCCGCTAGCTGACGTGCGAGCGCTTCCGTCTCCGCCCGCTTGCGGTCGGCGGCAGCGGTGGACACCCGGGCGTCGGAGGCGTCGCCACGGTAGGCCGTGGGCGGCGTCACCGGGCCTTCACCGCGTCCTCCGCGGCGTCGTAGGCGGCGGCGACCTCCTCCGGCGTCATCGGCAGCCGCGCCAGGGCGGGAGGCGCGCCCGAGTCGAGGGCCTCGCGCAGCAGCAGCGCCATCGAGTAACGGGGGTTGTCGGCAAGCGCGCGGTCGAGGGCGACGTTCGCCAGCGCCCCGTCGCCGGACTGCCAGGCGACGAAGGCGAGCAGGGCCGCGGGCGCCGCCACGTAGCCTGGCCGCGCCAGCCGGGTCAGGTCAGTCCACAGCCGCAGGTGCGCGCTCCGGTGCTGAGGCTCCATCCGCGCCCAGGCGTCATCGCGAACGCGCAGCTGACGCAGCGCGACCGTCAGCCAGGCCGCATCCTCCGGGCCGACCTCCGCACCGTCGCGGTAGCGGCGGATAGCGTCGCGCACCGCCACCTGCCCGAGTGTGCCGGTGAGCCGCGCCGCGGTGACCTGCAGCCCTTCCCGGTCGAGGCGGGCGACGCAGCGGGCGACCTGCGCGTGGGCCTTGGATGTCGCGCGGCGCATCACCGCGCCAAGCTGACCCCCCGCCGGGGCGAGGCTCGCGGACAGCTCGTCCCGGCCGGCCAGCACCTGACCGCCGGCCGCCGCCAGGGCGCGGGCTGCCGGGTGCGCGGTGACGTCGTACGGTGTGCCCTCCGGCGGGCAGCACGCCGGGTTGGCGCACACGTAGGACCAGTACCGCTGACCTTCCGCCCGGAGCACTTCGGTCAGCGTGACGCCGGCGTCGCCCGCGCGCTCGCGCAGCGCGGCGGCGACCGGCGAGACGGCCGCCTCGCTGCCGTACCCGACCGCGACCGCGGTGGTGACGCCCTGCGCGGCGAGCACGCTGACCGCGTGCCCCGCCAGCGCGGCGGCGGTCGCGGGCCGCCCCGGATCCGGCACGTCATAGCGGAGCGTGACCCGGACCGCATGGCCGGGCGACTCGGTACCCACCACCACGATGCTGTTCCCTGGCTCGAACCCGAGCAGGCCAGGGACGACCGCGAGCAGGGACGCGGGCGACCCGATCCGGACCCGCAGCGGCGGTGAGCTCGCGTCTGGCGCGCCGCCGGCGCGCGGAGCCCGGCACGGCCAGGGTTGCTGCGGCTGTGCCTGCTCTGACTGTGCCTGCTGTGACTGTGCCTGCTGTGACTGTGCCTGCTGGGGTCCTTGACGTGGCCGTACCTGGCGTGACCCTGGCCGCGGCGCGCGCTGCGCGCGCTTGGACGAGGCTAGTGCCGCTGTGCTTGCGGGCGGCGGCCCGCCCGCGGGAAGGTTGCGTGTCATGGATCCAGGGTCCTTGGCGGCACCCGGGGAAGGGAAAGCGGAGACGAGGGGCTGTGGATAACTCGCGAGAAATCCACAGGGCGCGATGAGGGGCTTGCGGAAGCGGCCCGATGCTGCCCCGGGCCGGTCCGCGCGTTACAGCGCGACGCCGAGCAGCGCGTCAGCCACGTCCCGGACCAGCGCAGCGTCCTGCGGCGCGGCGCCACCCGCGCCCGCCCCGCCGGCGCCCGCGCCCGCGAGCACCGCGTCGGCCCACGCGTCGATCGCGGCGACCGCCCCGGGCGCGTCCAGGTCATCGGCGAGCCGCATCCGTACCGTGGCGAGCACGGCCTCCGCCGCCGGAGTCACGGCAGCCGGAGTCACCGCGTCCCGGGTCGCCCCGGCCGGCGCCGTCGCCAGCGCGGCGCGCCAGCGGCCAAGCCGGCGCTCCGCCTCGAGCAGCACGTCGTCGGTCCACTCCCAGTCCGCGCGGTAGTGGTGCGCGAGCAGCGCGAGGCGGATGGCCATCGGGTCGGTGCCCGCGGCGCGCAGCCGGGACACGAAAACCAGGTTGCCGAGCGACTTGGACATCTTCGCGCCCGCATAGGCGACCATGCCCGAGTGCGCGTATACCCGGGCGAACGCGTGACCACCGTCACCTGGCGCGCAGGCGACCCGCGCGTGCGATGCGCTCATCTCGTGGTGCGGGAACACCAGGTCGGTGCCGCCCGCCTGCACGTCGAAGGACGGCCCGAGGTACTCGGTGGCGATCGCGGCGCACTCGACGTGCCAGCCGGGACGGCCCGGGCCGAAGCGCGACTCCCAGGCGGGCTCACCAGGCCGCTCCGCCCGCCAGACGAGCGGGTCGAGCGGGTCCTTCTTGCCGGACCTGGCCGGGTCACCGCCGCGTTCGGCGGACAGCTCGGTCATCTCGGCGATGGAGAACCCGGACGCGGTGCCCGGCCCGGCGAGCGCGCCGAACTCCGCGTCCGCTGACCTGGTGAAGTAGACGTCGCCGTCGAGGTCGTAAAGCGCGCCGCGGGCGGCAAGCCGCTCGGCGAACCGGTCGATCAGCGGGACCGCCTCCACGGCGCCGATGAAGTAGTCCGGCGGCAGGTTACGCAGCGCCTCCATGTCGCCGCGGTACCGGTCGGTCTCGCGCAGCGCGAGCTGCCACCAGTCGTCGCCGTCCCGTTCGGCCCGCTCGAGCAGCGGGTCATCCACGTCGGTCACGTTCTGGGCGTAGGCCACCTGGTGGCCGGCGTCAAGCCAGGCGCGCACCAGCAGGTCCCAGGCGGTGAACGTCGCGGCGTGGCCCATGTGCGTGGCGTCGTAGGGGGTGATCCCGCAGGCGTACAGTGACGCCCGGTGACCGGTGGCCGCGACGGCGAGCCTTCCCGTGGCCGTGTCGTGCAGCCAGACTTCCGGACCGTGTCCAGGAAGCGCGGGAACCTCAGCGCTGCGCCATGCATCCATGAATGCCAGGTTACTGGCGTCTTGCCAGGAAGCCGGCCGCGCATCCCGCGCCGGCGGTCCCGGCCGGCGACTCGTCCGCGCAGGCGAACGCTGCTAGCGTCACTGGCATGACGCTGGTCGCAGGGGTCGATTCCTCTACTCAGTCCACCAAGGTGCTCCTCGTCCAGGCGGAGGACGGTGTTGTCGTGGCCGAGGCGTCCGCGCGCCACCCGGACGGGACCGAGTGCCATCCGGACCGCTGGTGGGAGGCGCTCTCGGCGGCCGGGCGCGGCCTGCTCGAGCGGGCGGCCGCGGTCGGGGTAGCCGCACAGCAGCACGGCATGGTCACGCTGGACGACGCCGGCGCGGTGGTACGGCCCGCCATGCTGTGGAACGACGTGAAGTCGGCGCCGCAGGCGGCGGAGCTCGTCACCGAGTTCGGCGGTGCGGCCGAGTGGGCGGCGCGGACCGGGTCGGTGCCGACGATGTCCTTCACCGTCACGAAGCTGCGCTGGCTGGCCGAACGCGAGCCGGTCAACGCCGCCCGGGTCCACCGCGTCGTGCTGCCGCACGACTGGCTGACCTGGCGGCTGGCCGGGGGCGGCCCGCGTGACGCGGGCGGCGACCCGTCGCTCGAACCGGTCACTGACCGGGGCGATGCCTCGGGGACCGGGTACTTCTCCCCCGCCGCGGGCGCCTGGCTGCCCGATTACGCGGCGCGGGCGCTCGGCCGGCCGGTCGCGCTGCCCCGGGTCGCCGCGCCCGCCGAGGTGGCCGGGCGGACCCCGTGGGGCGCCGCGATCTCGGCAGGCACCGGGGACAACATGGGCGCGGCACTCGGCATGGGGCTGCGCGACGGTGACGTCGCGGTCTCCATCGGCACCTCGGGCACGGCGTACGCCGTTACCGAGCAGCCGTCCGCCGACCAGACCGGCCTGATCAGCGGGTTCGCCGACGCGACCGGGCGGTTCCTGCCGCTCGCCGCCACGCTCAACGCGGCGCGGGTGCTCGACGTGACGGCTCGCCTGCTCGGTGTCACCCCGGCCGGGCTGTCTGACCTGGCACTGAAGGCGGAGGCCGGGGCGGGCGGTATTGTGCTCCTCCCCTACCTGGACGGCGAGCGGACGCCGAACCGGCCGACGGCGAACGGGGTGCTGCGCGGGCTCACCACGGCGAACGCGACGGCGGAGAACCTGGCGCGGGCCGCAGTGGAGGCCGTCCTTTGCTCACTCGCCGACGCCGTGGACTTCCTGCGGCCATGCGGGATCACCCCGGCCCGGATCGTGCTCACCGGCGGCGCGGCCAAGTCGGAGGCGGTGCGGACGATCGCGCCCGCGCTCTTCGGCCTGCCGGTGGCGGTGCCTGAGGCGGCCGAGTACGTCGCGCTCGGCGCGGCCCGCCAGGCGGCCTGGGCGCTGTCCGGTGACGCGGAGCCACCGGCCTGGGCGGGGCGGCCGTCGGCGACCCACGAGGCGAGCGCGACCCCCTGGGTCCGGGAACAGTACGCGGCACTCAGGGACGACGCGGCCGCCTGGCAGGAGCCCTAGGCGCACGCCGAATTAGACCGTTTCCTGGATCACAGCGAGCGGCGGCTGGGACTGCGCCCACGGCGCAGCGTCGATCACGCGGCCGCCGGATTCAGGTGGCGGCCGGACTCACGTGGCGGCCGGGGCGGCGTCCGCTGACGGCGGGACCCGGGTGAACACCGCGGCGGCGGCCAGGGCCAGCAGGCCGGCGAAGACGAACAGGCCGCGGTAGCCGCCCGCGCCCGCCACCACGAGCCCGGCGATCGGCGCGCCGATGACCTGGGGAACCGCGGACGCGATATTGATGATGCCCAGGTCACGGCCCGCGTTCGCCGGGCTTGGCAGCACCACCATGGACAGCGCCTGGCTGACCGACTGGAAAGCGCCGTAGCCGACCCCGAGCGCGAACGCGCACGCGATGACCACGGCCCACTGGGCGAACCCGGCAAGCACGAAGCCAGTCGCCGCCAGCACCACCGAGGAGAGCACCGCGTACCGGCGGTAGCCGCCCGACAGGTCGGCGACCCGCCCGACCACGACGGTCGCGACGATGACCGCCAGCGTGGCGATCAGCACGAGGATGAGCTGCCCCTGGCCAGGGTTGCGGTACCGCACCACGTCCTGGAGGTAGTAATAGAGGTAGAGCAGGGCGATGGTCTCGGCCAGCGTGACGAGGAACTTGCCGGTCCAGACCAGGCCGAACCCCTGCTCGAGCGACAGCAGCGCGCGGACGCCCTGTCGCCGGGCCGCCGCGATCGCGGTCGCCGGCGCGGCTCCTTGGCCGGCCGCGGCGGCCGCTGAGGTGCCGTCAGACGCCGGCCCGGCAGTTCCAGAAGGCGCGTAGCTGACCCTGGGCAGCCGATAGAGCACGAGCAGCAGCGGGACCAGGCAGACCACATAGCCGACGGAGATCGCCGTCATCCCCGCGGGGACCGAGGGGAACACGTAGACGACCGCGGCGAGGCCGACGATGAGCCCGACCGCCTGCGCCACCGAGATCAGCCCCCAGATGAGTCCCCATGACCGCCGGTCCACGTGGTCGACCACGATCGCGGACATCGGCCCGTACGCGATGTTGATCGTCGCCTGGCAGATGGTCCACCAGATCGCGATCGAGAGGACGGAGTGCTGGTAGCCGAGGATGACGTGCGCCACGCCGCCGGTGACGAGCCCGACGAGGATGGTGGCCGCCCGGTTGTCCGTGCCGACCCACCGGTCCGAGTAGTGCCCGGCCACCGGGTTGGCGATGAGCGCCGCGAACGCGCCGATCCCGGTCACCAGCCCGAGCGCCAGCGCCTTGCCCCCAGCCCCGGTGGCCGCCTCCACCATCCGGGGCAGCACATTCTGGATAGGCGCGATGAGCGCCACGTTGGTGCCGAAGTTGGCGACCATCAGCGCAGCGACAAACGGCCGGCTCAGCCGGGGCTCGGCCTGTACCGCCGCCGGCGCGGCTTGCTCCAGAGCTGACACCTATCCCTCGGTCATGTAAGAGGCGCGGGCAGCACGCTACCACCGCCCCCGGACCAGCGGAGCCATGGAGCCAGGAGTAACGGCGGCAGCACCGGCAGCCGGCCACCCCCGAGGACGGGCCACCCGACCGGAGCGCGCGGGCTCCCCGGCCGCCCCAGGGGTAGCACCTCAACGGAACGAGCAAGCGGCCGGCCGGGAAAATGGCGGGCGCGGCGCATCAGGGCAGGGCCGGATACTCCGGCCGCGACCGCGATGCGCAGCGCCAAGGAGGGCCATAGCTAAGCGGAAACGCCCTGCGGCCGGCTGGCGTCCCCGCTGACCTGGGTGGTGGGGTTTCTCTGTGAGCCTTGCGAGCCAGGGTCGGCTGGGAGATTTCCTCGCGGCCTTCCGAAGGAGACCGCGAGAAATCTTCCCGGCCGGCCCAGGCCCGCCGTTCTTTTGACTTAGGGTTTTAAAGACTCAGCGCACCCCGTAAAGATGCTCGAGGGCCAGCTGGTCCAGGTGCTCGTAGGCCATGCCCCGCGCCGCGAGCGCCTCGATGTCCGCGGTGGCGGTACGGACGTCGCGCCAGGTCTCGCCGGGGGCCAGGGTGGGCTCGGCGAGCTCGGGGATGCGGGCGGCGGCGAGGGCCGCCTGGACCTCGGGATCGGCGCGGAACGCCCTGGCCTTATCCCGCAGGATCAGGTAGTTGCGCATGCAGGCGGCGGCCGAGGCCCAGACGCCCTCGTCGTCCTCGGTGCGCGGCGGCTTGTAGTCGAAGTGCACGGGGCCGTCGTAGCCGCCGGCCAGCAGCGTGTCCACGACCCAGAACGCACCGCGGACGTTGCCCGCGCCGAACCGCAGGTCCTGGTCGTAGCGCGGGCCGTGCTGGCCGTTGAGGTCGATGTGGTACAGCTTGCCGTGCCACATCGCCTGGGCGATCGCGTGCGCGTAGTTGAGCCCGGCCATCTCCTCGTGACCGACCTCAGGGTTGACGCCGACCAGCTCCGGGTGCGCGAGCTCGCCGATGAACGCGATGGCGTGCCCGAGCGTGGGCAGCAGGATGTCGCCGCGCGGCTCGTTCGGCTTGGGCTCGATCGCGAACCTGATGTCGTACCCCTGGTCGATGACGTACTCCGACAGCAGGTTCAGCCCTTCCTTGTACCGCTCGAGCGCCACCCGGATGTCTTTCGCGGCGCCGGACTCCGCGCCCTCGCGGCCGCCCCAGAAGACGTAGGTCTTCGCGCCGAGCTCGGCGGCCAGGTCCAGGTTGCGCATCACCTTGGCGAGCGCGAACCGGCGGACCGCGCGCTCATTCGCGGTGAACGCGCCGTCTTTGAACAGCGGGTGGCCGAACAGGTTCGTGGTGGCCGTGGTCACCACCAGCCCGGTCTCATCCAGCGCCTTGCGGAACGCGGCGATCTTCTCATCCCGCTCGGCGTTGCTCGCGTCGAAGTCGAACACGTCGTTGTCGTGGAAGTTCACCCCGTAAGCGCCGAGCTCCGCGAGCTTGCGGACCGCCCGGTCGGCGGCCATCGGCGGCCGCACGGCGCCGCCGAACACGTCGACTCCCTGCCAGCCCACCGTCCAGATGCCGAACGAGAAGCGGTCTTCGCGAGTTGGGACATATGCGTCTGTAGTCATGGTCTACCTTTCCCTCCAGTACCCCTGAACCTAGTCAATCCCTTGCCCATGGGACCAGGGCCTTGGTCCTCTGGTCTATCTGTAACCCGCTAGTCAGCTCAGCGCGGCCGCCGTCCACGAGACGGGCGGCAACTCGATGGTGAGAATGCCGTCGGCGAGGGCCGCGCTCGCGTTGGCGGCCGGCGTTACGCGTTCCTGCTCGGCGAGGGTGTTCTTCGCGTAGACGTCAGCGTCGGCCAGGGTGACCGCCTCGGTGACCCGCGTGCAGCCGAGGCTGCGCACGTCGATGGTGACCTGCGCGGCCTGCGTGAGGTCGCGGTTGACGAGGAACACGGCGGCGCGGCCGTCGTCGGCGGTCGCGATGGCGTCGATGACGGATGCCTCGCCGTGGCGAGCTGTGTGGTACGTCGGCGCCTCGATCACGGGGCGGATCACCTCGCCTGACGCGAGCCGGCTGGTGATCGAGAACGGGAAGAAGGTCGTCTGCCGCCAGGCCGGCCCGCCGGGCTCGGTCATGATCGGCGCGATCACGTTGACCAGCTGGGCGAGCGACGCCGAGGTGACCCGGTCGCCGTGCTTGAGCAGCGTCATCAGCAGGTTGCCGACGACGACGGCGTCCGCGACCGAGTAGACGTCCTCGAGCAGACGCGGCGCGTAGGGCCACTCGTCGCTGACCTCGGCGGCGGCCTGGCGCTCCTGGTGCTCCTTGAGGTACCAGACGTTCCATTCATCGAAGGAGACCTGCATCTTCTTCTTCGATCGCTTCTTGTACCCGACATGGTCGGCCGTTGCGACGACGCTGTCGATGAAGCGGTCCATGTCGAGCGCCGAGGCGAGGAACGAGCCGAGATCGCCGTCGAGCTCCTGGTAGTACGAGTGGCACGACACGTAGTCGACGTGCTCGTAACTGTGCTCAAGTACAGTGCGCTCCCAGTCGCCGAAGGTGGGCATGCCCGAGCCAGAGGAACCGCAGACGACAAGCTCGAGGTCCTTGTCGGCCATCCTCATCGCGGCGGCGGTGCGAGCGGCGAGCTTCCCGTAGTCGTCGGCGGTCATGAAGCCCTCCTGCCACGGGCCGTCCATCTCATTGCCGAGGCACCACATGCGCACGTTGTGCGGCCGCGGTGTGCCGTTCGCGACGCGCAGGTCCGACAGCGCGGTGCCTGAGGGGTGGTTGGCGTACTCGAGCAGGTCGAGGGCGGGCAGGATGCCACGGGTACCGAGGTTCACGGCGAGCATCAGTTCGGAGCCGGTCAGCCACAGCCACCGGGCGAACTCGTCGAGGCCGACCTGGTTCGACTCGAGCGAGCGCCACGCGAGGTCGCGGCGCACCGGGCGCGCCCCCCGCGGGCCGACCGAGTCCTCCCAGCGGAAGCCGGAGACGAAGTTGCCGCCGGGGTAGCGGACGGTCGTGCTGCCCAGCTCCCTGACGAGCTCGACGACGTCCATGCGGAAGCCGTCCTCGTTCGCGGTCGGGTGCCCCGGCTCGTACAGGCCGGTGTAGACGCACCGGCCCAGGTGCTCGGCGAACGCGCCGAAGGTGCGGCGGTGGACAGGCGCGATGACGGCACGCTTGTCGAGCTCGATATGAGCGCGAGGCAATACAGCGGTCCCTTCTGACGGACGCAGGCGGACGGGGCGCGGTTGCGCCGCCGCCCGCCGTGCGCGTGCGTCTAGCCCTTCACCGCTCCGGTCAGGCCGCCGACGATGCGGCGCTGGAAGAAGCCGAAGAAGATCAGCGCGGGCAGCATCGACATCGAGGTGAACGCGAGGACCCGCGCCGTGTCCTGCGAGTACTGCGAGGAGAACTGCTGCACGCCGAGCGGCAGCGTGTAGTTCGACTGCGAGTTCAGCACGTAAAGCGGCAGGATGTAGTTGTTCCAGCTGGCGATGAAGGCGAGGATGGCGACGGTGACCACGCCGGGCAGCGCCAGCGGGAGGGCCATGCGGAAGAAGAATCCGATACGGCTCGAGCCGTCGATGGCCGCGGCCTCCTCGATCTCCTTGGGGATGGCCCGCAGGAACGGCGTCAGGATGATGACCGTCGTCGGCAGCCCGAAGGCGATCTCCGGGACGATGATGCCCGTCAGGTGGTCGATGAGGCCAAGGCTCTTGACGATGATGAAGAGCGGGGTGATCGCGATCACCAGCGGGAACATCAGGCCCGAGGCGAACAGCGCGTACATCGCGCCCTTGAGCTTGAACTCGTAGCGGGCGAGCGCGAAGCTCACCATGATGCCGAGCACCACGACGCCGACCGTAGTCACGGCCGCCACGATGACCGAGTTCTTGAATTCGCCCCAGAAGATGCTCGACTTGAGGGTGCCGGTGTAGTTGCTGAAGATCCACGGGTGCGGCAGGCCGGCCGGGCTGACCGTGATCTGCGAGTTGGTGCGGAAGCCGCCAAGCACGATGTACACGACGGGCCCGAGGCTGACCCCGATGAGCAGCAGGGCGATGAAGTAGAGGCCCGGGTTTCCCCACTTGGTCGGTTTGTCGCCGCGCTTGGCGGGCCGTACCCGGAGGAACGGCGCGCCGGGGACCGCCACGCTCATGAGGCCACCTCGCTGGCGCTCGGAGTCCGCATTCCCGGACGCACCGTACTTACCGATTCGCTCGCAAGCTCGCTCATTAGCTAACTCCCTGGGTGATGGCGCCGCGCAGGTCGCGGCGCAGGACGAAGCGCTGGTAGAGCAGCGCGACGATGAGCGAGATCACGAACATGACCACGGCGGCCGCGCTGCCGTAGCCGTAGTTCCCGGCCAGGCGCCCGTTGAGTGCGTTGTATGTCGCCATGGTCGAGGTGCCGGCCGTGTCGGAGATGTACTGACCCCAGATGATGTACACCAGGTCGAACAGCTGCAGTGCGCCGATGATCGACAGGAACGCCCAGATGCGGATGGTCGGGCCGAGCAGCGGCACCATGATGTGGCGCTGTACCTGCCAGTAGGAGGCGCCGTCGATGCGCGCGGCCTCGGACAGCTCGTCGGGGATCGACTGGAGGCCGGCCAGCATCAAGATGACCGCGAAGCCGATGTACTTCCACGTGAGGATGCCCATCAGCGTCCAGATCGCGATGCTGGGGTTGGCGAGCCAGTCGGTGGCGAGGGCGCCGAGGCCGATGCTGTGCAGCACGTCATTGACCGCGCCGCTGGCCTGGAGCATCAGGCTGAAGCCGGTGCCGACGATGACCTCGGAGATCACGTAAGGGACGAAGATCAGCACGCGGATGAGCGCCCGGCCGCGGATCTTCTGGTTCAGCAGCAGCGCGAGCAGGATGGCCAGCGGCCCCTGGATGACGAGGGACAGCACGACGATCAGGCCGTTATGCTCGAGCGCTCGCTGGAAGGAGGGGTCGGTGAGGATCACCTTGTAGTTGTTGAAGCCGACCCAGTCGGTCGGCGCGCCGTACCCCTGCCACCGGTAGAAGCCGTAGTAGGCGGCGAGGCCGACGGGGAAGATGACCAGGCCCACGAACACGATGATCGCGGGGCTGGTAAGAAGCGCGATTTCCAGCCGCTGGCGCCCTCTGCCGCGCTTGCGCGAACGCGGCGTCGGGGACGCGGCGGATGCCGCGTCCCCGACGTGAAGTGCGCCCCGGCGGATGCGGCCGACGGCCGTCGTGCGCAGGGTGTCACTCATTGTCGTAGATTAGCCCTTCGCCGCCGCTTCGCTGGTAGCGCTGACGATGCCGGCGGGGGTGCCCTTGCCCGCGAGCAGGTTCACCACGGCGGCGTTGAGCGCGTTGCCGACGTTCTGGCCGTACTGGGTGTCGAGGAACTGCATCGTGTACCCGGCCTTGTTGAGTGCGGTCTTCACCTCGACGGCGGACGGGTCGGTCACGACGCCCTGCGCGGCCGGGTTGATGGGGATGGTGACGAATGCCGTGGCGTAGGCCTCCTGCTGCGGCGTGGTCAGCAGGAACTCAACGAACTGCCAGGCCTGGGCCGGGGCGTTCTTGGCCAGGGAGTAACCGTCGAAGCCGCCCATCATCGCGCTCGGGTCGCCCGCGCCGCCGGGAACCGACGGGAAGGGGAACCATCTGAGGTCAGGCAGCGGCTTCTGGTTCGGGGTGAGGCTGGCGATCGTGCCCGGGTCCCAGGCGCCCATCAGCTCCATGGCGGCCTTGTGGTTGGCCAGCAGGCCGGCCGAGGAGCCCGCGCCCACCTGCGCGGCGGTCGTCAGGAAACCCGGCTGGAACGGGTTGACCTTCAGGAACGACTGCAGGTCGTCGCCGGCCTTGGTCCAGCAGGGGTCGGTGAACTTGAGGCTCTGGCCGGCCGTGTTCATCGTCGCCTGGCTGCACTCGCGCAGGGCGAAGTTGTAGTACCAGTGAGCGGCGGGCCACGCGTCCTTGGCGCCGACCGCGACCGGCGTGATGCCGGCGGCCTTCAGCTTGGCGATGTCGGCCTCGAGGTCGGGGATGGTGGTCGGCGTCGTGGTGATGCCGGCCTTGGTGAAGAGGCTCTGGTCGTAGTAGATGCCCTCGGGGTTCGCGTCGAGCGGGATGCCGTAGACCGTGCCGTTGATGCTGTCGACGGGGGCCCCGGCCCCGATGTTGGTCTTGTCCGTGGCGCTGAGGGTCAGCGCCTGGAGCTGGTTCGCGTTGACCATGGCCTGCATCTTGCCGCCGCCGCGCTGGAAGAAGATGTCCGGCGCGGTGTTCGAGGCCAGCGCGGTCTGCAGCTTGCCGTCGTAGTCCTCGTTCTGGATGTTCTGCATCTTGATCGTGACGCCCGGGTGAGCGGCATCGAATTGCTTGATGGCGTTCTGGTAGTACGTGAGGCCGGGGCCGGGGGTGGCGTTGTTCCAGAACGTCAGCGTGACCGGACCGCTGGCGGACGAGGCACCTCCGCCGGCGCTGGCGCTGCCGCTGGCGCTGCTGCTGCCACCGCTGGAGCAGGCGGCGGCGGCCAGGACGACGCCGACGCCGAGCGCGGCTACTGCCGCAGTACGGGCTTTCTTCATCATCGTTGAAACTCCTTGACCGAAAACTGGGTACTACGACTCGTCCGAAGGCGCTCCGCGGGAGCGGCGGCAGGTGCCCGGCCGCTACGCATGGTTTGTCTCCGGTGGGTTGGCGCAAGGCACTTTCGAAAGTTTTCGAACACTTTCGACGTGCCGCCATCGTAATTTCGACTCTTACCCGGGTCAACCCCTCATTTCCATAGCGTTACAAACGTTTTCAACCTCCATTGATTGCCGTACGATGCACCATGAATGGGACGGATCGGTGATCGATCACGGATCCGAAAGTTTCGAAACTGATCGAAAGGTGACGCCGTGCGGAAGACCACGCTCGCCGCGATCGCGGCGGAGGCCGGCGTGTCGCTGCCCACCGTGTCCAAGGTGGTGAACGGCCGGCCGGACGTCGCGCCGTCCACCCGTGCCCGGGTGGAACAGCTCCTCGTCCAGCATCAGTACCCGCGCAACGGACAGCGCGCCGCGCGCCGCTCCGGGCTCATCGACCTGGTGTTCGCGGGCCTGGACAGTCCCTGGGCGGTGGAGATCCTGCGCGGGGTGGAGGAATGGGGCGCGGAGCACTCCACCGCCATCGCGGTGTCCTCCGTCCGGCACGGAGACGCCCGGCCGGCCAGCTGGACGTCGGCGATCGCGAGCCACCATTCGGACGGGGTGATCCTGGTGACCACCACGCTGACCGCGGCGCAGGTCGGGCAGTTGCGCGGGGCCGGCATACCGCTCGTCGTCATCGATCCGGCCAACACGCCGCCGCCGAGCATCCCGTCGGTCGGCGCGACGAACTGGGCCGGCGGTCTAGCCGCCACCGAGCACCTCCTGTCTCTCGGGCACCGGCGGATCGGGATGATCACCGGATACCCGGACATGCTATGCAGCCTGGCCAGGCTCGATGGCTATCGTTCCTGCCTCGAACGGGCTGGGCTCATCGTCGACCCGGCCCTGATCAAGTACGGCGACTTCGAGCACGAGGGCGGCTTCGCCCGCGCCCTCGAACTGCTCGAACTCCCCGACCCGCCGACCGCGATCTTCGCAGGCAGCGACCAGATGGCGTTCGGCGTCTACGCGGCGGCCCGCCAGCACGGGCTGCGCATCCCCGACGACCTCTCGGTCGTCGGGTTCGACGAACTGCCGGTCAGCCGCTGGGCCTCTCCCCCGATGACCACCGTGCGCCAGCCGCTCGTGGAGATGGGCAGCGCCGCCGCCGAGATGATCGGCGAGCTGATCGACGGCCTGCCGCTGCGGACCAACCGGGTCGAGCTGTCCACCGAGCTGCACATACGAGACTCGACCGCTGCCCCTAAGGAGCCAGGTAAGTGACCCAGACCGACATCGTGGCGTGGCGGGACCCGGCGCGGACGTACGACGAACGGGTCGCCTACCTGCTCTGCCGGATGACTCTGGAAGAGAAGATCGCACAGCTGGGCAGCATCTGGATGGGCGCATCCGGCGACGGGGACGGCGTCGCGCCGATGCAGGACCAGTTCTTCGACCTCGACGCCCAGCCGCCGTTCGAGGAGCTGGTCAAAAACGGGCTCGGCCAGCTTACCCGGGTCTTCGGCACCCGCCCGGTCGAAACGGCGTCCGGAATGAGCGCGCTGGCCACGCTGCAAAGCAACGTGATGGCCACCAACCGGCTCGGCATTCCGGCGGTCGCCCACGAGGAGTGCCTCACCGGCTTCGCCGCCTGGGGCGCGACGATCTTCCCGACCCCGCTTGCCTGGGGCGCCGCGTTCGACCCGGAACTCGTGGGGGAGATGGCCGCGTCGTTCGGCGAAACGATGCGCGCGGTCGGCGTGCACCAGGGGCTCGCCCCGGTCCTCGACGTGACCCGTGACTACCGCTGGGGCCGGACCGAGGAGACCATCGGTGAGGACCCCTACCTGGTCGGGACCGTCGGCACCGCGTACGTCAGCGGGCTGCAGCGGGCCGGCCTGCACGCCACGCTCAAGCACTTCGCCGCCTACACCGCCTCGAGGGCCGGGCGGAACATGGCCCCGGTCTCCATGGGCCGGCGCGAGCTGGCCGACGTCATCCTCGTCCCCTTCGAGATGGCCATCAGGCTGGGCGGCGCGCGCTCGGTGATGCCGACCTACGTTGACATCGACGGCGTTCCGGCCAGCGCCGATCCCTGGCTGCTGACCACCCTGCTGCGGGACGAGTACGGCTTCGACGGCGTGGTGGTGTCCGACTACTACGCGGTCTCCTTCCTTGAGCTACAGCACGCCGTGGCGGGTAACCCCGGCCACGCGGCGGTGCTCGCGCTCACCGCCGGACTCGACGTCGAGCTGCCGGGTACCCGCTGCTTCGGCGGGCCGCTGCTTGACCTGGCGGTGAGCGGCGAGGTGCCGCCCGAGATCATCGACCGGGCGGTGGCCCGGGTGCTCCGGCAGAAGCTCGAGCTCGGCCTGCTCGATCCCGGCTGGACCCCCGTACCTGGCCAGGCGGACGAGCGGGCGGCGCAGGCGCCGGACCTGGACCCGCCCGCGCAGCGGGACATCGCCCGGCGGCTCGCGGAGGAGTCGGTCATCCTGCTCAAGAATGACGCCAGCGGGGCCGGAAGCGGCCCGCTGCCCCTGGCCGCGGACGCGAAGGTCGCCGTGATCGGGCCGCTCGCCGACGACCCGCTCGCGTTCTTCGGCTGCTACTCGATGCCCAGGCACCTCGGGCATGCGGAGGGCTTCGACGGTCCTGACGGCCCGGCCGGCGTCGAGGTGGCCACCCTGCTCGCCGCGCTGCGGGCCGAGGGCGTGGCGGTGACCGGGTACGCACCGGGCTGCGCGGTCCGCTCGCCGGACCGGTCAGGGTTCGCCGAGGCGGTCAGCCGCGCACGTTCCTGCGATGTGATCGTGGCGGTCGTCGGGGACGAGGCCGGCCTCTTCGGACGCGGGACGAGCGGCGAGGGCTGTGACATCGATGAGCTGAAACTTCCCGGTGCCCAGGAGGAACTGCTGCACGCGCTGGCCGACACGGGGGTGCCGGTGGTCGCGGTGCTTGTCACCGGGCGGCCCTACGCGCTCGGCGGCGTCGTCGGACGGCTGGCCGGCGTGGTGCAGGCGTTCTTCCCCGGCGAGGAGGGCGGCCGCGCGATCGCCCGCGTGCTCACCGGGAGGGTGAACCCAAGCGGCAGGCTGCCGGTCGAGGTGCCGCGGGACGCCGGGGCGCAGCCGTCCACTTACCTGCGGTCACGCAACGCGGCGCAGCACAGCGGCAGTTCGGTGGACCCGACTCCGCTGTTCGCCTTCGGGCACGGCCTTTCGTACACCACGTTCGAGTACGGGGACCTGGCGCTGTCGGCGGACAAGGTGGCGACCGACGGCGCGGCGGAGGTCTCCTGCACAGTGCGCAACACCGGCCCCGTCGCCGGGGCCGAGGTCGTCCAGCTCTACCTGGGCGACCCGGTCGCCTCCCTGGCACGGCCGGAGAAGTGGCTGTCCGGGTTCGCCCGGGTGTCGCTGGCCCCCGGTGAGACCGCGCGAATCACGTTCGCTGTGCACGCCGAGCGCACCTCGTTTACCAGCCAGGACTTGACGCGGATCGTCGAACCGGGCACCATCACGGTGTACGTTGGCGGCTCTTCTGATGATTTGCCGCTAACGGGTTCGTTCACACTGACTGGCCCGCTACGTACCGTGGGTATTGATAGGGTGCTCGACACGCCGGTATCTGTAAAGAAACTTGCCGGTTAGGCGTGTGCCCAACCCGCGGGCAGGGTCCGGACATGGAGGTCTCTGAATGGCGCGTATCGCGCTCGACCACGTGGAGAAGGTTTACGGCGGGGGCGTCAAGGCGCTCGATGACCTGAACCTGGAGGTGAGGGAAGGCGAGTTCATGGTGCTCGTCGGGCCTTCCGGGTGCGGGAAGTCGACCGCCTTGCGGTCCATCGCCGGGCTGGAGGAAATCACCGGCGGCACGATCAGCATCGGGGAGCGGGTCGTCAACGACCTGCCGCCGAAGGACCGGGACATCGCGATGGTGTTCCAGAACTACGCCCTGTACCCGCACATGACCGTCGCGGACAACCTGGCCTTCGGCCTGAAGCTGCGCCACACCCCGAAGGCGGAGATCAAGCGGCGGGTCGGCGAGGCGGCGGCGTTGCTCGGCCTCGATCCGTACCTGAGCCGCAAGCCCGCCGCGCTGTCGGGTGGCCAGCGGCAGCGGGTGGCGATGGGCCGGGCGATCGTCCGCGAGCCCGCCGCGTTCCTGATGGACGAGCCGCTGTCCAACCTGGACGCCAAGCTGCGGGTCTCGATGCGGGCGGCGCTGAACCAGCTGCACGAGCGGCTGGGCACCACCACCGTGTACGTGACCCACGACCAGGTCGAGGCGATGACCCTGGGCGAGCGGGTGTGCGTGCTGCGGGACGGGCGGCTGCAGCAGGTCGACACCCCGCAGACGCTGTTCGACGCGCCGGTCAACCTGTTCGTCGCGGGGTTCATCGGCTCGCCCGCGATGAACTTCGTGTCGGCCGACCTGGTCCGCGACGACGGCCCCGCGGTCACCTTCGCCGGGTACCGGCTGCCGGTCCCGGGCAGCGTGATCAGCGGCAAGCCCGGCCTGGAGGAGTACCTCGGCAAGAAGGTCATCCTGGGCATCCGCCCCTCGGACTTCGAGGACGGCGCGTTCGCCGACGCCGCCTGGCCGCGGATCGGGATCACGACCGGGGTGACCGAGGGACTGGGCACGGAGATCCACGTGATCTTCACCATCGACGCGCCGCCGGTCGAGCACGCCTCGATCACCAGCGCCGCCGACAGTGACGATGAGGACGAGACGGTCGGCGTGCTGTCGGGCGGCAAGTCGCTGTGGACCGCCCGGGTCTCCTCCCGCTCCGCCGTCCGCCCCGGCCACCCGCTCGACCTCGCCATCGACACCAGCCGCCTGCACTTCTTCGACCCCACAAGCGGCGCGTCTATCGGCCACCCCCTCTCCACGAGCGCGACGGCCACCGCCGACGTCGCCTGACCCGGCGGAACTTGTTCTAAGCGCATAGCGGAGCGCTGGCCGCACTGGGGTGCGGCCAGCGCTCCGTTTTCTTTGCCTGCCCGGGCATTGCGCACCCCCGCGTGATCGGAGAATCTCAGCAGAAGGACAAACCAACTTGACGGCCTCGAACACCCCGGACATCGGGGGGTCGAGTGCTCTAATTTTGCGCCTGCC
>Ga0265337_1000293_pt1 | contig 26906 bp, 21 predicted proteins | sample 42122metaG_FD_192441 | JGI IMG/M metagenome (GOLD analysis project Ga0265337, IMG submission 192441) | Rhizosphere microbial communities from Carex aquatilis grown in University of Washington, Seatle, WA, United States - 4-21-22 metaG | ecosystem: Host-associated > Plants > Roots > Rhizosphere >... | reverse complement strand
CCTGGACGCCGCGCTCGCCATCGCCGCCCGCGGCTCGCAGGCGTGCGGCCGCCCGGTCGAGATCCGCCCGTTCCAGGACATGCCCGGCGACGAGTAGCCGACGGGACCGCCAGTGCCTGAACCCGAAGCCGTGCCTGAACCCGAAGCCGTGCCTGGCCCCGAGGCCGCGCCTGACCTCGAGCCGGGCGCCGTCGAGCGCACCTTCCGGGAGAGCGCGGGGCGCGCGGTGGCCACCCTGGCCCGCGTCTTCGGCGACATCGGCCTCGCCGAGGACGCGGTGCAGGAGGCCTTCGTCGTCGCCACCGAGCGCTGGCCGGCGGCCGGCATCCCGCCCAATCCCGGCGGCTGGATCGTCACCACCGCGCGGAACAAGGCGGTCGACCGGCTGCGCCGCGAGTCGGCCCGGCCGGGCCGGGAGGCCGAGGCGGTGGCGCTGCTCGGCGAGCCCGAGCCGGAGTTCGCGGAGGGACCAGTGCGCGACGACCAGCTGCGCCTCATCTTCACCTGTTGTCACCCGGCGCTCGCCCCCGAGGCGCGGATCGCGCTCACCCTGCGGCTGATCGCCGGGCTGCAGGTGCCGGAGATCGCCCGTGCCTTCCTCGTGCCGGAGCCGACGGTCGCGCAGCGGCTTGTGCGCGCTAAGCGGAAGATCAGGGACGCGGGCATCCCGTACCGGGTGCCCGCCGATCACGAGCTGCCCGAGCGGCTACCCGACGTTCTCGTTGTCATCTACCTGGTGTTCAACGAGGGCTACGCCGCCTCCGCGGGCGACCGCCTGGCCCGGGCGGAGCTGTGCGCCGAGGCGATCCGGCTGGCCAGGCTGCTCGTCACGCTGATGCCCGACGAGCCGGAGGCCCGCGGCCTGCTCGCACTGCTGCTGCTTACCGAGTCGCGCCGGGCCGCGCGCACCACGCCGGCCGGCGACCTGGTGCCGCTCGCGGAGCAGGACCGCGGCCGCTGGGACCGGGAACTGATCGCGGAGGGGCAGGCCATCGTCCGTGAGTGCCTGCGCAGGAACCAGCCGGGCAGCTACCAGGTGCAGGCGGCGATCGCCGCCGTGCACAGCGACGCGGCGACCGCCGCGCGGACCGACTGGATGCAGGTTCTGGCCCTGTACGACCAGCTGCTCGCCCTGTCGCCCACCCCCGTGGTGGCGCTGAACCGCGCGGTCGCGCTGGCCGAGGCCGACGGCCCCGCCGCCGCGCTCGCGGAGGTCGACGCGCTTGACCTGGACGGCTACCACCTGTACCACGCGACCCGGGCCGACCTGCTGCGCCGCCTCGGCCGTCGCGCCGACGCCGCGGCGGCCTACGACCGGGCCATCGCACTGGCCGGGAACGCGGCGGAGCGCGCCTTCCTCACCGCGCGCCGCGACGGTGTCGCTGAGCGCTGACCCGGCCAGCAGCCGCGTTGTCACCCGCCCAGCGTTTCCATCCGACCCGATTGTGGCGGCCGCCCCCGTTCTGCTGCCCCGGTGGACAACTCGCCGCGCGAGCCCTTCACTGGAACACGCGGAAACTCGGCAGAAGAGGCGGCGGCGAAGATGACCACCAGCGAGGCACCGGTCCAGACGGTAACCGGCGAGCTGCACTACCTGGACCCGGAATCCACCGTGCTCCGCCGGTTCACCGCGCCGGGGAACAGCGTCAACACCGGGGCGTACCGCGCCTACCAGGTGCCGATCCGCAACGGCCGCCCGGTCAGCGGCCAGTTCACGCTCGACCGCAACGGCTTCGCGATCACCGGGCACCGCTCGGCGGTGGCCGACTTCACCGACCGGGACGAGGCGAACCGGGTCTACGCCGGCGAGGTGGCCGAGTTCGTGAAGTCATACACCGGCGCCGACCGGGTGGCGACGCTCGGCTGGACGCTGCGCCGCTCCGCGGACCCCGGCGAGAACGCCTCGCAGCCGCAGGCCGCCCTGGTGCACGACGATTTCTCCGTGAAGGGCGCGCGCGGCCGGGCCGAGGCCGCCTACGCGTCCCACTTCCCCGGCGCGCCCGGCTACCACCGGGCGCTCATCACCAGCCTGTGGCGGGTGTTCAGCCCGCCGCCGCAGGACTGGCCGCTGGCCATCTGCGACTACACGAGCGTCGGACCGGACGAGGGACTGGACAACCGGCTGTACTTCGTGGACAAGATCCCCGACGACCTGTACGCGGAGATGCCCGAGGACGCCCCGGGCACCAGCGGCTTCGAGTTCCACCACCGCCCCGCCCACCAGTGGTGGTACTTCCCCGGCATGACCCGCGAGGAGATCCTCCTCTTCACACTCAACGACAGCGACCACTCCCGGGCCTGGCGTGTCCCGCACAGTGCGTTCCACGACAAGACCGCGCGAGCCACCCAGCCGCGCCACAGCATCGAATTCCGCAGCATCGCCTACTTCGAGTAAGCCCGGCGCTCGCTCTGATAAAGACTCGGCCGGCGGCCGCCGTCCGCGCCCCGCGAGCTTCTCGGCGACGGCGGCGAGCTGCCCGGATGACAGCAGGCGCGGGGTGCCGGCGGACACGGCGCGCAGGTAGACATCGCACAGCCACTCCAGGTACTCGCTCTTTTCGTGCGCGGACGCCAGGTTCGCACCGACCGCGACCGCGCCGTGGTTCCCCATCAGGCAGGCGGTGCGGTCCCGCAGCGCGTCCACCACGTTGCGGGCCAGCTCCCCCGAGCCGTAGGTGGCGTAGCGGGCCACGCGCACCGGGCCGCCGAACAGCTCCGTGTAGTAGTGCACCGCCGGCACCTCGTCCACCAGGGCCGACAGCGCCGTCGCGGCCGGGGAGTGGGTGTGGACGACCGCAGCCGCCTCGGGCCGGGCCGCGTAGACCGCGAGATGAAGGGGCAGCTCGCTCGTCGGCGCGAGTGGTGCCTCGACCGGGCTGCCGTCGAGCCGGTGCACGCCCACCAGGTCTGGGGTCAGCGTGGCGTAGCGCACGCCGCTCGGGGTGACCGCCACCAGGTCGCCGTCGCGGACGCTCACGTTGCCCGCCGTGCCGACCACGAGCCCGGCTCGGGACAGCTCCAGGCAGGTGATGACAATCGCCTCGCGGGCGGCGGTGAGCAGCATGACGGGCCTCCGAGGTAGCGTCAGGATCATGAGCAGCGACGTGCTTGACGACGTTATCGGCTGGCGGGACGGCCACATCACCGCCATCGACCAGACGGCCCTGCCGCACCGGCTGTCCGTGTTGCGGATCGCCACCGTCGATGAGCTCGTGGACGCGATCGTCCGGCTGGCCGTGCGGGGCGCGCCGCTCCTCGGGGTGGCCGGCGCGCTCGGCGTTGCGCTCGCGGTCCGGCAGGCCGAACGCGAGGGATGGGACGTCAGCCGGCTCGACGCCGAGGTCAAGCGGATCGCGGATGCCCGCCCGACGGCGGTGAACCTGCGCCGGGAGGTACTCGCGGTCGCGGCCGCGCTGCCCGGCGGCGCCGCCGCGGTGGAGGCCGCCGCCCTCGCGGTCCGCGACGCCGCGGTGGATGTCAGCATGCGGCTGAGCGAACGGGGCGCCGCGTTCCTCATCGAGCAGTGCGGCACGGGCCCGCTCAAGGTGCACACGCACTGCAACACCGGGGCGCTCGCCTGCCTGGGCTGGGGGAGCGCGCTCGGCGTGATCAGGGCGCTGCGCGACCGGGGCGCCCTGGCTCACGTCATCGCGGGGGAGACCCGCCCGCTGCTGCAGGGGTCGCGGCTCACCGCCTGGGAACTCGCCCAGCTCGGCATCGAGCACTACCTCGCGGCCGACGGCGCCGGGCCCTTCCTCATCGCGCAAGGTCACGCCAACGCGGTCATCGTCGGGGCGGACCGGGTGGCGGCCAACGGCGACGTGGCCAACAAGATCGGCACCTACTCACTCGCCCTCGCCGCGCGCCGGGCGGGCATCCCGTTCGTGGTCGCCGCCCCCGAGTCCACCATCGACGCGGCGACCGCCAGCGGGGCTGGCATCCCCATCGAGCTGCGAGCGGATGAGGAGGTCACCTCCTTCGCGGGCGTGCGGGTGGCGCCCGAGGGAACCCGCGCGCTCAACTACGCCTTCGACGTCACTCCGGCCGACCTGGTCACGGCGATCGTGACGGAAGACCGCGTGATCCGACCGTAAGGGCGTGAGCAGCTCGAGGATCGACGCGCCGTACTTGGCCAGCTTCGACTCCCCGACGCCGCTGATCTGGGCCAGTTCGGCCAGGGACGACGGCGAGGCGACCGCGATCGCCCGCATAGTCGCGTCGTGGAAGACCACGTAGGCCGGCACGCCCTGCTCCTTGGCGGTCGCGCCGCGCCAGGCGCGCAGCTGTTCGAACACCGCCTCCTGCTCGGCCGTCAGGTCGACGGCGGCCAGCTTCACCGCGCCAGCGCTGGCGCTCGCGCCGGCGCTGCCGGCCGCCCGGGAGCCGCGCGCCCCGCGCGGCTGCGGCATGTCCCGGCGCAGGGTCACCGCCCGCTGCCCGCGCAGTACCTCACCGGACGCCTCGGTGAGGGCCAGCGTCTGGTACTCGCCCTCTACCGCGAGCAGCCCCTGGGCGAGCAGCTGCCGCACCACGCCGCGCCACTGCGACTCGTTCAGTTCAAGGCCGATGCCGAAGGTACGCAGCTCGTGGTGCCCCTGCTCGGCGACCTTCGTGGTCTTCTTGCCGAGCAGGATGTCGATGACCTGCCCCGCGCCGTACCGCTGGTCGCGTTCGCGGCTCAGCCGGACGATGGTGGACAGCAGCTTCTGCGCGGGGACGGTGCCGTCGAAGGTCTCCGGCGGCGACAGGCAGGTGTCGCAGTTGCCGCAGGCGATCGCCCGTTCGGAGAAGTAGCCGAGCAGCTGCGCGCGCCGGCAGTCGGTGGTCTCGCACAGCGCGAGCATGGCGTCCAGGTGCGACGCCATCAGCCGCCGGTGCGCGAGGTTTCCCTCCGAGGAGTCGATAAGCCGCCGCTGCTGCACCACGTCGGCCAGGCCGTAGGTCAGCCAGGCGGTCGCGGGGGCGCCGTCCCGGCCCGCGCGCCCGGTCTCCTGGTAGTACCCCTCGACCGAGCGCGGCATGTCCAGGTGCGCGACGAACCGCACGTCCGGCTTGTCGATCCCCATGCCGAACGCGATGGTGGCGACCATCACCAGGCCGTCCTCGCGCAGGAAGCGCGCCTGGTTCGCGGCCCGGATGCCGGAGTCAAGCCCTGCGTGGTAGGGCAGCGCGGTGACGCCGTTGTCGGTGAGGAACGCCGCGATCTTCTCCGTCGAGTCACGCGACAGGCAGTACACGATCCCGGCTTCCCCCGCGTGCTCGGTGCGCAGCAGGGAAAGCAGCTGCTTCTTCGACTCGTTCTTCGGCACGATCCGGTACTGGATGTTCGGCCGGTCGAACGACGACACGAACAGCTTCGACCCGGCCAGCTTGAGCCGGATCGCTATCTCCTCCCTGGTCGCCTGCGTGGCGGTCGCGGTGAGCGCGATCCGCGGCACGTCCGGCCAGCGCTCGTGCAGCACCTGGAGCTCCAGGTAGTCGGGCCGGAAGTCGTGGCCCCACTGCGACACGCAGTGCGCCTCGTCGATCGCGAACACCGAGATCCGGGACGCGGCGAGCAGCTCAAGCGTGCCCGGCGCGCGCAGCCGCTCCGGCGCCAGGTAGAGCAGGTCGAGCTCGCCCGCCTTGAACTGCTGCTCGACGACGTGCCGCGTCCCCTGGTCCTGGGTGGAGTTGAGGAAGTCGGCCCGGATCCCCAGCTGCCGCAGCGCCTGCACCTGGTCCTGCATGAGCGCGATCAGCGGCGAGATCACGATCCCGGTCCCCGGGCGGACCAGCGCGGGTATCTGGTAGCACAGTGACTTCCCGCCGCCGGTCGGCATCAGCACGAGCGCGTCGCCGCCGCCGATGACGTGGGAGATGATCTCCTCCTGACGGTCGCGGAAGCTCTCGAAGCCGAACACCCGGTGCAGCACCGCCGCCGCGCGCCGCCCCCCGTCCGGCACGCCGACGGCGGCTGCCTGCGCGGGCGGAGCGCCAGTGCCGGCGAGCACCGGGTCGGCGGGTTCATTGGGGGAGGGCACGGGAAAATCCTACGGGCCCGCCCCGACACTCCCGCCTGGTTGCGGCCAAACACGCCCAAGGCGATGCATCCGCGCCCGCGCCAGGCCGTAGTCCGTAGTCAGGACTCGTCGAGCCGGACCGCCACGACGCCCGCGAGGATCAGCAGCCCGCCGAGGAACTGCATCCCGGTCGGCACCTGGTGCAGCAGCAGCCAGGCGAACCCGGCCGCGAACAGCACTTCCGCCATCGCGACGAAGGACCCGAGCTTCGGCCCCAGCCGCCTGACCGCCCCGATCCCGGTGACGTACGCGATCGCCGCGGCGAGCACGCCGAGCCCGAGCACCGGCACTACCCAGCTGACCCGCGTGGACTGCAGCGTCACGTCAGCCGCGTCGAACCGCAGCGGCACCAGCCCGGTCAGCCCGAGCAGCGCGATCGCGGCCGCGCCGGTTACCATCCCGCCCCAGGTGAGCACCGTCGCGGGCAGCTCGTCGCCGTCGGCACCAGTCTTCTGCGCTGACTGGAAGAAGTAGACCGCCATGGCGGCCGCCGCGCTGAGCGCCCACAGGACCCCGGCGAGGCTGACGCCGCCCGACCCGGACAACTGGAGCATCAGCGCGAGCCCGCTCAGCGCCGCCACCCCGCCGAGCACGGTCAGCGGCCGGGGCCGCTGCCCGTGCCGCGCCCAGAGCCAGCCGACGATGATGACGATGCCCAGGTACTCGAGCAGGATGGAGATGCCGACGTCCATACGGGCGATCGCGTTGAAGTAGCAGACCTGGCACGCGGCCACCCCGACGAGGCCGTAGGTGACCACCAGGCGCGCGGACCGCCGTAGCAGCCCCCACCGCCCGCGCAGCGCGATCAGCGCGGGGACGGTGAGCGTGAGCGCCGCCACGCACACCCGGGCCAGCACCGCGGCGGCGGGGGACCAGCCGGCCGCGATCAGGGCCGAGCCGAACGTCCCCGACGTGCCGAAGAACATCGCGGATACCAGCCCGAGCCCGATGCCCGCGCCCTGGGCGGCCCGGCCCCGTGTGGGCGAGTGGCGCGCCGGCCGGCCCAGTCCTGCCCGGCCCGGCCGGGTCACCGCGGCGTCGGCCAGGTTGGCCAGCCTCTCGCCGCCGGCCGCGGGTACGATCCGGTGATCTGGTGCTCGCAGGGTCGGCATCGCCTCGCCCCTTCGTCGCGTCCGCCGTCAGAGAAGCAGTAAGTGGTGAACAACCGCTACACTTATTACCTAACCAGAGGCGGTGAAATAGGTCAAATGCTTTTTACTCATGACACCGAGGTGTCACTCAACGCGACCGCGGCCCTGGTGAACACGGCTCGCGGCGGCAGCGAGGAACTGCCTGACATCGCGGCGCTCGACGCGTTCGTGGCGCACTGGCGCTGGAGCGGCAGCCGCACCCACGACCAGGCGGAGCTGGACGCCGTCCGCGCCCTGCGGCGCCGGCTCGCCGCGCTCTGGGACATGACCGAGGACGAGGCGGTCGGGCTGGTCAACACTTTGCTGCGCGACGCGAGCGCGCTGCCGCAGCTGGTCAAGCACGACGGCTGGGAGTACCACATCCACGCGACCTCGCCCGACGCGCCGCTGGCTGACCGCATGGCGGTGGACGTCGCGATGGCGTTCGCAGACGTGATTCGCACGGGCGAGCTCGCCCGGCTGCGGCTGTGCGCCGCACTCGACTGCGATGACGTGCTCGTCGACCTGTCCAAGAACCGCTCACGCCGGTTCTGCAGCCTCACCTGCGCGAACCGCGTCAACGTGGCCGCCTACCGCTCCCGCCGCAGTGCCAGCTGACCAGGGGCGGGGGCCCGACCGCGACGCGAGCCACGGTGCTTCTGCCTCGGCGAGCGGCGTGGACGGCGGTGCCTGCACGAACGGCCAGATCTCCTCCGAGATGGCACGCCAGTCGGCGGTCGCGTGCATCGAGCCGAGGACCGAGAACAGGCCCAGGTTGATCCGTTGCACGATCACGTAGGTGCGGGGGATGCTGGCGTACGCCGCGAGGGGGCTCTTGAAGTCCACGTACCGCCGGGCGACGGCGGATGAGTACTCGCTTGTCATAGTCCGCGGGCCGCGCTCGCGCACCGTCTCGTAAAACAGCGACATGTGCCTGACCACCTCCTCGGTGGCGATCGGGGCGCCGGCCTGGAGGAAGCCGGCCTCCTCCATGGCCCGCCGGAAGCCCTCGGGGTCGTCGCGCAGGCACAGCGCCTCGATCATCTGGATAAGCGGGTCGAGCTCGTCCGGCCTGAAGTGCTTCACCAGCCCGAAGTCGAGGAACGTGACCCGGCCGCCCGGCTCGAACAGGTAGTTGCCTGGGTGCGGGTCCCCGTTGAACGCGCACAGCTCGTACAGCGACCGGAAGGTGAAACGGTAGATCGTCTCCGCCGCGAGGTCCCGCTCCTCCTGCGGCCAGGTCAGCATCTCGGCGAACCGTGCCCCCGCGGCCAGGTCGCTGGTGATGACCCGGGCGGTGGACAGCTCATCGACGATCTTCGGCACGCTCACGGTGGGGTGGCCATCGAAGAAGGCCGCGAACAGGCGCTGGTTCTCCGCCTCGCGCAGGTAGTCGAGCTCCTCGCCGATCCGCTCCCGCAGCTCCTCGATCAGCGAGGTCACGTCCTGGCTGGGCACGGCCATCTTGATCAGTGACCGGATGAGGGCCACGTTGCCGAGGTCCGCGGAAATGGCCTCGGCGATGCCCGGGTACTGCACCTTGACCGCGACGGCCCGGCCGTCGGCGGTGATGGCCCGGTGGACCTGGCCGATCGACGCGGCCGCGATCGGCAGCGGGTCCCATTCACGGAACACGTGCTCCGGGGCCGCACCGAGTTCCGCGACGACGACGCTGGCGGCGAGCTCGGGCGACATCGGGGGCACGCTGTCCTGCAGCCGGCCGAGGATACGCCGGGCCGGCGGCGCGATGCCGTCATCGACGTAGCTGGCGAGCTGCCCGATCTTCATCAGCACGCCCTTCATGGTGCCGAGCGTGTCCGCCACGTCCTGCGCGGTGCGCAAGGCCAGGTCGTCGCGCAGCTGCTGGCGATGCTCCCCGGCGGCGGCAAACAGGCGGGGCGCGTTCGCGGCATACCGGGCGCCGCCCCGCGCGGCGAGCCGCATCGCGGTCAGCCCGCGGCTGACCCGGAGCCTGGGCTGCCGTCGTCCGGGCGGGCTGGCATCCGCACCACTCACTGGCCGGCCCGGCGCATGCGCAGGGTGATCCGCTGGCGAGCCTCGAGCACCCCGGGCTCGCCGAGGTAGACCGCGTCGAGGACGCCGAGCACCTGGCGTACCTCCTCGCGCGCGGGGCCCGCGCTCGCGTCGTCGGCGAAGCCGTACATGGCCCGGGCCCAGCCGGGCAGCGCGGTGACCGCCGCGGCGGCCAGGACCTGCCACGCCTCAGCGAGCTCCGGCTCGACGTCGGGCATACGAAGCAAGTAGGACGCGGTGTCGGCGGTCGACTTGCTGGTGGTCAGGGCGGGGCGGACGGCATCGAAGTAGGCGGCGAGCTCGGCGACGGACGCCGGCGCGCCGCCCTCGGCGTAGCTGGCCGCGGGGACCCCGACGAGCTCGGCCGCCGCGGTCATCTCGGCCACGTACCGGTCCTGCTCCGCCGGGGTGAGCGCCGCGCCGTACAGCGCGGCGGCGGCCAGGCCGGAATCGACGAGCGCGGCATGCACCCAGATGAGCAGCGCCGGGTCGCCGGCCGCGTACGGCTGCCCGGTCACCTCGTCGATTCCCGTCACTCGCTCGTGAATCCGGCGGACCCGCTGTGCCGCGGCGCGCGCCGCCGCGCGGTCGCCGTAGGTGATGGTCAGCACGTACGCCGAGGTGGTGGCGAACCGGTCGCCCGGGTCGTCGCGCCAGTGGCTGTGCTGGTCGACGCCGGCCATCGCGAGCGGGTGCAGCGCCTGCAGCAGCAGCGAGCGCAGCCCGGAGACCGGACCGGACAGGTCCGCGTGCAGCCGCCACGTCGCGCTGCCCGGCCCGAAGAAGCCGTCGTCGGCGGGGTCGACCGGGACGCAGGCGGCGAACGCCGCCGCGGCGCGCTGGAACAGCGGCGTCCCGGGGAAAACCTCGGCCGTCATGGTGCTGGCCGGCCCGTTGCTGACGGCGCGAAACCGTGTGCGGCAGTGCCCATGCCAACCACGCTACATCGCCGGGCGCCCCGCCTCACCGGCCGGGCAGGGCGGGAAAGCGGGCCGGGTCAGCCGCTGGCCGCCGGGCTGACCCAGTGGATGGTGAACTGGGTCACCTTATAGTTCAGCGCGGCGAGGGTAGGGGTGATGAAGTTGCCGTTGATGATCGTGCCTGCCTGCCGTTCGGCGGCCGCGATCAGTGGCTGCGTGACGCTCTTCAGCGTGGTCGCCTGCTGGAAGGCCACGCTCTGCGCCTGCGCGTAGAGCACCGACTGACTGAACTGCGGCTTGATGAGCACACCGCAGGCCAGTCCCGGGTAGGTCCAGGAATGGTCGGAGGACACCGGCTTGGACAGCGTGTTGTCGATTGACACGTCGTGCACCGACTGCGGCAGCTGCGGCAGCGGCAGCGCGAGCGCGACGCTGACCGTGCCAGGCGTGCTCGCGGTCGGCTTGCTGAGCACGCGGAGCACGTAGTGCCCGGTTGACGGCTTCCACCAGGACGGGCCCGGGTTCAGGTTGACCGTCGCCGAGGCGCGGCCGACGGCGTAGAAGGTCCCCGAGTACCAGCACGGCAGAATGCCCATCGGCTTGGACACCGAGTGAGTGAACAGGAAGTTGAAGGTGGTGGTGCCGAGCGCCGGCTTGTCGACGCCCTCGATCTTCTGCAGCACGAGCGGCCCGACGTCCGTCGTCGCCGTGGTCGTCGACGACCACGGCCAGCCGAATGTGACGTGCGGCAGGTGGAGGCTGGCGCCGAACAGGTGCAGCGCACCGGACAGCGCGGCGAGCACCGCCCAGGCGACGGCGCGCCGGAAGATCACGCCGACGATGACGATCACGGCTGTCCACCGAAGCCAGCGCGGAATGAAGTGGAACCAGCGACGGCGCCCGCGGTAGCGCGGGCCGCCGGGCGGGGTCATCAGCACCAGCGTCTGATTGTCACCGGAGGTGCCGCGCGGGTGGCCGCCCGCGGGGCCGTAGGCGAGGTGTTCTCCTCGCACGAGCCGGCCGTCGGGGAGCCGCACGGTCACCAGCTGCCCCGTGGGCTGGCCGGCGACGCCAGGCGCTGACCTGCGCTTGCTGGCTGGTGGGTTCTGCGAGCGGAACACGGGGACCTGCGCTTTCTGTCTTTCAGACGGTAGCCGGGTAGCCGAGGCTGAGGACTACGGGAACGGCCCCGAACGGGTCGCGGAACCGGCCGCCTGGCCGGTCGGGCACCTCGGTGGCGTCAACGGGCGGCCAGTGCATCTTCTGGTGCTGCGGGGTCAGCCCGGCGACGGAGAACGGGAACTCCATGGCGGAGATGCCGTGCTTGCGCAGGATGCCGCCCCAGCGGAACGCGGCGAACGCGGCGGCGAGTGAGCGCACCGACTGCCGCCGCCGTGCGGTCAGGTCGATGCCGTAAACGGCGGCGGCGAGCTCGATGAGGTCGCTCGCGCACTGCGCGAGCGCACCCGACTTCGTCGAGTACGCGGTGCCGTCGGCGTTGAGCGCGCCGAGCTTCTCGCCGTGCACGGGGGAGTAGCGCGGGTCAGCCTTGCACTGCATCCAGTCCACGGCGGCCAGCAGCTGCCAGCTGATCCCCGTGCAGGAGGCGACGTCGCGGTACAGGTGCTCGCCGCGGGCGAGTGGCGCCTTCGCGCTGACGAAGAATGCCGTGGTCACGGCGTGCGGCAGCGGCTCGGTGTAACGGACCGCGGCGGTGGTCACCAGGGGGCCAGTGCCCACGCCGGGGATCCGCGCGCTGCCCCGGGTGAGCGCGCCAGGCACGCCCGCCGTCCGGGCGGGGCTTGGCGCCGCGGTGGAGAATGTGCCCGGGGAGAAGAGGCCGGGGATGCTATGGCGGCCGCCCCCCGAGCCTGGCGCCGCCGCCGGTGACGTGGTGACCGTCGGCGGCGCGGGCGCGAGGGCCGGCGCCGCGACGCCGGGCACCTGTGCACTGGCCGAGCCCTGCGTGCCGGTGACCGGGGGCGTCGCGGCCGGGCTGGCGGCCGGCGACGCGGGGGGGCTCGCGCCAGCGGTGACGGCGGGCGGCGCGGCCGCGGTGGTCGGCGCGGTCGGCGCCGACTGGTGGGCCGCCGTCGGGGAGCTGTTGAACCGGTACAGGTTGTACAGCTTCATCAGCGCGATCAGGTTACCGCCGTACTCCGGGTCGGTCGCGTACACGCCGGTCAGGTCGTTCGCGAAGGCGTCGGGGACCGACCGGTCCGCCATCGCGCGGGTGTAGTAGCCGCTGGTCGCGAGCAGCTCGGCATGGTCGGCGATCGACTCGGCGTCGTTGTGGTAGACGCGGAACTGCGCGTCCACGGTCACCCAGTGGCCGCCGGAGTACTCGGTGGTGGGCAGGCTCACGGTGCCCGCCGGGCCCGTCCCCTTGATGCCGAACAGGTTGTGATACTGCGCCGCGAGGCTGCTGCGCCCCCAGGCGGACTCCTCGATGGCCTGTGCGATCGTCACGGCCGCGGGCACGCCGTAGCGCTGCTGTGCGGCCAGCGCCCCCGGCGAGACGAGGCTGATGAACGCCTGCTGGTCTCTGGTACCCGGCGTGGCGTACGTCCGGCCCGCCTGGCTGGAGGCGGCGGGCGGGGTGGCGGCTGGGGTGGCGGCCGGCGTCGCCGTCGGGGATGACGCGGGCGTCGCGACCGGCTCGGCGGCCGGCGCACTGGCCGCCGCGCCGATGTCCAGGCGGCCGGCCGCTGGCTCGATGACGAGGGTTCCCGCGGGCAGGCCGGGAACGGTCGCATGCCCGATCGGTGCCACCCCGCCGGCGGCCGACGTGCCGCCTGCCGCCCGCGTAGCCGAGCCAGCGGCCCGGGTGTCCGCCGGATTCCCCCCGGTGAAGGCACCGAGCGCGCCGCTCGCGGGGACTCCGGGAACCGCCGCCGTGCCTGCGGGCCGCGACGTGCCCCCGCGTCGGGTGCCGCCCTTGGACGTCCCGCCGGCGGCGGTGCCGCTGTTGCCCGCGCCGCCGGCCGCGGCACCCGACGTCCCGCCGTGTCCCGTCGTGCTCCCGGTGGTCGCGGGCGCCGCCGCCAGCTGCCCGTTGTCGACGAAGCCGGTGACGCCCTGCTCGGCGAGCGCGCCGCGCAGCGAGTGGGCGTTGACGGTGAGTCCGGGCAGCGAGTCCGCGCCGATCGTGTCGAGCACGCCGTCGGAGTAGCTGGTCAGCACCTCGACATGGCCGTCGAACAGCACCCAGTCGCCCGGCTGCGGGCGGTAGCCGTCACCAAGCGGGTGCCAGCGCCCGTGCGCCTGCGCGTCCGCGACCATCGACGTGACCTGAGGCGATGCCGGGTTGGTGTCGACCCGCACGTCGGCCCACTCGGGCAGCGGCCACGGGTAGCTTGACCCGCCGGACACCCAGCTTCGCTGGCCGACCGCCTGGGCGGCCAGCTCAAGGGTGAGGCTGGCGAAAGCCGCGCAGGACTCGCCGTGGTCGGTCCCGTCGCTGCTGGTGTCGCCCCAGATCAGCGCTTCCATCTGGGCCGGAGTGCGGCCGCTCGCGAGCCGGAGGTAGTAGCCCGTGACGTTGACGATGGCCGCGCGCAGCTGCGCATCGCTTGTCGCGCTCGCCGCGCTGTCACCGCCGGCCGCCAGCGCGCCGAGCGTGCCCGGCTGGCCCGCCTGCTCCAGGGCGAGCAGGTGGAGTGGCACGCTGGTCGGCGAGGTCATCGTCGTGGCCGCCCCTGGGATGAAGTTGAGCCCGGTAATCACGCCGCCAGTGCTCACGGTTACCAGCGCCGTTGCCTGCTGCCACCATGGCTTCCTGACGGAACGCACGGGTACCACTTCCCCCCTTCGGCGATTACAGTCCTGATTGCCGGGCGCGGTTTGGGGCGGCTTTCCCGGCCCCTGCTCAGTTCTGTGCTGGAATGCGGCGGGCTCCCTTCTCGCGGCTACTGCCCGGACGCGGGCAGGCTGCCCAGGATGGCCTGTACCTTCGAGTTGGCCGGGTTATCGGCGTTCTCGAAGAGCACCCCGGCCTCGGCGGCGATCTGCGACGGCGTGCCGCCCATCCACTGCTGGAACGCATCGCTCACCAGTGCCGCCTGGCCGGCGCCCGGGATCACCGCGGAGGCGCAGCGCGCCGGGTAACCCTGCCGGGTGACCAGCCGCGGTGAGCCGGTGTACCGCTGGCAGTTCGCCGCGGTGCTCTCCAGGCCGCCCTCGACGAGCGCGCCGCCGCTGCTTGAGGTCAGGGTCGCGCCGCCGATGATGTTGTTGATCGCCCGCGCCGCGACCTCGAGGCTGTCGAGCGGGCTGGCCGCGCTGTACGGGTGGTGCAGGTTCAGCGACCAGGCGATGTCGCCGCCCTGGGCCGGCTGGATCGGCTCGAGCCCCTTGCGGCCGGTTGCCTGGTCGACGTACCCGGGGTTGTCGCCGCTGGTCAGCAGGGAGAAGACCCAGAGCACCTGCTGAGTGTCCTTGGCGCACGCGAAATTGAACCCGCTCGGCTCGGCGGCGACGTCCGGGTTCTGGCAGGCCTGCTTGACCTCGGCCTGCACGATGGCCACGCTGGCCGGCCAGGCGGCGTTGCTGCCGGACAGCGCGACAAGCGCCGCGATCACCCCGCCGAGCAGCGCCACCAGGCCGACAAGCAGCATTCGCCAGTGGCCGAGCACGCGCCGCGTCCTTGACCGCCTGGCTCGCTGCCGCCCGTGGCTGATGAGGCCCTCGGTCCGGGCTCCGCTCGTCGGGACGCCCGGCTGGTCCGCCGGCAGGTCGTCCAGGTCGGCAAAGTCCGGGTCGACCGCCGCGGGCCCGGGCTCGGGTTCCGTCAGCGGGCCGCCTCCGGGCATTGCCACGTTGCGCCAGCCGGCCATGGGGTCGGGCGCGGCGAACGCGAGCAGGCGGCGCTCCAGGTCGGCGGCCCTGTTTTCCAGGATGGCGATCCGATCGGCATCGTCATAGCTATTATATTCGAAGTCTCGCGTCATGGTCACCCCTCGCTGGCTGACTGTGCTGGGCCGCCGGCCCGGGCCTGATCGGCGCCGGCCGGCACGCGCGCCCGCGGTGCCCTGTTACCGCGGCGCAGGGAAGTGCGCCGCGGTAACCAGGAGGATCGCTGCCGCGTCGTTCGTTCCGACGTTCTATTAGAACATGCGTACGAGTCTAGCGGAAACCATTTGCTGAATGGAACCCATGTTCGCAATTTCGCATCGAATTCTGTGGCCTCAGCGTCCGGTGGTGCCAGGCAGTCAAGAGGAGCGGATGTGGCGGAGTCGTGGCACGCCCGGGTGCGGGCGTGCCACCATGGTCCGGTGCTGACTCCGCTCCTCACCGGCTACCAGGCGACGGGCGACACCGAGGCGGCTGACCTCGCGCGCATGACCCGGCTTGCGGCCGCATCGCATGATCCTTGGTCGCGCTCCCTGCCGCTGCACTTCACGGCGTCGGCGCTTGTGGTGCACCCGGCGACGAGCCGCGTGCTGCTGCGGTGGCACGTCAAGCTCGGGCTGTGGCTCCAAGTCGGCGGCCACGCCGACCCGGGGGAGACCGACCCCCTGCAGATCGCGCTGCGCGAGGCGAGGGAGGAGACCGGCCTGGCCGACCTGGCCCCGTGGCCGGACGGCCGCCTGCGGCACGTGGCGGTCTGCCAGGTGCGCGCCGCGGGCGGTGATCCGAAGCACGAGCACGCCGACCTGCGGTACGTCCTCGCCACCGACCGCCCGGACGCGATCGCGGCGGAGAACGCGCAGTCGCCGCTGCGCTGGCTCGGCGTTGACGAGGCACGGGAGCTCGTCGGCGGCAACAACCTGCGCGGCACGCTCGACCGCCTCAGCGACCTCCTCGCCGGCGGCGAAGCGCTCCCTCCCGTGCTTGAAAAGAACTGAGTACAGAGGTATGTAGGAAAGCAAGTGGTTTTACGACGCTACGCCCGGGTCTGGAGGCTCACCTGACGACGTGTGGTGATTGCTCCCGTTGACTCCGGCCGTGTATCGATATATGTAACATGCAGGAAATTTTTCGGTAAAAGGTAGTCCGCACCGGAAAGGCGATTGGTTGTCCCTGGTAGCCGAAGTCGTGTTTGTGGTATTTTGCTCGCACCGCGGGCGGCAACGGCCCCGTGACTCCTGCCTGTGCGCCGACAAGCGCACCGACCGGACGAGTGTTCAATCATTGGCGTATCGATAGCAAATTGTGATACTTCGGCTTCACGAACTTAACGGGACAAACCTACGCTCCAGGCAAGTTAAGCCCCTCAGCGCAGGCCCTACCGGGACTGGCCGAGGCGCACAACAGCAGAGCCAAGGAGCGCAATTGATGTTTCGGAACAGACGGCGGACGCGCGCAGCGCGAGTCGCCGCAGCCGGAGCGGCAGCCCTGCTAGCGGTGGGGATCGCCGCGTGCAGCAGCTCGTCAAGTTCCGCGGGCAGCCCGACCTCCTCGTCGGCGTCCGCGTCCTCGACGGCTGCGGTGGCAGCGGGGGGTACCGCTAGGGTGGCGCTGCCTTCGGGCGTGACGCTGAACTGGATCTGGCCGTACGTGCCGCTGACCAACGCCAATGAGTACAACGCCGAGGGCTTCGAGATGCTCATGTACCGGCCGTTGTACATGTTCGGCAACAACGGGCCCTCGGTCGCGGTGAACTACCCGCTCTCCCTCGCGGACGCCCCCACCTACAGCGCCGACGGCAAGACCGTGACGATCACGATGAAGGGCTGGAAGTGGAGCAACGGCGAGACCGTTGACGCCAGCGACGTGATCTTCTGGCTCAACATGATGAAGGCCGAGCCGGCCAACTACTACGGCTACGTGCCAGGCCTGCTCCCCGACAACCTGGCCTCGTACAGCGCGACCGACGCCAACACGGTGGTCTTGCACCTCAAGTCGGCGGTGTCCAGCATCTGGTTCACCTACAACCAGCTCGCCGAGATCACCCCGATGCCCGCCGCCTGGGACGTCTCCGCCGCGGGCGGGGCCGCGGGCAGCGGCGGCTGCGCGACCGACACGGCCGCCGACAAGTGGGCCAAGTGCACCGCGGTGTTCAACTACATGACCGCGCAGGCCAAGAACGCGAAGACGTACGCGACCAACCCGATCTGGGGCGTCGTTGACGGCCCGTGGAAGCTGTCCAGCTTCAGCACCGCCGCCTCTGGCCCGGTCACCTCGTTCGCGCCGAACACCGCCTACTCCGGCAGCCCCAAGCCGACGCTGGCCGGCATGACCTACTACGCGTACACCGACGACACCACCGAGTACACGGCGATGAAGACCGGTCAGCTCGACGTCGGCTACATCCCGCCGGCGGACCTCGCCCCGGTCTCCGGCAGCCAGGTCCTGCCGTCGACCGACCCGCTCGGCAGCGGCTTCACCCTGGGCACGGCGTACTCCTTCGGCATCCAGTACTTCTACATCAACTTCAACAACCCGACGCTCGGCCCGGCGTTCAAGCAGTTGTACGTCCGGCAGGCGATCCAGGAGCTGATCGACCAGGAAGGCATGATCAAGAGCGTTAACCGCGGCTACGGCTACCCGACCTCGGGCGGCGTGCCGACCCAGCCGGCGAGCCAGTGGGTCCCGTCGGTGCAGAACCAGAACGGCGGCCAGGGCCCCTACGCCTTCTCCGTCGCCAACGCGACGGCGCTGCTGACCAGCCACGGCTGGAAGAACGTGGGCGGCGTGATGACCTGCGAGACCGCGTCGCTGTGCGGCGCGGGCGTCACCGCGGGCACCAAGCTAGCGATGACCATGGACTACGCGACCGGCGTCACCGCCTTCACGCAGGAGGTGGCGATCATCAAGTCGGACATGGCGTCGGCCGGCATCTCGATGAACCTGGTGCCGCAGTCGTTCAACACCATCATCGGTGAGACCGCCCCCTGCAAGCCGTCCCAGGCGGCCTGCAAGTGGCAGATACTCAACTTCGGTGGCTGGAACTTCAACGGCCCCGGCTTCGAGCCGACCGGCGAGCCGCTGTTCGAGACCGGCGCCTCGTCGAACGCCGGCAGCTACTCCGACGCCACGATGGACAAGCTGATCGACGAGACCCACACCAGCCCCAGCCTGGCGGTGTTCCAGCAGTACGCCACGTACCTCGCTGACCAGCTGCCGTTCATCTGGATGCCGAACGCCTACACGGTGACGGCGACGACCAGCAAGCTGGCGAACGTGGCCAACAACCCGCTCGCGACGCTCCTGCCCGAGTACTGGAACTTCACCAAGTAACCAGCGGGTAGCCCGGTCGCGGCCCCGCCCCGTTTACCCCGGGGCGGGGCCGCGGCTGGCGTGAGAAAGGACAAAGAAACCGTGGTCGGTTTCCTGATTCGGCGCGTAGGGCAGTCGATCTTCGTTCTGTTCATCGTCACCGCCGGCACCCTCGGCATGATGCACCTTTTCCCTGGCGGCCCGGTCCGCGCCCTGCTCGGCGTGCGGGCGAGCCCGTTCCTGATCAACTACTACAACAACCTGTACGGGTTCAATAAGCCGTTCTACGAGCAGTACATCAAGTGGGTCGGCCAGCTGCTCCACGGCAACCTCGGCTTCTCCGACAAGCTGAACCTGTCGGTGGCCAACCTCATGGCCCAGGACCTGCCGAAGACCGCGATCCTCGCCTTCCTCGGGTTCTTCTTCGCCCTGCTGTTCGGGATCCCGCTCGGCGTCTACCAGGCGGTGCGCCGCAACAGCGTGGGCGACTACGTGCTCACCGGGGTCTCCTTCCTCGGTTACTCGACCCCCACGTTCTTCCTCGGGCTCGTGCTCGTCGACTGGTTCGCGATCGACAGCCACCTGTTCCCGCCGTTCGCGCCGCAGTCATCCTCGCTGCTCGGGATCCTGGGGGACCCGCACGCGCTCGTCCTGCCCGTGTTCACCTACGCGTTCGGCTTCTACGCGATCTGGTCCAGGTACATGCGGTCCAACGTGCTCGACAACCTCGTGCAGGACTACGTGCGCACCGCGCGGGCCAAGGGCGCGACCGAGCGCCGGGTGATCTGGGGTCACGTGTTCCGCAACTCGCTGGTGTCGATCGTGACCCTGCTCGGCCTGTCGCTGCCCGCCCTCGTCGGCGGCGCGATCCTGATCGAGGTCGTCTTCAACTTCCCCGGCATGGGCCTGGCGTTCTACCAGGCGGCGCTCAACAACGACTTCAACGTGCTGCTCGGCTTCACGGTGATCGCCACGACCGCGACGATCGTGGGGAACCTGCTCGCCGACATCGGCTACGGCCTGCTCGACCCGAGGGTGAGGTACTGATGTCCGTCCCAGAGGCGCAAGTCATCGCGGCGACCGACGCCGAACTCGGGCTCATCCCCCTCGACAAGCCGCGCAGCGTCTGGTTCCGCGCCTGGGAGGTGTTCGCGGAGAACAAGCTCGCGCTGGCCGGCCTCAGCTTCGTCGTCTTCATCCTGCTGTTCTGCTTCGTCGGACCGCACATCTACGTGACCAACCAGACCAGCACCAACCTGATCGACTACCTGTGCAAGCCGTCCGGCTCGCACCTGCTCGGCTGCAACGACCTCGGGTACGACGAGCTCGGACGGCTCATGGTCGGCGGCCAGACCTCGATCGAGGTCGGCCTGGCCGCGGCGATCGTGTCGGTGTTCGTCGGGACCATCTACGGCGCGATCTCCGGCTTCGCCGGCGGGTTCGTCGACGCGCTCATGATGCGGATCGTGGACGCCGGGCTGTCGCTGCCGTCGCTGGTGATCATCATGATCCTGTCGGTGATCTTCCACCCGACGCCGACGGTGATCATCTTCATCATCGCGGTGTTCTACTGGTTCGGCGTGGCCCGCCTGGTCCGCGGCGAGACCCTCTCGCTGCGCAACCGCGAGTACGTGCAGGCGGTCCGCGTGATCGGCGGCAGGCCGCTGCGCTCGGTGATCAAGCACATCGTGCCCAACGCGATCGGGACGATCATCGTCCAGGCGACGTTCGCGGTCGCCGACGCGATCCTCACGCTGTCGATCCTGGGCTTCCTCACGCTGGGCATCGCCCCGCCGAACACGGACTGGGGCTCCATGCTGCAGGGCGGCCTCACCTACATCCAGGGCGGAAATTACTGGTGGCTGATCTACCCGCCGGGCGTCGCGATCATCTTGACCTGTATCTCGTTCAACTTCATCGGTGACGCGCTCCGCGACGCGTTCGAGACCCGGCTACAGCGCCGGTAAGGGGGACAACTACTCGTGGCGCTCCTAGAAATCACCGACCTGCGCACTGAGATCCAGTTGCGGAACGGCGTCGTGCACGCCGTTGACGGCGTGACGCTTGAGGTGGCCGAGGGCGAGACGCTCGGCGTGGTTGGCGAGTCCGGCTGCGGCAAGACCATGACCGCGCTGTCGATCATGCACCTGCTGCCCAACGGCGGCCGCATCGCCGGCGGCTCGATCAAGCTGGCGGGCAAGGAAGTCACCAACCTCCGGCCCGAGGAGCTGCGCAAGATGCGCGGCGACGACGTCGGGATGATCTTCCAGGACCCGCTGTCGTCGCTCAACCCGACGCACAGCGTGGGCAAGCAGATCGCCGAGGCCGTGCTCTTGCACCGCAACGTCAGCAAGCAGGACGCGTACGAGCGGGCGGTCGAGGTCCTCGACCTGGTCGGCCTGCCCCGGGCCAGGGAGCGGGTGGACGAGTTCCCGCACCAGTTCTCCGGCGGCATGCGGCAGCGCGTCATGATCGCGATGGCGCTGGCCTGCGAGCCCAAGCTGCTCATCGCCGACGAGCCGACCACCGCGCTTGACGTCACGATCCAGAAGCAGATCCTCGAGCTGATCGACAACCTGCGGCACCGGCTCGGCATGGCGGTCATCCTGGTAACCCACGACCTCGGCGTCATCGCCGGGCGCGCGGACCGGGTCGCGGTGATGTACGCGGGCAAGGTGGTGGAGACCACCGAGACGTCCGCGATGTACAACAATCCCCGTCACCCGTACACCGAGGCACTCTTCCACGCGCTGCCGGAAAAGTCGGCGGAGACCCGGGAGCGGCTTTACTCCATTCCCGGCGCGCCCCCGGACCTGGTTAACCCGCCGGCCGGCTGCCGGTTCGCCCCGCGTTGCCGGTACGCGACCGACAAGTGCCGCACCGAGCCCCCGGCGCTGCTCGGTGAGACCACCGCGCACCTTTACCGCTGCTTCTTCCCCGTGGGCGCGGTGGAGCGGACGGTCCGCGGCCAGCTCACCGTGGTCGAGCCGCTCGCCGAGCCCGAGGTTGAGCTCGTCGAGGACGCGCGCGTCGGCGACGTGGTGCTGTCGGCCAGGAACCTGGTCAAGGACTTCCCGGTGACCAAGGGAGTGCTGCAGCGGCGGGTCGGCGCGGTGAGCGCGGTGGCCGACGTGTCCTTCGACATCCGCAAGGGCGAGACGCTCGGCCTGGTCGGCGAGTCCGGCTGCGGCAAGACCACCATCGGCCGGATGCTCGTCGGCCTGGACAAGCCGACGAGCGGCTCGATCCACTTCGGCGGCAAGGACCTGGCCCGGTCGAGTGGTCGGGAGTACCGCCGCGAGCGGCGCGACATCCAGTACATGTTCCAGGACTCCTACGCCTCGCTCGACCCGCGCATGCGGGTCGGCTCGATCCTGCGCGAGCCGCTGATCGTGCAGGGCATGGGATCAAGGCGGGAGCAGCTCGCGAAGGTCAGGGACATGCTCGGCAAGGTGGGACTGCCCGCGTCGTGGACCGAGCGCTACCCGCACGAGTTCTCCGGCGGGCAGCGGCAGCGGCTCGGCTTCGCCCGCGCGCTGATGCTCAACCCGCACCTGATCATCGCCGACGAGCCGGTGTCCGCACTCGACGTGTCCATCCAGGCGCAGGTGCTGAACATGATGCGCGACCTGCAGCACGAGTTCGGCCTCACCTACCTGTTCATCTCGCACGACCTGTCCGTGGTCCGCTACCTGTCCAACCACATCGGGGTCATGTACCTCGGCAAGCTGGTCGAGATCGGCACGGCGGACGAGGTGTACCTGCGTCCCGCGCACCCCTACACCAAGGGACTCATCGAGTCGGCGCCCACCGCCGACCCGGACGCGGAACGAGCCAAGGTGCACGCGGGCATCACCGGCGAGCTGCCGAGCGCGATCCACCCGCCTTCCGGCTGCCGGTTCCGCACCCGGTGCCCGATCGCGCAGGAGATCTGCTCGACCGTCGAGCCGGAGCTCAGGGCGTACGGCGCGGACAACCACTTCGCCGCCTGCCACTTCGCGCTGCAGCCGCCGGTGGAGGCGGTCACCACGACCGCCGCCGGCCAGGCGTAGCAGTTCGCGGACGGCTCGCGGGAAGCAAGGCAGTGAGAGGAACGGGCGCGGCTTGAGCGATGAGACGCTGTATGACCGGCTGGCCATCAGGGACGTGGTGGAAAACTGGGTGATCGCCCGGGACTCCGCGGACTGGGAGCTGTTCCGCCGGCAGTGGCACGACGACGGCTACATGATGGCGACGTGGTTCCAGGGGCCGCGCGACGACTTTATCCGGGTCAGCGCCGACGGCTTCGCCAAGGGCGTGAACATCCTGCACTTCACCGGGGCCAGCCAGGCGACGCTCAGCGCGGACGGGAGCCGGGCGATCTCGCAGACCCGGATGACGATCATGCAGCGCGGCCTCGTGCACGGCGTCCTCGCCGACGTCGCGTGCACCGGGCGGTTCTACGACTTCTTCGCCAAGCGCGACGACCGGTGGGGGATCGTGCTGCGCCAGCCGATCTACGAGAAGGACCGGCTCGACCCGGTGGTCCCCGGCTCGGTCATCGAGTTCGACAAGGACGTGCTCGATGCCTACCCCGAGGGCTACCGCTACCTCGCTTACCTCCAGGTGCAGGCGGGTTACCCGGTGAAGACCGACATGCCGGGCCTGCGGGGCCCGCAGGTGGAGGCGTTGTACGCGCGCGGCGCCGCCTGGCTGGCCGGGGAGTGGAGTCCCGGCGAGGAACGAAGCCGGCCGAGGTTAGCCCGCCGCCGCCTCTTCCTGGCAGGGCGGGTCCTCGGCGTGCCCGTCGTAGGCGGCCTGGGCCGCCTCGATCTCGGGGAGGTGCGTGTCGGCCCAGGCCACCAGCTGCCCGATCGCCGCGTTCAGCGTCACGCCGAGCGGGGTGAGCGCGTAGTCAACGCGTGGCGGCACGGCCGCGTGCACGGTCCTGGTCAAGACGCCGTCGCGCTCAAGCCCGCGCAGGGTTACGGTGAGCATGCGCGCGGTGATACCGTCAATGCCGCGCAAGAGCTCGCTGAACCGGCGCGGCCCGTCGCCAAGCCGGTCCACCACGTAGATGGCCCACTTGTCGCCGATCCGGCCGAGTACCCCGCGGACCCGGCAAGAGGCCGACGGCAGTTCCGCCGCTGATCCGCCGTATGTTGCCTCCATGTACGTAAGGTTACGCGGTTGGCGGGCGGCGCAACAGTGCTTGACACTTCAACTAATCATGGTTACTCTTAGGAAGTAACGCACTTGAGCGAAGCAGTTACTTCCCTTTCCCCTGGAGGTTCAATGAGCGTGGAGATTCCCGGCTACATCGCCGGCACATGGGCGATCGACCCGGTTCACTCTGAGGTGGGCTTCACCGCCCGGCACTTTGCCGTCAGCAAGGTCAAGGGACGTTTCGACAAGTTCGAGGGCACCTTCGTGACCGGCGAAGACCCCCTGTCCTCGTCCGTCACCGCCACGATCGACGCCACGTCGATCAACACGAACCAGGAGCAGCGCGACGCGCATATCCGCAGCGCTGACTTCTTCCACGTGGAGGAGCACCCGACAATCACCTTCACCTCAACCGGCATCAAGGACGAGGGCGGCGAGTACCTGCTCGAGGGCGACCTGACCATCCGCGGCGTCACCAAGCCGGTGGCACTCAAGCTCGAGGCTAACGGCTTCGGCCCGGACGCCTACGGCGGCACCCGCGCCGGCTTCACGGCAGCCGGAGAGATCAACCGCACCGACTTCGGTGTCTCCTTCAACGGCCCGATCCCTGGTGTCCCCGGCGGTGTCGTCGTCAGCGAGAAGATCGGCATCACGCTTGAGATCGAGGGCGTGCTGCAGGCCTGAGACGTCAGGTGCCGCAGTCGGCACCGGTCGGCCGCAGCGGCCGGCCGGCCCCGCAGGCGTCAGCGAGCGCGGCGCTCCCGGCAGGGGAGTGCCGCGCTCGCTCATTTCCGGTGGCTTTCCCGTGTCGGCGCGCTACTGCTTTGGCGGGTGCTTGCGCAGGTAGTCGAGGTAAAGCGGCCGCAGCTCGTCCGCGAGGTTGCCCTCGTGCAAGGTGAGCGCGTCCGATAGCAGCGCGCTTACCTTGGTGAGGTCTTCGCCCGCCTCGCGCGCGTCACCCTCCAGGGTCTCGGCGGCCGGGATGGCGCGCAGCAGCTCCCAGAAGAACCCCACGTCCGCGTGGTGCAGCGCGCGGCGCACCGCCCGGTCATGCAACTCGACGGACGACAGTGAGTCAAGGTCAGTCTCGGTCTCCACGACTTGACTCTATCGCCGCCGCCGCGGCGGGCGCAGCCCGGCCGCACCTGCGCGGGCTTCAGTGGCGCACGGCCCGCAGCGCCGAGGTGACCATCGGCACCTCGAACTCGCCCGCCGCGGTCTCCGGCCGGGACGCCAGGTACCGGCGGACCTGGCCGAGCAGCCGGGCCCGCTCGGCCGACGGCATCACGAGCACCTGGGAGTGCGTGGTCATCAGCGCGACGAGCGAGTCGGCCGTGCGCGGCTGGGAGTTGGGGAACTCGGCCCGCTCCGCTGGCGCGAACCTCGTCCCGAACTGGCTGGCGGGAAAGTGCGCCGCCTCCGCCCGGCGTGACGACAGCGTGGGCGCCGCGGCGCCCTCGGCCGCGTCCCGCAGCCCGGCGACCCACGGCACCCGGTCGTCGTCGCTGTTCCACAGCGCGCCGAGCACGCCGCCCGCGGTGAGCACCCGGGCGATCTCAGGCACCGCGCGCGACCGGTCGAACCAGTGCAGCGACTGCGCGCACAGGACCGCGTCCACTGACCCGTCGGCCAGCGGGATCGCCTCCGCCGGGCCGCCGAGGGCGCGCACCGACGGCAACCGGCGGCGCAGCTCCGCGAGCATCGCCTCGTCGGGCTCCACCGCCGTCACGTCGGCTCCGCGCTCGGCGAGCAGCGCGGTCAGCTTGCCGGTCCCCGCGCCGAGGTCGAGCACGCGCAGCCCGGCGAGGTCCCGCCGCAGGGGCGCCACGCACCACAGCACCGCGTCCGGCGGGTAGTCCGGCCGGTGCTCGGCGTACGCGGCGGCCGCCGCCCCGAACGACGATCCGCGCCTGGCCCACTCGTCCGTGTCCACGGCAGCACTCCTTCCGTCTCGCTGCTTGCTGGCGCGGGTTATGTTCTGCCTCGTTTGCATCGCCAGCACCAGCAGCACGCTCGGCTATAGCACGACTCAGTACTCCGACTGTAGCGTCCCTCGTTAGGTAACCAGTTCCCATCGGAGGGGGATCCTCATGCTCCACGTCAAGAGCCTGTTCAGTATCCGCCGGGCTGGCATCGCGGCGGCCTCGGCTCTCGCGCTCGGCGTCGGTGCCGTCGTCTGGGCGACGTCGCCGGCCGCGGCCGCGGTCTCGGCCGCGAACAGGCCCGCGGACCCGGCCCGCTGCGCCACGTCCGCCCTCTCGGTGTGGGTGGACGCCAACCAGAACAACGGGGCGGCCGGCACCATCGAGTCCGCGCTTGAGTTCACCAACATCAGCGGCAAGCCCTGCACGCTGATCGGCTACCCAGGGGTGACGGCGACCAGCGCGACCGGTAAGCAGCTCGGTGACGGGGCCGGCTGGAACCCGCTCTACCCGGCCCGGCTCGTCACTATCGCGGCGGGCGGGACGGCTCACGCCGACCTGTTCTGGAGCGACGGCGAGGTGCTCACGTCCGGCTGCAAGCCCACCCAGGCGAGCCTGCTCAAGGTGTACCCGCCGAACTCCGCGACGGCCAAGGTCGGCTTCTTCGACCTGCCGGTCTGCACGCTTCGCAACCACCACTACCTGTCAGCCACGGTCATCCGCTCCGGGCCGAGGATGGACGCCTGAGCTACGCTGCCCTCGTGCTCGAAACCAGCACCCCCTGCCTGGCCCGCGCCTGTGACTACCTGCTTGGCGGCGGGGCGAGCTTCGCCGCCGACCGGGCGCTCGCGCTACGGCTGATGCGGATGTACCCGGGACTGCGGACCGTGCTGTCCGCCTCCCGCCGCTTCGCGGCCGACGCGATCGCCAAGATCGCCGCGGGCGGCGTGGACCAGTACCTGGACCTGTGCTCCGGCCTGCCCACGGCGCCGGCTCCGCACGAGACCGCCCGGGCCTTCCGCCCGGCCGCCCGCGTCGCCTACGTGGACCGCGATCCCGCGGTGGTGCAGCACGGCCGCGCCCTTGTCCCGGCCGGCGTGCGCTACCTCGCGGGTGACCTGGCGGAACCGGAGGCGATCTTGGCCAGCGGCGACCTCGCCGGGTTCATCGACTTCTCCAGGCCCGTCTGCCTGAGCCTGACGCTCGCCCTCCAGGTGCTGGACCCGGGCACCGCCCGGGCCGTCTGCGGCGTGCTGCTGCGCGCGCTGGCCCCGGGCAGCTACCTGGTGGCGACCGCCGCGTCGGTGGAGTCCGCGCTGCCCGACTTCACCTGGCCCGGCCGGTTCACCGCCGACGACCTGGAGTCGTTCTTCGCGGGCCTGGACCTGGTCCCGCCCGGCGTCCAGCCGGGTCCCGGCCAGCCGGCCGCCGGCGCACTGTGCGCGGTCGGCGTGAAGCCCCCGGCCCCGGCCGCTCCTGCCGCCGATGCCATCTCTTCGACCTACGCTGCCGACCGCCCGCGACGAACGGCGG